>Ga0272441_10006704_pt1 | contig 19114 bp, 11 predicted proteins | sample SSMProp6N_FD_193582 | JGI IMG/M metagenome (GOLD analysis project Ga0272441, IMG submission 193582) | Marine sediment archaeal communities from Little Sippewissett salt marsh, Falmouth, MA, United States - SSM-Prop-6N | ecosystem: Environmental > Aquatic > Marine > Wetlands > Sediment ... | reverse complement strand
GCCAGTCGGACCGCTGTCGCTGTTTGCGTTGCTTCTTTTTGCTCATAATCTGAATCTCCTGTTAAATCATGAGCCATTATCTCCATAAAAAATCCGTGAACAAGATGCGGTTGGCCGGACAGTTACCCTAAAACCAGCGGCTCCTTGCTCCTGGAGGAGCCGATCATCTTCAGTGCCTCGATGGATTGTCAGGCAGACCGTTTGCTTTTGACAATCCACCACAGGCTTGCCTGCTGGCTCATCAGCACTGACAGCGATCAGGGTCACTTTGCCGGGCGGCGCTTTGACCGATTCTTCATCGAGAAATGGAAAATATACTTCTTTGACAACTTCCAGGACGGCCTCGGCTTCAAAGGGGGAGCAGTTCAGACCAGTGCGGATCTCAGCCAGAAACCGGGCATCCAGTGTCTTGGAATCCAACCGCCGCAGCGCCTCACGCTTCTTGTTTCGCATTCCCATAACGGTCCCTTTCGTGATAATATTTTGCAAATATTATATCACGTGGTACCGGTGAGACATATGTCAGGATGGTATATCCTATTTTTATATGAAAGTCTGATAAATTATTTGTTTTTTGGCTGAAAATAGAGATTCATTTAATCCCTCTTGTACGAAAATTGCCGCTTGTGGTGTCAAAATGGTATCATGAATAAAGCAACCTAGTTTGTGGATGATGATTGAACTACATAACATCTATTCAATTTGTAATGCCACCATTAAGCAAGCCTTATTTTGGAAAGTATTTATTTTCTAAGCTTTCCCCCTTCTTAAGTTGCTCGCAACACCCATTTAGCTTCAGCTAAAAATATTATTTCAATTCTAATGTCAGCCTAATGGGTCTCTAACATAGGTGTGTTATATAATTAACGACGTCAGAAAGTCATACAGATTGACATGTAGATGAAATCTTCAACTTTAACAAAATATTAATAATGTCCTAATCCTATGCACACAGCCTTATGGTAGAACCTACCACCAGCAAAGCTGGATTGCGAGGTGAGCGATGTCCGCGGCAAGCAGTAAACAAGGGAACTAAATTGTTTATGCTATTAGTTGATCTAAGGCAGAAAAGAGAGTTGGAAATTACCAACAGACAATTTGTTTTGAAAAAGACCTCAAGCGGATCGCGTTTGCTTATTGCAATCAATATGCACGAAAACCAGCTTTGTAAGTTCGTCAACACGATTAATATAAAGAGCTATTTGAGGGGATATATTTTTGCATCTTCTATCTATTCCCTGTTGTATTTGTTGAATTCGCGTGGGCCCCCGTTTGCTAAAAAAGATTCCCTTTATTTTAATAAACAGCCTTGCGTGTAATAAACGAATTGCTATTAAAAAAAGAAATAAATTTGTATGGGTTGCCCGATGCCTCAAAGATATATAGAAAATGATATAAAATGGTTGAGATTGGAGGTAGAAAAGAAGGCAGCAAAGGAAAGAGATTAAGTATCGTATATCAAAACATTCTGGAAATATATGGCGGAAAATACTGAGATAATGAAGAAAGGATATACATTATGCATAATGTAAAAAAAGTAGCATTAGTGAGTATGTTAATTGGCCTGGCCATCGTAGGTACGGCTGTTGCGGGCACACCCGTTACTGCTAATATCACGACCAGCCAGACCTGGACCAAGGCAGGTTCGCCTTATCACCTGACCAAGCAGATTTATGTGGAACCAGGTGCGACATTGACTATGGAAGCCGGCACGGTAGTGGCCAGTTTCGTCGCTGATCAGGGCAGCCTGGCGGTTTGCCGCAAGGCCAAGATTTATATCAAGGGGACCAAGTGTGAGCCGGTCATTATGACCTCGGCCGAAGATGTAGCCACTTGGCAAGGTAGTGTTGTCACCCGTAGTGGCGGATATGTTAATGCCATTATAACAATGGGTGATCCCAAAACCGGCACCTGGCGTGAGGCGTGTAATGAGTGGGGCAACCTTACTATCATGGGTGAAGCCCTGATTTCCGCTTCTCATTACGGTAACAATCCTGTAACGTACCGAGACGGCTATGGAGCTCCTGTAGTTACTAACACCAAGATTCCAACCGGTCTGAATAAAAAGATTATGGAAGGATTAACCGCCGATGCTCCTGGTGATCCGAAAGTGCTGTATGGCGGAGCTGATGACTATGATGACAGCGGCTGCATCGAGTATCTCTCGATACGCTACGGCGGAAAGGTAATTCAGTTGCAAAACGAACTGAATGGCTTGTCGCTGGGCGGTATCGGTCGCGAAACGGATATCAGTTTCGTTGAAATCATGAACAATGTAGATGATGGTATTGAAATCTGGGGTGGAACCGTAAACCTGGATCATGTAAATATCTGGAATATCGGTGATGACAGCTTCGACTTTGATGAAGGTTGGCGTGGTTGTGCCGAATATGGTTTGATCGTTCAAGGTTACAGTATTGATGACAGTCAGGGTTCCGGTGTGGGTGATAACTGTCTAGAACACGACGGTGCCGAAGATGCCGACGCCCAGCCGATGACGACGGCCCAGATCAAACACTTTACCATGGTGGGACAGCCCGAAGACGGTGACTATGGTTGTGCCTGGCGTGACAATGCCCGCGTCCAGTATGTCAGATGTATATGGATGGACCTGGGTGCCGATCTGGTCTGGGATGACAACCACGATACCGATGGTGCCAACGGTTACGATGGCCTAACAAGTGCTCCTCCTCTACCTGGTGATGCCAATCCTCTTAGCCCCGTCAGAATTAACTCCGCCGATGGGACAATGTCCTGGAGGGATACCTGGCAGACAGATTATGATACCTGGGCGAATTCGGCCTGGGCGCAGGTCAACCTGGGCGATGGCGATCCTTGCGAAATATACAGGCGTTTCCAGTGCTGCTGCTGTCAATCTCCCGCCAAGCTGGCCTCGATTACCGAGAGTGTATTTTACAATATCCCCACTTATACCGAAGCCGATATTGTCGGTGTTACTAATGCCGGTGGGTATAATGGGCTGCAGGCTGCGACAAATGTGATTACAAGTACGATGCCTATTCAAAAGCTGGTGCGCGGACCTGCGGTCACCAAAGGCGGCAAAACCATGGTGCCGGTCATTAATATTAATCCTATTTCCCACGGCGATGCGTTCGACAAGGGCGCGGGTGGCTTCAACTGCTGCCACAACTGGCTGCGTTGCTGGACGGCAGCGGATGCCTACGGTATGACCGATACCTCCAATAGTGATTTGAACTGCGATGATGAAATTAACGTAGAAGATTTCGCAGAATTTGCCGAAGATTGGCTTTTAATTTAATTATGTGAAAATAGATTGTTGAGAAAATGAGCGAATATAATGTAAAGAAATTTCCTTTTACACTACAGGTTATTTAAACTATTAAATCCCATTCGCTTTAAATAATTAGAACTGATGGCGGGAACACAAGTCCTGCCATCAGTTTTTTAGTAAAAAACCTAACGGGATATAATCGTGTTACATTAGGGAGAATGAACAAGATAGATAGGGATAATTTATGTTAAATTTACAATCTTAACAAGATTTAAACTCAATCATAACCGTTTGTACACAATCTTAGGGTAGAGTCAATAATGAAGTGGCAATATGGATATGCACTATACGTGTACTTTTGAGCAATAACCACTACGAAGCATAACGTATTGTGGTGGAGATAGATAAATGTCCAAGGATAAACCGTGTAACTTTGGCAAACAAATTACTTGTAGAGTGACTATATGAAAAAAATAACAATCAAAAACACCCTTTATTTTTATATGTTCGTAGCATCTGTAATTATATTCTCGAACTGTAGTTGCGAGAGAAAATCTGAAGATACGAGCACAACAGAAAACATTTCCAAGAATGCAATTGTACTTCAAGACAAAGAAATATCTGGTTTTCAGCGGGAATTACTGAAGCTAGCTATGGAAGCAGCCAGCAAAATACCGGTCGATCCTCATATCAAGGACCGCTCCAGGGCTCAAGAGCAGGTAATTGGAACCTGTTTAAAGCTAGATCAGGCCCAACAGGCTCTCGAATATGCCCAGCGAATTGACAGCTGGCGCAGAGGTTACTGCTATGCGGAGGTGGCTTATTACTGTGTGCAACACGATAAGAGGGAATACGTATCGGATTTACTGGAAACGGCGGAGAAGATTGCCAAACAGGATCACAGTCAACAGTGGCGCAGTGACATTATCCAAGCGAAAATCGAGCAGACGCAAACGCTGCTGAAACAAACCCGGCAGGACAATATACCAGCAGAAGACGCGGATTTGCAGATGGGTAATACAGAAAAGAACAGAATTACGGTTACCGTTGATGATAACACGTTCAATAAATGGATCAAGATACTTGATGATCTCATTGCTCAGGATGATCTGGATATCACCCGTAATGCGCTAAATACCTATAGCAAATATTTCAATCGTTTTTATACCGATGAGCAGAGACGGGTACTGATAGAAAATAAAATCAAGAGTTCCTGGGGTAAATTACCCGTAATCATCAAAATTGATGTTTTGAGAGATCTGGCTGGTCATGCGCTAGAACATAATGATCAAAATAAGGCTCTGCAGTTAGTTAACGAAACCCAGGTTTTATTGGATAGCAACAATTGGGCATTGGAAGACTACATTCCTCAGTCAGCAAAAATATTTGAACTGCGTTTCAGAGCTGGAGATAAGGAAAAAGCGCGTAGTGATGCGGATGCTTTACGTACCCGATTTGAAGAGCAAAGGGATAAAATATTAAATGTTGAACGGGCTGGTGCCCTGCGCCCCCTTGCGCAGGCGTATCAAACGATGGGCAACACGGAAGTTGCACTATCTGTTTATAAACAGGCAGTTGAAGAAGGAGTGGAAAATCCCAATTCGAGACCTCGTGCTGAAGATTTGTCCGCGACCTGCTGCTCTATGGCTTTATACAAGATTGAACCTGATGATGAACTATGGAAACGGCTTCGACAAATTAGCGAGGAACTGGAACATCCATGGTAAGAAGGCGGTTGCATTACTGCGTTTTGCTATTGACTATGTGTTTGGCTGCATCCGCCGGGGCAGAACAGGCCGGTGGTATCCGCGGTATGGTCTATGATAAAGATTTTGAGGCGCCGTTAGCGGCAGCAAAGGTATTAATCGCAGAGACAGGGGTAGAAGTAGCAACCACAGCAGAGGGGAATTATGTCTTTACGCAAGTCGAGCCTGGAACTTATACCCTGGTTTTTTCCAAAGAAGGATACACCCGGCAGGTCAAGGGCAATGTCGTAGTTTCACAAGGTAAAATGACCGAGTTAAATGTTTGGCTGGCAGGTGAATTTGCCGAGATGGAGGAATTTATCGCTCAGGATGTGCAAATTGCCCCGGGCACAGAAACGGCCTTGCTGGAACTGCGACTGGAAAGCGCTCAACTGATGGATTCGATCAGTACCGATCTTATGAGTCGGGCCGGGGCTAGTGACGCGGCCAGTGCCTTGAAACTGGTAGCCGGAGCTTCCGTGCAGGAAGGCAAATATGCGGTAATCCGCGGGCTGCCGGATAGATACGTAAATTCCCAGATGAATGGCGTGCGTCTGCCGACGGCGGATTCAGATAAGCGCGCGGTTCAGTTGGATCAGTTTCCCGCAGCGGTCATCGAAAGTATTCAAGTTAGTAAAACATTTACCCCCGATCAACAGGGCGATGCCTCTGGGGGGGCGGTGAATGTAGTGCTTAAGGGAATCCCGGAAGAGAAGACATTTAAATTAAGTGCCCAATACAGTTACAACACGCAGGCTGCCGGCAATGATAAGTTCCTTACTTACAAGGGAGGTGGTCTGAATTGCCTGGGCAAAAAAGACATACCTCTCCCTGCCAATCCCAGTTACTTCAAGGCGGCTGGCGTTACCGAAGAGGATGCACCCATTGATTATAAATGGTCCGTCTCCGGAGGCGGCAAGCATGAATTCGACACCGGCTTCAAGCTGGGCGGGTTCGGCAGCTTGTTTTATGAACGGGACAGCTCATTTTTCGATGACGGCATCGATGATAAATATTGGGTTCTTGGCAACAGCGGGAAGTTGACACCGCAATTGCAACAAAGTGGAGGCGAGGATTTTTTTACCTCGCTTTTTGATGTGACCCAGGCAAGTCAAAGTGTTCAATGGGGCGGTTTAGGAGTATTGGGCCTGGAATCCGAAAATCATGCGTTGACTTTGCTGTATATGTACACCCGGGATGCCCAGGATAAGGCTGTAGTAACAGAAGATACCCGTGGAAAACAATACTATTTTCCCGGTTACAACCACTTAGATCCGGATGATCCCGGTAACAGCAAGGATGCACGTTTTAGAGCACCTTACCGTAGGAGCCAAACACTTGAGTACACTGAGAGGACAACGGATACCCTGCAACTGAGCGGACGACATACTCTTTCTGATCCTGAATTTGGTAAAGAAAAATTTATAATGTTTACAAATCCCGAATTGGACTGGGTTGTAGCCCGCAGTTCCGCAGGTCTGTATCAACCCGATAAAAGACTCTTTGGTGCGTATTGGCTGGCGGAAGGTGATGGTCGGGAACAGATGTATCGGGAAAAAAAACCAGGTGATAATGTTAATCTCGGAAATTTTCAGCGTATCTGGAAGGATATTACCGAGACAAGTGATCAGTATTCTTTTAACATGAAGTTTCCCTTTGAGCAATGGACTGAGGATGAGGGTTATCTGAAATTTGGCTTGTTCAATGATAAAGTGGAGCGTACATATAAGCAGGAATCTTTCAGCAATTCGGGCCCAGGCAGTCCTTCCTGGGACGGTCCCTGGGAAAGCTACTGGAGCGACGTATTCCCCTTTCAGGATGTCCAGGGTAAAGAGATGTTCGCCTCTGAGTTTGATGTCAATTATGACGGAGAGCAAAATATATTTGCCTGGTACGGCATGGCTGATATACCATTGACTTCTTTTCTGAATATTATTGGGGGCGCCCGCTTTGAAACAACCGAACTGAGTATTGTTAATGATCCGGATCGACTCGCGTTTTGGATTGAACCAGGCAGTACGGGACCACCTATCTCCTTTAATCCCGCTTATACAGATGTATCTTTTAATCAGGATGATATGCTCCCGTCAATAGGTTTCGAGTTAGAACCGATTAAACGGGTTATCCTGCGCGGTTCTTACAGTGAAACGATTGCCCGTCAAACATTTAAGGAACTATCCCCCATCTTTCAGCAGGAATATCTGGGCGGTGATGTCTTTATCGGCAATGCCGATTTAAAGATGAGTTCGCTGAAAAATTATGATCTGCGTCTTGATTATACTCCATATGATGGAGGGTTCCTCTCTCTTTCATACTTTTATAAAGAAGTCATAGATCCTATTGAATATGTTAGGGGCAATGCAGGATTTGATTATACATATCCTGTTAATTATCCGGAGGGTAATTTGAATGGTCTTGAATTCGAGATTCGCCAAAACCTGGAACACTTTTGGAAGGAACTTAAGGGGCTTTCACTGGGAGCCAATGCTACATTTATCGATTCCGAAGTAACCCTGCCCAAAGACGAAGCTCAGTATCTTAAAGACTCCGGTGCCCCTGAACCAAAACGTGACATGACTAATACACCGGAACACCTCTATAATCTTTATTTTACTTATGATCTGGAACGCACAGGTACGCAATTCGGTATGTTTTATTCAGTGAGAGGAGATACTCTGGTCGCTGGCGCTAAGGGTTCCGCGGGGGGAGGTATATATCTGCCGAATGTATATGAAATAGAGTATGGCACGCTCAATATGAGTTTGTCACAAAGATTAAATGATGTCTGGAAATTAAAGTTTCAGGCCAAAAATATAACCAATCCGAAAATTGATACTGTCTATCGTTCCAACTATATCTCCAGTGACGTACCAAAGACCTCTTACCGTAAAGGCATGGAATTTTCGTTGAGTGTGAGCGCTGGTTTCTAAGCATATTCGACTAGTCCTCAATCAAACTGAGGTGTGATATAAAATTAAGAGCTAACAATCCTCGTGTTATTTATTTTAGGCTTGTGGAAATAGGTTATCGGGCAGGGCCATAAAAAGAAATTGAAATTATCCGTATTCTAATAACATCTTAACCAATTTCTAACAAAACATAATTATATAATATTTGGATGCCATATAATCATGATGATTGGTAAAGATTGGTAAAATTATGCCTTTAACAAAAACGAAACACAATCCTAACAATAAATACACGGCCATATGTTATACTTCCTTTGAGTATATATTTACTATTTGAAAAGCCACTATGCATAAAACCAAAATGCATTTACAGCAGGATAAGGATCCAGGGAATATGAATATGCAACCGGAGATCAGAGGCGGGAAATCAAAAGACAGAGGTCGCATATTATTTATTGTATCAATCTTATTTTTATCAGGGGTGTTTCTGTTGCCCTCAGATGCAATATCCGCCAACAATAATGCCGTCCCTATCGAGGAAACACGCACGGCGCTGGAAAAATGGGTGGAAACACAGCGTATAATATCGCAGGAAAAACGTGATTTAGCTCTAGCGAAGGAGATGCTCAACGAGAGGATCGAACTAGTTCAACGTGAGATCAAATCTCTGCATGAAAAAATCAATAGGGCTGAAAACAGCATTGCTGAAGTGGATAAAAAACGGTTAGACATGATTAAGGAAAATGACAAGCTTAAAGAAGCCTCGACATCTCTCAATAGCATAATCGTTACCCTGGAAGCAGGGACCAAAGAGTTGCTGCGCAGGCTCCCCGATCCGATCAGGGATCGTGTAAAACCACTTAGCCAGCAGCTCATGGTAAAACCGGAGCAATCCAAACTGTCTGTAGCCGAACGCTTTCAAAACGTTGTGGGAATTCTTAATGAAGTTAATAAATTCAACCAGGTAATCACTGTTACCAGTGAAGTGCGTACTATGCCGGACGGCACCTCTGCCGAGGTCACCGCTATGTATTTAGGTATTGGACAAGCCTATTACACTGATGCTAAAGGAACGTTGGCAGGACTTGGGGCGGCCTCTGATAAGGGATGGGTATGGAAACCGGCCAATGAGGCCGCGGCCCAGATCGCCCAAGCCATAGCCATTATGAAAAATGAACAGGTGGCATCCTATGTCGAGCTGCCGGTTGAAATTGAGTAACCGGATACAATGAATATAAAACATAAGTACATCATTATCCTTCTTCTCGCCTGTTCGCTTACGGCTTATGCTCAGGAGTCTTCAACTACTGCTGAAGATGCCTTTGCCCGCGCCGCCGATTCAATACAGCTCCAGCTGGAGAAAAGTGTCTCAGATCTTAATGAATTGCGCAAACAAATTGCACAAGAAAAAGTATCCTTGAATCGCAAACTCAGTGAACTAGAACAGGAACTATCAACTGTGCGCCTCAAATATCAGGAAACGACCCGATTACTCGATAGTCGTACTCTTGATATGAGCAATCTGCGTAATGAAATCAAGTCACGCCACCAGGAAGCCACCTATCTTTCCAACCTGTTGGGGGAATACATTCGTAATTTTGAATCACGTCTGCACATTGCGGAAGTTCAGCGTTACCGGAAGCCACTTGAAACAGCCATGCTGGCTTTGGAAAACAACAATCTGTCCGAACAGGAACTGTACAAAGCGCAGGCGGATTTGCTGGAGGCATCGCTGGAGCGTTTGCACGAAGCTATGGGTGGGGAGCGTTTTGACGGAACCGCGGTGGATACTGATGGTAAGGTCAAGCGAGGCACTTTTGTTTTGATCGGCCCATCCGCACTGTTTCGGTCGGAAGACGGCAGTATAATCGGAACGGTTGAACAACGCCTCGGTTCGCTGGAACCTTCAGTTGTTCCATTTAACGATATCGCTGATACCAGCGCGGCAAATCATCTCATATCTGATTCCACCGGATTATTCCCCCTTGATCCTACTCTGGGTAATGCCCACAAAATTGAGGATACCAAAGAGTCACTTGTGGATCATATCAAAAAGGGTGGCCCGGTGATGTATCCGATCTTTGCCTTGGCGGGCGCTGCGTTTCTGGTTGCGTTTTTCAAATGGCTAAGTATGGTGTTCATACGCACACCTTCACAGAAACGAATAAATGCGCTGTTAGACAATGTCGCTCAACGCGATGCCAGGGCCGCTGAGCAAAAGGTCCGCACCATCAAAGGACCGGTCGGTAAGATGCTTACCGTGGGTATAGCTCACCTCAAAGAACCGCGGGAATTGATTGAAGAAGTTATGTATGAAAAGGTTATGGCCACTCGCCTCAAACTTCAGCGTTTCCTGCCGTTCATCGCTATCAGTGCAGCGTCGGCGCCATTATTAGGGTTGTTGGGTACAGTCACCGGCATTATTAATACCTTCAAGCTTATCACTGTATTCGGCTCTGGTGATGTGAAAACACTATCAGGTGGAATTTCCGAGGCACTTATTACCACTGAGTTCGGTCTGATTGTGGCGATTCCCTCGCTGCTGCTCCACGCATTTCTTTCTCGCAAAGCCCGCGGAGTGGTCAATCAGATGGAAAAAGCCGCCGTAGCACTTATCAATCAGATAGGAAAAACCCCTTATCGAAATGATAAAACTACTGAATTACTGGAGGAAATGCCTCAAGCGGTGGCTAGAGAGGTCTTGGCTGGTCTAAACAATCATGAAGAGCAAAGACAAGCAACGCACGAATTTTTACTGAATCCTGATAATACCGTCGGAAATATTATGGACCGAAGGGTAATCAGTGTTGATAAATCTGACACCGTCGCCGAAGCCATTTGCAAAATCCGGGCGGGCAAAGATGATGAGGAATTACCCATCATTTTCGTTGTGGATGAACAGGGTAAATACGTAGGAGATTTGCGTGTTCGTTTGCTGCTCTCTCGGCCGGAACAGGCCCCGATTGAATCCTTAGTAAATACAGAATCATTATTTGTGCGCGTAGATACCGATCAGGAAGAGTTGCAAGGCCTTTTTAGTGACTACGATCTAATCACTATACCGGTTCTTGATCATGAAGATCGTCTGGTGGGACGAATTAACCGTAATGGGAGAAAATAAATATGATGACTGAACACATTCTTTCACTATGGAAACAGGCTGTGAACATATGGATTTCCGGTGGCTGGGCCATGATAGCAATTGCAGTCATCGCCCTGGTGACATTTGCTCTGGGAATGCATGTCTATCTCAAGCTGAGCGGTAAAGGATTTACCTTTATGCGAGAAAAAACCTGGCGTTATTGGATTGACCATCCTGAAAAACGTAAGGGCCCGATTGGTGAGCTGCTAGATTTTGTCACCGGCGGTAATTCACTCAAAGACACCGCTGTTTTCTTTGAAGAGTTGCAAACAAATGAAATAGCTCCCTTTGAACGTGATCTGAGCGTGATGAAGATATGTGTAAGCGCAGCTCCCCTATTAGGATTGCTGGGAACGGTAACCGGTATGCTCGCAACTTTTGGGGCTCTCGCCTCGGGATCCGGCGGTGAAAAGACTATGGGACTTGTGGCCGAAGGTATCTCCGAAGCGTTAGTCACTACCGAAACGGGTCTGGTTATTGCTCTGCCGGCATTATTCTTTCAATATCAGCTTTCGCGCAAGTTGCAACGCTATAAGGCCTTTCTGACCCAACTTGAAGCTGTCTGTACTCAAAAGCAATATAAAACTCTGGCCCAACAGGAGCAGACGATTTCCAGAAGGCTGCCTAAACCGAAAGAAATCATCTATCCAACTCAGCCTAAACAAAAAGTAGCGTATGTAACATCACATAAAGAAAAAAAGCAAACTGCATATGAAATATCGCGTAAAGAGGAACAAGTAGCCTGATGATATTCATATCGGCATATGTAGAATTCTTGTGTTCCTTATTAAAATTTTAGGGAGGACCCTGTGGGGCGATTTCGCCAAATGACATCAGATGATGACAGTGGAAGCGGGATTGATATATCTCCGCTGATTGACTGTGTGTTCATTCTACTTATCTTTTTTATAGTAACCACCACATTTGTTGAAGAAACCGGTGTTGAAGTGGACAAACCTCAGGCTGCCTCCTCCGTCCGGCTGGAAAAAACCAGCATTCTAATTGCCCTTACCGAAAAGGGTGAGGTAGTTTACGGTGGACGTGAGATCGGTATAAGCGGTGTACGTCCATTGGTAAAACGCATGCTCCAGAAAGAAGAAGTTCCCGTTATTATTCAAGCTGATACGGCCGCCCAATCTGGTCTGTTGGTCCGGTTGATTGATGAAGCAAAGTTGGCCGGTGCCGAAAAAGTGAGCCTAGCAACCCGTAAATCCAAGAGTTGATTGCTGATATTGTGAGGAACCAAAAACGTAAATCATTTTGGATTATCAGAGGGATATTTCATCGCCTTTTGGTCATTGTCGGTGCGGCAGTCTTAATGCTGGCATTTTTCCTGGTGCTTCCCCTGATGCAAACCATTAACAAACCTCCGACTACCGACTTGCTCGTGCAGAGTGTGGAGACGGCCAAATTAGAGGCGCCTGATCCGCCTCCCGAACCGGAGCAGGAAGAGGAACCGGAACCGGAAGAAACCCCTCCTGAGTTGGTAGAAGAAACAGCCCCCCTGGATTTGTCGCAACTAGAAATGGCACTCAATCCAACTCTGGGTGAGGGTTTGTTAAGTGGTGACTTTGCCGTGAAACTCACTACCGTTGCTTCCGACAAAAAGGATGTTGACGCTGCCTTATTTTCAATCGCGGACCTAGACCAAAAGCCGCGGGTTATTTATCAGCCCGGTCCGGTACTTAATAAAGATGTGCGTAAAAAAGCACCGGGTACAGTATATATTATCTTCGTGGTTGATAATCGAGGCCGGGTGGAAAATCCCATTGTGCAGAAATCCACCGATCCTGTTTTTGAAAAACCGGCAATGAATGCGGTAAAACAGTGGAAATTTGAACCAGGTAAACGTAATGGGCAAGCTGTACGATTCCGTATGCGTGTCCCCATCACCTTTCCAAAAGGATAACATACATGATAAGAAAAATACCTGTTGACTCTATTATTTATTTGGCATTGATTATTTTGCCCTTCGTCCCGCTCCGTTCGGCTTTTCCGCAGGACACTAAGGTTCCTATTCCCTCCCCCAAATCTCACTTAAGTGAGCTGGAATTAAAAATATGGAAGGATCCATCATTTAAAAAAAACTTCACAGAAAGCTATATAGCCGAAACTGATATCGAACCTCGGGTCACTGTTCCTGAGCGTGAGCAGATGCAGGAGATTCTTGAGCTCATATCTGCCGATAAAATGGATGAAGCTATTGAAAAGCTGAAAGAATTCCGCACCGAAGCCGCCAGTGCCGTTTTCGATTTCACTCTGGCCAACATATATTTTCAACAGGGAAAACTGGAAGAGGCAGCGCCTCTCTATCAGGCTGCCGTAGAGAAATACCCCAAATTCCGCCGGGCCTGGAAAAATCTTGGCATTATATATTTCAGGCAGGGTGCGTTGGAAAAGGCTCTGCCGGCGCTTGTTAAAGTTGTTGAACTCGGCGGGAATGATGCCCTTACCTATGGCTCACTGGGAATTGCACATTTATCGGTAGAGAATTATCTTTCTGCCGAGTCGGCTTTTCGTTTAGCCATTCTTCTGGATCCGACCACCTTAGAGTGGGAAATAGGACTGGCAAAATGCTTTCTAAAACAGGAAAGTTATGCTGATGCCGTGGCCCTGTTCGGTCAATTAATTCAAAGACAACCCGACAAGGCGGATCTCTGGCTGTTTCAGGCCAATGCCTATATAGCATTAAATAAACCACTAAAAGCTGCAGAAATTTATGAATTGGTTGATCATCTGGGTAAATCAACGGCAGCGAGTCTCTATCAGCTGGGTGACATTTACGTCAACGAAGAACTTTATGAATTAGCTGTTAATTCTTACATCCGCGCTCTGAGTAAGAAAGAGCAGAATAATTCCGACAGATTAATTCGTGCGGCTAAAGCCCTGGTTGCCCGAGGTGCTCTTGAAGAAACCAAAAATCTGATCGAGCAGATTGTAAATCACTATGGCGAGCAGCTTAAAGACGAAGATCGGAAGGATATATTGAAATTACGTGCGCGTATCGTTGTCGCTGAAGGTTCTGGTGACGAAGAAGTGCCTCTCCTTAAGGAAATTGTTACCTTGGACCCCCTGGACGGCGAAGCACTAATTTTACTAGGACAGTACTATAACCGGGTCGGAAATGCCGAACAAGCGGTTTTCTATTACGAGCGGGCTGAAGCTATAGAAAAATATGAGGCCGATGCTAAGGTTCGCCACGCCCAACTTTTAGTCGGACAGGGTAAATATGACGAGGCCTTACCATTGCTGCGACGAGCACAGCAAATCAAACCCCGTGAAAACATCCAGAAATACCTTGAACAGGTAGAGCGAGCTGCCAAAACCCGATAGTACGGATCGCATCGTCTGTGCTTGTCAAACGAGAATCTGATCACTCTATCTGCACTAAATGCCCTTTATAGAATAAATCAACGACACAGCTCAAAAACCAATATAGCATTAAAATTGTGCGACTCATTTTTATAACCATTTTATCATCGGTAATCTTTCTATCGCTTGGCGTAAAACAGGATCAACATTGGTATAGATCTTATTTGTTAGGTTTGACGAAGAGTGTTCAAGAAGTCTCTGAGTTACAGCCGTCGAGACTCCGTTCTGAGCCAGCAATGAGCAGAACGTCCTCCTCAAATCGTGAAACTTCAACCCAGGCAATCCAGCTTTATCACAGATCTTACGCCACTGTCGATAAACAAATTTTGTGCGAAATAAATTCTCTTGTTGAGCATTAATGCTACCAACATATTTTGAAAGCTCGTATATTAATAGTGCAGACACCGGGCGTGATCCCATGCTCTTTCTGGTTTTCTTGCTTGAGGTTGTTATACAGTTATTTTCAAAATCGATATCACTTATTTTTAAGGACTCAATATCACCACGCCGCAGTCCAGTTCCCAACGCCAACAAGATTCGTATTTTCATCGAGGGATAAAGCTGTGCTGCTTGCAAGAGACTCCTGACCTGTGTATCGTTCAATGATTTTACCGGTTTTTCATCTACCTTTAGTTCCTTGATTTCTAATTGGCCATTCAGATACCTGTTTTTCCTGCACCAGTTTACAAATGTTTTAAGATTTCTAAGATCCTTATTGAGAGTAGGACGTTTTACTTCCGGGCTTCTTTTAAGGATAAAATCATCAATTACATTTTGGGTGAACTGCTTTGAACTACATTTGCCTACGATTCGCTCAAAATTCCGTAATGACAATGCGTGTTCATAAAGCGTTCCTTCGGTGACACCCTGGATCTTTTTGGCCTCGACATACTCTGCAATCATTTGTTCCCATCCAACTGATATAGTGCCTGTAAAAACATCAGAATTCAACTGGGAATACTTGATCTGCTTATAATGCTCAGCTAATTCTTTGCTGGGTAGAGCCTTTGATTTTCGCTTGCCGCTTTCATACCAGCCAACCCAATAGCCCTTAATATTTTTCCTTTTATAAAGCCAAACTTTTTTCATAGTATTAATTCTATCGTAAAGATAGGGGTTGGAATCAAGGCAGAAAAGGGGGTAAGAACCAGGCAAAGTGGTATCATTATGGTGTCAAGAATTGAGACTCGAAAAATTCTTGTTTTCTAAGCCTATATTTGTTAATCGCTTATGTAAAGCAAAAGTCAATAGTCCAAAGTATTTAATATCTGCGTGCCATAAATTAAGCCAGGAGTCCATACAATTAGAATCTTCAATCCGACGCGCATAGTTTTGACAATTTTATAGAAATCTATTAATATATGTAAAGAAACGATTTACGATGTTAACTGACATATGGCAAAACGCTCAACTCCCGCAAAATGACGGGCACTGTTGCAGGTTTTTGATGCAAGTCGAATGGCTCGAATTGGCTTACCTTAAGAAACTGTTTACACCAAATATCGAAAAAGCTTTAACTTTCCTTGATGACTTATTACTACCATGGGCATCCAACACAGTGGAGCGTGGCTACCATCACCATCGAAAAATGCAAAAAACCATCTACCGAGTCCACACACAAGAACATATCTGCTCACAAATGGCAATTAATATACAGCGTGATGCACAATTCCAAGGGCATTTTAAAAAATAATCATACTTCACAATAAGGGCAGAAAATCAATATGATCTTGTTAAGTATGCTACAGTCTCAAAAATCGACATCATTTCTTTTTATGTTTTTTCTTGGAATTGAGGATGTTATCAAGTAATCTACCGGTTTGTTCTTTGATAATCGCTTCGGTGAGTGCTTTGATTATGGGTTCGACCTTCACTCCGGCGAAATTGAGTTTAGGTTGCAGCCGGGTTCCGATCAGGGGAACCTCCACCCACAGGTTCGATAGTAAGGAGGTGTTTCCTCCCAGCCCTGTGCGTACACCCAATCTTTGCAGTAACGGTTCGCTGATTGGCAGCGAAACCATCAACTTCAGTTTGTCGTCGAAACCAACGGAGCCGTAAAATTTAACCTCGTAATTATCGGTTATCTTCAATAAAAAATTATCGTAACTGATTCGTCCGTCGCGAATCGAAAAATTCACCCCATTTGCCGACATATACTGTCCGGTTTTGCCTTGGCCAGCCAATTGCACCAGTTCGGCCAGTAATCCGGCCGGCTCGATCTTCATTTGACTCAGGTCCAGGCGGCCGACACCGACGCCGGTATTTTTGAACTGTGCGCTCAAAGGCACGTTGATGTCCGTCAGCTCCAGCGATACCTTACCTTCGACAGCAGCTATGTTGGCGAAAATGGGATTGATCCGACTCAGGAAATATTTTCCAAGCTTCTTATCAATGGCCACGTTTTCCAGAATTTTGACCTTGCCCGGGATGAACAGAGTGACAGGAGTAGTCTGCATATCCACCCGAGCGTCTTTTAAGTGGAATTTGCCGCCGGCGGCGGGTATTTCGAAGTCGCCCAGATTGATTTGGCCTTCCTTGAACACGGGAGCGATTTTGCCCTGCCCCAGCAACAGGCCGTATATTTCTCCGCCGCTGAAGTTGACATCCGCGGTTGTTTGCACCCCGCGATACTCCGGTTTCACTTTGGCTACCCGGGCAGGGCCGGTGATCGAAAATTTACTTTTACTCGTACCGGCTAAAGTGAAAACTTCCGCTGATTCCGGCACCAGTTCGTGGATCATCGCCGAGATTCTCTCCCAGGATCCTTCGTACCAGCCATTCAGGTCGAGGATACAGCTTGATTTATAATCCCCTATGGTTCCCTGTGCCTGGGCGGTCAACAGTTCCGAGTCAATTTGGAGTTGTTTCAATGCGATTTGTTCTTTGTCCTGGTTGACTTCTATGTTATGGCTGAATTGCAGGCTCGGTTTTTTGACAAGATCACGTACGGTTCCGATGGTTAAATGGTCAATTTGTCCCTTACCCTGGACGGCAAGATTTTTCTCCCTGGTCCGGCAGTTTCCTGTCCACTGGAGTTGCCCCGTCAGGGCCGGCGGCTGGTCCATTTTGGCAATCAAACCCGCTGTCTGACAACAGCGTGCCAGATCGGCGTTTACTTCGAAATGGCCATTCAGTTCCATCTCTTCTGTCTTCCGGCAAAGAATTTCCTGAGCCGTTATATTTACCGGCTGGCTGGTTAGTTGGACCATCGAAGCACTGAATTGATCCGGAGTTCCAGATGATAACTTAACTTGCGACCAAGCAACCTCCACCGGTTCGGCGGTCAAAGATTTTTTGTCGACTGCCAGATTAAGTGCCTTGGCCTTGCCGCTGGTGATAAACGATCTGTTATTCTTATCCCGGTCGATCTGCGCTGGCAGGGGTAATGCGCCAAGATAACCAGCGAAATTTGCAGTCATTTCCTCACAATCAATCCGCCCTTTGGACGACAGGTAACTGAAATTCCGGCCGGTCAAATCCATTTTGACCATGACCTTTTCATCTTCGGCTCGCGTCAATTTTACCCGGCCCTTTATGTTCCCAGCCAGTTCCGTCGCCGGCATCTCGATCAATTGGCCTAACTGTAGCTGCAGTTTATCTAGATCCGCCTCGAAGTCCCCTTTCAGGTTCGCCGCGGCACCAGTAACCTTGACCTGGGCGAATACCGAATTCAACTGCGCCTGGTTGATCAGCAAGCCGGTCTTAGGCTCCATTTGTAGATCAATTTCAGCCGATACCGGAGCAAAATCCAGAGGCTGATTGTTTTTCAAGGCCTTTAAATCTGTGAGACGGAACGAACCGCTCAGGGAAGCTTCGGCTCCACCTTTGAATGCTATTTTATCGATGGTCAACTTGCCCTGGGTTATCTGCACGTCCTGGCGCACCTTCAGCAGCGATGGCACAGCTGCAACCAGTTTCGGCACATCGATCGCGCCATCGGCGGTAAAAATAACATCAGGCATCTTTATTTGCCCGGTTCCCATAATCGCCGAAACCATTTTGCCCCCGTCGAGGGCGGTAGCATCTTTTCCCGGTTTATATTGTAACTGAGCCTTGATCTCGCCTGCTTGACTCGATAGTAACCCCTGGCCTCGGGTCTGTTGGTTATCGCCCCGCGCTTGGCCGGTGATTTTCACATCGATTGGCTTTATCTCTTCGGCTCCGGCCCGCTCAATATGCAGCCCTTTCACTTCAGCGGCCAAATCCGTGTTCACCTGCGCCCCTTTGAAGTCGGCCTGAACATTGATCGTCGCCTGACCGCCAGCGCTGGCATTGTCAGCGGCAAACTCCACCAATGGACCGATATTTATCGCGCTCTCTGAGACTGCTTTGAGACTACCTGTTGCCGACGTCAGATCCAATTTCCGGTTCGGCGCCAAGTTGCTGATCTGACCCTGACCGCTTAGCTTGCCCCCATCCTTCAAAGCCAGTTGCCAGTTAACTTTTATATCGTTAAGGGTGTTCAACTCGATTTGGCTATCAATTTGTTCAATTTCGATACTTTTGCCATCAGCGCGAATCAGGGTAAGTTTTCCCGCTTGGATGTTGAGTTTGCCTTTAGGTTCGGGCAGAGAAGTAACCGCCTTGGGTTCTTCTTGTTCCTTTTCTTTTTCCGCAGTGACGTATATTACCCCTGCTGGTCGGTCTATATCAAGCTCGGTAAATACCAGCGGCCGTGATATTGCTCTCAGCA
>Ga0272441_10006703_pt1 | contig 19115 bp, 21 predicted proteins | sample SSMProp6N_FD_193582 | JGI IMG/M metagenome (GOLD analysis project Ga0272441, IMG submission 193582) | Marine sediment archaeal communities from Little Sippewissett salt marsh, Falmouth, MA, United States - SSM-Prop-6N | ecosystem: Environmental > Aquatic > Marine > Wetlands > Sediment ... | reverse complement strand
AGTCTAAGGCTAAGGATTCCGAAAGAGTTCAGGGTCGGGCGTAAGACACACGATCAGCACGCTTCGCATGGCCGCAAGGCCATCTATTTCTTAAAAGTGCAATAAATGAGCAGCGTTAGCTCTTTTTCAGGAAATTATCCTTTTCAATAGCGATAGCACTTTTTTCCCCATCTTAGCATACTAATTTATCAAATATTCATTATCTAGTAATAATGAACAAAAATAATTACTAAATAATACTATTTATTTTATATATTATATGTATCTATATATAATATATTTAGAATAAATATATATAAATATTATATATTTTTGATTTTAATGATAGAATTATTCAATACATTGAGCACTAACAATATAATTTTGATCATTATCGCTTTGTTCACTGGATTTTACATGGCTTGGACGATAGGTGCCAATGATGTTGCAAATTCGATGGGAACTTCGGTCGGTAGCGGCGCGTTGAAGCTAAAACATGCAGTAATATTGGCAGGCATCTTTGAGTTTAGTGGTGCTGTGTTGGTGGGATCACACGTTTCTTCCACCATCAAATCAGGCATCATTCAACCTGAATTGTTGAATTCGCCTGAAATATACGCCATTGCAATGCTGGCATGCCTTATGGCATCGGCCATCTGGGTCTTCATTGCCACTTATTATTCTCTTCCCATATCGACCACACACGCGATCGTGGGTTCTGTAGTGGGCATTGGTATTTTGTTATCGCCCTCTTTGGTAAACTTCAACATCGTTTTCAATATATCCATGTCATGGATCTTATCTCCCTTCTTGGGCGGATTGATCTCATATCTATTCTTCAGGCTGATTACAAAAATCATATTCTCAAAGCACGATTCCTTGCAGTCCTTAATAAAAGTCGGACCCGTCCTGATATTCTTTAACATATTTGTTATCTCTTTATCAATCTTCTACAAGGGGCTCAGCAAGCTTGGATTACATTTCTCAACGTACCAAGCCTTGGAGATATCTATTCTATTAGGGATTGTATGTGCATTGACATCAGCATACATCTTCAATAATATTGACTTTAGGAAACCCAGATCCGATTCGGAGAAGTATCATCAGATAGAAAGGATATTTGGTTATCTCCAGATAATGACCGCATGTTCAGTTGCGTTTGCACATGGTGCCAATGATGTTGCCAATGCCATAGGTCCCTTATCGGCAGTTATCAACACGACAAGAACAGGGGCCATAGATCCGAGCGCGTCCATTCCAATATATATTCTAATAATCGGTGGGATCGGAATTGTGATAGGTATCGGCACTTGGGGGTACAGGGTAATAGAAACTGTAGGCAAGAAAATAACTGAGATCACTCCCTCAAGGGGATTTTGTGCAGAGATAGGCACGACGATAACGGTGTTGTTATGTTCTAAGATGGGACTTCCCATCTCCACCACTCAGGTTTTGGTGGGGGCCGTGATGGGTGTGGGCATGGCTAGAGGTATAGCAGCTATCGATTTCAGCATCATAAAGAGGATTATCGTGTCTTGGTGTATAACTTTGCCAATATCTGCCATTACCAGCATAATTATATATTCGTTATTTAAAATATATTTAATATAACGTGATAATATGACGAAAAAATTCATTGATAGGATCAGGTCTCCGTTAATAGGTGCTTTGAGCAACGACCCATTCGATAAATTGATCCAGCATGCGAAGATCGTCAATGAGTGTACCCAATATATGCAACAGGCAGTCGATGCATATTTTTCTGGAGATTTTGCCGAATTTGAAAAAAATCGCAAGAAGGTCATTGAGCTGGAAGAGGAGGCAGATAAGCTAAAAAGGACAATTAGGAACCATCTTCCCAGCAGGATCCATATGTCTGTTGACAAGAACAATTTTCTTCTGCTCATTACCCAGCAGGACAAGATATTGGATTACGAAGAGGATGTTGTCCAATGGTTGTCGATGAGAGAGGTCTGCTATTGCGAGGACATAGTTAAGAAGTTCAATATGCTCACAAAGAAGGCCATTGAGACCATAGAGCACTTCCAAAACGCTGTTTTCAACCTGCCGGAAGTGTTGGAGTCATCATTTTCTGAAGAGGAAAGGAGCGAGACAAAAAAGTACATTAAGATGGTCAGCCAGTCAGAATATGAATCCGACCTTATGGAACATGAGGTTTCTAAAGCGCTATTTGAATACGGAAAAGATATTTCATATCTTGACTTCTACCATTTGGTGAGAACTGTACAGTTATTGGGCGAGATATCAAATCATGCCGAAAATGCCTCTGACAGAGTGAGGACCTTACTGACAAAATAAAAAAGGAAAGGATTATTCCTGGCTGAATTCGTACACTTCCCCCAAGATGATCTTCATCATGGGGTAGTATACGTGCCAGAAGAATCCATCATTTTCCAGTTGGTCGTTTTTAGAGGTAATCATCTGCTTCACAGAGTCGTAACCCCATAGCTTGTAGAAAGCTGGAATGGTGGCGATGTCCACGAAGTCACCGGACAGGTAATAAGAGAAGTAATCCTCCCTCTCGTTCCTGACGACAGCGGGGAAGCAACAAGGTATTCCCCAGATTTCAAGCTTTTCCAGTCCTGTTTCGGTAAGGTCCAGGTCAAAGCTTGCCAAGAGTTCGGCGTTCTCCCTTAGGGTGACAATGTTGAACCAGTAGTTATACTTTATACGGTCATCTATGTCAAATCTCTCGACCCCCGCCTCGTTGAACTCGATCATGCACCCTTCCTCTAGAATGTCGATGTCCTGTTCCAAGACCACTACGTGGTCCATCTCGTCAACTACTATGAACCCCGGCCCGCTGAACTCCCAATCGACTCCGTACTGCCTTTCATAATTGTACACTGCCCATATGGGCACTTCAACGCCTTCAGAGAGCTCAAAGAAGTATCTGCCTATCCATCCCGTCCATTCAACTTCCAGCATGTCATAGAGCCTTTCCTTCACAGCATAGCTGGTTGGGCTTCCAAAGGTGTTGAACTCGACGATCACCGGCGTGCCGCTGTAAACACAGTCCTCGACCTTTGTCATTTCTCCAGGATACATACCTCCGTATATCAGCTCAGACCTCTCGCCCAGTGGATTTTCGCCATAGAACTCCTTAGTGTATACCCCATAGGCGTCAGTGAGGTAAACAAGGTCAACATGATCGCCGATCGGGTCTGGCATTTCAATGATCTCATACTGGAAGTCGGGCAAAGGATAGAACCCGTAGTAGTCGCTGTCCGACCCGTACTTATCCCCGTTCCGATCAACATATTTCAAATAGTTCAATGTCCACATAAATCCGTGGTGCTCCCTGTATGTCGTGTCAGGGACCGTATTGTCCATGATTATGACATCCAGTGTCTTTTCCCCCTTCAGGTCCCAAAGGATGAAGGGGCTTAAGATCCCAATAATTATTATGGTCACGATAACGATCAAGATGATCTGTCGTTTAATTTCAATCACCTCTTTATTCTAGTATATATCTATCCAATGATATTAAATATTTTATCAAAAAATGATTCAATAGGAATATATTTAACACTTTATGTCAGATTATAACTAAGTGAGAGCATATGTCAAAAAATATTGATATCATGTCTTTTTTGGAAGATAATGTAATCCCCGCAGCCGGTTGCACAGAGATAGTTGCCATAGGGATTTCTACGTGTGCGGGTTTCAACGCGCTCTTTGGGAATCTTCCCAACAGCCCTTCGAAGGATGGGGTACCGATGCTAGATGCTGATAAGTTGGAACATGTCGGTCTGACATTGGACAAGCGCCTCTACAAGAATGCCTACAGTGTGAATATTCCCAGCACGCAGGGACGCAATGGCATAGAGCTGGCTGCAGCCATCGGCCTGTTCTTGAACATCAACAAGACTAAGGTGTTGGAGATATTTACACAGATAGAGCCTAATATGCTCTCTCTTGCCGACAAGGTCCTTGACAAGATAAATGTCGAGCTGGATGAGGCGAAGGATTCCCTTTTCGTGAGGTCTACTATAAAGTACGATGGCCATACGGTCATCTCTACGATGGAGGAAGCTCATGACAGGATCACGTCGATAGACATTGATGGTAAAGAGGTGTTTTCCAATCCCATAGACAAAAGCGGATTGACCGCTGGCAACGAGGTAGGCAGGTTATCGATAAATGAAATGCTCGACATTATAGGGGACCTTCCTGATAATGTGAAGGTCGAGCTTACGAAGACCGTTGATTTGAACATGACGCTGGTCGTGGAGGGGCTTTGCCATTTTTCAAGCCAGGGGGGAATAGTGCATATCTTGAAGGACCTTATTCGCGATGGGCTTCTCACAGATGACGTCTCAACTAAGATCAAGCTTTCTGTAGCTTCGGCGGTGGAGGCAAGGATGGGTGGTGTGCCTCTCAGTGCAATGTCGTCCTCAGGGTCCGGTAACATGGGCATCACCGCCACTGTGCCCATAATCATTGTTGGCCAGGAACTTGAGAAGTCCGATGATGAGGTTTTGAGGGCGATTCTTCTGTCCCACATGGTTGTAAGCATGGCCAGCGACAAGATAGGCAAGCTCTCAGCGCTCTGCGGCGCCAGCAACAAATCAACATTTGGCGCTGCTGCAGGGATATCCTATCTGTTGGGAGCAGACGCGGAAGGCATCAAGAACTCGATAAACATGGTGGCATCGAATCTCATTGGTGCGACATGCGACGGGGCAAAGACTAACTGCGCCCTAAAGGCCATGTCGTCTGCATCAGTTGCATATGACAGCGCTCTGCTGGGAAGTAGGGGCCTTCAACTGGGTTCACAGGGGATTGTGGGAAGCACAGCAAAGGAGACCTTGAAAAACGTCTCTGAGATCTCTCACAAGATGGATTCTATTGACGATGCAATAGTAAGTATATTGCGCCACAGGGTAAAGAGATAGGTATATATAGTTTGTATTCCATCTCTTTCCATGCATAGAAGTACTTCCACCATTGTTGTATTTTCATTAATTTTGGTCTTATTGACAACACCATTTGTCACCTCGCCGACCTCGTGTTCGCCTGCGTCTCCCTTTGCGCTTTTCAAGCCGCTCTCAGAGAAACGCTTGGATGAGACGAACGAATTATGGAACTGCATGCTATGCAACATGCCCGAGGAACTTTCGTGCTCCGCAGATGCAAATGTCTGCAAGATCTCCAATTACATGGAGATGGCAAACACACATACAAATCCAATTTTCATCAATGGCCAGATCTTCAAGGCCAGAGCACTAATGAAGGAAGTAGTAGAAGAGCTAGGAATGGATTGCATGAATGCCACAACCTTTGAACAGGATGCAAATGACACATTCGTAAAAATGGGTCCTGACGAGGCTTTTAACATTCAGCTTGAGGAGAATCCCAGTACAGGTTATGCATGGGAGATGACCATCCCTGACGGATTGATCCTTGTCAACGATAAGTTCATACCACCTCACATTTCCTATGATATTGTCGGTGCCGGTGGCACACACGTTTGGTCCTTTAGGACGTCTGACCCAGGGATATATAACATTAGGGCAGTTTACAAGCGATCCTGGGAGCAGCAATGCATAGACGACAAGACATTTGAGCTAACGATCACAGTGGAATGATCAAATCACTCTATGAGAGGACTTGAGAACAGGTCCCCCAAGGAGTTTTGGAATGCGTCAAGAGCCATCTTTAGCGCTTCCTCTCCTCTTTTTGTGATCAAGTAGCTGTTCTCAGAACATTTTGCATTGTTTTTTATGTAGCCTTTCTTATTAAGGTCCATTATTATGGATCTTATCTCGTTTTCATTTGATTCCGGATAAAGCCCTGTTAAGAGATTAACTGCCCCCTCAGAGAACAATTGTCCGTTCTTTGCTGAGTGAAGTATGTGTAGCCTTAGAAGGCCGTAAGTGATCTTCTTGTACATCAAGGAACCCCCGTCTCTATTCTAGGTAGAGATATGATGACATCATGCTTTTCGAATCATTTATGTATCTTTTTAATAATTTTTATCATTTATTTTCAAAATATTTATAAATGAAGAAGATTTCTGATAGAATACGTGGGTTTCCTCGTGGTTTCGCCATTGTATATGGTGAGGAAGTTCTATCCATGGGACTGGAACCAAGGCACGCGAGTGCTGCTGGGAAACCGGTAGGTCTGGAAAAGAAAAGAGCGCCTTTCCGCACTGCGATGATAAGGCAAGCCTTTGAGGTCGCGGGAAGAAGCGGTGAAACATATCCACCCTTGGCATGCAAGACCAAATGATGGCCAATGAACCCAGTTTGAGGCCAGTGGTAGGTCGCTTAGCTCAATACCGCGAGCCCATATTAGCAGGGGACAACAAGTTCGCTGCTTCCATGGGCCTGATACAAAAGATAGGCTATAGGAAACCCACGACCCCTTCTACTTATTATTGATGGCCTCATTTGCATGACGTTCTCTTAGAAATATTTAAATGAAATAATATCATGGTCAATTTATCCAGGCTTTATCATGAAGAAGATTGCAATATATGGCAAGGGGGGCATTGGAAAGTCCACAATAGCTTCCAATATCTCTGCAGCCTTGACAAAAAAAGGAAATAGGGTCCTCCAGATAGGTTGTGATCCAAAGCATGATTCCACCAGGTTGCTCCTTGGCGGTGGGCAAATACCAACGGTTTTAGAGTCCCTAAGGGAGAGGGGACCGGATGACCTCTTATTGGAAGACCTTATTTTTAATGGATACAAAGGATGCTCCTGCGTTGAAACTGGCGGACCAGAGCCAGGCGTGGGCTGTGCTGGCAGAGGCATTTTGAGCACATTCGAACTGCTTGAAAAAAAAGGTGCCATCTCAGATGATTCTTATGATGTGGTCATATTCGATGTCTTAGGCGACGTGGTATGCGGAGGTTTTGCAGTACCCCTCAGGAGTGGCAATGCTGATGCTATTTACATAGTAACATCTGGCGAGTTCATGTCCCTTTACGCTTCTAACAACATCCTTAAAGGCGTATCGAACTATGACTCGGGCAACCCCAGGGTAGGGGGCATTATATGCAACCTAAGAGGGATGGAAGATGAATTGGAACTGGTAAATAAATTTTCAGAACGGATCGGTGTACCGGTAATTTCCACTATTCCCAGATCTAATTCATTTAGGGCCGCAGAAAGGGAGATATGCCCTGTAAACGAGTTAGATCAAGAATTGGAAAGAACCTTCTCTGACCTAGCAGACCATATTATGGATCAGAGTGAATATTTTTCCCCCAGTCCTCTTGATGATATAAATCTTGAATCATTGTTAGGAAAGTCGGACCTTAAGAATCCAAAGAGATTATCAACGAAAAAGGATGTAGAACGGACCGATAATTCCAAAGGATTCACATATCGGTCAAAATCAATGAGAAATAGAGAGCCATTGAGCGGATGTGCATACGCAGGCGCAATCAATACCCTTTCACAGATCAGGGGATCCATTGCCCTTAGTCATGGACCAAGAAGCTGTTCTCAGATATCACACCAGATGATACTATCCAGCGCTAGAAGGACCTTTTCATTCACTGGACACATCATGCGTCATATGATAGACCCGCATATATTGAGCTCAGATATGTCAGAATCGGTAATGATATACGGCGGTAGCGATAATCTGGAAAAGGCCATAGAAAAAGCAACGGTTGACAGGCCCGATTGCATTTTCATAGTCACGACTTGTGCATCAGGCATCATTGGGGAGGATGTCCTCTCTGTAATGGAGAATGCAAAGAAAAAGCATGATGATATAGAGTTCCATCTGATGAATGCCGATGGGAACATCTCAGGCGACTTCATGCAGGGCGTAATCGATTCTTCGATCATGGTTGCAAGTGAGATCGTTGATTGGGCATCGATTCCAGAGGGCAGAAAAGTGAATCTTATCGGTGAGAAAAATATTGCAATGAATCATGAACACAATTTTCACTTCATTAAAGGCATCCTCAATGCCCTTGATCTGGAAGTGAACTGTAGATTCATCTGCAACACCACAATCGATGAGATCAAAGGCTTAAACAGGGCGGCTTTGAACATCTTGGCCCATAGGGATTATTTCGGTAGGGCCTTGAGTGATTACTTTGTTAACGAACATGGATTGAAGTTCACCAAAAATCCCTTTCCAATCGGTTACAACGAGACCGTGGATTTGATATGTGAGCTGTCCAAGTATTTTTCTGCTGATGAACTTGCACAACCCATTATTTCAGAGAATCGAAAAAGATATGAGGAGTATATGTCTCCTTTAAGGGGCCAGCTTGAAGGAAAGCGGATCATGCTGGTCGCACTGTCCCAAAGCATAGACTGGATTGTCGAGACGGCCAAAGGTCTGGGGATGGACATTGTGAAGGTGGGAATATGCGATTACTCCCAGGAGGAGGGACTTGCATCAAGGTATGCTCATTCCCTTCCGTTGGAAATGAACTATGACCCCTCCAAAAGAAAGGATGACATTTTAGACCTTGAACCAGACCTTGTCATTTCCAACTACAGCTCTGTAGGCCTTCCTAATATGGCTAGTTACAGTGTGATACCACTATGTCCTGATATTGGTTTTTTCACAGGGGTTGAAATGGCATATAGGTGGAAGAACATTCTATCTTTGCCAAGAACAGAGGGGTGGAAGAAAGATGCCTACCTGTAACAGCATAGACATAGCGCCAGATGCGCTCACTGGCGCCATAATCGCAATGGAAGGGATAAGCGATGGCGCCACAATATTGAACGGCCCTACCGGATGCAAGTATTTCCACGGTGCGATATCTGATAGCCAATATCCTAGAAGTTTCTCTGTGGATCCTCTGGATTATGGAAAGGTCCACTATTTCGGCCAACCGAGGGTGCCTACCACTTATCTCGACTCGAACGATTACGTATTTGGCTCATCTGAAAAGGTAAGGGTCCTGACAGACGAGCTTGTTGGGAAGTATGCCATCGTATCCATAGTCAACTCCCCAGGTGCCTCTTTGCTTGCAGAGGACCTTGAGAGGCTTATTGATAAGGACCGTATGTTCTTGATCGAGACTACCGGATTCTCAGGTTCCATGTTCGATGGATTCCAAAACGCTGTGATCACGCTATTGGAAAGATTTTCAATTAAAGGACTGGAAGAACAGGATATGACTGTCAATCTTGTGGGCATAAGCATATACCACAAGCATTGGCAGGGGAATATTGAGGAGATAAGGTCCATACTGTCAAAGATGGGGATTAGAGTCAATGCGGTTGTTTGTGCCGGTTCTTCCTTCGAAGATCTAAAGGGCGTTGGAAAGGCAAAATGCAACATCATAGTACATGAGGAATATGGGTTAAGGATTGCTGAGTGGCTTAGGTCAGAACTTTCCATGCCTTTCATTAATCCTCCAATGGGAGCGCCCGTTGGGTTCGGGTCCATAGAGTCTTTCATAAAGAACGTTTCATCGTTCTTCGATGTGGATCCCAATAAGGCTTTGGACTCGGTCAAGGATTCCAGGTCGCACTGTTATGGCGTATTGTCAAGGTACAATTCGCTCAGCGGTCTGCCAAGGGGGGCTACTTTTTCCATACATAGCGACCCATCCCTGGCATTGCCCCTCCTCCATATGCTATACGATTATCTGGGAATGATACCTGAAAGCATATCATTGACCACAGACTCTAAGTTATCCGTCTCAAAAGGGATCGATTCTTATCTGACTTCTAAGGGTTTGGGCGATGCCCTGAGGGAACTGAGCGGTTCATTCCCAGACATCCTCCTCTCTGACGGAAACACTATCTCGAAGCACAGATTGGATAATCAGCTCGTTGAAGGAATTGAGATATCTCTTCCTTCGCATGGATACTCAGATGTTTTGCCCAAGGCCACATTGGGGATCAAGGGCACATATATCATCTTGGAAAAGATACTTAACGGCCTTTACAGGGTCTACTAATTTTTTTTCAATTATACCGAAATCTTTTTATTAGTTATGCATTATTATTCATAATGCCTCGTCCTAGGAAGGAAAGAGTGATCGAAGGAAATCCAAAGTGTGATTATTTCTGCCCCAGGGAGGCCAGTGGTGAGGTTGATGAGGTCGAGCTTTCGCTGGTCGAGCTGGAATGCATTAGATTGAGCCACCTTTGCAGGTATAATCAGACCTTAAGTGCCGATATGATGGGCATACACCAATCCACCTTCCACAGGATGCTCAACAGCGCCAGGGAGAAGGTGGCCGACGCTCTTGTTAACGGAAAGGCAATACGAATAAAGGGTGGTAAATACATTATGCGAAACATGCAAGGTGGAAACACCTCTCAACAGAGAGGGATGGGGCGCGGCCCGGGCGGCAATTGTATATGTCCGAATTGTGGCCACAAGGAAGTGCACAAGATGGGACAACCCTGTGCAACGATGTCCTGCCCCAAATGCGGAAGCAACATGGTGAGGGAATAGGAGGTAATAGAATGAAAATAGCTTTTTCAACTTCAGGAAGCACAAAGGATGACGAGATAGACCCAAGGTTTGGAAGATGCAACAATTTTGTAATATATGACGATGAAAGTGACTCATTTGAGACAATTCAGAATCTAGGCGCGGTCTCTAGTGGCGGCGCAGGCATCAAAGCTGCACAAACGATCATAGACAAGGGCGTGGGAACGGTGCTTACAGGCAATGTGGGCCCAAATGCCTTTAGGACCATGTCGACTGCAGGCATAAATGTCTACATAGGAGTGAATGGAAAGATCGCGGACGCTTTGGAAAAGTTTAAATCTGGTTCCATGGACTCTAAGACAAATGCCCCAAATGTGGATTCACATCATGGGATCCAGTAGCAGTGATAAAAATGCCAGGAGCCACAAGTATAATCAGTGATCTAGAAAAACTATATTCGACCCCTTTTGTGGGGATATCCTTTCAACAGGTCGAAGACCTACCTAAGGGCGATCTTAGACCGCTAAGATTTTGTGAGCATTTGAAGAAAGTCATGGATGATGGTATTGATCGGGACATAACAGCGAGCGAGCTCGACTGTCTTGGATGCAAATGGGCCTTTGGGCTCATTGAACCTAATGATGGGAATCTTAGGAAGTTCACCTCGAATCTTATTAGGGAAGGAAGGTTTGATGTCAAGGAACAGGCCATGGCCGAAGTGCTTTCAGCGCCGACCTTGGAAAAGGATACAAACAACATACATCTGTCGAGGAATGATGAGAATCCGGATGTATTGATATCTTACCTTTATCCCGGTGACTGCATGAATTTGATCGCCACCTATCAGAAGGTGACTGGCAATAGGCCAATACTTGACAGCAAAGGCATCATGCCCGTCTGCGGCCAATGCTCTGTTAGCCCTGTGAAGTATGGGAAGATGACGCTTTCCTTGGGTTGCAGGGATTCGAGATTGCATGGCGGCATACCCCGTGACAGGATGGTCGTGGGCATCCCCTACGATATTGCAGTTAAGATTGTTGAAAGGTTAAGAGAGTGAAATGGAGGAAATAAAAATGAGAATAGCATTGCCAACGAATGGAGACAGGGGCATGGAGGAAGAGGTCTGTGCCCATTTCGGAAGAGCGGTTACTTACACCATATATGATACCGAGACCAAGAAGGTGGAGGTAATACAGAACACTTCAAGCCACATGGGTGGCATGGGCGTGCCGCCAGACCTGCTGCACGAGAACAAGGTGGATGCGTTGATATGCGGAGGCATTGGCAGGAAGGCCATTGAACTTTTTGCATCAAAGGGCATCAAGGTCTATTGCGGCGCCATAGACACCGTCAAGGACACCCTGGAACTCTTTGAGGTAGGTGCGATTAAGGAAGCATCCTCTGAATTTGCCTGCTCTGGGCATCATCATGAGGGGGAATGTAACCATTAAGATGAACCTTGAATGCATACCATGCTTTCAAAAACAGGCCTTGAATGCAGTGAGGATGGCCACAGACGATCCTCAACTGCGCTCTGACATACTCAGGGAAGTAATAGACAAGCTAATGTCAATGGAGTGGGACCAAAGCCCTCCAAAGCTTGCCCAGGCAGTTCATAAGATAGTCAGGGACAGGCTTGGCAAGGACCCCTACCAAGACGTTAAGAGAGAGAGCAACGAACTCGCGCTTTCCCTATACGACCATATGAAGGACGTTGTATCAAACTCCGATGACGAACTCAACACTGCCGTCAGGATAGCTATTGCCGGGAACATAATGGATTTTGGCCCTTATAGCCACTTTGACTTTGATTCCACCTTAGCGGAATGCCTTGTGGCGGACATGGCGGTCGACCAATGCTCCTCCTTTAAAGAGCAGTGCGAGGATGCCATGTCATTGCTATATCTTGTTGACAATGCCGGAGAGGTGGTCTGCGACAAGGTACTGCTTGAAACGATGATGGGGCTATACCCTCTTAAGAAGGTGACTATGGCAGTGAAGGGAGGCAACATTCTCAATGATGCCACATACCATGACATCGACGAGGTGGGACTCAACAAGCTTCCTAACATTGATTTCCTATGCGTGAGCAACGGGGAATCGTTCACAGGTATCCCAAGGGAATCAGATTCCTTCAGGAAAATTATGGATTCCTATGATATGGTCATCTCAAAGGGGCAGGGCAATTATGAGATGCTGAGCTCCAACAAGGACATCTTCTTCTTGCTCAAGGCGAAATGCGCCCTCATAGCTGAGGATATAGGTGTGCCCATGGGTTCAATGGTGTGCGGAAGGATGATCTAAGGGATGATAGAATGAAAATCGCTATTGCCAGCGGCAAGGGCGGCACCGGCAAGACCACTGTCACAGTAAATTTGGCACTGTCTTTGGGAGATTGCACTGTGCTCGATTGTGATGTTGAAGAACCTGACACCAATCTTTACCTTAAGGTCCCTCTGAAAAAGCTGGAGGACGTTTACCTGCTCAATCCTAAAATTGACAAAGAAAAATGCGAGCTTTGCGGTAAATGCGCTGATTTCTGCAGATACAATGCACTGGCCAGGTTGCCCTCAGAGGTCCTGTTATTCCAGGGGATATGCAATGGTTGCGGCGGGTGCAAGCTCGTATGCCCCTTCGATGCAATAGATGAGGCCAAGAGGAACATCGGCGTCATAGAAGGGGGAGAGAAGGATGGCATTCGATTCCTAAGAGGCGTTCTCTCCATCGGTGAGGCACGTTCCCCACCGGTAATAGGAAAGCTTAAGGAAAATATCAGGGACGGGGATGTCACCCTGCTGGACTCGCCCCCTGGCAGTTCGTGCCCGTTCGTAAAGACGGTGAGTGACTGCGACTATGCCATACTGGTCACTGAACCTACCCCATTTGGGCTTCATGACCTAAAGATGGTCATGGATGTTTTGGATGACATGAAAATACCATATGGCGTTGTGATAAACAAGCACGGCATCGGCGACGAGAGCGTTGAGAATTACCTCTCAGAGAAGGGCGTTGAGATACTTGGCAGGATCCCCAACAGCATCAAGCTGGCAAAGCTTGGCTCGGAGGGAAGGCCCATAATAGATGACGAACCTGAGATGCTGAAGCTGTTCAAAGACATATATGAAAAGGTCATAAGGGGCGTGAGGCCATGAAGGAGATCACTATCATAAGCGGAAAGGGGGGCACTGGAAAGACATCGTTCATCGCAGCCTTCGCAGCATTGTCGAAAGGGTCTGTGATCGCTGATTGCGATGTGGACGCCTCCAATCTGCACATAATATTGGACCCGGAGGATGTCAAGGAAGAACCTATAATAGGATCTTTCAAGGCAAGCATAGATTCAAAAAGATGCGACCTCTGTGGGCTATGCAGGGAGAAATGCAGATTCAGTGCCATTGACGAGGAATTAAGGATTCACAATGAGCTATGCGAGGGATGCGGCGTTTGCGAGTTCGTATGCCCTCAGGAAGCGATATCTATGAACGAGTGCGAGGCAGGCACGTTGATCCTCTCAAACACCAGATTTGGCTGGCTCTCGCATGTGAAGATGAAAAGTGGCGAGGAAGGGTCAGGAAAGCTTGTCACAGCTGTGAGAAAACAGGCAAGGGCGGTCGCAGGTGAATCTGGCGCAGAGACCATATTGGTGGACGGACCTCCGGGGATCGGATGCCCAGTGATAGCCTCCATAACCGGTTCCGACCTGGCCATCATAGTATGCGAGCCCACCCTCTCAGGGATGCACGACCTAAAAAGGGTCAACAAGCTGGCATCGCAGATGAAGGTGCCCGTGGCGATATGCATCAACAAGTCGGACATCAACGAGGAAATAAAGAGGCAGATAGAGGCCTACTGCAAGGATATGGCAATACCAATATTGGGTGAGGTGCCTTACAATCTTGACTTCGTCACCAGCATGGTGAGCGGCAAGAGCGTAGTGGAGATCGATTCGCCCATCAAAGGGCACATGAAAGGGATCTGGTCTGGCATAATCGATATGCTACATACTTGAGAATCTCTTGTAAAGGCCACAGACCTCTCTCCATCCGCATTCATTGCAAATGCCCTCTATTGTACCTTTTTTCTCCAGAGCTGAATTTATGGAGTCCAGGGCCTTGAGAAATCGCATTTCAGTGCCGTTCTCAATACCCATCTTTTCCAATACGGCCTGGTCCATACTTCGGACTTTGTTCCCGTATTGGGAACAGTAATCTTCTTTGAGGTGAGGGCAATGGCCGCATATGTCGTCTGGGCCCTTGACTATTCGGACCACAGGGTCCTTTGAGTAGAGCATATCCTTGACATAACTGAGATGCCTGACAAATCCCTCGGAGTACCCTAGTCCCACAAATCCCTGTATGCACAGGAGGTGATGTGCCCTGATCTCCATCATAGCACACCACAAAAAAAGAATGTGTTTGGCTTCATTTCCTTATCTGGCCGCTTCCGAACACTATCCACTTGACGCTGGTGAGCTCCTCCAGCCCCATAGGCCCCCTGGCGTGTATCTTGTCGGTCGATATTCCTATCTCCGCACCGAGGCCGAACTCCCCCCCGTCTGTGAATCTTGTGGATGCATTTGCGTACACCGCGGCCGAGTCCACTTCCTGAAGGAATCTCATGGACCTCCCATAGTCCTTGGTGACTATTGCATCGCTGTGGTGAGAACCGTATCTGTTAATATGGTATATCGCCTCATCAACATCGTCAACGACCTTTACAGAGAGTATAAGGTCGAGATACTCCGTATACCAGTCGTCCTCGGTCGCCTTGGCGATCCCGGGCAGGGCATTGACCGTCCTTTCACATCCGCGCAGCTCTACTCCTTCCTTGTCCATCCTGGGCTTGAGCATCCCTAGGAACTCATCTGCCTCATTGGCGTTAACAAGCAGGGTCTCCATGGCATTGCAGACACCGGGTCTCTGCACCTTTGCGTTCACGGCTATCTCTAGCGCATTCCCGAGGTCGGCCCCCTCGTCCACATAGACGTGGCAGACGCCCTTGTAATGCTTGATCACCGGCATCATGGCGTTTTTCGAGACGAACTTGATCAGGCCCTCTCCGCCACGGGGTATGACAAGGTCAATGTATTGGTCCAGCTGCAGCAGCTCATTGACAATGCCCCTATCTGTGGAATCCACGAACTCCACTACATCAGGGTCTATGGAACATTCCTTGAGCGTGTCCTTGATTATCTTTATAAGCGCCCTGTTCGAGTTTATGGCCTCGGACCCGCCTTTCAATATGGTGGCATTTCCAGATTTGAAACAAAGTGCGAAGGCATCGACAGTCACATTTGGCCTAGCCTCGTATATGATCAATATGGACCCTATGGGAGTTCTCATCTTTCCCACAAGCAGGCCATTGGGAAGTTTTTCCATGCCGTCCACCTTTCCAACGGGGTCCGGCAGGGATACGATGTCCCTGACACCCTTTGCAATTCCCTTGACCCTGTCCTCATCAAGCTTTAGCCTGTCCAGGAGGGCGGTGGAAAGACCTTTTTCCTTTCCATTTGTTAGGTCCTTCTCATTTTCTGAAAGGATGTAGTTCGCATTCTCTACAAGCCTCTGGGCCAACATCTCTAGGAAGTTGTCCTTCTCATTTGTATTCATCCTAGCAAGTCCGTACCAGGCCTCCTTTGACCTGGACCCATAATTTTGATCATCGTTCATATTATTCCATCTCCTTGGGAATGAAAAGGGTGCCACATTTCCTGCCTTCGCTGATCTTGTCTATGACGCCGTCATCGAAACCGCTTGCAATGGTGACAGGAATATTGCTCGATAGCGCCCTTTTTGCAGCTTCGATCTTTGAGCACATGCCCCCAACCGAGCATGCACCGCTGGTTCCGTTCGCCGACCTGCAGATCTCGTCTGTGATCTCATTGATCACATCGAATCTCTTTGCATTCTTGCAAACGCTTGGGTCCCCCGTGTAAAGGCCGTCCGTATCTGTCAGAAGGACCAGCATCTCCGCATCCACCAGCACGGCAACATAGGATGCAAGGTTGTCGTTGTCACCGAACTGGATCTCCTCGGTCGCGATGGTATCGTTCTCGTTTATTATAGGGATAACCCCGTATTCCAGAAGCGTTTTTATCGTGTTCCTTGCGTTAACATATCCTATCTTGTTGGACAACCCGTCCTTTGTGAGCAATACTTGCGCAAGGGTGACATGTCGCTTGTTGAAAAGCTTTTCATACAGGTTCATAAGCAGATTCTGCCCAACAGCAGCCGCGGCCTGTTTCTTTGCCATCTCCTTTGGCCTTTTTTTCTCTCCGAGTGAATGGAGCCCAAGCCCGATGGCCCCCGATGAGACCAGTACGACCCCCTTTTTCTGGTTCAACCTAGCTATCTGGTCTGTCAGGCTGTTTAACGTCTCTATACGTATCTCGTTTGTGTCGACGTCCGTGATCAGGGACGTTCCCAGTTTGATCACATAGATTCCAGCATCTTTGGCGACAAGGATCACCTTCTTTCTCGATGAACATCACTAAAGTGATATATTTTTAAGCATTTCTATATTTTTTATTAAAGAACGTATTATTAGTGAATAAACATTAATGATAATTGAATAATATCCTATGATAATGGTGATATATTGGAGAAAGATAAATATTGCGTATTTACTGACGGGGCCGCCAGGGGCAATCCCGGCCCCGCTTCCTGGGCCTACGTCCTGATGAAAAATGATAAGGTGCTCTACGAGGGAAAGGGCGTCTTGGGTAAGACCACCAACAATGTTGCCGAGTACACTGCAATAATCAAGGCTCTTGAGAATGCCAACGATTACGGGATAGGAAGCATTGACGTTGTCTCAGACTCACAGCTTGCCATAAATCAGCTCAATCGAGTTTGGAAGGTCAAGAAGGAGCACTTGAGGCCATTGTTCGCCAGGGTGATGGCTATGGTCGAAAGATTCGAAGCTGTCAATTTCATCCATAGTCCAAGAGGTACTAAGATGATACAGCGGGCCGATATGCTGGCCAATCAGGCTTTGGACGAGGCAGGTCTCTAATCCTTCTTTTCAGTTTCTGCTTCCTCTGCTCTGTTCCTGACAGTATCGACCTCGTCTTCCTTGAGCTTCTTGATTACTTCGATAGGGCAGTTAGGATTCTTTACAACATTGATCCTTATTTCATAGAATCTGTCATCTGATAGCTTTATGAGGCAGTCTACAGGGGTCTTGGGATTCCCTGCAACACAGTACCTTACGTTCCCGTCGGTATCTTCGGAGAGCTTTTTAAGTATCCTCTCAGGCAAATTCTCATTGGATGCCACACATCTCCTGATCATGTGCCAATCATGCTCCGCTAGCTTGAGCAAGGTCTCAAGCGACGTATTGTCGTTCCTTGCCACTTTCCTTGTCACGATCTCCTCCTTGTCGTCGGCAAGCATGTCTAGGACATCTGAAGGTGTGTTTGGGTTTGCCGCAACGGCGATCCTCACGTGATTTGATTCATGTCCTGCCAGTTTTCGCAAAACTTCCTCAGGGCACATGTCGCTGTAGGCCACAAGCCTGAGAACGAATGGATTCTCGGAATCTGCAAGCCCCAAGATCAATTTCTCAGAGAACTCTATACCTTCCCTTTTTATGAACTCCAGACGCTCATGGATGTAGGGCAGGTCCTTAAGATTGATCAAGGCCTCATCTGGTATATTGTCATTCCACATGACCTCTATCCTTACATCCTCATCATCGTCTCTTGAAAGTTCTATCAGGGTCTCGACTGGCGTATCCGGGTCGGATGCGAGTTCGATCTTCTCCTCTTTGCTCATTACCATCGAATCACCATGTTTTCATAACATTTATCTATCTGTAGATTGTTTATAGTTATAAATTTCCTATTTAAAACTATTCGTCAGGTGATTTAATGGAAGATATTTGCTCATACGCTCTTGAATTAGGCTTGAAAAGGTCATCATACGTTGAGGTAAAGGCCGAGAGGTCTGTTAGCAACGAGTTCGTCATCAAGAATGGCCAACCGGAAACTTCGGGTTTTGACAGTTCATACGGTATATCCATCAGGCTACTTGTTAACGGCGCCTTAGGCTTTTGCTCCACGAACAATCTGGAAAAGGACAATGTGAGGTCAATGGTTGATGAGGCGCTTAGAATGGCAAGGGCCGCATCCGCGCATGTGAAGAAACCAATAGTCTTTTCCAAGGAAGAGGCCCATTCCAATGTCAAGTACTCTGTCAAGGAGAGATCTAGGCTTGCCGACATATCGATTGAGGAGAAGATGGGAGTGCTCTCAGAGATCCACAGCGCAATACCAAATGATGTGAAGCTTGCTGGCAACCTTATGAACCTCGATGACGGACTTACCGAGAAGTATTACGTGAACTCCGAGGGCTCAAGCATCAGGTCCTCGATTCCTGTGATCAGCTTCTTTGGTTTTTTGACAGTCGTTGAGGGCGGCGACTCTGCCCAGGCGATGCTAGAGAAAGGGGCCGCCATGGGCTGGGAGGCAATATCCAAGTGGGACCTGCCAAACTATGTTGCTGGGGAGGTGTCCACACTCAAGGAGATACTAAGCAAAGGGAAGGCCCCGCCTACCGGAAATATGGACATACTCTGTGGTCCCGAGGTAACGGGAATAGCATCACATGAGTCATGCGGGCATCCTTATGAGGCAGACAGAATCCTTGGCCGAGAGGCGGCACAGGCTGGCGAGTCCTTCGTTTCGATCGATATGCTGGGCGACAGGATAGGAAGCGAGATGGTGACGCTGGTCGATG
>Ga0272441_10006702_pt1 | contig 19118 bp, 19 predicted proteins | sample SSMProp6N_FD_193582 | JGI IMG/M metagenome (GOLD analysis project Ga0272441, IMG submission 193582) | Marine sediment archaeal communities from Little Sippewissett salt marsh, Falmouth, MA, United States - SSM-Prop-6N | ecosystem: Environmental > Aquatic > Marine > Wetlands > Sediment ... | reverse complement strand
TGAGGCCAGGAAGTCCGCGGTTTACTAGCCCAACGTGCCGGTTGCGGGACTCGCGTAGAAGATCCCCGGCACCTCCTTTTTTTTCGGTCTTCGCGCCTCCGGGCGCCGGAGAGGGGTTGTGTCATGAGTGAGAGCCGCGTTCGCGTCACGAGATTCGCCACGCGCGGACGCCGCTCGCGCTACAGCTCGCCCCGCATGCGAAGGGAGTTCCCGATGGGACCGTGAGAGACAAAGGCCGGAGACCAGAGGAGGGGACCGAGCTGGGGCGCCGGGCGTGTCATTCGGGCTTGACAGCCACCGGCCGACGCGGTAGCCTTGTCGTGGAGAAGTAATTCCACTACCCCGCCGAGGCCGATGGTGGCCGCGGGCCCCACATGGAGGAGACATGGCCGACGAGACGAAGACCGTCGAGGCGCAGGTGCAGGAGGCCCTCGAGAAGATCCGCCCGAATCTCCAGTCGCACGGCGGCGACGTGGAGTACGTGTCGTACGACGACGGCATAGTGACCGTCAGGCTCCAGGGGGCGTGCGCCGGCTGCCCGATGGCCCAGATGACCCTCCAGAAGGGCATCGAGGCCTCGCTCAAGCAGCAGATCCCCGAGGTGAAGGAGGTGAGGCCGGCCGAATGACGCGGCATGCGCGGCGCCGGCCGACGATATGATCCGGACCAGAACCACATTCCATACCCTCCTCCAGGCGGCCCTCGTCGTCCTGAACCTCTTCCTCTGGCCGTACGGCCTGGCCTACAGGCACAAGCTCGAGCTCACCCCCCTTTTCGGGTTCCCCATCGGCCTGATGGTGGGGCTGGGGCTCGCAGGGCTCTACGGCATGGCCTTCCTGGAAGGCGGCGAGGCCGTCGCCAGGCGCCTGAAGGCGAACCGGGCGCGCGCGGCGCTCGTCGCCGTATGGGGCATCGCCGTCGTCGCGGCCTGCGGGCTCGCCCTCAGCCACCACGTAATCCGCAAGCCCATCCCGAAGTCGATGAGGGACCTCTCCGGCGACGAGTTCATGGCCGGGGGCAACTACGACTACGCCGAGCGGACCTACCTCCAGGAGATCACGAAGGCCGACCCCGCCGACCCCAAGCCGTGGTACGGACTCGCCCAGGCGCAGATGAAGCTCAGGAAGCTCGCGAAGGCGGAGGCCTCCGCCCGCCGCTCCCTCGAGATCGCCCCCCAGAGGCCCGAGGGCCGCTTCCACCTCGCGAGGGTCCTCATGGCCAGCGGGCGCCCGGAGGACGCTATCAAGGAGGCGCGGACGGGGCTCGAGCGCGCGCCCGACCGCCACGACCTGAAGGACATCGAGGGCCTCGCGCTCACGGAGCTGGGCGACCTCATCGGCGCGGAGAAGATATACGCCGAGCTCTGCAAGGCCGATCCGAAGAACCCCGTCTGGGGCGTCAGGCGCGCGAGTGCCCTCCACGAGCTCGGCCGCAACGCCCAGTCGCGCGAGGTGCTCGACGCCGCGATAATGCGCATGCGCTCCGCCGTCGACGAGGACCCGAACGACTTCCGCAAGATCGAGACCATGATGGGGCTCTCGCGCCGCCTTCACAGGAGCCTCACCGCCGCCGGCCACCCGACGAAGGTCGACGCCTGGCGGCCGCGCCCGCCCGCCGGACGCGAGGCCGGCCCGGCCGCGAGGGGCGAGGGCCCGGAAAGCCGGGGCGACGCCCCCGGTCCCGACGAGCGCCGGCGGGCCCGAAGCGAGCCGTCACGACCCCGAGAGAAGAGGCCCAGGCGCGACGAATGATATGCAGTTGAAGCGCTTCAGTGTGAAGTCGGGCCGCGGTGAGATCGGAGAGAGTCGGCTACTTCGCCGCCGGACAGGCGGGACTCCTGAGGCCCTTCAGCCCCTCGATCCAGCCCTCGCGCAGCTCGCGCATGATGCGCAACGCCTCGCGGACGCGCTCCGGATCCTTCTCGATGTCGGCCTCGACGAGCCTCGTGTGCACGTAGGCGTAGAGCGCCGCCAGGTTCGCGGCGATCTCGCCGCCCTCGGCACGGTCGAGCGAGACGCTGAGCTCGAGGACTATGGCCTGCGCGCGCCCGACCTTGCCGCAGAACTTCTCCACATCGCCGGACTCGAGCGCCTCCACGGCCTGCTCGCCGAAACGGACCGCCCCGTCGTAGAGCATCGTCACGAGCTGCTCCGGCGAAGCGGTCTCCACCTGCGCCTTCAGATACTTGGCGGCGACTTCCTCGACCATCGCGCGGATTTCCCCTCCCGAAGCCTGTCGGCGGAAACGCCCCGGCTCACCCGGGCGTCCGGGGCGCCCGCCGTTACACGTCATGCATCTCCCGTGCAGCGCCTGCTAGCCGCTCTCGTCGACCAGCAGCCCGACTGCGTCACTGATACGCGCGAGCGTCTCGAGCATTTCGAGCGGCGGAACCGACTTGATGACGTCGCCGGTCTCCGCGTCGATCACCTGCGCGAAGAGCTCCCCCGTCTCCTCGAATATCTGGAAACGGAGCTTCTTGCGGCAGCTCCGCGCAATCACGTTCAGCTCGTCCATCAATTCCTCGAGCTGCTGCTGCATCTGCTCGTTGATCCCGCGCGCAGCGACCTCGACCTGAGCCGACATCTGCTGCCTCACCTCGGCCGCTCGCGCGACGTCGGTCAGTATCTGGACAGCCGGCAACGACTGCTCCGGGGAGATGTTAGGCGCGGTGAGCATCTCAACGCCGGTCATCTTCGTTCCCCTTCATGCCCGTTCCGTCCCGGCCTCACCAGGCCGGGACGGAGGTCACTATCCAAGCAGCTGCAGGACGTTCTGGCTGATGACGTTCGCCTGCGCCAGAACGGCCGTACCCGCCTGCACGAGAATCTGGTACTTCGTGAAGTTCGTCGTCTCCTCCGCCATGTTGGCGTCGCGGATGCCCGACTCCGACGCCGTGATCGCCTCGATCTGGATAGCGATCGTCCGCTGGCGGGTCTCGAAGGTGTTCTTCTGCATCGCTCCGATGTCACCGCGCAGCGCGCTCACGTTGTCCATCGCCTCATCGACGGCCGAGATCGCGTTCTCGGCCCACGCGGCCTGGAGCAGTCTCGACTGCGGTGCGCCCCAGACCCTGTGGCCCGATGTGCCGCCCAGGTCCACGTGATCCCAGTCGAGGAAATTGAAGCTGACCACGTCGTACGTACCGGTCGGATCCTCGCCGATGAGGAAATTACGATCGGTCCCCACCGCGCCGTCGCCGTTGAAGATGACATCGCCGGCGTAACGCGTCGTCGCGAAGATGCGCTGGATGGACTCGGCCGCATTGAGGTACTCCTGGTCGTCCGCAATGCGCTGGTCGGACGTGGTGGCGCCGTTCGCGGCGTGCACCGCCAGCGCCCTCATCGACACGAGAAGGTTGTTGACCTCCTCGAGCGCCCGCTCGCCGATGTTGAAGAAGTTCGTCCCCTCCGAGATGTTCCGGCTCACGGCCTGCAGCGAGCTGATCTGGCCGCGGAGCTGCTCGGAGATGATAAGCCCCGCCGGGTCGTCAGCGGCCGTGTTGATCCGCAGTCCCGACGAGAGCCTCTGCAGCGACTTGTTCAGGTTCAGCGTGGTATTGTTGAGGTTTCGCAGCGCGTTGATCGCCGCGATGTTGTTGTTTATCCTGAGAGACATGACTCAGATCCTCCTTGATCCGCTCCTCAGCTGCCCACGGGGCCTCCTTGCCCCCCTGCTATCCAAGCAGCTGCAGGACGTTCTGGCTGATGACGTTCGCCTGCGCCAGAACGGCCGTGCCCGCCTGCACGAGAATCTGGTACTTCGTGAAGTTCGTCGTCTCCTCCGCCATGTTCGCGTCGCGGATGCCCGACTCCGACGCCGTGATCGCCTCGATCTGGATAGCGATCGTCCGCTGGCGGGTCTCGAAGGTGTTCTTCTGCATCGCCCCGATGTCGCCGCGCATGGCGCTGACCTGGTCCGCCGTTCCGTCGAGCGCGGTGATCGCCGCCTCGGCGGCCACGTCCGTCAGCAGGTCGGTGCCGATGACGTTGCCGCCCGCAGCGTCGAGCGTGGCCCAGTCATCGAACGTGTACGTAACCTTGTCGAGAGCGTTGGACGGGTCCTCGCCGATCAGATAGCTTCTGGCGATCGCGCTGTCGAAGATCTGATCGCCAGCGTAGCGCGTGGTGTCGAATATGCGCGCGATGGAACTGAGAGCGTCCTGGTACTCCTGGTCGTCCGCAGTGCGCTGGTCCAACGTGGTGGCGCCGTTGGCGGCGTGCACCGCCAGCGCCCTCATCGACACGAGAAGGTTGTTGACCTCCTCGAGCGCCCGCTCGCCGATGTTGAAGAAGTTCGTGGCCTCCGAGACGTTCCGGCTCACGGCCTGCAGCGAGCTGATCTGGCCGCGGAGCTGCTCGGAGATGATAAGCCCCGCCGGGTCGTCAGCGGCCGAGTTGATCCGCAGGCCCGACGAGAGCCTCTGCAGCGACTTGTTCAGGTTCAGCGTGGTATTGTTGAGGTTTCGCAGCGCGTTGATCGCCGCGATGTTGTTGTTTATCCTGAGAGACATCACACAATCCTCCGTGATCCTGTCCTGGCCTCGGCTTCCGTGCCTCGGCCGTTCCTCCCGGCCTTCAAACGGGCCCCGGGAGACGACCCGACGGCGCCAGTTCCTCCCTTCGCGGCGCACACACGCGAAGCCCGGGACGCACGCGCGCCCCGGCCTTCCCTAGTCAGTTCGGACGCGGGCCCGCCGTCTTTAGGGAAAAATGCGGCCCGCGCATCGGAAGAAGCGCGGCGTCGATGCAGACTCGGTGTTATCGGACGGAATGGGCCGGGCGGCCCAGACGGGGGCCGGGGGGGGCCGGCGGAGGGGGCGAGGCGGATTCCGGGGCGGTTCCCGCAGTCTCAGAACGTGAGCTTCACGCCCGCCGAGACCCGGGCCCCGGGGTCCGGATAGCCGTTGACGGTGGAGTACTCGTCGTCGGTGGCGTTCTCGATGACGACGTACGCCCGGTGCTGCTTCCTCTTGCCGAAGCGGTAGCCGACGCTCAGGCTGACGTCGACGAAGTCGCCGAGGTCGTTCGGATCCGATGCGGGGGGCAGGAAGCGGGTGCTCTCGTACTCCGAGACGAACTTGAGCATCAGGTTGAAGTCGGCGTCGCCGCGCTCGAGCGTCAGCCCGGCACCCGCGATGAACTGGGGGATATCGCGGCTCTTCTTCATTTCGCCGCCGTCTTCGGCGCGTGTCTCCATCGCCACGGCGTTGAAGAAGAACCGCGTGCCGGAGGCGAAGGGCCGGGACGTGAAATCCAGCTCCGCGCCGAGCTGCTCCTGATCGCGGTTGAGGTAGAGCTCGTAGGTGTGACTGCCGATGGTCTGGGTCAGCCCGCTCAGCACTATCGCGTCCTGCTGGCGTACGTAGAAGAGGGTGGCGGTCATCTCGCCGAGCCTCTCGAAATCGGACTTCAGGCCGAGGTCGAGCTTCCAGCGCGTCTCGCGGCCCGGGTCCTGCAGATCGACGTCCAGCGTCCCGGGCCTCGGCGTGATTATCCCGGCGGCGACGTTGGCGAGGAGAGAGTTGGACCTGCCGACGTGGTACGCCGCACCGAAGCTGGCGGTGTGAACGGGGTCCTCCCACTCGTCCTCGACGGGCGTGACGCTGCCCAAACCGGACGGGCTTCCGTCGATGTTGAACGCGGCGTAGTCCCTGACGTGAGTGCTGCTGAGGCGATAACCCGCGTTCAGCTGCACACGCTCGAACGAGTGCTCGTCGACGGCGAAGACCGAGTAGGTGCTCAGGTCGTTCCGGTTGCCCACGTAGAAGCGCTTCCCGTTCGGGGCGACCCAGCGGTTGTAGAGCCCTCCGTACCGCAGGATGTTCCTTTCCGAAAGGCGCCTGGCCTGGACGAAGCTGACCCCCCCCTCGTAGTCGTGCTCGCGGGTGACGGTCTCGGAAGTGGCGGTCTCCGAGTCGCCGATGAACTTGTGGTCGCGGAGCGCGAGGCTCATCACCACTTCGGACGAGAGGGCGTCGCTCGCGCGGTGGTGCGCCTTGGCGACGACGAGCGCCGCACGGTAGGGGTCGAAGCGCGAGAGATCCTCGCGGAACTTGGTCGCGCACAGGTCTCCGGCCTGCCGAAGCTCGCGCTTACCGTGGAGGCCGAAGACATTGAGCGAGAGCTCCAGGTTCTCGCCCGGATTGTGGACGACGCGGGCGTAGAGGTCCGCCATGGCCTCCCTGGCGTTCTCGTCCTCGGGCCCGTCGGTGTAGCGGTTGCCGAAGCCTATCGCATACGAGGTCCCGTCCGCGACCCCGCCGTGGTCGGCGTGCACGTAGGAGGTATTCAGGCTGCCGTAGCTCGTCTCGACCGTCGTCTCCGGGAAGGTGTAGGTTCTGGGGATCAGGTTGACGGTCCCGACCATCCCGCCCGGGCCGATCAGCAGCGCGCTGCTCGAGCGCATGATCTCGATGCAGTCAAGGCCGGCGACGGGGAAGAAGTAGGGCATCTCGTGGAACTCGCGCAGCCACGCCCCGTCGAAGGCGTAATCCGGGTAGGGATAGCGCTGCCCGCGCACGGAGAAGAACTGCTTGACCTTGCGCCCGCGGCTTTCGACCCACGCCCCCGGGACGTAGCTCTGGGCGTCGACGATGTCGCGCGAGCCCTGCCGCTCGAACGCCCCGGAGTCCACCACGCTCTGCGACCCGGCCAGCCCCGGCGACTCCAGCGTCGGGTTGTCGATGAGGTCCCTCTCGCGCCTGCCGATGACCAGTATCTCCAGCGGGTCCAGGTCATCGGGGCCGGGCTCGGTCGTCTCCTCCGGCTGTGGCTCGGGCGGCTCCTCGGCGACCGCTACGCCCCAGAAGGCAAGCGTTGCCGCCAGCACCGCGATCGCCCTGCGCATGCCCCGCTCCCTCTCCTCTCCCCGCCGCCCCTGCGGCGGGAACTTGGCCTGAGCATACTCCCGGCAGGCCCTGCATGCAAGGGACCCGAACGCGACTTCGGCTCGCGCCGATTCTTCCAGGACACATCCAGTTCCTGCCCATTTCCGGCCCCTATTCCGGCGCCCTTATTCCGGTTATTCCGGGTTATTCCGGGGACGGGTTATTCCGGGGGTTATTCCGGGGACGGTTATTCCGGGTTATTCCGGGGTTATTCCGGGGACAGTATACATCAATAACATGCTTGACGTGCGCCCTTCGCCGGCGTAGGATTCGACCATGGCCCGCATCGCCCGAGTCGTCGTCCCCGGCCTGCCCCACCACCTCACCCAGCGGGGCGTGAGGTCGATGGCCGTCTTCCGCGACGACGACGGCCGCCGCGAGTACCTCCGCCTGCTCGGCGAGCAGTCCGAGCGCTTCGGCGTGCGCTTCCTCGCGTGGTGTTTGATGACGAACCACGTGCACCTGATCGCGGTGCCGAGGCGCGAGGAGTCGCTGGCGCGCGCGGTCGGCGAGGCCCACCGGCGCTACACGCGCATGGTCAACTTCGCGGAGGGCGTGAGGGGGCATCTCTTCCAGGAGCGCTTCGGGTCGTATCCGGTGCAGCGCGACCGTCACCTCGTGGCGGCGGCGCGGTACGTCGAGCTGAACCCGGTGAGGGCGCGGATCGTCCACGACCCCGGAGAGTACGAGTGGTCGAGCGCGCGGTTTCATCTGGACGGGCGGAAGGCGGACCCGCTCGTGGGTGACCGCGATCTGCTGGGGCTGGTGGACGACTGGCGGGGCTTACTCGCCGAGGGGATGGCCGGCGGCGAGGAGCGCGAGATCGAGATGCGGCTCTCGACCGGCCGGCCGTGGGGGACGGAGCGCTTCGTCGGGCAGCTGGAGGACCGGCTTGGCAGGGCCCTGGCGCCGCAGACGGGCGGATGGCCGAAGGGACGGCGGCGAGGGCCGAGGAGAAGGGCGGGGAAGTAATTGGTATATACTGTCCCCGGAAATGCTCGGAAATGCTCCAAGTGCAAGGTTACTGGCTACAACCGTTGGGTTGGGCTTGGCGAAGTCGAACAGGATACCCCCTTGAAGATCATGCCCTACCGCAGGGTGGTCGGGGGCACCTGGCGGACCTTTGAGTGGCGAGCCGATGGCCCGGTCGAGGTAACGAAGAAATGAGTCGCAGTACGAGGCGACATATTGTATGGAGTCCTGGACAGGTCCTTGACAAAGCCAACAGGGAGTGAATGGGCCAGACACTGCGATTCTCCCTTCGTTCATTGCTCTTGCTGATGCTTCTGCTGACCAGCGCAGTAGCATTGTGGCTCCATTGGAGACCTTGGCGAGTTGCGGCTGTCCTCAAGGCCGACGCCTCCTGCATCAGGACAGTTGCCTTCTCGGACGACGGTGAACGGCTGGTCACTGGGGGTTACGACCGAGTTGGGAAGGTGTGGCGGTTAGCGACCGGTGACCGCGAGGTGGCGCTCAATGGTCATGCAGAGAGGATAGAGGGAATAGCGTTCTCGCCTGATGGCAGAAGAGTCATTAGTGTCGACATGATGGGTGAACTGCGTGTTTGGGACTCGCAGAGCGGCACGTGCATTGCGACGTTCCAGGATTTGGCCGTGTCACTCGGCCACGTGCCATTCTCACCCGACGGTCTGCGCTTGGTTGCCCCCCGCGGAGGGAACACGGCCAGCGTAATGGCCACTGACAGCTTCGCCCACACAGTCTCGCTAGAAGGACACCTGAAGCCTGTCAACGCCGCCACCTTCTCACGGGACGGCTCGCGCATTGCGACGGCAAGTGACGACAAGACTGCCAGAGTCTGGAACGCCAAAACCGGGGATTGCCTGCTGATACTGCGCGGCCACAAGTCAAGGGTGAACTCGGTGGCCTTTGCCGGCCCTACGCGTCCATGGGTTGCCACGGCAAGCGACGACGAAACAGCGAGGGTTTGGGACTCAGAGAATGGGGCGTGCCTTGTCGTCTTGACACACGAAGAGCGTGTATGCGATGCCGCCGTTTCACCGGATGGACAGCTGGTATTGAGCGGGGGCGACGACGGCTATGTGCGTCTCTGGGATGCGGCATCAGGAACGCTTGTGGCCGCGCTGGAAATCCCGGGGCGCTCTCTCGGTAGAACACTGGATGGGCAAGAGGGCATGTTAATCCCCGGGGCTCTGTCGGTGGCATTTTCGCCGACAGGCGACAGCTTCGCAGCTGGGACTACTACCGGGAGCGCCTGTATCTGGGTGTCGCGCAGACCGCGCCAATGGTGGGGCTTTGTGGTGCTACCTGAATTCTGGTCCACCGTTGGCCTCTTTGTTCTCCTCCTCTGGAGCCTCTACCGCGACCGGAAGTACTTCAAGTCCCTGGCGGCGCAACAGCCCGGGCCCTCCCCGCCCGTGCCGTCGTCCTGAAATCCCCTCGCGGCTCCCCAACCGAGAACGCCTCCACCCCCCTCCCAGCATCGCACCTGCCCCGCTGCGCACCGCACATGGAACTGAACAGGCATAACGGGGGGAGAATGATTCAGGACAACCCGTCCTGATACGTGCGGGAAGAACGTTCGACAGACGTAAAGGAGCGCGTACACCACCTTTCCGACACTTCCGGGTCCGCGCTCAACATACATATATATGTAGGGAAGACGGCGACAGGATGCAGTGTCTTGTCCGTCCGCCTGGGCGAGGACCCTCGCGCGGCCCCTCAGCTGTCGCCTTCGTCGGGGTTCTCCGGCTCGTCGGGCGCGGGGGCGGGGGGAGGCGGCGCCGGCCGGCGGCCGAGTTCCTCGCCCAGCTTCGCGAGATCGGGCATGCGTGCACCCCCCGCGGCGATGTTCTCGGCCTGGATGGCGTCGAACACCTCCTTGCGGTGCACGTCGATCTCGCGCGGCGCGTCAATGCCGAGGCGCACCTCGCCGGAGCGTATCTCGACGACCGTGACGGTGATGCGCCCGTCGATCACTATGGACTCGTCGGTCTTTCGGGAGAGGACGAGCACTCTACGCCCCTCCGCCTGGGGCCTCGGCAGCCGCCGGGCCGCCCGGGCCGCCGAAAACGCAGTGCTTGACCGAGAATGCCGGGTCGCTCACGACCAGCTGCATCCCCAGCCTCTTCGGGACGTTGAAGACGAGCGGCCCCGCGAGGTTGGCCGTCATGAGCCGCCAGTCGTCGGGGACCGAGAGCACCACCGCCACCACGGCGTCGTCGACGGCCGTGATCTCGACCGGGGCGAGCTCCTCGACGCTCGCCCGCACCCGGTAATCGGGAACGAAGAGGACGGGGTCGCAGACGACGTAGGCGAGCTCCGCCCGGTCCGTCGACTGCAGCCACTTGAAGGGCGTTCCGGCCGGGCCGTCGAACATGAAGAAGCCCGTCAGCTCCGGCAGGCCGACGAGCCCGCGCGGGAAGGTGATGAGCTCCTCCTCGGCCGCCTCCAGCCCGCCGAATCTTGTCGTTTCGATGATCATCGCCTTGCCGCGCCCGCCTTTCCAGCGCTAGAGGAAATTCGCCAGCGACAGCGGCAGCACCTGCGCCGCCGCCTTCAGCGCCGCCTCGAGCGCGTTCTGCTGCTGCTGGAGCCTCACCACCGTCTCGGCGAAGTTCGCGTCGACGACCTGGCTGAAGAGGCCCTCGAGCTCTATCCGCTCGTCGGTCAGCCGCGACGCGGTCAGCTCCACCCGCCTCGCGAGCGCACCCAGCCGGCCCTCCACCAGGCCCATCTCCCGCGAGGCCGCGTCCACGTCCGCGAGCGAGCCGCGGATGGCGGCGCCATCGTCCGCGTTCAGGGCGTCGCGGAGGTCCATGATCGCGGTGAAGGCGTTGTTCGCCCTGCCCGAGCCCGCGACGCCGAGGTCCGTCGCCGTCACGCCGCCCAGCGTGACGGTCGGGCCCGAGATGCGGCTCGTGATGATAACGCCGCGCCGGTCGTCGGAGATGCGCGCGTCGACGGCGAGGCCCGCCGAGTTAACCGCCTGCAGCAGGTTGCCGACGGTCCCCGTCGCCGAGATGCTGACCGGAGCCGCGGTGCCGATCGTCACCGTCAGGTCCGAGCCGTCGACGCCCGAGCCGCCCGCGAGGTCCGAGAGCTCGGTGAACTCCGAGAGAGCGGGCCCCAGCGCCGTGCCCGTCAGCGTGCCCGTCACCGTAGAGCCGGCTATCCCGAGGTCGCGGGCCGTCGTCGTGCTGCCCACGTCCGAGACCGTCAGGCTGCCCGCGCCACCGTAGGAGAGCTCCAGCGCGTCCGATCCCGCCGAGATTCCGACCGTCACCGCCGCGCCCGTCGCGTCCTCGATGAGGGCCTTCACGTCGGCGATGTCGTCGGCCGTCGAGAGGTCCACCGTCGCCACGGCGCCGCCGTAGTTGACGGATATCGACCCCGCGGCCACGCCCGCGCCGGAGTTGAGGTCCGCGAGCTTCGTCGAGACCACGCCCGCGCCGCCCATGTTCAGCGACGGCGTTAGGTCGATGCTGGTGAAGTCGAGCGACAGCGCCCCGAAGGCCTCGTCGCCCGTGACGTTGGGGCGGACGCGCGTGAAGGCGTCGATCTGCAGCTCCGGGGCCGTCTCGCCCCCGTTGTATAGCACGCCCTGCGAGGTGATCTCGAAGGGCACCCGGTCGGTCAACTCGCCGGCGAAGACGAAGCGGTCCCGTATGCGCCTGTTGCCCAGCCCGGCGAGCGTCCCCAGCAGGCCGTCGACCTCCGAGGCGGCGGCGGCGCGCTGCTCTGCCGTCGCGGTGTCCGTGCCCATCGAGATGCCGAGCGCCCTCACCCGCTCGAGCAGCGAGAGGCCCTCCTGGAGGACGCCGTCCGTCGGCGTGATGAAGGTCCTGGCCACGCCGATGTTCCGCTCGAACTGCGCGATGGAGCCGATGGCCGCCTCGAGATCCTGGCCGGAGCTGGTGCCCAGCGGGTCGTCCGAGATGTTGTTGATCGCGCGGCCGGAGGAGAGTATCTCCTGGTATCTGAGGAGCGACTCCGAGTTGCGCGCGAGGTCCCTGAGGACCGTGTTGATGAGGATGTTGTTCGTCACGCGCATGGGGCCCCCCTATATCTCCAGCAGCGTGCCGAGCAGGTCGTTCACGACGCCCACAAACCTGGCGGCGCCCTGGTAGGTCCGCTGGAACTGGATGAGCTTCGTGAGCTCCTCGTCGAGGGAGACGCCGGAGATCTGTTCGCGCTCGTTCTCGAGGCGCAGCAGCAGCGAGTCGCGCGTGCTGGCCCTCGTGAAAGACTTGGCCGCCTCGGTGGCGAGCCGGCTGACCACGCCCTGGTGGAAGTCCTCGAGCGGCCGCGTGCCGCCGGCGAATATCTCCGCCGTCCTCAGCGCGGCGAGCTCCATCACGTTCGTGTTGTCGCCCGCGGCGAGCGAGTGCCCCGTGGCGATGAGCGCCTCGTCGGCGACGATCGCCGAGTTCACGTCCATGTCGGCCGCGCTGAAGCCCGTGAAGAAGGAGTTCACGCCGAGCGTGGCGAGCACGCCGCTGGTGTCGCCGCCGAAGTGGAACGTCGTGTTGGGCGAGCCCGACCGGATGTCGAGGTAGCCCCGGCTGTCGACCGAGGCCGTGAGCTCCGGCGCCGCCGCGTTTATCAGGCTGACGAGGTCGTTACCCGTCACGGAGTTCAGGAGCGCCGTGTCGGTGCCGATGCCGTCGAGGTCGACCGAGACGTTCCGCGCCGAGACCGTGCCCGAAACCTCGTCGCGCACGTAGATCGTGAAGGACCCGTTCCGTATCTCGAAGATGCCGGCCGGGCCGTCGAAGGCGATATCGGCCTGGCTGAGCGCGTCCGCGGGGTTCGCGACGGCGTACTGCGACCGCACGCCGGAGAGCCCGCGCTCGCCGACGCCGCCCGCGTGCACGCGGTTGAAGTGCCAGACGAAGGTCGCGACCATCTCGTCCAGATCGTCCATGTAGCTCGTCAGTATCTCGTCGCGCGCGCCTATCAGGCCGCCGAGCTTGCCGGAGCCCGACGCGACCGGCACGCCTCCCTCCGACAGCCGCACTGTGTGCACCGCCTGGCCGCGAGAGCTCTCGAGCTCGGTGACCAGGTCGAAGCTCTCGCCGAGGAAGACGAGCGGTGCACCGCTGACGGTGACGTTGACGGCGCCCCCGGGCTGCTCGATCGACCTCGTCTCGACGAGCTCGCTCAGCTCGCGCATGAGCTGCCCCCTCCGGTCGCGGAGGTCCGCCGCCGAGCCCTGCGGCAGCCCCGCCTCGGCGCGGACGATCTCGGTGTTGAGCGCCGCCACCTGCGAGGCCAGCGCGTTCACCTGGTCTGCGAGGCCGACGATCTGCTCGTCGAAACGCGCGCGCAGCGCCGCGAGGTCGGAGTGGAGATCCGAGATCAGGTCGCGCAGCGTCAGCCCCTGCTGCAGCGCCGCCGACCGGGCCGCCTCGTTCTCGACGTTGGCGGCCAGGTCCTGCAGCGCGTCGAAGAAGTCGGCGACGGCGGTCGAGATGTCGTAGTCGCTGAGCTCGTTGAACGCGGCCTCCAGGTTCCTGTAGACCTCGGCGACCACGGAGGCCTCGGCGCTCGAGCTGGCCGCGTCGCGGACCTGCGCCTCAAGGAAGCCGTCGGCTATCCGCACCACCGCGGCCACGTCGGCGCCGCGCCCGAGGTACCCGAAGGTCATGCGCAGCGGGCTCATGGCGTTGAACTCGACCCGCTGGCGCGAGTACCCGGGCGTCGCGATGTTGGCGATGTTGTGCCCGGTCGTCTCGATGGCCGCGCGGTGCGCCATCAGCGCGTTCGCCCCGAGCTTGAGTGCGCTTATGTTCGGCACGGCTTCCTCCCCCTCGTCCCCTCCGTGGGCCCGCTACGCCTTCTGATCGAGAATGCTCGCCGCGGGCGTCCTTGCCGCGCGGACGGTCTCGGGCGTGTAAGTGGGCTTCTGCGTAAGCGAGTCGGCCACCAGCTTGAAGAAGGCGTCTATGTGCAGCAGAGCATGATGCAGCAGCTCGCCCACCTCGTCGTTCAGCCCGGCGAGCTCGGCGACCAGCGCCTTCAGCCTGCTGCCCGCGTGCCTGAGGCGCGAGCGGTCGGGCTCGGGCGCGCGCTCGGCCAGGATGCCGAGCCTGATCTCGCCGTCGCCGAGCCCCAGCCGCGCGGCGAGCGCCAGCGACAGATGCTCCCTCTCCCTGTCCGCCCCGCGCAGGCGGCCGGCCAGGCGCTCCTCGGTCATCTCGAGCGCCTCGAGGCCCGTGAGGTCGTTGCGGACGATGTACTCCCGCTTCTCGGCCGCGCACGAGATGAGCGCGCCGTGGAGCTCCGCCTCCTCCTCGAGGACCCTGACCAGCTTCGCCCACTCGTTGGCCATTGCGCTGCCCTCCCTCTAGCCTTTCGCGTCCACCCGAGGTGCCGTCCGGACCGGCCTGATCGCGGCCGCGTAGCGCCGGCCGATCTGCCCAACGAGCGCGTCGGCGACGCCGAAGCCCCCGCGGTCGGCTATCACGCGGGCCCTCTCGGCGTCCAGGAACGGCGCGAACGTCTTCTCTCCCGCGGAGTTGCCGACGATCGTCCCTGTCTGAACGCTCCTCCTCATGACGCCGAGCAGCACCGTCAGGAAGACGGACTCGAGCTCGGTGGCGAGCTCGCGCACCTTCCGGAGCTTCTCGGCGGGCGAGGCATCGGGGTCGAAGCGCACCGACGGGTCGAGCCCGTAGCGCCGCGAGAGCGCCGCCGCCACCGGCGGCTTCGATCCGCACGCCCCGCTGAGTATCTGCGCCGCTTCCACGGGTCACTCCACTATAAGCTCGGCGTTGAGCGCCCCAACGCGGACCAGCTTCTCGAGCACTGCGATCAGGTCCCTCGGCGTCACCTTCATGCGGTTGAGCTGTGCCACCACCTCCTGGAGCGTGACGCCCTGCTCGACCGGCATCACCCGACCACGCTCGGCGCCGCCCGGCATCCTCCCGGCCGGCACGGCCGGCCCCGCCGCGGCGGGGATTTCAACGTAGAGGTCGCCGTGCGAGACCGCCGCCGGCCCCACGCGGACCGACTGGTTGACCGCCACCGTGCCGGTCCTCTCGTTCACCACCACCATCGCGGCTAGGTCCACGTCGACCGGGTACTTAAGCAGCTGGCTGATGAAGGCGACCGGCTTCGCCTGGTCCCACTTCGGAATGCTGACCTTGACCAGCCCCGGCGAGGCGGGCACGGCGATGTCGCCGGCCTTCTCCCTCATCCCGCCGCGCCACATGTAGTTGTTGATGGCGTCGGCCACCGTCTGCGCGAGCGCGAAGCTCGGGCGCTTGATGGCCAGATCGAAAGAGTCGCCCCTGGTGAAGCTCATCTCCACCTCGCGCTCGACTATAGCCCCGCGCGGGATGCGCCCGGAGGTCGGGTGCAGCGGCTTCTCCGCCCCGCCGAAGGTGACGGAGCCCTGCGCGCGGGCGTAGACCACTTCGGGGTCGGGGCCGTGCAGCGGCGTCGCGATCAGCCGCCCGCCCTGGAGCGACTCCGCGTCGCCGATGGCGCTGACCGTGATGTCTATCCGCGAGCCCTCCTTCATGAAGGGCGGCAGCTCCGCCGTCACCGTCACGAGGGCGATATTCTTCGAGCGCAGCTCCCCGGAAGTGAGCGTCATGCCGATGTTGCCGAGGAAGCGCCTGGCCGCCTTCACCGCCGCGGAGCCCCGGTCGCCGGTGCCCCTCAGGCCCACCACCAGCCCGTAGCCGACGAGCTGGTTGGGCCTGACGCCGACGACGCCGGCGACGTCGCGGATCTCCGCGGCGCCCGCCGTCACGCCGAGAACGCCCGCCAGGAGAGCCGCCGCCGCTGTGTGCCTCATCGATCTTCTCCTCGCCTCGTGTTTCCCCGATAGGGGCGCCGATTCGGGGTGCGGGCCGGGATAATCGTATATTCGCCCGGCCCAGCCCCCGGATCCGAGCACTCAGAAGACATTCAGGAAGTCGAATATCTTCGCCAGCCACCCCCTCCTGTTCGCGTCCGTGACCACGCCGCGGCCCTTGTAGACGATCTGTGCATCCGCGACGCGGTCGGAGTCGACCGTGTTGTCGTCCTTCACGTCCTTGCGCCGGACCTCGCCCGTGAAGATGAGCGTCGACGTCTCCTCGCCGACAATCACCGTCTTGCGCGCCTCGAGGACGAGATTGCTGTTCGGCATGATCTCGATGACCCGGGCGGTTATGCGCGCCTCGAACGACTCTGTGTGCTCGACCTCGCCCTCGTTGTCGCGCTCGCGCTCGTGCGAGAGGCGCGCCGCGGGAAGCTTCGAGGACGTGTCGGTGGGAACGGCCCTCATGTTCGTCACCGGGCCGTTGACCGTGAACCACTTGGCGACGGCCGTGTCGAGGTCGGCGTTCTCCTCGGTGTCGGTCTCGGTCGACGTCGAGGTCTTCGACTTCTCCCGGATGACGACGGTGATGAGATCGTACTTCTTGACCTTGCGGTCGGCGATCAGGTTCTCAGACTTCCAGATGCTCTGGGCGACCGACTGCCCGCCGAGAACCAGCACCATCAGCGCCGCCAGCAACGCGCTCCAGAGATGCCTCATCTCTTTCCCTTCCCGTCCGTTATGAGGACCTCGCCGTAGACCACGGGCCTGACCGTCCTCGGGCCCGTCACCACGGCCAGATACGCCTTGCGGCTGCGGGGGTTCTCCACCTCGATGGCGTCGCCGAGCGTTCCGCTCTGCCGCGCGACGGCCCTGTCGGTCACGCGGAAGCCGGTGCTGCGCACGAGGACAGTCACGGCCTCGCCGCGCCTGACGAGCTCCGGGGCCGAGACCTGCGAGCCCCTGAGCGGCTCCCCGGCGGCCATGCTCTTCGAGAGCTGCTTGCCCACCAGGGCGGCCCCGTCGTAGAGGTAGTCCTCGGAGACGCTTCGGACCGCCACCGTCACGGTGCGGAGGTCCTCCGCGCCGAGGACGTGCCCGCCCTTCAGGGCTCGCGACGGCGCCAGCGCCTCGCGGACAGCGGCTACGTCGGCGTAGACGACGCCCGCCGCGCCCCGATCGCCGCCGAAGCGCCCCGAGAGCGACGCCGTCACCCTCCCGAGGCTCCGCCGGCCCGTCACCGAGTCGACCTCCAGGCTGTCCGCGTCCGCCGCGCCGCGCGGCAGCCGGACGTTCTTTATCTCCACCTGCATGTCGCCGGGCTCGAAGCCCGAGCGACCGGCACAGATCTCGCCGATTCTCTTCTCGAGGCGCGAGCGCTCGCCGGCGGAGAGCGCCCCCGCACCCCCCGCGCCGGCCCGGCCGCCGGCCGCCCGCCGTATCTTCGCGACGGGAGCCTGGACGGGACGTCCGTGCAGCTTCACCGGCCCGTCGCCCACTATGCGCACCCGCGAGACGTCCAGCCCCTCCGCCGCGAGGCGGCTCACGATGTAACCGCGGGATATGGTCCTGAAGCCGCCCGGGGCCGGGCTCCTGCCGAGCAGCACGCCCGCCGCCCGAGCGCCGAGCGACGCGTCGCCCTGAAAGCTCGCGACCTCCTCGAAGCGCACGAAGTGCCCCTCGGGCACCGCGCGCGCGACGAGCCTGGCGGTGATCTCGGCCGCGCCCGCGCTCGCCGTTCCCACGGCGACGAGCGCCGTCGCGATGAGTGCCGCTCTCGATCTGCGCCGCATCCTCAAAGGTCAGCTCCCTCTTCCGCTACCGCCTGAGCGTCGCCGTCGCCTGCAGCATCTCGTCGGCCGTCTGGATGACGCGCGAGTTCATCTCGTAGGCGCGCTGCGCCGTGATGAGGTTGACGAGCTCCCTCACGGCCTCCACGTTCGAGCTCTCGACGAAGCCCGAGCGGACCACCCCGAACTGCTCGTCGCCGGGCACGCCCGTCGCCGCCGATCCGCTGGCCTCCGTCTCGAGGTACAGGTTCGACCCGTGGGCCCTCAGACCCGCCGGGTTGACGAAGCTGGCCAGCTCGATCTGCCCCACGTTCTGAGGGGTCGGGTCGTTCGGCAGGATCACCTGCACCGTGCCGTCCGTCCCCACCATTATCGAGACGTAGTCGTCGGGGATGCCGGTGACGTTGGGGAAGACCCTGTAGCCGCCGGAGGTGACTATCGTGCCGTCGCGGTCAACCTGGAAGGAGCCGTCGCGCGTGTAGGCGGTCGAGCCGTTGGGCAGCTCGACCTGGAAGAAGCCCCTCGCCTCGCCCTGGTCCTCGATGACGAGGTCCAGCGCCCGGTCGGTCTGCGCGAACGCGCCGACCGAGAAGAGCGTCGTCGTCGCCGTGTTCCTGACGCCGTGGCCGATCTGTATCCCCGTCGGCGAATACAGACCCTCCCCCTGGCTGACCGCAGCCCCGGGCTCCTGGAGCTGCACGTAGAGCAGGTCGGCGAACTCCGCGCGCGAGCGCTTGAAGCCGGTGGTGTTGACGTTCGCCAGGTTGTTGGCGATGACGTCGACGTTGCGCTGCTGGGCCTGCAGCCCCGTCGCAGCCGCGTTCAGGGACCTGAGCATCTCTACCTCCCCGTTCTCCGCATCACTCGGGCCTGCGACCGGGGGCCGGTTACTTCAGCGGGCGGCGACTACTCCGCCCCCGGTCGCGTGTCGGTGCCTCCCCGTCAGCCGGGCAGCCTGGCGATATCACTGGCCGCCCTGGCAAGCGTCTGGTCCTGGATCCTTATGAACTGCATGTTCGCCTCGAAGGCCCTGAAGGCCTCGATGAGATCGGTCATCTCGCGCACCGGCTCGACGGCCGCTAGCTCCACCGAGCCCTGTATCACCTCGGAACGCGACGCCGCGGGCGACGCCCCGCTCCGCGGAACGAAGCCTCCGCCGGCGCGCGTGAGCTCTCCCTCACCGAAGCGCCAGACCGCAAGGCGGCCGTATTCCTCCGTCTCGCCCTCCGCCGTCTTCCCGGTGATGACGCCGTCGAGGGACACCTTCACGTCGGCGTTGGGCAGCGTCACGGGCCCGCCAGCGCCCATCAGCCTGCCGCGGCCGTCCGGCGTGACTATCTGGCCCGAGGAAGAGAGCACGAAGCTGCCGTTGCGCGTGTAGACGACCCGGCCGGCCTCCTCGACCGCGAAGTATCCCTCGCCGCGTATGGCGAGGTCCAGCGGCCGCCCCGTCTGGACGATCGCCCCCGCGCGGTCGATCGTCGCCGTCTCAACCATCCTCACGCCCCCGCCGAGCTGGTCCACCCCGCCCCCCCCGCCCCCCCCGGCGCCCCGCCGCGCGGCGGCCTCGGAAAGGACCTCGCGGAAGCTCGCGGTCTGGGGCCGGAAGCCGGGCGTCGAGGCGTTGGCTAGGTTGTTGGCGATGACGTCG
>Ga0272441_10006701_pt1 | contig 19118 bp, 17 predicted proteins | sample SSMProp6N_FD_193582 | JGI IMG/M metagenome (GOLD analysis project Ga0272441, IMG submission 193582) | Marine sediment archaeal communities from Little Sippewissett salt marsh, Falmouth, MA, United States - SSM-Prop-6N | ecosystem: Environmental > Aquatic > Marine > Wetlands > Sediment ... | reverse complement strand
TCCCAGGGCTTGTCAAACAGCATCGGGTTTTCGGTGAACAATACGCTGGAAGCAAAAGTGGCCTCCAAGGACCCGGACGAAGAGGAACCCAAGAAAGTCACTATTCTCAATAACCTGAACCTGTCCACAAGCTATAATATCGCTGCGGATTCACTGAACTGGAGTCCGCTGAGAATGACCGCCGGAACGCAAATACTCAAAAACAAAATGGGGCTCAACCTGAATGCCTCGTTTGATCCCTATGCCATCAATGCCAACGGGAGAAGGATAAATGTCTACAACATCAACAACGGCGGAAGCCTGCTGCGCTTCACAAATGCCAACTTCACAATGAACTATTCCCTGAACAGCAAGGATCTGGGCAAGGAGTCTGATGGAGGGAAAGACTACGCCGTTGGAGGGTCAGCCGATGACAGTTCGGCCAATATGTTTGGAGAAAGTCTTTTAAACAGTCGTCAGTCCATCAACAGAGGCGAAGAGGAAGATACCGTGAAAAAGGCCAAACTGTTCAATACGAGCATGCCCTGGGATTTAAGATTAAGGTACGCCCTGACCTATAACAATGTGGCGGCACGGGATGAAATCACGACGAATTCCCTTCAAGTCTCTGGAAATCTCGAATTTTCTCCCAAATGGAAAGTCGGTTTCTCCACAGGTTATGATTTCAGGGATAACGGAATTACCTACACCCAACTCAGATTTGAGCGAGACCTGGACAGCTGGAGATTCAGCTTTAACTGGGTCCCCTTCGGTGACCGGGCAACTTATTATTTCTACATCGGGATCAAATCAGGCGCCTTGAGCGATCTCAAATACGATCAGAGAAGAGTACCCGACAGAAGACTGTTCTGATCCGTTGAAAAACTTGTCTCAAGCTGACAATAATTCACTTCATTTGAAGTTTGTGTTATTAGGTCAACGCATGAATGAATAAAGAAAAAACATAAATTCCATCCCCGTATGAAACAGATCATTGTAACGAAAGGTGCTCCCGAACCCATCGGGCCCTACAGCCAGGCCATTCTTCATGGAAATACGCTTTATGTCTCCGGCCAAATCGCCATAGATCCCGAATTGGGAAACCTGGTCAAAAAGGACATCGAATCGGAAACGCGTCGTGTGATGAAAAATTTGAAAGCCGTTCTGGCTGAGGCAAAAATGGATTTTTCCAATGTGGTCAAGTGCACGATCTTCATCAAAGACATGGATGACTTTAAAAAGATCAACAAGGTTTACGGCTCTTTCTTCGATCCGGTTACGGCGCCTGCCCGTGAAACAGTCGAAGTCGCCAGGTTGCCGAAAGACGTCAGCGTCGAAATCTCCTGTATTGCAGTCAAGTAAATGATCTAATTTTTCGCAATCATTTCATTGGCATGATGCTGAGCCAGGGTGATGATGGGATGACGGATGATCTTGCCCAAAACCAGATCGTACTCCTTCAAAACGGATTCAATCTCTTCCGCCAGGAAGTGCGCTATGGAGCCTACAAAATAGACAGGGACGTTCCGAGCCTCTTCAAACTGCAAAATCTGATTCTCGACAAAGAATCTCAAGCCCGCTTTGATTATCTTCTGGGCGTAATCGCTTTGCTTGTTCTCAATCAAAAAACGTCCGACATCTGCCAGATAGGTATTCGGATTTTCTTTTTTATACAGGTGCTCCTTTATTATATCGGGTCTCAGATCGTATTGTTTCTCAAATTTTTCAGCTATTTCCTTGGGCATGGTGCGGTATTGATAATCCTTCAGAAGCTGCTTTCCAAAAAAGTTCCCGCTGGCTGCATCCATCAGGATGTAGCCGAGTGAAACGATCTTCTGATGGGTCTCCTTACCGTCGTAAAAACTGCAATTTGAACCTGTTCCGAGGATGCAAACCACTCCGGGCTTATCGGTCTGCAGCGACTTCACCGCTGCAATCGTGTCCTCCTGAATCTCGATGTCAGCATTGGTGAATATATCCTGGAACACTTCCTTCAGGTAGTTTACGGCGTGCTGAGTTCCACAACCGGCCCCGTAAAAGAAGATTTTGTCCACATCGTCTTTGATGTCGTAAAGTTCCTTTTTCGTAATCACCCGGTCAAACAACGTATCGCGCGAGAATACCGCCGGATTGAGTCCTTTTGTATCTATCTTGAAGAAAGTCTCCCCCTTGTCGTTGATCGCGATCCAATTGGTCTTGGTCGATCCGCTGTCTGCAACTAAAATCATAATCTGTTTTTTAAGGAAACGTAAAAATATAAAATGCGAGAGAAAAAAAGCTGATAAATGTTAGAAAATAGTGATGATCAGCTCTCAGGTTTTATCAATAAAAGAGCGGACGGCAAGTTCATAACCCATGAGGCCAAAACCGACAATCACCCCCATGGCATGAGCGGATATATGCGACTCATGGCGAAAATCCTCTCTTTGATAGACGTTCGAAATATGCACCTCGACAACCGGAGCAGGCACGGCTTTTACAGCATCCCCTATGCCCACGGATGTATGGGTGTAAGCCGCGGCATTCAGAATGATTCCATCTGACGAGAAGCCAAATTCCTGGATTTTGGAAATGATCTCCCCTTCGATGTTCGACTGGAAGTATTCGAATTCTATAGCGGGATATCCCTTTTTCAATGCCTCGAAATACGACTCGAAAGTCATATTCCCGTAGACATCGGGCTCACGTTTGCCCAAAAGATTGAGATTGGGTCCGTTGATTATGGCGATTTTCATAGTGGTTTCCTTCGTTGAACTGTTCCCAAAAATAGCATAAATTTACAGATCTCTGCAGACGACCCGAATTAAAAGCAAAAGAGGAAAAATGAATTGGAACCAGGCGCTCAATGACTTCAAATACTACCTGAAGATAGAAAGAGGTCTTTCGGAGAATTCGGTTCAGGCCTATGGAAGGGACATTCAGAAATTTGCAAATTTTCGAGAGGAAAACGGGGATGAAAAGGGTCCGATTCATATCGTGGAGGAGGACGTACGCGAATTCATTTACCGAACCGAACCGGATATTGCGGCACGTTCCCAGGCCAGGCTCATCTCGGGCCTGCGCAGTTTTTTTGACTACCTGATCTTTGAAGACTACCGTTCAGACAATCCTGTGGACCTGATCGAATCGCCCAAACTCGGGCGTAAGTTGCCGGATACTCTGTCAGAAGAGGATATAGACCGGATCTTTGCCCAAATTGACCGGAGCACACCTGAGGGTGAACGAAACCGGGCCATGCTGGAAACCCTTTACAGCTGTGGATTACGAGTTAGTGAAATGGTGGGGTTGAAGATTTCCGATCTCTTTTTCGAAGAGGGTTTCATCCGTGTGATCGGCAAAGGCAACAAACAGCGTTTCGTTCCTGTCAACGATCATATCATACGTCTGATAGACAACTACAGGAACCTGATCCGAAGCAGCCTCGACATTGACAAGGATTTTGAAGACACCTTGTTTTTGAACAGGCGAGGACGGCAAATAAGCCGCAACATGGTCTTTATGATCTTAAAGGATCTCGTGCAAAAGTCAGGAATCAAAAAAAAAGTGAGTCCGCACACCTTGAGGCATTCTTTTGCGACGCATTTGCTTGAAAACGGAGCGGATCTGAGGGCCATTCAACAGATGCTTGGTCATGAGAGCATTACGACAACCGAGATTTACATGCATGTCGACCGGGCCCATTTGAAAAAAGTCATGGAAAAATTTCACCCCCGGAAGGAGAACTGAAAAGAGGCAATCCTGAACTCTTCGATTTATTCTAGTCGTACATCTTGTTTCTCAGGGCCTTGATCGATTCATCTTCCAGATACTCGTCAAAGCTCATGTACCGGTCAATCACACCTTTTGGAGTGATCTCGATGATACGGTTGGCAACGGTCTGTGCAAACTCGTGGTCATGGGTCGAGAAAATAACGGTGCCCTTGAAATTTTTCAGTGCGTTGTTGAAGGCCTGGATGGATTCCAGGTCCAGGTGGTTCGTGGGCTCATCGATCAGAAGCACATTGGCACGGGTCATCATCATCCTCGAAAGCATGCACCTGACCTTCTCCCCTCCTGAGAGCACGTTGCTCTTTTTCAGGGCCTCGTCTCCGCTGAAGATCATCTTGCCCAAAAATCCACGTATATTGACCTCTTCGCGTTCCTCTTCGGTTTTGGCATATTGGCGCAGCCAATCCACAAGAGTGAGATTGTTATTGAAGTACTCGGAGTTTTCAATTGGCAGATAGGCCTGTGTCGTGGTCACTCCCCACTTGTAATCTCCCGAATCGGGCTCTGCGTTTCCGGTGACAATCTCATAGAAGGCGGTTGCAGCCCTCGAAGACCGCGAAAGCAAGACAACCTTGTCTCCTTTGGTCAGGTTCATGTCGACCTTGTCAAAGATGACCTCCCCATCGATGGTTTTGGAAAGGTTCTCCACGTGAAGAATCTGATCCCCTGCTTCCCGCTCCTGTTCGAAAATGATGGCGGGGTACCTTCTGCTCGAAGGTTTTATGTCGGCTATGTTCAGTTTGTCGATCATTTTCTTTCGGCTCGTAGCCTGTTTCGACTTGGCCACATTGGCCGAAAACCTCCGGATGAACTCCTCCAGCTCCTTTTTCTTCTCTTCGGCTTTCTTGTTCTGCTGAGCCCTCTGCTTCGCTGCCAACTGACTGGACTCGTACCAGAAGCTGTAGTTCCCGGAGTATTGATTGATCTTTCCGAAATCAATGTCTGAGATATTGGTGCACACGGCATCGAGAAAGTGACGGTCGTGAGACACCACGATTACGGTATTGTCGTAATTGGCCAGAAAGTTCTCCAACCATCCAATCGTTTCAAAATCCAAATCATTTGTGGGCTCGTCCATGATGAGAACATCCGGAGATCCGAAAAGGGCCTGAGCAAGTAAAACCCTTACCTTGGTTTTGCCGTCCAGGTCACCCATCAGGGTATAATGCATATCTTCAGGTATGCCAAGTGATGAGAGCAGGTTTGCCGCTTCGCTTTCGGCGGTCCAACCTCCCATTTCTTCGAATTCGACTCCCAATTCTCCGGCCAGAACTCCATCCTCCTCAGAAAAGTCCTCCTTGGCATAAATCGCATCCAGTCTTTTTTTCAGGGCATACAAGGGCTTGTTTCCCATCATGACCGTCTCAAGAACGGGGTTCTGGTCAAAGGCGAAGTGATTTTGAGTGAGAACCGACATGCGCTTGCCTTTCTCCAGGCTTACGGATCCGGAAGTTGGATCGATCTCCCCTGAGAGGATCTTTAAAAATGTTGATTTTCCGGCACCGTTGGCACCTATGATTCCATAACAATTCCCCTGGGTAAAAACGGTGTTCACCTCATCGAACAACACTCTTTTTCCGAACTGTACAGAAAGATTTGAAACTGTGAGCATACCTGCGTCTTAAAATTCCTGCAAAATTAGCTAAATATGTCTAATCTTTAACCTTTCATGTAAAAACATTTAACATCACATTAACAAGGGCAAGGGGCCCGAAATAGTACATTTGTGTATCATGCTTAAGGTAAATTGTTTGAAAAAAAATTACTTTCCTTCTGTTTTCATCCTCCTGCTTTCACTGGGTGTCCTGACCGGCTTTTATGGCTGTGAACCTTCTGAAAGAGAGAGTATTACCTTTTTTGGGGGAAAGATCAAGAATCCCAAGGGGAAATACATCTATCTCTCCAAAGAGAACAAGGTGATCGATTCGGCACGACTGGATGATCACAATAAATTTGCCTTTGAACTGGATTCGGTCAAGGAGGGTCTCTATGTCTTCAACCACGGTCCAGAATTCCAGTATCTTTATCTGCAACCGACAGACAGCGTGCTGATGTACCTGAACACCTGGGATTTTGATGAGTCCCTGATCTTCAGTGGCAAGGGGAGCGCGAAAAACAATTTCCTGATCAATCTTTACCTGCAACAGGAAAAAAACGAAAAGAACTTCAAGGGAAATTACAGATTGGACGAACAAGAGTTCTCAGACCTTATCGACACAGGTATCCAAAAACAGTTGGACCTGTACGACATTTTCGTCAATGATTTGGAAAATCCACCCTCACCACAGTTTGAAAAACTGGCCAAAACCGGGATTTATTTTCCGTTTTATTTCATGAAGGAGTATTATCCGTACAATCATATGTGGATGATGAAATCAAAGGAATTTCCTGAACTCAGCGATGATTTTTACGCCTACCGGGATCAACTGAATTTGAATGATCCCGATCTGATTGACTACGAAATTTACGTGGTTTACGTAAGGACATACTTGAAGCATTTGGCACACAAAAAGAAATACATCGATCCTGAAGACAACAATGTCGAGCTGCATTTTATGAAGGAGGTGAATGAAAAAATCACGGTTCCGCGATTGAAGGATCGTCTCCTGGCCGGGAGTGCCTGGAGTTCGCTGAGCAATGAGCATATGAGCCCGGAGCAGCATTTGGCGGTTCAGAGCTTTTTCTTTGAAACGTGCCAAAATGAAGAAATCAAGTCGGAGTTCAAAATTTCACTGGAACAGAAATCAAAACTTAAATCAGGCCAGAAGCTGCCCGAACTCATCGTGGTAGACAGCCGAGGCAATGAGGTGAAGGTCAATCAAGTGTCCCGGGACAACAATACGGTCATTTACTTTTGGCCCAATGATCTCATGCAGATCGAGATTGTCAACGAGAAGCTCGACAAGTTGCAAAAGAAGTATCCCGATGTCAAGTTCATTGGAATCGAGCGAACCAAGGAACACAAAGAGTGGACGGCCTTTTTGGAAACCAAGAAACTGTCGGCTGACACCCAGTTCAAAATCTCAAAAGACTCCGAATGCTACTCCTGGTTCGAGGGAGACATGGCACGCAGCATAATTGTCAACAAGGATGGAAATGTATTGAACTCCTACCTTTTCTTCACAGACAAATATTTTGACATGCACCTGGCTGACCTCAAAAAAAGATAAATCCCTGCCCACTTCTTCAAATTAAACGTACTTTTGCAAATTCACTGAACTCAAGGTCGGATCGTAGTGGTTTGCGCTTAACAGAAGTTCGAAACATTTTACTATGACACAATTCAAAGCACTGGGCCTGAGTGATCCCATAACATCTTCCCTGAGCACCATGGGCTACGAAAAACCGACGCCCATACAAGAGATAACGATACCACAGATCCTGGGTTCCAATCAGGACCTCAAGGCATTTGCGCAGACCGGAACCGGTAAAACAGCGGCTTTCAGCCTCCCTATTATCGAGAAAATCGACTTGAGCCGAAAGCATGCCCAGGCCCTTATCCTGTCTCCTACAAGAGAACTGGCCATTCAAATTGCGCGAAACATCGAGGAGTTCTCCCAGAATATGAAGGAACTCAAAGTTACCGCTGTATATGGCGGGGCCAACATCGATGAACAGATTCGCTCCCTCAGAAAGGGCTCCCAAATCGTTGTGGGAACCCCGGGAAGAACGCTGGATCTTGTTAAACGCAAAGCTTTGTCTCTCGAGAAGATCCAATGGCTCGTTCTTGATGAGGCGGATGAAATGCTCAATATGGGTTTCAAAGAGGAGCTCGACAAAATTTTGACAAGCACGCCTCAGCATAAGCAAACTCTCCTTTTCTCAGCTACTTTCCCCAAAGAGGTCGAACAGATCTCCAGAAATTACCTGCAGGAACCGCTTGAGGTTTCAGCCGGACAGAAAAATACCGGGGCCGCCAATGTGGAGCACGAATACTACCTCGTTTCGGATCGCAACCGCTACCCCGCCCTGAAGCGAATAGCCGATGTAAATCCCAGCATTTATGGCATTGTGTTTTGTCGAACGCGACGGGAGACCAAAGATGTGGCCGAAAAGCTGATCGCCGACGGATACAACGCGGATGCGCTGCATGGAGACCTGTCTCAGGCCCAGCGCGATCTGGTCATGAACAAATTCAGAAAGAAACACCTCCAGATGCTCGTCGCAACCGATGTTGCTGCAAGGGGTCTGGATGTAGACGACCTGAGTCATGTCATCCATTACAAGCTTCCCGATCAGATCGAGAACTACACGCATCGCAGTGGAAGAACGGGACGTGCGGGAAAAAAGGGCATTTCCGTGGCCGTGATCACCAACCGGGAGAAAAACAAGATTCGACCGATCGAAGGAAAGATCCAGAAGAAGTTCGTCCAAAAAATGGTGCCAACAGGTCAGGAAATCTGTGAGATTCAGCTCTTTAGTCTGATTGACAAAATTCACGATATCGAAGTCAATGAGAAGGAGATCAAAGACTTTTTGCCCGATATCTACCAAAAACTCGACGGTCTCGATCGTGAAGAACTTATAAAGAGGTTTGTCTCAATCGAATTCAACCAGTTCCTGTCTTATTATGAAAATTCGCGGGATCTCAACGGAGATGACCGCCCGGAACGAAAAAAACCTGGCGACGCTTCCTTTGTTCGTTTCTACATCAACCAGGGGAAGATGGACAACCTCACTCCTGCCCGGCTCATGGGCCTGATCAACGAAAGCATCCGAAAAAGAGACGTTGAGATTGGCCGCATAGAAATCCTGAAAAGCTTCTCATTCTTTGAAATCGACAAATCTTTCAAAGAGGACATACTCGAAAAAATGAATGATGCGACATTCAATGATCGCCATGTCATTGTCGAGGTGACTTCGGCACAGAAAAAGAACAAGTCACGCGGAAAACACAACAAATGGGGCCGAAAAAACAGCAAACCCGGTGGTGATTTCTCTTTCCATGGAAAAAAGGGAAAGAAAAACAAGCGATCTAAGAAAAAGAAGCGCTAGGTCAAGGCTTCTACCTTCTGGAATAATTCGGTGATTCTTTGGTGATCGTCACGTTGTGTGGATGACTTTCAGTGATTCCCGAAGAAGTGATGCGGACGAAACGGGCCTTCTTTTGATCAGCTATGCTCTTGCTGCCGCAATATCCCATTCCGGCGCGAAGTCCGCCAATGAATTGATGCATGGTCTCATAGACCTCTCCCTTGTAGGGAACACGTCCAACGATACCTTCCGGAACCAATTTTTTCACGTCATCCTCGACATCCTGGAAATACCTGTCTTTTGAGCCTTTCTGCATCGCCTCAATGGAGCCCATGCCCCTGTAGGACTTGAATTTCCTGCCTTCAAAGATGATCGTCTCCCCGGGAGACTCCTTGGTCCCTGCCAGGAGAGATCCGAGCATGACCGTGTCTGCCCCGGCTGCTATGGCTTTTGGGATGTCACCTGTGTAACGTATTCCTCCGTCAGCAATAACCGGCACTCCGGAATCCTTGATGGCACCGGCAACTTCCATGATCGCAGAGAGTTGCGGGAATCCCACACCGGCGACTACCCTTGTAGTACAGATCGATCCGGGACCAATACCGACTTTTACGGCGTCAGCACCGGCCTCAACCAGGTATCGGGCCGCATCCGCGGTAGCGATGTTCCCAACAATGATGTCTGTGTCGGGAAACTTCTTCTTAATCTCTTTCAGGGTTTTAACGACTCCTTTGGAATGTCCATGGGCCGTATCAATTACTATGGCGTCAACACCCTCTTTGATCAGCGCCTTGGCACGGTCTATCGAATCCCCGGTTACGCCAATAGCCGCAGCGACTCTAAGTCGACCAAAGCTGTCTTTGTTCGCATTCGGGTTCTCGCTCACCTTGATAATATCCCTGTATGTGATCAAACCGACCAGTTTCCCTCGATCGTCGACGACGGGTAGCTTTTCAATTTTGTGATCCTGCAGGATTCTTTCGGCCTGCTCCAGCGAAGTTCCTTCCTTGGCCGTAATCAAATTTTCAGAAGTCATGACCTCTTCAACGAGTCGATCATTCTTATTTTCAAATCTCAGGTCCCTGTTGGTCAGAATTCCAATCAATTCTCCTTCATCGTTGATAACAGGAATTCCCCCAATCTTGTACTTTCGCATCAAGGATTTGGCATGAGCCACGTCCTTGTCTTTGGTCAGGGTAATCGGATCGATGATCATCCCCGACTCTGAACGCTTCACTTTTTTGACCTCGGCAGCCTGTTTCGAGATCTTCATGTTCTTGTGGAGAATTCCAATCCCTCCCTCTCTGGCCATGGCGATCGCCATTTCCGACTCGGTCACGGTATCCATCGCCGCCGAAAGAATCGGCGTATTGATTTTGATGTTTCTCGTAAAGCGCGTTTCAAGGCTGACTTCTCGGGGCAATACCTCTGAATAGGCAGGCACGAGCAATACGTCATCATACGTAAGACCTTCGAGTAAAATTTTGGGAGTAGACATGGGGTGCAATTAAAAATTAATTGCGGCCAAATTTACAATAATAAATCGGTTTGTGAAAATCCCTCTTTTCGTGAAAATCCCGGTTATCAAGACTAAAAGCGATATCCCACACCCGCGTTGAACATGAACGGAGCTCCCGGACGCAATCCCGCAGGGGTTCGCGATACCTCGTAGGCCGTGTTGAACATATTCATCACGTTGAGGGAAAAGGTAATTCTTTTCGTGTAAAAGTAGCGGGCAGCCGCATCCACGATAAAATTGCTGCGAACCTTGTACTCGGGCGGAATGTCTCCCGTGCCGGCCTGGGTTCTGAAAGCACTGGTGTATCTTCCGCTCAAACTGACATTAAACCTGTCTCCTTCCAGGGCTGCGGTCATATTGAATTGATTCCTTGGTATATAGGGTATTTCATCCCCTTTCATGACCTTCCCGAAAATACTGTCATCACTGTCAAAATCAGAATCGAATCGCGTGTCGGTCAAAGTATATGAAAAGGTCAGCGGAAAGCGCAATTCACTGTCGCTATTTCTCAACAGGTCATAGTTCAACAGGAGTTCGATACCCCTGACAGTTGCCGCTCCAGCATTGAATAGATCGAGGCTCCCGGTTCCTCCGGATGCGGCAAGGTCACTCCCCAGGAGATTGCTGTAATCATTGTAATATCCGACGAATTCTCCCGTAATCCCGAAGGCGGTAAAACGAGTACCCAATTCATAATTGATGCTATTTTCAGGGTCAGAGCCTTCCTGGCTGCCCGGAGGTGCGAAACCCTTGTGAACGCCACCAAAGAGAGTCACATCCGTGCTAACCTTATAATTCACTCCAATTCCGGGAATCCAAACATCGACCTTGTTTTCGCGTGTAGACAAATCAACACCGGTTCTGTCAGAATCATTTTTCCCATAGTCCCTTTGCTTCAATGTTATGTTCTCATAACGAAGCCCGGGAGTCAGGGTGAGGTCGTTCAAAGTCCATTTGTAAAGAACATGGGCAGCAAGGGCTGATGCACTGCTGATCCTGTTGGCATCACTTCCTTTTCGCGCAACAGTGGTTCGAATCATTTCTTCATTTTGAATTGCGTAGCCGTCCACCCACTGGAATCTGTCTTCATAGTCCTCATGGTAACGAATCCCGATCTCCAGATCATTGAAAGCCCTTTCCCCGAACGTGATATTGGCGATCGATTGAATCCCTTTGGATTCATAGGACCTGTTGTTGGCCTTCACCCCAAAAACATCATCTGCTGTGTCCTCCATGCTCTCTACGGCTTGATATTCAACCGGGTAAAGTTCCGGTTCCTGGAGAATATCGGCAATCTTGACTTTTTCGGTTACGGTGACATAGTCCAGTTTGTACCAGTTTCGTTTAAATGTATTCTTGTAAGCTGTTGTTCTGATCTTCAGGTTGTCGCTGGGCTTGATCAAATGATCCAGCTGAAACTGCTTGTGTTCGGTATCCATACGGTCAGCTGCGGAAGCCAGGTATCTTCTATAGGGCGCGTCTTCAAAATCGTCCTGCGTCAACCCGAGATAAGTCTCCTGAGAGCTTTCCTCTGAGTACTGGAATTTCAAGCTCAGAGACTGGAACACTCTGGCATCCAAATCAGAATTCAGGCGCACTTTACCGAGATAATCGCTTTTGTCAAAACCGGTATTACCCCCTCCGTCGAGGTCTTTGAAACCATCTGAGTTATAATTGAAATACTGTGTCACGAACCCAAAATTCTCTGTGGAATGACCCACTGTCGCTTCGGTGCTCCTCGAGTCGTAATTCCCGGCGTTGAACCGGACGTCGCCCGAAAAGTCGTTGGGAATCTCCTTGGACACCATATTCACCGCACCCCCTGTGGTAAAAGGCCCGTATTGAATCTGGCTGCTGCCCTTGAGAACTTCTACATTTTCGATACGACCCACAGTAGGAAAATAATAGGCTGCTGAAGCACTGTAAGGCGCCGGAGCTATAAGTATCCCATCTTCCATCAAGGTAATCTTCGCGCTTCGCTCGGGAGAGGTACCCCGGATGCTGATGTTCGGACGTAATCCAAATCCGTCTTCTTCAACAATGGTCACACCCGGTACGGCCCGGATAATCTTGTTGATGTCGGTATAGCCGAATTGCTGGAGTTCCTGGGGTGAAATGAAATAGGCCGAACCGGTTCGGTTCTTGACTTCAAACTTGCTCCCCAATATATTGTGTGAGAGAATGATTTCATTGAGAATTTCCGGTTCTTTTTCTACCGGAACCGTGTCATATACGGTATTTGGAATGCTGTCTGAACTCTGGTTTTGTTGAGAAAAAACGGATAAACTTAGCAACCCAATCAAGGTGAATAATGCGCTCCTATACATTATTAATTTTATTTAGATTAATTATAAATAAGTGAACTATGAGGCAAATGTAAATTGAAAAGTTCATTCTTCAAAGGCTTATTTAGAATAATTTTAAATAACATGACAAAAGTCATGTTTTTCATATTTTACAGGGCTTTTAACGTCCTTTTCTTATCTTTAAAACATGTCTTTACGATCAAAAATCCTGCTTATTCTCCAATTCCTTTGTTTTGGATATTTCGTGTTCTTTCAGGAACTCCTCGCCTCTGGAATATATATATTGGTACAGTTTTTCGGGTTTCTTCTTTGCTTGTGGAGCATAGCCGTAATGGGAATTGGAAACTTCAATGCTCAACCTGAAGTCAAAATGAATGCGCGACTTGTTAAATTTGGGCCCTATGCCAAGATCCGGAACCCAATGTACGCCGGGCTACTCCTGTTCTTTGGTGCGGGATTGGTCAGCAATTTCAACTGGCAGGGTCTTATTGCATGGGCTTGTCTGACCTTGATCTTCACTCTTAAGATCAGTGATGAGGAAAAGTATCTCACGGAAAGGTTTGGAACGCATTACACGGAGTACAGGAGTTCGACCTACAGGATGATTCCCTTTCTGTTCTAACCATTTTGGTGCTTTTTTTTATCGTTTGTAGTATATTAGCTTGCTCAAAATTTAAATCATTATGAAAAACATTTATGCCTTATGCTTTCTGGTGGCGTTATTCTTTGCTGCTTCAGGCACAACATTCGCCCAGGAAGATCACGGAAACGCTTTAAACGTTTTTGTCAAATTCGGAGACAATTCGAGTATTTCAGCAAACTATGAGTTCCAGGTGCACCCTGACATCACGGTTTCCCCCGAAGCCCGAATCTGGTTCAGTGGAAACGGTTTGGCTCTTGGAGCCCGAGCGGATTACTACTTTGACAGGTTGTTCAACCTGAAGGAGCCCTGGGACATCTGGGGAGGTGCTGATGCCGGTTTCATCATAGACGGAGAAGATGACTTCAGCCTGAACCTGCACGCGGGTGCCGAGTACAAATTCAACGAAACCTGGGGTATCATTCTCGAGCTGGGAGGAGGTACTACCGCTGCCGGAGGGATCGGAGTTGCCGTTCATTTCTGATTCTGACTTATAAACAATATGAGACAGCCTTGTTAATTTTAACAGGGCTGTTTTTTTTCGAGGTGTTCAGAATTTACCTAAGTTTGAGGAACCAAAAAATTCAGACTGATGAAAATCCTGGGTATAGATGTAGGTGGTTCCGGAATCAAGGGCGCCATCGTTGATACGGATTTGGGGGAACTGGTCACCGAAAAGTTCAGGCTGAAAACTCCCAGGCCCGCAAAACCGGAAGCTGTGGCCAAAGTCGTCCATCAAATTGTGGATCACTTCAATTGGAAGGGCAAGGTGGGTGTCGGTTTTCCAACTCCCCTCGCTCATGGCAAATGCATGAGTGGGGGCAATCTTCACAAAAAATTCAAAGGCGTTCAAGTCGATCAGTTGTTTTCCGAGACCACCGGATTGGAGTTCACGGTGATCAATGATGCCGATGCCGCAGGTGAGGCGGAAATGCATTACGGCGCCGGCAAAGGCAAAAAAGGCCTTGTAGCGGTGATTACCTTGGGAACCGGAATCGGCTCGGGTCTGTTCTATGACGGAATATTGATCCCAAATACTGAACTGGGGCATACCGTCTTTCAAGGGGAGGCCTTTGAGAAATTTGCTGCAGATTCCATCCGTAAAAAGGAGGATCTTACCTATAAGCAATGGGGAAAGAGATTGAATAAATACTTCAAGCGCATCGAACTGATCCTGTCACCCGATCTGTTTATCATCGGGGGAGGCGCCAGTTCGAAACTCGACAAATTTGTCGACCAGATCAAGATAAGGGCCCCGCTCATTGCTGCAGAAAATCAGAATGAGGCGGGCATTATCGGTGCCGCCGTAGGAGCCTTTGACAATGTACATTAGAAAAATGAATACACGCATATTCTTTTCAAAACTGGCCCTTTTTAGCCTGCTTTTAACCCTTGCATCAGCTTGCGGAGAGGAAGATGATCCACTTACCAATCCCCCGTCGGCTGATATCAGTGGCCAGGTCAAGTTATTCGACGAAGGAACCAATGAGATCTCCCCATCGGGAATGACCGTTTCTGCAGAGGGCTTGAGGATCGAGGATCTTACCGATGGAGACGGGCGCTTTCTACTGCAAGACGTGCTGCTTGGGCGCGTGGTTGTCGCATATGAAAAATCGGGCTATGGAACGTACAAGAAATTCATTGACGACTTCAATGAGGATCTTGTTTTGACTGAGGTTCCTTCACTTGGAAAGATATCGCAGACGGATGTCATAACCAATTCGGTTATTATTGAAGGCATGGAGGTCCGTATAGCCTCTGTCACGACAGGAACAAATACACCCATACGCTATCTTCGTTATTTCTTCAGTACCCGCAGCGATGTGAGCTCGGAGAGTTACGAAGCTTTCCTGGACCGTCCTGTGGAATCCGATCCCGGGGTGAATCCAGCTGTTTTGACAATCACCGGGCAGGAGTTGAATGAACTCGGATTCACCTCGGGAACCACCGTTTACGCCCGGGTTTACGGAGATTCGTATTACAGCAATGACTACGAAGATCCCAATGAGGGAAGAAGGGTTTTTCCCAATCTGTTTGAAGATACGGCGCAGTCCGTGCAATTCCAGGTACCTTAGGCGAAAATTCGCATAGCCTCATTGTAAGCCGATTCGAATCGAAGCGAATTGATTCCCGTGGATGCCTTTTCAGCCGTAAAGTAAGACAAGAGTTTCTCTGTCGGCATGTTTCCGGTCAGCTCATCCTTGGCCATGGGGCATCCCCCAAATCCCTTGAGAGCCCCGTCGAATCGCCTGCACCCTGCCCTGTAGGCCGCATCCACTTTTTCGTGCCAGTGGGCCGGATGGGTATGCATATGCGCCCCAAACTCAATCGCGGGGTATCTGGGTATGAGATTCGAAAAAAGGTAGCTTATCGTTTCACCACTGGCAACTCCGATGGTGTCTGAGAGAGAAATGATCGAGACCCCCAATTCGGACAAGGTCCGGGTCCATTCGGCAACGATATCCACGTCCCAGGGATCCCCATAGGGATTGCCGAAGCCCATGGACAAATAGGCGACGACCTCTTTGCCTCGATTCGAGGCAATCTCCATGATCTGCTCAAGAGTAACAAGTGACTGTTCAATCGTCTTTCCTGTGTTACGCATTTGAAAGTTCTCAGAAATCGAAAAGGGATAACCCAAATAATCTATGACCGGATACTGGCTGGCATCCTGGGCTCCGCGAACATTGGCCACGATGGCCAGGAGCTTGCTCCTGGTTTCTGAAAGCTCGAGCTGTTCAAGGACCTCTGCGGTGTCACGCATCTGAGGAATCGCTTTGGGAGAGACAAAACTGCCAAAATCAATAGTGTCAAAACCCACCTTCAACAGGGCGTTGATATAACGGGCCTTGTCTGGGGTGGGTATGAATTGTCGAATGCCTTGCATTGCATCTCTGGGGCATTCAATGATCTTGACTTCCTGCATGGAATCAACTGTCAGCGGCCATCAGGAAAAGCGGTTTCATTTCAAAGCGGTGATAGTGAGGTCGCAGCCGTTCCGTGTTGTAGTATTTCTCGACGTTCACTATTTTCTTGGAGCTTGTGACCACTTCCAGCGGCACGTCATCATAACGACCATTCTTGAGTACGACGAGTCTTCCGTGGAAGCCGCCGAGAATCAGGTCGAGCGCCAGGTTTCCATAAGCCATTGGAACTATGGAATCCACTGCATCGGGATCTCCGCCCCGAACCAGGTAACCCAGCTTCTGGTTGATTACATTGATGCGCTGTCCGTTGTTGTATTTGGGCGAAAGCTCCTTGATCTCTGCCGAGATCATGTCACCTATGCCTCCCAGTTTGGCATGACCGAACATGTCTTTCTCCTGGTTCTCAAAAACCATGTCCCCGCCTTTGAACATTGCTCCTTCAGATATCAGAACCACAGAATACTTGCTCGGGTTCTCATTCCTGTCTTCCACCATCAATTGAGTCAAATGATTGATGTCAAACTTGTATTCGGGGATCACACAGCGATTCGCAGATCCGGCCATCGTAGGAAGCATGGCCGTGAAACCCGCATATCGGCCAAAGACCTCCATCACCAGGATGCGCTCATGACTTCCTGCCGAAGTTCTAAGGTTGTTCGTCATCATGATGGTTCGCGTTACACATGTCGAGAAACCGATGCAATAATCCGTTCCGGGTACGTCGTTATCCATGGTCTTTGGAATCGCCACGACTTTTACACCTTCTTTGTAGAGTCTCACCCCGTAGCTCAAGGTATCGTCACCTCCAATCGGGATCAGGTAGTCGACTCCGAGCCATTCAAGATTCTTGATGATCTCAGGCGTCAGGTCATTGAATTCCTCCTTGTAACTGTCCCTGAGGTGTTCCGGCACATTTGCTTTCGGCATATGGCTCGGGCGCGTGCGGGATGAGTGCAAAAAAGTACCCCCTGTGCGACCCGCCTTGTTGACTATGTCATTGGTCAGCACCATATAACTCTTGCTGTTGTCTGCTTTCTTATCCCTCACGAGTTCAGTTATTCCGGCCCAGCCTCTTCTCAACCCAAGAACCTTGAAGCCTTCCCGGTTGGCGCGAATCGTAATGGCACGAATCGCCGGATTCAGTCCGGGTACATCACCGCCACCCGTGAGAATCGCAATGACTCCCTTAATTTTTTTTGTGTTTGCCATAAAACAAATGTTTAAAAGTTATTGTACGGAATTTGACCTGTTTGCCAAGCCATTTCTCGTTCGGTAAACAGGTCATTTTTTTGATTTACTAAAGTTATAAAAAAAAAGACCGCCACAAGGCGATCTTTTTTATCTATTTGGAATAAAAGATTCTAAAATAAGAATCTTCGACTTCGCTGTCGCTTACAAAGAAGCTGAGTATTCGAGCAGGTCGAGAATCTTTGATGAGTAACCGTATTCGTTGTCGTACCAGGATACCACTTTGACAAAATTGTCAGTCAGGGCGATTCCCGCATGGGCGTCAAAAACTGAAGTTCTCGGTTCTCCTACAAAATCCTGAGAAACCACCATATCCTCGGTGTATCCCAAAATACCCTTCAACTCTCCTTCTGAGGCTTCTTTCATCGCCTTGCAAATCTCGTCATAGCTCACGCTCTTGCGAAGGTTCACAGTCAGGTCAACTACAGATACATCCATTGTAGGAACACGGAATGACATTCCTGTCAGCTTCCCGTTCAAAGATGGAATGACCTTACCTACTGCCTTAGCGGCTCCTGTGGACGAAGGTATAATGTTGTGCAGCGCGGCTCTACCGCCTCTCCAGTCTTTCATGGAAGGCCCGTCAACCGTTTTCTGGGTCGCTGTTGTTGCGTGTATTGTCGTCATGAGACCATCTGTGATCTCAAAATTATCGTGCAATACCTTTGCAATAGGCGCCAAACAGTTGGTCGTACATGAGGCATTGGAGAACACTTGCTCATCTGCTTTCAACTCCTTGTGGTTCACACCCATCACAAACATCGGTGCGTCAGATGACGGTGCAGAAATGATTACTTTCTTGGCTCCGGCTTTCAGGTGTTTCCCGGCTGTTTCTTTTGTCTTGAACAATCCGGTTGCATCGATCACATACTCGGCTCCAATCTCATCCCATTTGAGGTCCTCCGGATTTCTTTCCGCTGTGATTCGAACTTCGTTTCCATTTACGATAAGCTTGCCGTCTTTCACGTCAACCGTACCGTCAAACTGACCGTGAACAGAGTCGTATTTGAGCATGTATGCGAGGTAATCCACATCCAGCAGGTCATTGATCCCTACAACTTGAATGTTTTCTCTTTGCGTTGCGATTCGAAAAGCCAGTCTTCCGATTCTTCCGAACCCATTAATTCCGATTTTAATCATTTCGTAATTATTTTAAAATTATTCTCAGTTATGACACTGTCGGGAATCTTCCTGACAGTGATTGTTCGATATCGTCTCAAACAGACATGATATCTGATATTCTCAACATTTCAGCGCTGATCTTGTGGTGCTCCTTTACCGCATTGTCAAGATTTACAGCGACAATTTCATTGTTTTGCACCCCAACCATCTTATTGGTCTCTCCGTCAATGAGCAGCTCTACCGCCTTCACACCCATCCGACTCGCCAGCACGCGGTCAAAACAGCTCGGGGAACCACCGCGTTGCATGTGGCCCAAAACCGATACCCTCACATCGTATTGCGGCAGGTTCGTCTCGACATAGTTGGCCAACTCAAATACATTGGATCCCGTTTTGTCTCCCTCGGCCACAACGACAAGGCTCGACGATTTTCCGGATCTTCTGCTCTTCTCAAGAGAATCCAGGAGGCGATCGAGGCCCATGTCTTCTTCAGGAATGAGAATTTCCTCCGCACCGGCACCAATGCCCGAGTTCAGAGCGATAAAGCCTGAATCCCGACCCATGACTTCCACAAAAAAGAGTCGGTTGTGCGAACTCGCCGTGTCACGGATCTTGTCAATTACCTCCACGGCAGTA
>Ga0272441_10006700_pt1 | contig 19118 bp, 17 predicted proteins | sample SSMProp6N_FD_193582 | JGI IMG/M metagenome (GOLD analysis project Ga0272441, IMG submission 193582) | Marine sediment archaeal communities from Little Sippewissett salt marsh, Falmouth, MA, United States - SSM-Prop-6N | ecosystem: Environmental > Aquatic > Marine > Wetlands > Sediment ... | reverse complement strand
ATAAGGATTCTGCTTGTTCGAGCACTGATGCCCCGTGAGCTATGATTGAGCGCCCGAAGGGCGCGAGATTTGCTCTATTACTGAGCCCATTTTCAGTCAGGCATCAGGCGCAGAATAAGCAGAAGCCATACCTCCGGGAGATCCCGGATATTTCGCTTTGCGAAATTCCGGGATGACAATACGTCCGGGTATGGGTGTCCGCTTTGACACGAGCGGGCTTTTCAATTATCAGGCTATAAGGATTCTGCTTGTTTGAGCACTGATGCCCCGTGAGCTATGATTGAGCGCCCGAAGGGCGCGAGATTTGCTCTATTACTGAGCCCATTTTCAGTCAGGCATCAGGCGCAGAATAAGCAGAAGCCATACCTCCGGGAGATCCCGGATATTTCGCTTTGCGAAATTCCGGGATGACAATACGTCCGGGTATGGGTGTCCGCTTTGACACGAGCGGGCTTTTCAATTATCAGGCTATAAGGATTCTGCTTGTTTGAGCACTGATGCCCCGTGAGCTATGATTGAGCGCCCGAAGGGCGCGAGATTTGCTCTATTACTGAGCCCATTTTCAGTCAGGCATCAGGCGCAGAATAAGCAGAAGACATATCAACGGGATGACAGTACGTCAGGCTATGGCTGTACGTCCGTGTATGGTTGACATATGTTATAAAGTATGATAATTTTAACCATTAATATAATACCCGGAACGGGTGAAAGGCGCCATGAAGGACATTAAGACAGGCATAATAGGGTGCGGGAACATGGGCGGGGCCATAGCCAGGGGCATGGCCGGAGGGGGCTCTTTTTCCCCGGATTCAGTTCTTCTGTTCGACAAGGACGAAGAGAGGATGGTATCCCTCGCCGCTGAAACGGGATGCGTTAAAAGCGGTCTCAGGGAGCTTGTGTCCGCGTCCGACATACTGATCATAGCCGTGAAACCTCAGGACTTTAAGGCTCTCGCGGAAGAGATGCGGGGCGATATCGGCGAGGCGACCGTCGTTTCGGTGATGGCCGGCGTCAGGATAAGCGCGGTGACCGGTATGATCGGGAGCGATCTGCCCGCGGCAAGGGCCATGCCGAACATGGCGGCCGCCGTCGGAGAGGCCGTAACGTGCCTTTCTTTCAACGATAAGGCGCTGTTGAGGGGCGAGATAAAGGACATCTTCAAAAGCATAGGCGCTGTTTTGGAGATCGAGGAAAAGCACATGGACGCCGTGACGGCGATATCGGGCAGCGGCCCCGCTTATCTTTTTCACCTGGCCGAGGCCATGCTGGAGGCGGCCCTGGATTCGGGCATCGAAGAGAAGGCAGCGGTAAAACTTGTCGAACAGACTCTTTACGGCTCTTCGCTGCTTTTAAGAAGCTCGGAAGAGGGCCCTGCCGAGCTTATTCAAAAGGTCGCTTCCAAAGGGGGGACCACGGAAGCCGCGATGCTGGTATTCGAGGAAAAGCTGATGAAAGAGATCGTCAAGGACGCGATAAGAGAGGCCGAGCGGCGTTCAAAGCAGTTATCGGGAGGGTAGACCATGCTTTTCTTGAGATGGCTAATAGAGAGCTTCATTTTCATAGTCAACGCGGTGTACTTTGTCCTGTTCTGGGCCGTTTTTATAAGGGTCATAATATCCTGGGTGGGCGCCGATCCGTACAACGAGATAGTGAGGGTCATCGTGAAGATCACGGAGCCGATACTGGCTCCTTTGAGGCGCCTTCCTCTCCGGCTGGGCATGATAGACTTCACGCCCTGGGCAGCTATAATAATCCTGTATCTAGTGAGAAATCTTGTCGTGAGCATCCTTTACCGGATGGCTTACGCCATGGGCTGAACCGTTTCTTTATGAGGATAAACGTAAAGGTCTTTCCCAGGTCATCCAGGCAAGAGCTGGTCGAGAAAGACGGCATTTTAAAGGCTTATGTCAAGGCCGCGCCGGACAAGGGAAAGGCGAACAAGGCGCTGGTAGAACTTGTCGCTTCCGTCTACGGCGTCAGGAAAAGCGACGTTAGCGTGGTCGCTGGACATACGAGCAGGAACAAGGTTCTGGAGATCAGGGGGAAGTAGCCGGTAGCATGAAGGGAAAAGGTGAGCAATGGGGAAGATAGGCATAATCGGGGGAAGCGCGCTTTATAACATAGAGGGTCTTGAGAAAATAAGCGCGAAAAAGGTCCAGACGCCTTTCGGCGAGCCTTCCGACGAGTTCGTCACGGGTAAGCTGGAGGGAAAAGATGTTGTATTCCTCCCAAGGCACCAGCGCACCCACAGCCTGCTGCCCACTGAAATAAATTACAGGGCCAACATATTCGCTTTCAAGCTGCTTGGAGTGGACAGGATCATATCGGTTTCAGCTGTAGGCAGCCTGAAAAAAGAGATAAAGCCGCTTGATATAGTTCTCGTCGACCAGTTCATAGACAGGACCAACCAGGGCAGGTCCACCACCTTTTTCGGGGACGGCCTGGTGGCGCACGTGGCTTTCGCCGACCCTGTGTGCCGGGAGCTCCGACAGACCATATCCGACGCTAACCGCGGCCTTGACGTGAAGATCCACGATTCCGGGACCTATATCAACATGGAGGGCCCCGCTTTCTCGACCAGGGCAGAATCGTTCCTCTATAAAAGCTGGGGAGCCGATATAATAGGGATGACCAATATCCAGGAGGCCAGGCTGTCCAGGGAGGCCGGGATATGCTACTCCACCATTGCCATGATAACCGATTATGACTGCTGGTACGTTTCCCCTGAAGTGGAAAGCGTCTCGGTTGAGATGATACTTGAGAACCTTAGCAGGAACGCCGAAACGGCTAAGCAGATGATCCTTAATACATTGAGAGAACTGCCGGATTCACCTTCCTGCGAATGCGCGGAAGCCCTGCGCGACAGCATCATCACCAGCAGGGAGGCCGTCCCCGAAGAGACCCTCGAAAAGCTTAAACCGATAATAGAAGGTTTTATATAAGATCACGCCATGGAAAAAGTGAATTACAAAGACACGCTTAACCTGCCCAGGACAGGCTTTTCGATGAAGGCCAACCTTCCGAACAAGGAGCCTGAGATACTGGAGAAATGGGAAGCGTGGGACATTTACCGGAAGATCACCTCCAGCCGCGCCGGATCCGGCAGGTCTTTCATACTCCATGACGGCCCGCCTTACGCCAACGGCCGCATACACATGGGGCATGTCCTCAACAAGATCCTCAAGGACATATGCGTCAAGTATTACGCGATGAAGGGCTTTTTTTCCCCTTATGTGCCGGGCTGGGACTGCCACGGCCTCCCCGTAGAGCACCAGCTTTTCAAGGAGCTGGATATGACAAAGCACGACATAGACCAGGTTGCGTTCCGCAAAAAGGCGTATGATTACGCGATGAAATACGTGGGCATCCAGGCGGAGGAGTTCAAGCGGCTCGGGATATTCGGGGACTGGGAGAACCCTTACCTTACTCTCAGCAGGGATTACGAGGCGGATATCCTGCTGGCGCTGGCCGATCTTTACGAGAAGGGGTACATATACAAGGACCTGAAGCCGGTGAACTGGTGCGCGAGATGCGAGACGGCCCTTGCCGAAGCGGAGGTCGAATATGAGGACAAGGAATCGCCTTCGATCTTCGTCAAGTTCAGGGCCGATAAGGACGAGCGGGGCATGCCGGTATTCTTCGTTATATGGACTACCACTCCGTGGACGCTTATCGCCAACGCGGCGGTGGCGCTGCATCCGGATTTCAGTTACTCCATGGTGGAGACGGGCGGGGAAGTGTGGATCATGGAGTCAGAACTCGCGCCGGGGCTGATGGAAAAATTCGGGAACGGGGAATACAGGGTGCTGAAAGATCTTACCGGCAAAGAGATATTTGAAAGCGGGATAAAGGCCAGGCACCCTTTCATCGAGAGGGACTCGGTGATCGTCCTCGCCGATTACGTCACCAGGGAGGAGGGTACCGGATGCGTCCACACGGCGCCGGGGCACGGGCAGGAAGACCACCTGACCGGCAAGAAGTACGGACTTCCGGTCATCATGCCGGTCGACGCCAAGGGCAATTTCACCGCGGAAGCCGGGGAGTTCTCGGGGCATAACGTTTACAAGGCGAACGCTTCCATTATAGACAGCATGAGAAAGCAAGGCTCCCTGATAAAGGATTCCGTGGTGGCGCATTCCTATCCCCATTGCTGGAGATGCAAGGAGCCCATCATATTCCGGGCCACCGAACAGTGGTTCATGAAAATAGACCACCAGGGCCTGCGGGATAAGATGATAAAGGCCATAGACAACGACGTCGAATGGATCCCGCCGATGGGAAGGGACAGGATAGGCTCAATGGTCCGCAACAGGCCGGACTGGTGCTTATCACGCCAGCGTTACTGGGGTGTGCCTATACCGGCTTTCCGCTGCTCTTCCTGCGGGGAGGCGTTCACTAGCGCCGGGTCGATCCGCGCAGTCGGGGAACTGACAAGAAAACACGGGGCGGACGTGTGGTTCGAGAAGGATATAGGGGATCTTATCCCGGGCAAGGCGGAATGCCCTTCATGCGGGAGCGGGGAAATACAAAAGGAGAGCGATATACTCGATGTGTGGTTCGATTCCGGCGTAAGCCACAGGGCCGTTCTAAGGGCAAGGAAAGAACTGGCCTTCCCCTGCGACCTCTACCTGGAGGGTTCCGACCAGCACAGGGGGTGGTTCCAGTCGTCCCTCATCACCTCGATGGCCTCGGATAACACCCCGCCGTACAGGAAGGTGCTCACCCACGGGTTCGTCGTGGACGGGGAAGGCAAAAAGATGTCAAAGTCGGTGGGCAATGTGATAAGCCCGCAGGATATAATGCGCGATTACGGGGCGGATATTCTCAGGCTCTGGGTCTCCTCGAGCGATTACGAGGCGGATATAAAACTGTCCGGCGAGATACTGGACAGGCTGGCCGACGGGTACAGGAAGATACGCAATACTTTCCGTTATCTTTTAAGCAATCTTTACGATTTCGATCCCTCCAGGGACGCTGTGCCTCCGGAGCGGATGTACGAGATAGACAGGTGGATGCTGTCGCGCCTGCGGGGGCTGGTCGATGAAGTGACGGGTTCTTACGACAACTGGGAATTCCACAGGGTGTACCGGGCGGTGTATGATTTCTGCGTATACGAGGTCAGCGCTTTTTATCTTGACGTTTTGAAGGACGTGTTGTATATTCTGACACCGGACTCCCCGGAGAGACGGTCGGCGCAGACAGCCCTCTTCCGGGTGCTAGAGGCCCTGGTCCGGGTGATGGCGCCGCTTTTATCTTTCACTTCAGAGGAGGCGTGGGGTTTTATAGAAAGACCCGGGAAAGCCGAAAGCGTGCATACGGCGGACTGGCCTGATCCCGAAAAAGAGATGTCCGGCTGGAAAGATGAAGTCCTTGACAGCAAGTGGGAGAAGCTTCTGGGAATAAGGGACGCCGTTATGAAGATGCTGGAGACCAGGCGCGAAAAAGGTCTTCTGGGAAGCTCGCTCGAGGCCGGCATAACTCTCTATTCCGACGACAAGGACATGTCGCGCTTCATCAGGGACAACGAAGGCCTTTTCCCGGCCGTTCTCAAGGTCTCGCAGGCCGGGGTCCTGGAAGAGCGCGCGCAAGGCATGGAAGAGGCGGCGGGTTTCCCTCTTTTTGTGGGGGTGGAGAAAGCCCGCGGCTCAAAATGCCAGAGGTGCTGGAACTGGAGAGAGACCGTAGGGGATAATAACGAGGCGCCCGATATCTGCGAAAGGTGCTATAAAGTGATACAGGAAAGGAGCCGTAATGGTCAAGAAAAGATCGACAGGGAAGAGAGCTAAGCCCGCGAAAAAGGATAAGCCCCTGACAAAAAAAGAGCTCAAGGCCGTCCGTGAAGAATTGAGGAAGCGCAAGGCCGAGATCCTCCAGGAGCTTATCAATATCAACGGCCAGTCCCTTAAGAAATCCCTGAAAGACGCTTCCGGCGACCTTTCCGGATATTCATTCCACATGGCCGACATGGCCACCGACCTTTATGACAGGGAGTTCTCTCTTGAGCTGGCCGAAGGGGAGAGGGAGAGGCTTTACGCTCTTGACGAGGCCCTGAAGCGTATAGAAGACGGGTCTTACGGCCGCTGCGACATGTGCGGCTTGAGGATCTCAAAGCAGCGCTTAAAGTTCATGCCACAGGCGAAATACTGCATTAAATGTCAGGAGAAAGAGGAAAAATCCGCGGGCAGATAATCCTGTATTATCTCATCGCCGCTTCTGTGCTCTTGCTGGACCAGGTTTCCAAATACTGCGCCGGGGTCTTCCTTTCGCCGGGTGAAAGCGTTCCCCTGGTGAGGGGCTTTCTCCACCTGACCCTTGTGTACAACACAGGCGCGGCTTTCGGCCTCCTAAAGCGGCACCCCGGCCTTTTTATCGCGGTGGCGGCACCCGCGGCCGCGCTGATGGCCTATTTTCTGGCAAGAGCCTCGCGCGCCCTGGACACCTGGGAAAAAACGGCTGTTTCTTTTATCCTGGGAGGCACGCTCGGCAATCTCGTCGACAGGGTCGTTTACGGCCATGTGATCGATTTCATCGACTTCAGGGTATGGCCGGTGTTCAATGTGGCCGACAGTTTCATAACAATAGGCGCCGTTCTGCTCGGCGCCATGATCGTAACGCGCGGGCGGCGCGCAAAATAAGATCATGCACAGGATAATCTTTCAGGCAGGACCATTTACGCTTTATTCCTACGGATTGCTGGTAGCGGCCGGATTTTTGCTGGCGGCCTTGCTGATGCTGAAAGATGCCGGAAAGTACGGCTTTTCCAGGGACGATATCTTTGACTGTCTTATAGCGGTACTGGCGGGCGGTCTCCTGGGGGGCAGGCTTCTTTTCGTCGCGATAAACTGGAGCCACTATTCCAGTGATCCCTTGCGCGTGCTGATGGTCCAGGAGGGGGGACTCGCTTTCCAGGGAGCGCTTATCGCGGGTATCTTATCGGGCGCCCTGGCATGCCGGATCAAAAAGATACCTTTCTGGAGAGCCGGGGACCTGGCGGCGCCGTATATCGCGCTTGCCCAGTCGGTAGGACGTATTGGATGTTTTCTCAACGGGTGCTGTTACGGGCGCTTCACCAACGGGTGGTTAGGGGTGACCTTCCCGGGAGAGACCGCGGCGAGGATCCCCACGCAGATATATTCCAGCGTGTTCCTGCTCGGGCTTTTCATGCTGCTCGTCTCGGCCGCCAGGAGGAGGCATTTCGACGGGTATGTGCTGCTGCTTTATCTTATGCTGTATTCAGCTTTCAGGTTCTTCATGGACCTCTTCAGGGGCGATGATCTGGCGGGGTTCTATTTTATGACGCTGTCGCAGGCCATAAGCGCGGCTGTATTCGTTTCGGGAGCTTTATTATTCCTTGTTCTGAGAAAGCGCGCCTCTTATGGAAAGACTTGAGTTCACGGCGGGGCCGGGCGAGGCCGGCACAAGGATAGACAAGTGCGTGGCTTTGAAATTGGGCGCTGACTACTCGCGCACTTTCGCCAGGAGCCTTATAGACCGGGACAGGGTCCTTGTGGGCGGCCGGCCGGTGAAACCCCGTTATATACTGAAAGAAGGGGATAAGGTATTCCTGGAGATACCACCGCCCGAGGCGGTCGAACTTGAGGCGGAGGATATACCCCTCGAGATGATCTATGAGGACGCGTCCCTGGCGGTTATCAACAAGCCTGCCGGCATGGTCGTGCATCCAGGCGCGGGGAACAGAAAGGGAACGCTCGTCAACGCCCTGCTGCACCATTGCGGCGCTTTGCCCGGAGGCGAAGGGGCCAGGCCCGGCATAGTGCACAGGCTTGACAAGGATACTTCCGGGGTCATACTGGTGGCAAAGAGCGAACGCGCTATGCGCCGGCTGGCCGGGCAGTTCAAAAAAAGGGAAGTAAAAAAACGGTACACGGCCCTGGTAAAAGGGGTCGTTGAGCTCGACAACGGCGTAGTGGAGGCTCCCGTAGCCAGGCACGCGGGAGACAGGAAAAAGATGGCCGTTGAGCACTCTATAGGCAAGGAGGCGCGGACCGTCTATCATGTAGAGCGCAGGTTCAGGTCGTTCACGCTTCTCAGCCTGGAGCCTGAGACCGGCCGGACCCACCAGATAAGGGTGCACATGAAGCATATAGGGCATCCTCTGGTCGGGGACTCGAAGTACGGCGGCGGGAGCGGCATGAAAAGGCACGCTCTTCATGCCGCCCGGATAAGCTTCATCCACCCGGACACCGGAGAGAGGCTTGAGTTCTCGGCGCCGATGCCGGAGGACATGAAAGAATTCATCGAGAGGGGAGAGGTATGGACTGGAAGATAAAAAAAGCCGGATCGGGATTAAAAGGCGAGATCGTCGTCCCGCCGGACAAGAGCGTGTCCCACAGGGCGGTGATGTTCGCCTCCATCGCCGCGGGAAGCTGCAGGATAAGCAATTTTCTCTTCGCCGAGGACTGCATGAGGACTTATGAGGCTTTCCGGTCCATGGGGGTGGATATCACAAGAAGCGGCGGCTTTATTGAAATAAAGGGTCAGGGGATGAAGGCTCTTGAGCAACCGGCCGGCGAGCTTTACATGGGCAATTCCGGCACGAGTATGCGCATATTGTCCGGCATACTCGCGGGCCAGGATTTTCCCGCGAGGATGACAGGTGATGAATCGCTCTCCAGAAGGCCCATGCGACGGGTGATAGAGCCGCTTTTAAGCATGGGGGCTGTCATCAGCTCTCTTGATGGGGGGCTCCCGCCGATCAGTACAGGACCCCGGAAAGCCCCGCTTAAGGCAATATCTTACAGGACGCCGGTGGCGAGCGCGCAGGTGAAGTCCTGCGTCCTGGCGGCCGGGCTTTACGCTGACGGCGTCACTTCGGTCACCGAACCCTTTCAATCCAGGGACCATACCGAAAGGATGCTGGAGTATTTTGCGGCTGACATAGAACGGCAGGGGCTTACCACCAGTTTGAAGGGGTTGAAAGAGCTCTCCCCCAGGGATATCGAGGTGCCCGGCGACATATCGAGCGCGGCCTTTTTCATAGTAGCGGCGCTCCTGGCGGACGGGTCGGATGTGATCCTGAGAAAAGTGGGCCTGAATTCCACGCGCGACGGGGCTCTGAGGGTCCTTAAACGGATGGGGGGGCGGATAGAAGTGCTCGATGTGAGCGGCGACGTGGAGCCGCAGGGGGATATCAGGGTAAGGTCCTCCTCTCTTAAGGGGACCGTTATAGAAGCGGAAGAGATACCTCTTCTTATCGATGAGGTCCCCGTGCTGGCTGTTGCCGCCGCTGCGGCGGAAGGCGCGACCGAGATACGCGGCATATCGGAGCTGAAGGTCAAGGAGTCTGACAGGGTCAAAAGCGTGGTCGAGGACCTTACAAGGCTCGGCGCGGAAATATCCGAAGAAGGCGACAGGCTTATCATCCCCGGCGGAAGCGAAAGATTTGAACCGGCTGACCTGGAGAGTTTCGGGGATCACAGGATAGCCATGAGCATGGCAGTGGCCGCGCTAATATCGGGGGGCGAATGCGTGGTAAGGAACACGGGCTGCGTAGAGACCTCTTACCCGGCCTTTCTCGCTGACCTGGAAAAGCTCCGGGCCTGAGGATGATGGCCCTTTCAGAGATAATGTAACATATTTTGGGCACTTTCGAGGTGTCATCTCGAGCGAGTGAGCCGAAGGCGAGCGAGTCGAGAGATCTTTTACGGGAAGTAGTCAAAGAACTTGTAATAGATTCCTCGATTCGGCCTTCGGCCTCACTCGGAATGACAGCAGTAGAAAGTACCCAATTATCTTGACACTACTCTTTTCTTTCAGAAAAAGAATTGACAAAGATATTATTATTTGTTACTATTTTTACAGTTTAATAACCCGCCGTAATAAAAAGTATATTGTAAACCTGAACAGGTAAACATGTTAAAAAAACAGCTAGCATCCTATCTAGACGGCCTTCTCGGGCTTTTCTCCAGCGACATGGGCATAGATCTCGGCACCGCCTCTACGCTGGTATATCTGAGGAACGAGGGTATCGTGCTTTGCGAACCTTCAGTGGTGGCTATAGAAGCCGGCACATCCAATGTCCTCGCGGTGGGGGAGGAAGCCAAGCGCATGCTTGGGAGGACCCCGGGCAACATCATCGCGATACGGCCGATGAAAGACGGCGTAATAGCGGATTTCGAGATCACCGAGTCGATGTTGAGGTATTTCATCAAAAAGGTCCATAATTCGCGCAGGCTCGTCCGGCCGCGCGTCGTGATAGCCATACCTTCCGGGATAACGGAGGTCGAGAAGCGCGCGGTCAAGGACTCCGCTCTTCACGCCGGCGCCAGGGAGGTATTTATGCTCGAGGAACCCGTAGCGGCGTCCATAGGGGTGGGCCTGCCCATACAGGAGCCTTCCGGCAACATGATAATCGATATAGGAGGCGGCACCACGGAGATGGCCGTGATATCCCTCGCGGGCGTGGTCTTCTCGAAATCGATACGTATCGGCGGGGATGAGATGGACGACGCGATCATAAACTATCTCAAGAGGACCTATAACCTTATGGTCGGCGAAAGGACAGCCGAGGAGATCAAAATAAGGATAGGGTCCGGATATCCGATAGAGGAAGAACTTACCATGGACGTCAGGGGCCGCGACCTGGTGGCCGGCCTGCCCAAGATGATAACGATCAACAGCGAGGAAGTCAGGGAGGCGCTGTCCGAACCGATAGCGCAGATAGTCGAAGCCGTCAGGATCACTCTTGAAAGGACGCCCCCGGAACTTTCCGCCGACCTGATCGAAAAAGGCCTTATACTGGCAGGCGGGGGATCCCTGCTCAGGGGGCTGGACAAGCTTATCGCTGAGGAGACGGGGCTGCCGGTGCACCTGGCTGATGACCCGCTCACGGCCGTGGCGCTGGGGACGGGTAAGGTCCTGAATGAGCTTGGATACCTCAAGAGGCTTACTGTCGCGCCCAGGCTCCAGAAATAACGAACCGGTTTATCGATGTGCCTACTATCTTCGCCAGAAACAAGAACTGGATACTCATATCCCTCGCCGTACTTCTTGTAATATTCTTTTCACTCGCGCCTTCTCTTTTCAGCGGCATCAAAACCCTTTCGGTCAGGGTACTTTCCGCCCCGATAAACGCTTTATCTTCCGCCGGCGTGTATTTTCACGGCAAACGGGCCCTGGAAGAAGAGAACGCCGTCCTGGAGAAAAAGATAGCGGACCTGTCGCTCCAGATAGCCAGTTTTACAGAGCTTGCCAACGAGAACATGAGGCTTCGCCGGCTTCTCGACTTTGAGAAGAACAGGCACCTCAGGACGGTCCCCGCGGAAGTTATCGCCAGGGACCCCAGCGACTGGGTGGGTTCATTCGTGATCGATAAGGGCGCCCCGGACGGTATCCGGAAGGGAGCCGCCGTGTGCTCAGCCAGGGGGCTTGTCGGAAGGGTAGCCGAGGCCGGGGACCGTACGAGCTCCGTCATGCTTATCACGCATCCGAATTTCAAGGCGGGGGGCATGATAAGGAGCACAAGGACCAGCGGGATCGTCACGGGCGCGGGCAAGGGCCTCGTAAAGATAGATTACCTGCCCGTTGACGCCGAAGTGATGAAGGGCATGGAGGTCATCACTTCCGGGTACAGCAGGTCCTTTCCCAAAGGCATAAGCGTCGGGGAGATAGTATCCGTGGAAAAGAGCAAGACGGGACTTTACAAAAGCGCTTCTATAAAACCTTCGGCTGATCTTTTTGACCAGGAAATAGTCCTTTGCGTAAAATGACGGCGATCTCAAGAAGAACCCTGCTTTTTGTCTTTCTCACCTGCTGCTTCGCCATGCAGGTCGTTATCATGAGGCGGACGGACGCTTTCCCCGATATCGTCCTGCTGGTAGTGGTATTTTCCGGCATATTCCTGGGCGGGGCCGAGGCTGTCATCGTGGGCCTTATAGCCGGCTTTTTCAGGGGATGTTTTTCCGTCGGGACCATGGGCCTGGACATATTTTTATTTCCGCTGCTGGGCGCGTTCTCTTCCGCTCTGGGCAGGAGGGTGTACAGGCAGGACCCCGTCGCGCAGGTATTGACGGTTATATCCGCCCTCGTCATCCTGGTCGTCTCCCACACGGCATATCTCAATATCCTGAGCGGGAACAGTATTAGCGTTTGGTCGATGTTCTTAAGGAGCTGGAAGGCACTGGCCGCGACCGTTATTATCTCCCCGCTCTTTTTCGCTTTTTCAAAAAGGCTTTTAAAGATCCCATGAGAACAAGGATATTTTCTCTTATCGCAGCCCTGTCACTCGCTCTTCTATTGTCGGGCCTTTTCTATATGCAGGTCGTGCGGCACCACAGGTACAAACTGATGTCGGAGGAGAACAGGCTCAAGGTGGTCCCTCTGGCGGCCCCCCGGGGCACTATTTTCGACAGGAGAGGGGAAGCGATAGTAAAGGACGTACTCAGCTTTGACGCCGCTGTCATATGGTACAGGATAAAGGACGCCGCCGCGCTGTCCGCCGCGCTGGGCGAGGTCCTTGGCGAGCCCGCGGAGGAGATGGCCGCCCAGATAGAGAAGGGTAAAGCCAGACCGTATTCCCCCGTAACGGTAGAGGAAGATATCGGGATAGAAAAGGCCATCCAGGTGGAGGAAATGAGCATGGACTATCCGGGCCTTCTGCTCGAGGTCACGGCAAGGCGCAAATATCTGCGCGGGAAGACCGCGGCGAACATGCTCGGCTACCTCGGGCTTATAAACCGGGACGAGTTCAACAGGCTGAAGCCGTATGGGTACAGGATGAACGATCTGGTGGGAAGGGACGGGGTGGAGAAATATTATGACGAATATCTCAGGGGGTCTCACGGCGGAAAACAGATAGAGGTGGATTACCGCGGGCGCGAGGTAAAGACCCTCGGGTTCAAGGAGCCCGCCTCGGGCAGGGACCTGGAGCTTACCATAGACCTGGGCCTGCAGGAGTTCTGCGACGGCCTCCTGGAAGATAAGCGCGGGGCTATAGTGGTCATGGACCCGGATACGGGCGCCGTGCTGGCCATGGCTAATTCCCCTTCATACGATCCCGCTGTTTTTCTGGATAAAAGGAGAAGAAGCGAGGTTTCCGGGCTTCTCAACGACAGTGATTACCCTCTTCTCAACAGGGCCATAAGCGGCGTTTACCCGCCGGGGTCGGTGTTCAAGCTGGTGGTGGCCACAGGGGCCTTGCAGAAAGGTCTTTCCTCTGAAGGTACCACGTTCACATGTCCGGGGTATCTCATGCTGGGGAAAGCGAGGTTCAATTGCTGGAGAAAAGGAGGCCACGGGACGCAGGTCCTCAGGGAAGCCATAAAGAACTCATGCAACGTTTATTTTTTCAGGTTGGGCCTTCTTCTGGGAGCGGAGGGGATAGCCGAATACGCGAGAAAGTTCGGCCTGGGCAGCCCGACAGGCATAGACCTGCCGGGTGAGAATCGGGGCCTTGTACCCGATCCCGGCTGGAAATGGAAGAGGTTCAAGGAGAAGTGGTACAAGGGAGACACGGTCAATTACTCTATAGGGCAGGGATATCTTTTGTGCTCCCCGGCTCAGATAGCGGCCCTGGTATCCGTTTTCGCGAACGGCGGCTACCTTGTGCAGCCTTATGTCGTGGAGAAGATAGGCGGGATACCCGAGTCAGACGGCAAAAAGATCGACCTTGGTATCTCTCCCGAGGTCCTCGGCTCGGTGAGAAAGGGCATGCGCGAAGTGGTCAACGATCCCCGGGGGACGGGCATGAAAGCCAGGCTAAGGGACGTGGTCGTTGCCGGCAAAACGGGCACCGCCCAGACATCAAGGGGAAAGAGCCACGGCTGGTTCATGGGTTTCGCCCCGTTCAAAGCGCCCAGGATATCGGTCGTGGTGTTCGACGAGTACGGGGGAAAGGGAGGATACTACGCCGCCGAGACGGCGGGCAGGGTCTTCAGGAAGGCGGAGGAGCTCGGCCTTCTCGATTAGCGGGAAGCTGGGAGTCAGGAACAGTGCCCATGGAGCCGTCCAAGAGATGGGGACACTTCCTTGATAATATCAATTAATAGGAAGTGTCCCCACCAAAGGGGATGGGAGGATCCACACCGGGCGGAGGGGCCCAGCAGGAACACCCCCATAGCCTGATTTATAGTAGAAAGCAGGAACTGAGTAGATGATACTTGCGAGGAGAGGGAGGATAGACAAGCTGCTGCTGTTCTCGGCGCTGCTGGCGGCCGCGCTCGGCGTTGTGTTCGTTTACAGCGCCACCTGGAGCGGCGGCGGAGCGGCGAACCCTCTCGTACTGAAGCAGGGCGCCTGGTTCGTGGCGGGCCTGGTGCTTATGGTCCTGATAGCGAATACGGATTACAGGAGGATACTTTATTTCGCTTATTTCGCCTACGGACTCAACCTTCTGGCCCTGGTCTTTCTGCTGCTTTTCGGCGGCGAGCGTTACGGCGCGAGGCGATGGATATCTATGGGTCCTTTCTCGCTGCAGCCGTCGGAATTCGTCAAGATCACGATGATACTGGCGCTGGCCGCCTTCCTGGGCGAGAGGCGCGAGAAGATAGGGACCCTTGGTAATTACATCGGGGCGGTCATCCTGATCATGCCCGCTTTCGTGTTGATATTCCTGCAGCCCGATCTGGGGACGGCGCTGGTCCTGATACCGATATTTTTCGCCGTGATGTTCATCTGCGGGGAAAGGGTGAAATATATACTTTTCAGCCTGGGGCTGGGCATGGCGAGCCTTCCGGTCTTCTGGGGGCTTTTAAAGGATTACCAGAAAAGCAGGCTCATGGTGTTCCTTGACCCCAGCCAGGATCCATTAGGGGCCGGCTACACGATAATACAGTCGAAGATCGCGATAGGTTCGGGCGGTCTCCTCGGCAAGGGCTGGCTGAACGGCACGCAGAGCTACCTCAGGTTCCTCCCCGAGCGGCACACCGATTTCATATTTTCCGTTATCGGCGAGGAATGGGGTTTTATAGGGGCCCTGCTCCTGGTAGGCCTGTACGCGCTCATGATATCCAGGGGGCTCAGGATCACCTCGGATTCCGCGGATATGCCGGGCCGGGCGGTCGCCGCGGGCGTGGTCACGCTTATAGCCTTCCAGGTGTTCGTCAACATATCGATGACCATAGGCCTGATGCCGGTGGTCGGGCTGCCTTTGCCTGCCATAAGCTACGGCGGCTCCAGCACCATCGCGACACTCATAGGCGTAGGCTTTCTCCTGAGCGTGAGCAGGAGGACATATCGTTAGCTTGGAGCCCGCGGGGAAGCGGCCAGCTATACCCTTCCTCGCAGGCCATGGGTGTGTTCCTGCTGGGCCCCTCCGCCCGGTGTGGATCCTCCCATCCGGAACACCCCCATGTCCTGCTGGAGATAAGCGTATAAGTTTGCTTCAGCCAGTGTTAAAGCGGACAAACATGTCCGGATGAACATTACTGGTGTTTAGGATTTTTTATAACTTTTTAAGGTTACTGGTGTAAAAGCTGTCTGAAGCTTTTAATAGACCGATAACATAAATATAAGGCACTTCAGAAGGGCCGCATCTTTCGGGCTATTAAAAGCGAGTTCTTTTACACCCCTTAAAAATGTTAGAAAAAATCCGTTAATAACACCAGTGTGAAGAAGGGCATGTTTGTCCGCTTAACCGGTGGATGACAAAGACAATGAACGAGATCAGAGAGATGCTAAGGAACGTGCAGAAGCCGGGGCGCTATATCGGCTGTGAGACGAACAGCGTCCGGAAGAGCCGCGAAGGAAGGACCACGGTGGCGCTGGCCTATCCCGACACGTACGAGATAGGCATGAGCTACCTCGGCCTGCGGATCTTGTACCATCTGCTCAACGATATGGATGATGTCGCCTGCGAGAGGGTGTTCGCGCCGTGGGTGGACATGGAGCGGGAGCTGAGGAGCCGCGGCCGGAGGCTTTTCAGCCTGGAGTCCAAGACGGACCTTGACAGGTTCGACATCGTGGGGTTCTCCCTGTCGTATGAGCTGACCTACACGAATGTCCTGAACATGCTGGATCTCGGAGGGATAACCCTGGAGTCAAGCGAAAGGTCCGATGAAGAGCCGCTTGTTATAGCCGGCGGCGCGTGTTGCTTCAATCCGGAACCGCTGAGCTCATTTATCGACGCCTTCATAATAGGCGACGCGGAGGAAGCGCTTCCTGATTTCATAGAGACATTCAGGAAGTTAAAGGGCCGGGGCGCGCGCAGGGAGGAGATCCTCAGGTCTCTTGCTTCTCTCCGCGGCGTATACGTCCCTTCGCTTTACGAGGCACGTTACGAGAAAGGCCGCTTCGCGGGGATCAGGCCGATAGACCCCAAGGCGCCGCCTGTGATCGAAAAGGCCGTGGTAACGGACCTTGAGAACGCTTATTACCCCGAAAAGCAGATAGTGCCGCTGGTCAAGATCGTCCACGACAGGACCGCCGTGGAGGTCATGAGGGGATGCCCAAACAGGTGCCGTTTCTGCCAGGCGAGCGTCATCAACAGGCCCGTCAGGATAAGAAGCGTGGAAAGATTGAGGGATATCTGCCTGAACACTTACCGTAACACGGGCAATGAGAGAATAGCCTTACTTTCGCTTTCAAGCGTGAACTATCCGCACCTGGCCTCTCTCATCAGGGAGCTCAACAGCGGCTTCAGGGGCAAGGGGGTAGGCATATCCATACCTTCCCTGCGCGTGGACGAGGCTTTTTACGGGATACCCGAGATGATATCGGCGATACGCAAGGCGGGGCTTACCTTCGCGCCGGAGACCGCGAGCGAGGGCATGAGGACCGCTATAGGGAAGGATATCGACAACGCTGTGCTGTGCAGGTCGGCCTCCATCGCTTTCAGTAAAGGCTGGAGGAGGCTTAAGCTGTATTTTATGGTGGGTTTCCCCGGCACGGACGCGCGGGCCGAGGCGGAAAAGATATTCGATATGGCCCTTGAGCTTTCCGGGCTCAAGAAAAAGGTCTCAGGGGGCTCGGCCGAGATAAAGGTCAGCGTCAACCCCTTTGTGCCCAAGCCGCATACGCCTTTCCAGTGGCTTGGTATGAGGGAGATGTCATACCTGAAGGAGGTGATGGCCGCTTTTAACTTAAAAAAGTCCCGGAAGATCAAGGTGGAAATGCATGATCTGGGCCAGTCGCTTCTTGAGGCATGCCTGTCCCGCGGCGGCCGCGAAACCGGTCGGGTCATACGCTCGGCTTGGGGAAAAGGGGCCAGGATGGACTCCTGGAACGATCTTTTCGATATAGATAAATGGAACAGTTCCTTCGCCGAGAACGGCATGGACATGAGCGACTGCGCCGGCCGGGTCTATTCGTTCGATGACGCCCTTCCCTGGGGGCACGTATTGACCAGCGTGGAAAGCTCCTATCTTATGAAAGAACTGGAAGCAAGCGGACTGGCCGGGCCGTAAGGCCGCCCGGACGCGCCGATTTTGACTTTCACCTTCCTATAGTGTAATATAATATAATACAGGATTAATCACATAAAATTCTTCTATTATATGAACGGGAGGCCCAGGTTATGAGCATTTTTCAATTCCTATCGCTTAAAAGGAGGAGCCTCAGGTATAAACTCCTTGTCGCCTTTTCCCTCATGTCCATAATACCGCTTCTTATAATGGCGTATTTCGTGACGAATTTCATATTCAAGGACACTGAGAACATCTTCCAGACCACCGCCATCGTTCTTTTCACGCTCTGGATAGCCTGGTCCGGATACATCCTGATAAAAGAGATAATCAACCCGGTGATAGACCTGGCCCTGGAGACAAAGATCATAGCCGGGGGGCAGTATGACTCGAAGATACTGCTGCGGAGGGATGACGAGCTGGGGGACATAGCCAACGCGGTGAACAGCATGACAGGCAAGATAAGGGGTTACATAGGAGAGCTCCAGGAATACAGCAAAAAGACCGCTAACCTGAACGTGAGGATACACAGGAAGGTCCTGACGCTTACCAATCTCATCAGGCTGGGGGACCTCATAACCACGGGCGCTTCCTTCGACGAGATAGCCAATTTCGCCACTGAAAGGATGGCCAGGGAGCTTTACGGCGGTTTCGGCGCGGTCTTCATGAAGGAAAAAAGCGGAAAATATTTTTTAAAGTCCATCTTTGACATAACGGGCAAGGAGGTGGCGACCTTCACCCTTGAGGCGGAGCTTCCCTTCATGGAAAAGCTGTTCACCAGGAACGAGTATCTTCTTGTTGATGCACGTCCCCAGAAAAAACCCTGGCAGAGAGAGCTTAAAGAGAAGCTGAAGGGCATGAACGCCATAGTATTCCCGCTTAAGGCCAACGAGAACATACTCGGGGTGGTGATGCTCGGGAATTTCGCCGAGGAGTTCTCCTTCGACGACGAGGACGTGGAAGTGCTGCGCGCTTTCGAGAAGGAGCTTATACTCGGGTACCAGAGCTCCCAGGCTTACGAGAAGGTAAAGAGCATGGAGATAGTCGATAACCTGACGGGCCTGTATACATATTCATACCTCGAGGAGCGCCTGGAGGACGAGATAAGCAGGGCCGTTTACTACCAGAGGCCGTGCTCGCTGATACTGCTGAAGATAGATGAATTCGGCAGGTATTCCGATTCCTTCGGCGTCTCGAAAGCCAAGAACACGGTGCGCCTCGTGGCAAAGGTGCTGAACACGTCCATGCCGCCGGTAGGCAAGGCGGCCAGGTTCGATAACGACGAATTCGGCGTTCTTCTGCCGGAGCTGAACAAGCGCGAGAGCATGGATATAGCGGAGGACATCCGGAAAAAGATAGAGTCGCTGGAAATATCGTCAGATCCCGGGGACAAGGTCACGGTAAGCATAGGGGTGGGCGAAAACCCGATCGACGGCTCCAGCGCCAAGGAGATAATCGCTAAAGCGCGCTACTATACCGAGAAGGCCGTGGAAGAAGGCAGGAACAGGGTAGTGGGGTGGGGGTGATCCAGCCGGGAGCTTGGAGCAAGGAGCTCAGGAGGAGCAGATATGAGAGATGATGTGAGGAAATTACTTATCGCGATGCCGGAAAAAAGGGCTTCCGACCTGCATCTTGGGGCCAACAGCCCCATGCACTACCGGATCGACAACGATCTGGTCACGGCGGATGATAAAGTGCTGTCCCCTGAAGACGTCAAGGACGTGGTCTACAGCCTTATGTCGGGCGAGCAGATACAGAAGT
>Ga0272441_10006699_pt1 | contig 19120 bp, 13 predicted proteins | sample SSMProp6N_FD_193582 | JGI IMG/M metagenome (GOLD analysis project Ga0272441, IMG submission 193582) | Marine sediment archaeal communities from Little Sippewissett salt marsh, Falmouth, MA, United States - SSM-Prop-6N | ecosystem: Environmental > Aquatic > Marine > Wetlands > Sediment ... | reverse complement strand
TGCCTGATAACTGTCAAAAAATACTGATAGTGCAATTCAACTCGATACGAGATTTAAAGGATTACCTGCAATCCTCTGTCCATGAGATATTCCTTAACCTCCCGGATGCTGAGCAGACGAAAATGAAAGACAGAAGCCGCCAGTAAAATCTGTGCCCCGCCTTCGGTCACTCCTTCATAAAAATGTTCCAGTTTTCCGGCCCCGCCCGATGCAATAACCGGCAGGCTGACTGATGATGAAATGGCCTTTGTAAACTTTAAATCGTATCCGGCCTGCGTGCCGTCGCCGTCCATACTGGTCGGCAGAATAGCACCCGCTCCCAGTGATTCGCATTTCTCGGCCCATGCAGCGGCATCCCGTCCGACCGGCTCCGTACCTCCGGCAATTACCAGTTCATATCCGGACGGCATGGACGGATTGCTCTTGCCGTCAATGGCAATGGTGATTTTTTCTGAGCCGAATTTTTCAGACGAACGTTTCACCAGATCCGGATCCTTCACAGCGGCACTGTTCATGGATACTTTGTCTGCTCCGGCATCAAGAACCATCTCGATATCTTCAATTGAAGATATGCCCCCTCCGACGGTTAATGGAATATCAATGACTTCAGCGACTTTCCGGATCCATTCAAGACGGGTTTTTCGGTTTTCCAGGGTTGCAGCAATATCCAGCATGGCCAATTCGTCCGCACCTTCTTTTTGATAAAAGGCCGCGTTCTCAACGGGATCTCCCGCATCTTTTAAATGAATAAAGTTCACGCCTTTGACCACGCGCCCTTCTTTCATATCCAGACAGGGCATAATTTTAACGGGTTGCATAACTTCTCCCTCTTTTTTGTTTAGTTAAATCGGATGATCGAATCAATCCATCAAGCCCGATTTTTTCATTATAAACAGGCGAATCTTTTTTTCTCTCTTATATCTTCCTTATATTGATTACTCTTTCACCTTTATCAATTGTTAAACTTCCGAATAATATGATTACCCATCTGCACTTTATATTCAACATCAATGAATAGACATATTAGTTTATACAATGCCAGTTATAAAAGCAATGAAAAATTTGAACATACAATTATTGTAATTTATATTGATTTTCTTGGGCGGTTTTGCTAAGTTTCTTTATATTAAATCAAACATATTTTAAATGAATATCATTGACAAATATCCGGCGTCAAAAATGGGTCAAATACATATCTCTTAAGATTCATGTCGTTCTTATCAGGATGACACATTTAATCATTGAAATATAATACCGCTTTTATATGGGAGAGTAAGCCATGAGAAAGATATTGAATTCCTTAATTACCACATCCATTTTAATTATCACCGCAACCTCTCTCTTCGCACAGATGGCTATTTTACATGGGGATGAAAGCGAAATTCGAAAGGGTGTGCATAACGGCAATCAGTTTCACGTGACATTTTGCAATGACGGCACCTTTGGCAGTATCGATTCAGAGACAGATATTGCCGGTGAATGGCCCGCGGGAACCGGACGATTGTATTTGTACGACGGCAACCTTTGCGCAGGTTCAGAAGTCATCGACAATGACGGATTCAAACAACACATTGTCAGCACAGTGAGAAGTGCGAACATCTTATATTCAACAGGGGATCAGGGACCTCATGGTGAATGGTATACTTTTCTGCCCCTGCCCGGATTTGCCAATGAAAATCTGGACCATGTGGCCATGTCGCATATTCAACCATCCTGGCCCGCTTTTTGGCCGGACAAATGGGATGATCCAGTGGATCCGGGCTGGGCAAATTCCTGGAACGGTTATTTCGGCAAGAATCAATTCAATGCGGATCAGGAAAGCTATTTTGTCGCGGATGATTATGCCAACCGGGAATTCAATTTCTTCCCGGATGCCAATGATCCCTCAAGGGGGGGGCTGGGACTGCGTATGATCGCGCGGGGTTTTCAATGGTCATTTCCGATCATCGAGGATCTGTTATTTTTAGTCTTTGATTTTGAAAATATCGGTACCTATGAGCATGATAAAATGGTATTTGGATATAAAATCGGCAATGATATGGGTACCACTGAATATGGGTATGATGCGGGTGATGACAGCGGCGATTATGACAGAGAAGAAAATCTGGCCTATCTTTTTGATGAAAATGGCACCGGTTATGGCGGCTGGGGACCCGTAGGATATTTTGGAGCGGCTTTTCTCGAGACGCCCGGCAATCCCTGTGACGGCATTGACAATGACAATGACGGTAAAGACAAATCAGGCATTGTTATTACCACCGACATGTTTCTGCCTCGCGTGATCCAGCCCGGAGATGATATTATTCTGATCGACTATCAGACCTGGGAACGCACGAAAACAACCATGCAGTCAGATCCGATCGTTCTTACTATGTACGATCATGAATGGATCCTTTCGCCCGGAGACATCGTTGAAGAAATCCCCTATAATATGATCGATGACAATCTGAACGGTCTGATTGATGAAAACAATGGCGTGCCAGTCGGAGAAGAACCATATCAGGAAATGTCCTATCTGTATACGGATTGTAAGGCCGTCGATTATTTTAATGGTATAGGAATGGACAATCCATTTATTGATGAGCGGCGGGATGACGGCATAGACAACGACGGGGACTGGGATGCACTCTCTGATGATGTGGGCGCAGACGGCATTGCTTACACCGGAGATGCCGGAGAAAACAACGGTCAGCCAACACCGGGAGAACCCAATTTTGACAGAACCGATGCGCATGAAGCCGACATGCTCGGGCTGACCAGTTTTAATTTGTACCGATGGGAGACCATTCCACTTTATTCCGATGAAGCGGTCTGGAATAACCTTCAACCCGGATACTTCAATGATCTGATTCGATGTGACAATACAGAATTGTTTTTTGGATCGGGTTATTTTTCACTGGCACCCCATCAAACAGAGCGCATTACCATGACACTCATGTGTGGAGAATCCCTCGATGACTTATATGATAATCAAGCCGGCGCGTCCACCACATTCCATCAGAATTACCGGCTGCACCGAAAACCGGAAGTACCCGCATTGACTGCCGTGGCCTATAACAAAAAGGTCACGCTTAACTGGAATGATATCGCAGAATTTATATTCGATCCTGTAACCGGCTATGATTTTGAAGGATATCGAATCTACAAATCCATGGATCCCACAACTTTCGGTGACCCGGTCATTCAGTTCGACCTGGACAATGAGTATGCAGGATTGTCACAAATTCAGGTAAACGGAGCCAGTTTTAATCTGGGCATGAACACGGGCCTGCAGCACAACTGGGTGGATACGGATGTTGAATATGGAAATAAATATTATTATATTGTCACCTCTTATGATCATGGCAGCCCTGCCATGGGAATCGCTCCTTCTGAATGCGCGAAAAACGTGTATGTGGATGCATCGGGCCAGGCCATTTTTGGTCAGAACGGCGCGATCATTGTGCCTGTGGAATCCAGTGCAAAATATTTCAGCACTTCTGTGGAATTGGTCAGCGGCGTGACAGATGGCATTGTCACTGTAGACATTGCCGATCCCAAAGTGATGAAAAAAGGGCAGACCTATCAGGTCACCTTTGAGGACTCAATGGCCCGCTATGATATCTGCACAAAAAATTTCACTTTAACAAATATAACCACCGGAAAAATTCTGATATATCAATATTCACTGCTCGATCAACTGTCCTGCAGTCATGTGCTCGATGGATTCCGATTGTCTCTTCAGAATGCGGGTCAGGGGCTGCTTGAATTGGATTGGGAATCATCCGGATGGAACAATCCGGGTATTTATCCATATAATTTCAGAAACTTCAGCTATTCACGCGGTTATTTTGAGCCCATGGCCGGCGATTTCAATGTTGTTTTCGGAGAAGTGGGCATGGACACATCCACAGAATTTATTAGAGGCAATGAACCACTTCCGGCCATCCCTGTGAATTTTACCATCAACAATAGAGCAACCGGCGAAAAAGTAAAATTCGCATTCAGGGAAAGAGACATCGCAGATGAATCGGCAGCTGGAAAATTTACAGGCTTTCAGGAAGGCAGAGGTGTTCGATCAGATGAAATAATATTCCTCACATCAGATTCATTAATCGCAAGCTGGCAGGTCTCTCTTATGAGGCACGCGATAGACACCCTCCAACCGGGACCGGGGGATACGCTGTTCCTGAAAATGATCAAGCCGTTCCTGTCACAGAACGTGTTTGAATTTACCATGCCGACCGAAGGAACCATTATAGAAGCCGAAAATAAGGTATTACACCCGGATCAATTCTGCCTGTATCAAAACACGCCCAATCCCTTTAATCCTGTGACCACCATCAAATACGGAATTCCCAAAAGCAGTCGGGTCCGTCTGAAAATATTTAATTTAATGGGCCAGGAAGTCGCAACGCTGGTCAACGGGTATCAGACAGCCGGCTATCATCAGGTTCAGTGGGACACCTTTTGCATTCCATCCGGCGTGTATATTTACCGTATCCAGATGGGTGAATATTGCGATCAAAAGAAAATGATTGTCATCAAATAACCATCAGAAATGATTATTTTAAAAACATGATCTTCTGTCTGGCCAATTGAGCCCCTGCCCGCAGCTCGACCATATAAATTCCGGATGCCAATCCGGTCGCGTCAAACCGGACCTGATGGTTCCCGGGATTCTGGATTCCATCCACAAGTGTGGCCACACGCCTTCCCAGCAGGTCCAGCACAACCAGGGTGACCTTTGTTTTCGCCCTGGCCGGATCTTTGCCCTCTGGCAACTGATAGCTGATGGTTGTATAGGGATTAAAAGGATTCGGGTAATTGGGCTGAAGCGCAAAGCGGCTCGGAACAGAAGCAGAAACCGGTTTCTGATCAATCACGCCGGTACTGACGCCGCCTGTTGTGGTCTTTAAAACCTGATCATACCATCCGACAGCCCAGCCTGTGTTCTCATCCACAAAATACAAGGCTTCGATCGGAGTATCAGTCGGCAGGACCTGTTTTGTCCATGTGTCGCCGCCATCCCGGGTTTTATACATTTCCGGATCGAAATTCACGATATATCCGACATTGGAATCAACAAAATAACACGTCTCAATCGATCCCAGATCAAAATTGTTTTTATTCTCCCAGGTGTCACCCCCGTCCGTGGTTTTATAGACCGTTCCGTTCATACCTACGATCCAGCCGGTATTCGAATCGCTAAAATAAATTTGTTCAAATCCTTCATCTATATAAAAAGAATATCCCATCGGAATCGCCGAAGACCGCATCTGTTCATTCCAGGTATCTCCGCCGTCATTGGTTCTGAAAAGCACGTCGATCACCTGATAACCCTGGCTGATGCTTCCCAATGCCCATCCGTTATTGGCGTCTTTGAACCAGACACTGTTCCAGCCGTGCTCGTCTTCCGATGACACCTTGGTTTGCCACGAAGTTCCGCCATTTTCGGTTTTTAAAATAACACCGGAACTTCCCACAACCCATCCGGTCTGGCTGTTAATAAAATGAACGTCGTTAAAGTGACTGCTGCTTCCCTGAAAATCTTGATCGACCCATGTATCTCCCCCATCCGTGGTTTTAAGAATGACGCCGCCGGCCCAGTCGCTACCGACTGCCCAGCCTGTCGTATGATCCACAAAATGAAGCTTGGATAAACTGAATGCATAATCCGAAGTCGTCTCGTGCCAGGATACTCCGCCGTCTGTTGTCTTTCGTATGATACCCTGATTATCAGCCGCCAGACCGGTGCTGGCATCGACAAACCAGACCGACTTGAACCAGGCATCCGTGCCGCCGGCCTGAGTTGTCCAGTTGGCGCCGCCATCGATGGTCTGTATAATTCGGCCGCCTGCTCCCACTGCCCAGCCATGGACTTCATCTGAAAAGGCAAGGGAGGACCAGTCCGGACTGTTCTCGATCTGAATTCTTGTCCATTGTTCTCCGCCATTCGTGGTTGAATAAATAAATCCAAAACTGCTCACCACCCACCCGAGATTTGAATTGACAAAATAAATGTCATTCAATTCATACGAATCTCCTGTCGATGACTCTGTCCAGTCTTTACCGCCGTTTTCAGTATGATATAAAAAGCCGTTTTCGCCGCACATCCAGCCATGATTCTGATCGATAAAATGAATGGCATTGACCTGTTCGCTCGGTGTTGTTGCCTGCCAGTTGGCACCGCCGTCAGTTGTTTTGAGAATTTTTCCCTCAGAATATGAGCCGCCGGCTGCCCATCCGGTATTTGCATCTTTAAAATGGACTGCCCGGAGCGGCTCTTCTGTTCCGCTTGTCTGTGGACTCCATTGGTTACCGCCGTCGGTTGTATGGACAATCATTCCCTCTTCACCGACAGCCCAGCCATTGGTGCTGTTGTAAAAATAAACTCCGTAGAAACCGTCATTGCATTCATATTGAATATCCCATGAATTGCCGGCATCCGTGGTATGTAATATGGCCCCCGCACTCCTATCACCGCCGACCGCCCATCCGGTCTGCGCATCTATAAATGTTACGGCATACAGGCTCTTGCTGAACCCACCTGACCGATAATTGGTCTGCCAGCTCTGCCCCCCGTCTACAGTTTTCATCACTATTCCGTGTCCTCCCACTGCGACAGCTGTATTCTGATCGAATATGCAAATATCCTTTAGCCGATTTCCCTGCGGATAGGGAGATTGCCAGAACCAGCCGTTCTGTGCATACAAAGCGACAGTGAATATGATCAGACATAAAATTCGACTCACCTGTTTCATGATAGTACCTCCCAAATGTTAATAGCCTTTATTCAGACAGATGTTTTTAACCATGATTAAAGAGTGCATGACGGACGTGCTCCGAAAATTTTCGTGCCGATTCGAACATGCGTCGCACCTTCCTCAATGGCAGTTTTGTACGAACCGGACATCCCCATAGACAGGATATCCATAGTAACGCCGGGTAAATCCATGATCATCAATTGATCAAAACAGCGTTTCGTCTCTGTAAAATAGGGTCTCACTGTATCCGCGTCACCCGTAAACGGCCCCATTGTCATTAATCCGCATATCCGGATATTCGGCAATTCGGATATCTGCCGAATCAATGATTCTGCGTCTTCCGGAAATACGCCGTATTTTTGAGGTTCACGGCCGCTGTTGATTTCAATCAGTACAGGCATCTCTATATTGATCTGTGCACATCGTTTGCTGATTTCCCGTGCGAGCCGTATACTGTCCACGGTTTCTATCAGATCGAAAATTTCCACGGCTTTCTTCACTTTATTCCGCTGCAGATGTCCGATACAATGATATTGCGCCCGATGACCCAAAGCATTGAAAACCGCTTCCGCTTCCTGCACATAGTTCTCGCCGATAATAGATACTCCGGCCTCGATGGCTTCGGCCACCTCCGCGGGTAGGCGTGTTTTTGCCGCAGCCACCAGAGTCACATGTTCAGGAAGTTCGGACATTAACTGTTGAATGTTCTCGGTAATGGATTGCATTTTGTTGTCAATATTTATTGAGATCCATACATCATCCATGATGATGGATCTTGTTCTTTGTTTTTTTCTTGGTTCTTAGTTCCTTGTTCTTGAAATCAATCAACATCCGTGATAACGGACCATTGGATTCGGATGCATGGCTCATAATCCTCGAATCGTCTCCCCCATGATCTCGATCCCCCTCTTCACCACGGCATCATCCTGGGAATATGTCATGCGAATACACTGGGCCTTGTGATCCCAATCCTCTGAAAGACCGGGAAAAAAATAATGACCGGATACCACCAGCACCCCTTTCTGCTTCAATCGTTCATATAATTCCAGACTGCTCACAGGAAGGTTTCGAAACCAGAGCCAGAGAAACATCGCGCCTTCAGGCTGATGAATGGCATAATCCAGTCCAGAAAAAGTATTTTGGATCCATTGAACCGTTTGTCGCATTTTCTTCTGATAAAACGGCCGGATGATCTCACGTGCAATTCGGCAAATCTCCCCGCTTTCCACAAGATCCAGAACAAGCTGACTGCCTACGCCCACTGGCGACAGTGTAAGGATCGCATTCATTTTGGCCAAAGCTTGCGTAATTTCAGCAGGGCCGATCACAATGCCGGTTCGAACAGCCGGCAATCCCAATTTTGAAAGACTCATACAGACAATGGTATTTTCATTCCAGAATGGCGTGGCTTCCTGATAGACAATCTGTGGAAAGGGCACACCATAGGCATTATCAATGATGAGAGGTATGTCTTTGTTCTGTGCAATCCGATCGAGTTGTTGAATTTCGTCATCAGTCAACACATTACCGGTCGGATTTGTGGGTCGCGACACACAAATCGCCGCCACTTGATCACCGACGGATAAATGATCAAAATCGACATGATACTTGAAAAATGGCGGATTTTGCATTTCAATTCGAGGTCTGGCGGCTGTAAAAATATCCGGGACGATTCCCTCGTCCGCATAGCCGATATATTCGGGGGTTAATGGAAACTGAATCTGCTTGAACGAATGATCTTGATGCTGACCTGCCAGCAAATTAAAAAGCATGAAAAATGCCGACTGGCTGCCATTGGTGAGGCAAATATTTTCCTCCTGCACAGGCCATCCGTAAAGGTTATGAAATAACCGGACCAGTGCACGAATCAGTTTCACATTTCCCTGAGGCGGATCATAAATGCCCAACATCCGGTAAACAGACTCAGGATCTTTGGCAATATCGGCCAACCGCTTTTGAAGAATCCGCACAATCCCGGGCACTTTCCCCGGATTCCCGCCGCCAAGCATCAGCATATTCTGATTCACGGTCAGGGCATGTCCCAGATCTTCCATCAAAGAAAGAATACCCGCATTCCCGGTAAATTTTTGTCCGAATTGAGAGAATTTCAAAAGATCGGCTCCACGGATTGATGCATTTATTCATTATAATAAAAAAGGAACGGTTTAGCAAACCATTCTGCATTATTTTTATTGCGGATTGACTTTACATCGCCATAAAAGATGTTTATTTTGGTGTTGTCAGCATGCCGGTGATTTTTTTAATGGGGATCCCCGACAAAGCAATCGAATATCAAGGAGACTTTATCAGGCAACCCATGCCTATTCAATTCTTTTATCGCATCAATATCATTTTTTGGATTTGTTTTAAATCATTGCATTCTACCCGACAGAAATAGAGTCCGCCGGCCATGTCCCTTCCTGAATCATTTTTTCCGTCCCATACAATCCGATACATGCCTGCGCCCTGTCTTTCATGACAAAGCTGCCTAACCATGCGCCCCAGATTATCATAAATCCGAATCCGGATTCTCGCCGCCTCCGGCAGCCGGCAGCCGATGACTGTACACCGATTGAAGGGATTGGGGTAATTCTGCATCAACTCAAAGCGGACGGGACCGGTATCATCGGAATTCACCGCTGTTGTTTGAGTTGCATATTCATCTGCGCCGATATCCACACCGGAACCCTGAGGACGGATATCTCCGTCAAAATCGATAAAGGTATCTGTTTCATCAGGAAGATCAGATGTCCCCTGATCGATGAGGGACGAGACGGTTTCATCTTTGATATGAAGAAAAGCGGTCACCTGGATTGTCCGGTCCGCGTTTGTCAGATCGAGACTCAAAAACAAATCCGGATCGGGTACAGACACGACATTGTGGCTCACAGGACCCGTCCCATCTGACGTGACCCAGATTGCCTGATCCAGATGACCGTAAAATGCGTCAGAGATATGCAGGCAATTATTCACAATATGCACATCCTGTCCTCCCCAGTTTTTAATGCCCGAAAAATAATTGGCATGGGCCTGATAAATGGTATTGTTGTAAATCCATGTCTGATTTGAAAAAGTAACTTCAATGGAAACATCCGCAAATCCTCCCCCATCGGTTTCATCATGATAGATGATATTGTTTCGGATGATCCCGTTGATATGGCCCGAGCCGACCAAGCCGAATCCAATGCCCCGGTCGCAGTTGATTATCAGATTGTTTTCAACGAGTGTATTCTCCGACCATGACCAGAAATGAACCGCGTGTTCGGCCAGCGAATACTCCGGACTGGCGATGGATCGAAAAACATTGCGCTGAACAATCCAGTTCCTGCAAAAATGGCCGTCGATACCTCCGATATAATCCCTGGGGCCAATACCGGCCGTATACTCGAACAGGCAGTCTTCCACACAGCCGTTTTCACAGGCGTCGGGATCACCTTCTGCAAACGGCACCTTGAGAATTTGTTCCCCTGCATCTCGCAGAATACAGTTGCTGACCGTGAGACCATCGACATGAATATCCGTCTGAATACAGTGATTTCGCACATTTTCCACGGTCAGGTCCCGAATGGTTACCTCATTTCCACTCACCCAGAATCCGTGATGCCCGTCCGCGTGCATGCCCCGTCCCCGGAGGATCACGGCTTCCCGGTTGCCGCTTAATCCCTGGATAGTCAGCCTGTCGGTGGTAACCTGAATCGCCCATGTGCCGGTGATATTATAAATACCATCCTGAATCAGAACCGAATCTCCCGGACTGGCCGAATCCAGTGCCTGTATCAATGTTTGAAAATTGTGGACGATTGTGTTTGCTCCCTGACTCATTGCGGCCAAGCTGAGGCATGCCAATGCAAAGAGGCAATAATTTCTTTTCATGATAATATCTCCTTTGCATCCCTGCTGCAAAATGATCACAGAATCCATTGATCAGAATGGGTCCTATTCTTCATTTCAAAACCGGAGCTTTTAGACTTAAAAGAAGGTAAATCACTATTAAATGAAACGATTAAATTAATTCTGCCAGCTTAAGAAATAAGTTGAATGCTTGTGCATGATTCAATATTACACATGTATCTGTTAAAATACAAGGAGATATATGGACGAAATGGATTGGAGGCTTTAGCCGGTTACAATCAGCAAGACGATGATCAGACAAACTCAACCTTGAACAAACAGTGCTTCTCCCCGGCAAGTATCGATGACTTCAACTCCACTTGAACCGGTCTTCCGAAAGTTTTCTCAAAATTTACCTTCAGATTCATCACCGAACATTGGCATAGCAGCAGCGAATCCACCCAGCCGTTCCGGACCAGATCACAGCCGCACTCATGATAACAAACTTCAATCATATGGGGACGAATCAGTCTATAGCGGGCTTCAGGAAATTTACTTGCGAGCTTCTCTAAAAAACCGGACAGATCATCACTCTCTTCCTTTGCATCCTGAAATACCTGAAGTGTATACGACTGCGCACAGGCCGATCCGCAGGCACTGAGTATTGTATTTTGTGTATCTTTATCGGCTTTTTCAAGCCCTTTGATAAAACCGGAAAACCAGTACTCCAGAAAATGATGCTGTTCTTTATTCATTAGAGACATCTTAACTTTACTCCGGATCTTCATTTTAGAATTCTGTTCTGGCATCCTCTTCCTGTGTAACTTCTATTTTAATCCATTCAGCGAATCAATGCATAATGAACACAAATATCAGATGGATTGTATTCAGCATACAAAAAAGGAATAATAAAATCAATCAAAAAGGGCTGACTTCACTTAAATACGAAGGCACCCTTTTGCCAAAAGGTTACCTTCATAGTATCAGCTCCCATCCGCCTGCTTTTTCCGCTTGAGTAAATTTTCACGCCTGACCGGATCAAGTTCCATTTTACGCAAACGTTCAGCGACCGGTGTCACCTCCACAAGCTCATCTTCCGCAAGGAACTCGATGGCCTGATCCAGAGACAGCGGGCGGGGCGGTCTCAGAGTCACTGTCGCCTCCGCCGTGGAACTGCGCATATTAGTCAGTTTTTTTTCTTTGGTGATATTGATACTAAGATCTCCTTCACGGTTCCGTTCTCCAACCACCATGCCACAGTAAACAGCGTCTCCCGGTGATACGAACAGTTCTCCCCGGTCGGTCATGGCCAGGCAGGCATAAGCGGAAACTTTACCCGGGCGGTCTGCCACAAGCGCTCCCGAGGAACGCTGAGGAATGGATCCAAACCACGGTGCATATCCGTCCAGAATGCTGTGCATAATACCGGCACCCTTGGTATCTGTTAAAAAGGGGGTTCGAAATCCGATCAAACCGCGCGACGGAATGAGAAATTCGAGATCCGTACGTCCCGTGCCTGCTGCATGCATATTAACCATACGCCCTTTTCGGTCGGATAGTTTTTCAGTAACCACACCGATAAATCCATCGGGTATGTCCACAAAAACACGCTCGACAGGTTCCATGATTTTGCCTTGCTTTTCATGGGTAATCACATGCGGCTTGGAGACCATGAATTCATATCCTTCCCGCCGCATGGTTTCAATCAGAACGGCGAGCTGCAGCTCTCCCCGCCCGCAGACTTCAAATGCATCTGCACGATCGGTTTGTTTAATCTGAATCGCCACATTGCCCAGGGCTTCCCGGTCCAGCCGTTCTTTCAAATTTCGGCTCGTCAGAAATTTGCCTTCTTTACCTGAAAAAGGGCTGTTATTCACATAGAAAATCATGGACACCGTAGGCTCATCCACAGTAATCCTCTCAAGCGGTCTTGGATTTTCATTGTCGGTAACTGTGTCGCCTATTTGTATATTTTCAATACCGGCCACGGCCACAATATCACCGGCCTCAACCTGATCAACTGTCACCCTTTTCAATTTGTCGAATGTGTAGAGTGCTGAAAAACGAAGGCTCCGGCGAATGGATTCTGTACTGCAGAGTGCATAATCCCTGTTCATTTGAAGCGTTCCATGAAACAGCCGGCCGATCCCGATTTGCCCCATATACGAATCATAATCCAGATTGGTGATTAAGAACTGAGGCGTTTTCGAATCATTCGCTTCCGGACCGGGAATTTCACACAGGATTGCCTCAAAAAGGGGCCTCAAATCTTCCGATCCGTCGTCAATCACCCTGTGCGCCACACCTGTTTTGGCATTTGTATAAAGCACTGAGAATTCGATTTGCTCATCACTGGCATCGAGATCAATAAACAGATCATAAACTTCGTTGACCACCTCGTCGATACGTGCATCAGAGCGGTCGATTTTATTAATCACCAGTATAACGGGCAGATTCCTGGCCAGTGCTTTCTGAACCACAAAACGTGTCTGCGGAAGCGGGCCTTCACTGGCATCCACAAGCAGTAAAGCGCCGTCCACCAGGTTCAGACTTCGCTCCACTTCACCCCCGAAATCCGCATGTCCGGGCGTATCCACAATATTGATTTTAACATCATTATACCAGACTGCTGTATTCTTGGCCATAATCGTAATGCCCCGCTCCCGTTCCAGATCCATGGAATCCATCACGCGCTCCCGGACGCTCTGATTTTCTCTGAACACGCCGCTTTGCCGCAGCATGCCGTCAAGCAATGTGGTCTTACCGTGATCTACATGCGCGATAATGGCGATATTTCTGATGTTCGGTTTTCTGTGCATGGCCTCCTCAAGTTGCATTTACAAAAGTCATATAATATAGCAGAATAATTTTGAGAAACAAGGCCTAAATCAGTCACCCTTATATTGGACAAGCGTAATGACGAACCATTCCGGGAACGGCCTGATTTTTCATCTGTATAATTTATATAGGCACCATATGAAGGAGGGATAACATGGCTGGTATACACATTGCATTATTAATATTGATATCGTCCTTGGCAGGGATTCTGTTGGCCGGCGAATCCGCTTTGCAAATCGATAAAGCTGCACCTGATTTCACATTGAAAGATCAGAACAACAGGGAACAAACCCTATCCGATTATCGCAGACAGTGGATTCTTGTTTACTTTTATCCCAAAGATGACACACCGGGGTGCACGGCCGAAGCCTGTGCGTTCCGAGATCGGTATGAGGCGTTTCAAACCGCAGAATTAAAAGTATTCGGAATCAGCATCGATCATCTGGAAAGCCACAGACAGTTTGCAGAAAAATATAACCTTCCTTTTTCGATTCTTGCGGACACGACCGGAGAAGTAACCAGGATATACGGCGTCAAGCATCCAATATTGAATATGGCAAAACGCCATTCGTTTCTCATCGATCCCGAGGGAATCATTCGTAAAATCTATAAAAAAGTCACACCTGCGGATCATCCGGAAGAAATCATATCAGATTTGAAGATTTTAAAAGCAGAATAGTGAACAAATATTCTTCTCGCGAGGCAAGACACCTCCGGGAGAGTCTGTCCTGAGCAAAGCGAAGGATCTGAACCTCCCGGAGGTGTCTCATTGTCCGATAAACTGTACTCAGCAGACACTTTAAAGGAAGATTCTCATGAAAACTGAGACAGAAGTATATTTTTTTCTTTAATCTTTAATATTGATTCTTTAATCTTGTTTCTATGGCCACTCGATCAATTCAGCGATCTTTACTTTCACATGGTCCCTCAACTCCAATGCGGATAATTCTTGTATGATCGATCGCGGGATCGATTTCCCAAATTTCACTTTAATCCGCGTAGGACGAATGATCCACGATTTTTTGGCCTTGAGATAAAACAACCCGGACATGCCAATGGGCACAATCTCCACATCTGCTTCTTTTGCAATATGAAAGGGTAATTTTTTAAACGGCTTCATTTTCCCGTCCAATGTACGGTGCCCCTCCGGAAGCACCACCATAGACATACCTGACTTCAATCTTTCTTTTAAAAGATTCATACTCCGAATGGATGCATGCACACTTTCACGCGAAATGGGGATATTGCCGAAACGGCGAACTGCCCATCCATAGACCGGCCATTTGAACTGCCGGTCGGCTTCCACAGCCCGGACAAACATGGGAATAGTCCCTTCAAGCACGGGCACATCAAACAGACTGACATGATTGGCCATAAAAAGCAAGGTCTTTTCCCTGTCCACATTCTCCAGACCTTCCACTTTAACACGGACACACATCAGCCTCAAACTCAAACGGCATCCGAATTTTACAAATCTGTCCACTGTTTCTGGAGAAAGCAAAAAGGTAAGCATAAATCCGATCAGTAATACAATCCCAATCGAAAGAAGGCCGACACTCCAGATATAGAGTGAAATCAAATATCTCATGGCCAGAACACCTCAATGGCCCGATGCAAGCATTCCACACTCACCGGAGTCACTCCCAGCAGTTCTCCATCCGGCGTCAGGATTTTTGGGACGGCTGATTCGACAACAATATGCTTTGCCTTGATTTGTTCAACCAGGGGAAGATGAATATGTTCTCCGGTGAATACCTTCGGAAATGCGGACAGCAGCTGCCTTCTGGTCATTTTTCCCAGTAATGTGACATCGAACAATCCATCATCGATCCGTGCATTGGGAGCCATAAAAAAATTGGACGTGTAACGGGTGTTGGAAATTTCAACAAAAATATTCTCTCTTTCAATGACCTTGCCATCCAAAGTGATTTTCATCGAAGTCGCATTTAGAAACAGTGTCTGATGCAAAACACCGATGGTATAGGACAGATTACCCAGCCATTTCAGTCCTTGTGCTATTTTCCCCACATCCGCCACAAATCCGAGCCCCAGAATATTCAAAAAATAGAGCTGCCGGTTATCCGTTTCAAACTGCCCGACATCAATGGCACGTGTTTTTCCCTGGATAATAATATCCACAGCATCCGGCCAGGATGGAACCGTTTCTGCCATATCCCTGGCAAAAGCATTTCCTGTTCCGATTGGAAGAATTCCCAGAGGAGGCCGCGGATCGGATGCATTCTTGAAATATCCGGTAACCACTTCAAACAGGGTACCGTCTCCTCCGGCAGCAACAATGCCATCATAAGCTGTTAAATCTTTCTTCGCCACCAGATTGATGGCATGCCCCTGATACTGGGTTTCTTCGATATTGTATTGAATTCTTTTTTCGCTAAACCGTTTTTCAATATCGTTTTTAATTCTTCCCGCGCGTCTGTTGGCTGCATGAGAATTGTAAACAATAAAAAGTTTCATACGCCCTCTGAACCTTTTTGAAAATAATGTACGGAATTTGTGAACGGGTTACAAGGAAGAAAATGGTTTGCCTCAATCACCTCCGGGAGGTCTGAATTTTTAATCCGCAGCTACACATTTCCCCATTTCTTATTTCTTCCAGTGAAAATGTGTAAACCTCCCGGAGGTGATTGAAAACAACACCGATTTTAAAAATTCCTGTGTAGTTGGTAAGACCTTGCGAAGGTCAGAAAGAGACCTTCGCAAGGTCTTACCAACTCAAACCATATCTCTCAGCGAATCGGGCAGTCTGTTTTTTAAATGTGGAAACTGGTCTATTTTAAAAATATCTTTTGCATGTTCAAGAAAACCATCCATTTTTTGTGAAACAATAACAATATCCAGATCCAGACTGACCACGGGGGTTCAACGTACGCATTCATGGCCAATCCGCCGATAATGCAATATTCTGTATCCATCTTTTTCAGCAGCTCGATGAATTTGGCCAAAACATCCTCATGACCATTCAGGATATTATTTAAAAATTCTTTGGCAGTCATATTACAAAAATATTTGAGAACAGTAAAATCAAGCGATAAAAAAGTCTGCCTCTTCAGGACAGAAAAAAAATCCTTAGTACCAGACGCTCAGCACCTACGTAAGGGGCCTTACGACTCATTAAAAAATCTACTGCCCCACATCGCTGGTCTCGAACAAAACAGACCCTAAGGTGACCATACCTGTACAGATAACTGCGAGTACTGTAAAATCCAGAGCAGGCGAATGCACGGAAGTTCCCAAAAGACTGGCCCTTAAACCGTCCACACCATAAGTCAGGGGATCCAGGTAGACCAGGGGTTTGAGCACAGCCGGAAGTCCCTGAATCGGATACAGAGCGCCTGACAGGAAAAAAATGGGAAATACAACGAAATTCATGACAAGCTGAAATCCGTGCATATCTTTCATTCTGGAAGCGAAGGCCAGGCCGAGACCAATGAATGTGAAGGCAATAAGAAACATAAAACCAACCGCCATCAGCAGCCCAAAAATGCTGTGAATACGAAAGCCGAAAAGCATGCTCAGAAAGAGTATCATGAAGCTCTGTGTCAGTGAAACTGTGGAGCCCCCTGCCATGCGTCCCAGAACAATGGAAAGCCGGGATACGGGTGTCACCATAATTTCCTTGAGGAAACCGAATTCTTTATCCCAGAGCACCTGAAGTCCGCCGAACATGCTGCTGAACAAAAGCGACATACCGACTGCTCCGGGAATCAGAAATGTGATATAATCGACGCCCTCTGGCATATCCGGCATTGTGGCTCGTCGGAAGCCGGAACCCAGAAACACAAGGAAAAAGAGCGGCATGATCAGGGCTCCGATCATCCGGCTTTTGGCCCGCCAGGTCCGCTTCATTTCTCTGAGCCATAACATGTAAATCGCCTGACTGCTGATGGACACCATATCATTTCTTCCTTTCTTTATGAAATCAGGCATAATATTTCCTGACATTTATGCGCTATCTTCTGCGTGACCTGAATCCAGGTCTTCTGGCCCTCTCAACATTTCCCGCCTCCCGGTCACGCAGTGTAGCACCTGTAAACCGAAGAAACACATCTTCGAGGCTGGGCTTGTGAAGCTCCACGCTCATAACCTGAATTCCATGTTCCGCTGCAAAGGCGATCAGTATGGGTATCTTACGTTCCCCGTTTTCAACCATCAGGCTGACGCGGTTTCCATGTTCCACAAGATCCTTCACTGTTTCGAGTTGACGAAATATTTCACAGTCGCCGCATTCCATTTCCAGGGTGATTACATCCGCACCGATCAGGTCCTTGAGATTTTTCGGCGTGTCGAGAGCGACGATCTTCCCCATATCCATAATGCCGACGCGGCCGCAGAGACTGTCTGCTTCTTCCATGTAATGCGTGGTCAGAATCATGGTGGTTTTGTGTTCATGGTTCATCTTGCGTAAATATTCCCAGATCCTGCGCCGGGTCTGTGTATCAAGCCCCAGCGTGGGTTCATCTAAAAACAGAACTCTTGGGAAATGCATGAGGCCACGTGCGATCTCGAGACGGCGCTGCATGCCCCCGGAATAGGTCTCCACCAGGTCGTTCGCCCGGTCGGACAGCTCGACCAGATCGAGTACTTCAGCAATGCGTGATTTTCTTAAATCCTTTTTCATACCATACATCCGCCCGTGAAAGTCCAGATTCTCACGCCCAGTAAGTTGTCTGTCCAGCGCGGGCTCCTGGAATACCATGCCGATACTGGCCCGTACATCCTTGCGGGATTTGATGATGTCATGACCCGCTACTGAAGCAAATCCCGAGTCGGGTTTAAGCAGGGTGGTGAGCATGCGCATGGTTGTGGTCTTGCCGGCGCCGTTGGGTCCCAGCAGACCGAACAGTTCCCCTTCGTGTACCTGAAAGGACAAATGATCGACAGCAGTCACCTGCTTGAATTTTTTTGTCAGATTTTGAACTTCGAGAACAGGCATGATTACTCCGGGATTCGTTTCGCAATGAATAATGAATCAAATATATCAGGTTTACCCGAAAATTGCAACCCGTAAAATACAGACATCTTCAAAGAAAACACACTGATCCGGTGAAAAATTTAATTCCATATCAACTATATTAAATTTGAGTGTAAAGTAATATGGGATGGATTAAATGGCGAAACATCTGTTTGAGCCGGTTCTGAAGCAAGAACATTGGCTAGCATAAGTAACGATACTGAACCGATTTTAATCCAGTTACCTAAATTTCTTAATCCTACTTTTTTCTTTTTTTTATCCTGTTGAGAGTCTGTTTATTCATAATATTATTGAATACTCCCATTGCACTACCCTCTATCAATATCACCTCCGGGAGGTCTGAATTTTTAATCCGCAGCTACACAGTTTCCCATTTCTTATTTCTTCCCGTGAAAACGTGTAGACCTCCCGGAGGTGATTGAAAACCATACCTATTTTAAAAATTCCTTCATAGTGTTCTATTCCAATGGTAATACTGTAACCCTTTTATTAAAAAGATATTGTTCCTCCCCTGGATATACAATTGAAAAATATTCAAGAACATAGTGCATGGATTTCATCAATTCCGGTGCGTTCATTCTTCTTATTGTTGAAATCTCGCACTATCTATTCGAATTTTCAACAAGATACTCATTATCAATCAAATGTCAATCTATTTATCCAATAATCCTTTATGACCTTGCGAAGGTCTAAAAAAAGACCTTCGCAAGGT
>Ga0272441_10006698_pt1 | contig 19120 bp, 11 predicted proteins | sample SSMProp6N_FD_193582 | JGI IMG/M metagenome (GOLD analysis project Ga0272441, IMG submission 193582) | Marine sediment archaeal communities from Little Sippewissett salt marsh, Falmouth, MA, United States - SSM-Prop-6N | ecosystem: Environmental > Aquatic > Marine > Wetlands > Sediment ... | reverse complement strand
CTGCTGTTTTTGTCTGGCCCGTCAGGTTAAGACAAAGCAGGGATAGCATCAATAATATTATCGTTTTATAAAACATATCTAAAAATAAAGTAATTTGTTCAATAGCTATAATTTATATGCAAAACTTATTTTTAATCCTATACTTCTGATCCGCGTAATATCCCTGCTCATTGATTTCCCGAAAATATCCTTGTATTCATCTTTATATCCCAGGATATCTGTAATTCCAAATACTATTTCTGGACCGATGTTTATATAAGAGTAATACCCAAGCGGGATTCGAACACCCGCTGAGCCATATAAACATATAGATACTTTTTTCGCTGTTATTACAAGGCTTTCTTTTTCATCAATATTTGTATAATAGTATAGTCCGAGGACTGGAATAAGGTCAGTTGGCAGATTAGGGTCTGTAGGATCATAAAGATTGGCCTCTCCCTCTTCAGTGTAAGGATATTCTACGGAATATTTATGAAGATCACCAGTTTTTCTATAATTTGATTTAATTGGAATAGCCAAACTTATTCCTCCATCTAAATAAAATCCGAACCTTCCGGGCTGGCCGCTGCTAAAACCGGCAGTTAAAGGGACTGTAATAATGTCAAGATTTACCAGTGAATCAAAATCAGCATCAATAATCTTATAGTATAAATAATATTCTGGCGGATTATTTCCAGGTCCAGGATATTGAAAATCTTGTGAAAGTTCGTCATCCTTAAAAGAGCCATTCAAGCTGAAAGTTGTCGAGTAACGGCTATATTCTACTCCGGTTTTCAAGGCAATATTATTAGTGATGTAATAACTGAGCCCAAGTCCACTTATAAATCCATAATCCGGGCTTACCTCCCAGGTATGCAGATCTTCAGCCAGACTGAGATTATTGATATTCTGGTCATTAATGGTTGTCTGACCTGCAGAACCATGCACCGATATATAGAATCCTTTCCTGCTGACCGGCTTTATAATAAATTGTGGAACAGGTGTTTCACTGGTTGTGGCTTCAGTCAGAAAGAAATCAACGGATTCTATATCAATGCCGGTGATTGAAAAATCGGAAAAAGTTTTACCTGCAGCATTGAATTCTATCCTGAATTTCAGGTCAAAAGCATCTCTGAAGACTTCACTTCCTTCAAACTTACCCGAGAAGAACTTTTCTGCATTTACATAGGTGAAGTATTTATTTTCGCCTTCTCTAATAATATTACCGATATCAAGTGAGTCAACATTAATCGATATATTGTTTATTCCATCCGGGTAATCAGACCTGTAGTTATTAAGGTATTCATCCACGCTAATAAGCGACCTTTCCGGTTCAGGGTTTATATCATTATACACTTTTATCCCCGTGCTGTCAAAAAGATCAATGAAACTCTGGCGGTAGAATTGTTTGTCTTCATCAAGCTCTTCAGGATTGCCAAGCAAAGAAAGGTAATTCGCATAATCCCTGACAATGGTTGTTATCTCACTATGTATCTTTACAAGGTCATCATCATTAAAATCTTCTGCATTCACTTCACGCAGTGCCTCAGAGTCATCTATGGCATAGTCAGAGGTGGAGCTGCGTATTCCAACTATCCTGAAGTTGCTGACAGACCTGTTATTACTCCTGAAAGCGATCCTGAACGATAGTTCCTCGGTATTGGTGTTCATGGCCTGGTTCAGGTAATTACCGGTGATATTCTTCTTTACCAGGATATCAATAGAATATATATTATCACCATGACCGACAATCTGACTGACTTTTGCATTCTTAAGGTCCAGGCTTATACTGATCCCATCGGGATACCAGAGAATAATATTTGAGCCATAGGTTTCGGCTTCGTAAAATTCGCTCAACCTGTGGGATGGGTCCAGGTCATTGTACACCAGGACCTGCCTGTTTACGAACAATTCCAGGAATCCTTCTGCCTCACTTTTGGCCTGTTCAATATCGGTTACCACGAATTCACCGATCTTGTTGATGGTCGACTCGTAATTATTGAGTAGCTCAAGGGCATTTGTGTAAACAATTGCTTTTTCCTTATCATTGAAGTCATCAGCCCCCCTGGAAGAGTGGAAGCAGGTTAAAAGCAATGCGATAAGTAGAATGGTTGGCTTGCTCATATTCATTTTTATTCTAAAATTATTCTGGCTGATTTTAAGTAATTATCCATTTGCAGTCTTATATAGTATGAACCCGGCGCATGTCTGCTCAGGTCTATATTATTGATGAAATGATCTGTTGATTTCTCCATGTTGGTATTAAACACTTCTATCCCCTGATCATTGAATATGCGGATATATATCTTCCCAAATAACTCGTTTTCCATTTCCAGTTTGAATAATCCTGTTGTTGGGTTAGGATAGAACTGAATATCACCAAAAGGATCAATACCATTTTCCTCCATGATATTTTGAGGAACCGGGAACTCTGTCATCAGGGATTTGGTGACCGGTATTGTTATCTCATCACTCATTGTATAGCACCCATCCTGTTCGTTGGTTAATGCTACCCTGTATGTGCCCAGGGTTTGGTTGGCAACGTAAATATATTTGTCTGCTCCGGGGATGATATTACCATTATGATACCATTTATACTCGTATGCATCGGCATTGCTTGCAGCAAAATACCAGACTACCGGCCCCCTGACGTACAGGTCAGGTTTGGGCGGGGCATTCCTGAACTCGAGACCAAGGGTATCTGATTCTGCACTACAGCCGTCAAGGTCGACCTCCAGTGAGTATATTCCTTCCTCGAGATAACCTTCAAGTTCAGGCCCGGTTTCCTCAATGAGAGGAACACCGTTTCTTATCCATTGATAATCATATAATCCCGATACCTGGTCAGGATATATTCTGACAGGATTTTCACCCAGGCAATCCCCCCTGGTATAATTCTCGGTGAGCAACAGAGGAGTAACGGGTGATTCTTTTGAAGTTACGTTAACTACATTTGAAACGACCGAGCAGTTTCCAACTGGGTTGGTAACCCTCACCGTGTATACACCTGTGTTAAACACGATATACTCATCATCCGTGGCTCCTGTTATAGGTACATCTGCAATCTGCCACTGGTAGTTATAGTCAGCATTATAGGTTGAGTTAGAGAGTATAATACTATCTCCATCGCAGAACTCCGGGTTACCGCTGGATGTGATCGCTGCCGTGGGGTTGGCACCAACACTCACAGTTTTGGATATCAGATCGGAGCATCCGTTTTCGGCAAGGGCTATAAGAATAACCTCGTAATCTCCCGGGTTAAGATATCCGTGGGTTCCGGGATTTGCTACTGAAGAGCCTGATCCATCGCCGAAATCCCAGCTCCAGTCGGTTATTGTAAGCCCGTTTAATACTGAATTATTCACGAAGGTGGTCAGATCTCCGTCACATACCACATCAGCCGAGAAATTGAGTTCCGGAACGGGTTTTACATATACATCTTTAACCAGGGTGTCACGGAATGTCCCGGCCCTGACAATAAGTTCGACGGAATGGTTACCTGCCGAGTTAAATGTATGGGTGGGATTTTGCAGGGTAGATGTTCCGCCGTCACCAAAGTTCCATGCCCATCCTTCAATCGGGCCTGTTGAAACACTTTCATCGGTGAATGTGGTGGTAAAGCCCAGGCATACGGTATCGTAGCTGAATAATGCCCTGAGTGCGCTCAGCTCGAATGATTGTTCGGGATACCAGGCACTTCCCTGCAGGCTGTTATCTATTGATTGTACACTCCAGTAATAAACTCCCAGCGGAAGGTTTTCCAGTGTCCATGAAAGATTGGTTCCCATATTACCCGGTTTTTCAATAAAGCGGTAGCCCGTGCTGAGATCAGAAAGAGGTGATACAATATCCGTTGCACCCGGTGTGCTACCAACCCTGATATTATATGTCATACCATCATTACCCGTAAGAGCATCATGGCCGGGGTTCCAGCTAAGGATTACGGTGAAACTGTCGATTTCGTGACTAATACCTGCCGGTGCAGAGGGGGGATAGTTAATGAAGTTATTATTAGTGGAATATATTTTGGTTTCTGTTTTAAATGCATCACCGGCCGGTATTTTAAAAGTGCAGACTATATCCTTGTCCCTGTCATTATCAACATCTATTGCATCAAGGAATGCCGTAAGCTCAAGGCTGTCAAGCACATTTGGGAAAGGATCATAGGAGTTGTTATCCCTGTTAAGGTAAATGATATTATCCTGGTTGAAACCAACCTTGGGCATTATTAAGTCAAGATATCCATCCGTATTGAAATCAATCCAGGATGTACTGTACTTATTTGCCGGTCTGGGGCTGATGCTGGTGGCAATCAGCTTACCTGTGCCGTCATTAAGGCAGATAACATGGTTGCCATTGCCATATGAATCTTTGCCGGTAAGAGAAAGGTCGGGGAAGCCATCGAAGTTATAATCTCCCCATATAATATCACCGGGTTCGGTTACTCTTAGAAATCCGGTGGCCATAAATACTGAAGGGCCGAGTCCGGGTGTCAGTTCCTGGGTACGGGTGAAATTAAACATCCCTTCATTAGTATATACATATGTGAAGCAATTTCCCGAATATGGTGAATCTGTGCCTGATACCAGGAAATCCATATCATTATCACAATCGATGTCGATCGCGGATAAGGAACTGTAATACAGGATTTCACTCATAGGAAGAATTCTTTTACTATATGTTTCGGGGCCGGTATTTTCGAATAAAACATATGCCTCATCATGAACAAGGATATCGATATCACCATCATTATCAAAGTCGGCTGCTGCTGCGGATATAGCAGAGAGTGTATCCAGGTTTACCTGGTTAAAGTTCATGTTACCCCTGTTCATATATATTGTAAGCGAATCATATTCCTCTGCCGGGATTTTGCGTGTGTTATTTGCAATTATATCAGGCAGGTTGTCATTATTCAGGTCCGCTATTTCAATTATTTTGCATCTCCTGTTTACCTTATGGTAAGTATAATTATAGGGGCTGAGCTGTTCATTAATCGCAAGCACTGAATCACTGATTATGATATCAATATCACTATCTGCATCCATATCGGCTCCTGCGCCCACACCTGTTATCCTGCCTTCAACATGGAATGAAGATTCAGTCAGGGGCGGAAGTATAGTGAACTGTTGCTGGGCTGAATATGATGAAGCAAGAAATGAATTGTCAACTGCCTGGACACTCCAGTAATAAGTTCCGGGTTCAAGGTCCTTGAGATACCAGGAATTATTGTGATAAACATTTCCCATACCGGGTTTCAGCAGGCTGTGATATGTGGTACTGGTCATAGATGAAACGATATCATTTCCTCCGGGTGTGGTTCCCACCCTGAGGTTATATGTAAGTCCGGTTGAAGGACAGTGATCATCACTGCCATTATTCCAGTACAGGCTTACTGAATAAAATCCTGAATCACCAACTGATGATTTTAGCTTATTTGGTGGGGATGGTGCTGCATTTGAGTAGGGATTCAGGTTTCTCAATATACTTACTTCAGGGTAATTGTTAACCAGAATATCCTGTTTATTGTCTCCGTTATAATCACCTATATCCAGCGTTTCAGCTCTGACATAAAATTCCCTGTCGAGAATAAATGCATCTGACCCGTTATACTTGAATATCAGAACGCCATAATAATCATGAGTGATAAGCTCACTTACACCATCGTGGTCAAGATCGCACCAGTAGCCATGATCTTCAAGGAAATCATCATGCACAATTTCAATCTCGGTGAATACATCATTACCATCATTACGGTATACTCTGTCGGCCACGGTTATATCGAGACGACCGTCATTATTGAAATCACCAAATTCAGCTCCAGCCAGCCAGCTAACTCTTATGATATCAGCCATAACATTGGTGAAATTCCAGTTGTTGTCGTTTCGGTAGATTATTGCATTTGTATTTCCATATTTGTCGTTACCGGTAATGAAAATATCGATATCCATATCATTATCATAATCTACGGTTCGTATTTTGCCGTATACACCTTTAAGCTTATCATTCACCATTTCGAACCCAGCAGGTGTATTCATATAAATATAGGTATGGGGCACATCATCAGCGTCCTGTCCGCAGATGATAACATCCTGCCTGCCGTCATTATTCAGGTCGGCCGCTGCCGAGCTTCCTCTTTTCAGGTTGGCAAAACCTTTATTTACCTGGTATAGGGCTCCCCCCTGCCTTTCATAATATATTGTCCTGGCATCTTCGCTGTTATACCTGTAGGTAAAAAGGATATCAATGGCATTGTCATTATTCAGGTCACAAAGATTGTATGAAAGATTATCGACATCAGCCTCGGGCAAAGGTGTGTTCAGGAAACTGAAAGGATAGAAATTGCCTGATGAATTATAGTAGAAGAGTACCGGATCAGTGTACGCTATTTCATCAAATTGGACGAGGTCATAATCGTTATCGGTATTATAATTAAAGAATGAAATATCGCCCATTCCTCCCTGTATGCCTGTTTGGACCTTTAGATAATCGGAAACAGACACCAGGTAGTCTTCCGTTTCACCGTACTCATAATCTGTGCAGGGATTCGGATTATTGATATTCCATACGCACCTGACTCTTAGCCTGGTAACCCTAATATCAGCATTAGAAGGAACGGTGAATGCAATGGTCATGACCTGGTTTGGTGAGGTACTAACCACCTCACCCAGCTTTTCACCTGAATCGTAGAAATCAAGGTCCCCATTATAATCTATCCATGCTACATAATGCATGTTTGCATAATAAGGGCTACCCTTGATAACCAAATTATATGGCTGGCTCCTTGTCAGGAGGGTCTGTCCTCCATACTGATTCGTTACATCAGTATAGCTTGTATCGGTAGGTGAATAGGTGTCCTGGTAGTTTATATCTGCCAGGCTAACACTATCGATATAAGTGTCATAAATAGCACCATAAGTTGGATTGGGTATGCAGTACTGTGCCGAGATAGTTATGAAAGAAATATACAGGATCAGTGCCGTAAATAACAGTTTTTTCATTTCCCGGGTCATGGCTTAATATATTTGGGTGTAACATGACAAATTATGAAAATCATTATTTAGAAGCAAAAAATATTGATTAATGTGCATTTGACGGTGATTAATCAAAAAAAGTAAGCCTATTTCCAAATGATTCGTAAATTAGTGGAAAAGAAGAAAACCATTAAAATAATACTACCATGATTATCAGAAGAGCCATATTGGTAGCCCTGATGCTGATAGCCTGCATATCAGCAAGGGCACAGGACCCTGCTGATTATTCATTCAGCAAGAAGATACAGGGTGAAACGATCTTCTTCGACGACTTTGAGAAATTCAATAACTATTGGTTGCTGGGAATAGAAGAAAACAGCTGGGTGGAAAACATTGAAAATGGCAAACTATACTTCCAGTCGCTTACAGATAAACCAAAGGAAGACCTGCTGCCTGTCTTCATAGACCAGAACAGAGACTTCCAGATAGAAACAAGCATAAGCTTCGTGGAAGGGAAAATGGATAAGGGCTATGGTTTGCAATGGGGCAAGGCAGTAAACCCCATGAGGCAGTATGATTTTCTCCTAACCGGGGCAGGACACTTTACACTTGATAAATATACAGGCGAGTTTAATGACTTTATACCGTTTAGACTGTCTGATCATGTTAACAGATATGCCCCCAATAAGCTAACGGTGAGGAAAGTAGATGATAAATACTATTTCTTCCTTAACGAAGAACTAATTCATTCAATGCCTTTTGAACCATTCTTTGGTAATATGATGGGTTTCCAGGTAGCCGAAAACTCGACAATACTGGTTGACTATATAGACGTTTCTTACCTTGACAGGATACAAACAGGCAAATCAAAGGTGCTGATAATGGACTATAAGTTCGATGCGGAAGATGATATTGTGCTTAAAGGAATACCCGTTACTCGTACCCTAAACCTTGTAAATGTGGGACAGAGGGATGCCGACAGCCTTGATGTTAAAGCAGTTTTGCCTGAAAAGGTAATGATCACTAATTTCGAAAAGCCTGAAAGCCTGAAGTCGGGTGAAAACCAGCAGGTAAGTCTTCAATTTTTTGCTGAAAAGGAATATACAGGAGAAAAAATTCCGGTTACTTTCGAGATTGCCGGAGCTGATATTACCAATGCAAGCGACCTGGACCTTTTCGTAACGGTCGATCAGCCTGTGACTACGGCTGTTGATAAAGCGATGGCCCAGACATACAGCGAATTCAGGGGTAGCAATGATCCGCTCAAGGGGCTTAATGTAGCCCAGGCAATGAAATCGGTCGAGGTGGGTGATTACTACGGTCTTATAATAGGAATTGATAATTATTCAGGTGAATGGCCAAAATTGAGAAATGCAGTTAACGATGCCATGGTGGTAAGCCAGGTATTGAATGACAAATATTCATTTACACAAATAAAAACACTACTCAATGAGGAGGCAACCAGAGCCAATATTCTGAAGGAGTTTGAATGGCTAATGAATACTGTCAGGGAGAACGATAATATATTGATCTACTATTCAGGTCATGGTGACTATAACGAGGCCATGGATAAGGGCTTCTGGGTTCCTGTTGACGCAACCGTGAAATCTATCTCCAGGTATATCTCAAACGAAGATATTAAATCCTTCCTTGGGGGGATCAATTCCAAACATACACTTCTTGTGACCGATGCTTGCTTCAGCGGGGATATCTTCAGGGGTAAGACAATGACTATTCCCTATGAGAATTCCACCAAATATTACCAGAAGGTATATTCTTTGAACAGTAGGAAAGCACTTACCTCCGGTGGTGTCGAACCGGTGATGGACAAGGGCAGGGATGGACACTCGGTATTTGCTTACTATTTCCTGAAGGCACTGAACGATAATCCGGATAAATACTTTGATGCCGGTCAGATATATAGTTCCCTTAAAATACCCGTTGTCAATAATTCATACCAGGAACCGGCATACAGCCCGATAAGGAATGCGGGTGATGAGGGAGGACAGTTTATTTTTATCAGGAAGGAACAATAACCCGGCGAAATGAGTATATATGACTAAAAGACTGGCTCTAATATTACTTCTTTTTTCAATTATAAACTCCTGCCTGCTTGCCCAGGATTATTTTTTCAGACATTTCTCTGTTGAGGATGGAATGCCACAGTCCTCAGCTCATTGTTTGATGCAGGACTCACGGGGCTTTATCTGGATAGGCACTGACGGTGCAGGGGTCTCGGTTTTTGACGGCTTCAATTTTAGGACTTACAATAAATCGAGCGGGCTTTCAGGTAATACTGTATGGTCGCTCTTCGAAGATAGCAGGGGTAATATCTGGATGGGCACAGAAAACGGGCTTACAATTTATGACGGGCTGGATATTACAACCATTGGTAGTGAGGATGGACTGGTGTGCGGTTCTGTACTCAGGTTCGCTGAAAATCAGGAGGGTATTATATGGGCTGCCACCAATGATGCAGGCCTGTATGGTATAAGCAGGAATGATACCACGAAAATCTGGAATTTCTCACAATCAGCAGGCCTGGTAAGTAACTTTATCTATGATATTCATATTGACGATAAAGGGAAAATATGGCTGGCTATGGTTGGCGGTCTTAATATAATTGAGTTTGAAGAAGGCAGCTATCGTAATATAAAGGAGATACATTCTCCACTGACAGAGGCAAATTTCCTTCTATCAATGGAGCCGGCAGATGATGGATCAATTTTTATAGGCACTTATGAGAATGGCCTCTTCAGGATTAATGAAGATAAGACAGGAGGTACTTTTTCAGTGGATTATCCTTTTAAAAATGAGAGCTTACAGGAAATAAGAGTATGGGACCTGCTGCAGAAAGATAACGGGCAGCTTCTGGCTGCAACAGATAAGAATGGTGTAATCATATTGAGGGACCATGATATAGAGGGAATATACAATAACGAAAACGGTATGCTTTCTAACCAGGTTCTTGATATGATCAAGGATGATGAAGGGAATATCTGGTTTGCCACAATGGGTCAGGGTATATCAATGTTTGACGACGAAAAATTCTTAAGGTATTCCGAAGATGACGGAATACCCGGAAAGGAAATTAATGATATTCTTCCAATAGATAAAAGATTGGTGATAGCGACCAATGAAGGGGTCACGATCTTTCTCCGGGAAGGAGATGAATTAGTCGTGGATTCTTCATTCGAGACTGGTAGCGGGCTTGCCGGACTTTCGCCAAATACAGTTATTGACAAAGGGGAAGAATTATGGCTGGGCACTGACAATGGTATCTATATTATCGAAGGCGACAGGATACGAGAGTTTGAGTTGAACAATGAACTTACCAGCCAGAAAATTAACTGTCTTTTATACGGATCTGATAATACCATCTGGGCGGGCACCGAATATGGTTACAGTAAAATATCCGGTGAGGAAGTGTTTTCCCTTAATGAGGATCAGGGCTTTATTAATAATGAAGTAATGGACATTATTCAAGATGCCAGGGGAAGGGTTTGGATGGGAACGCTGGGTGGCCTGGTAATGATCGAAGGAAACACCTATACCGATTATAATGAAGAGGATGGACTGACAGAATTACAGATCCACAGTCTTGCCGAGGATGCCAGTGGAAATATATGGATAGGGAGCTTCGGGGATGGGATATTTATGTTTGATACAGATGCTGACAGTATACCGGTAAAACATATAGCATCAACAGAGACCATTTCCTCCAATAATATTTATTCGCTTTTGTTCATAAATGACAGTACTCTTGTTGCATCCACAGACAAAGGTATTGATATATTATCAATTGGCCGGGATACTTTAACAGCAGTTCATTACAATATGAATGATGGGTTTTCTGCTGGCGAAAGCAACCTGAATTCAGTTGCTGAAGATAGGTCAGGATTTGTATGGTTCGGAACCTCAGATGGACTTATAAGATATGACCCCCGATATGACAATGATTACAAGATGGAACCGGGTACAGCAATAACAGGTGTCCGCATGTTCTTTGAGGAGGTCGACTGGAAATCTGAAGGATACATGAGGCAAAAGTGGTTTAATATACCTGATAACCTCGTTCTGGGCCATAATGATAATCATGTGACATTTGACTTCACCGGCTTTTGCTATCATGATCCTGATGACCTTGAATTTTCATATTTCCTTGAAGGACAAAGTAAAGACTGGTCGCCATATGATAAAAGAAAAGATGCTGTTTTTTCAGGCCTTCCGCCCGGAGATTATGTGTTTAAAGTTAAATCAAGAAACAGGTTTGGTTCCACGGGGGAAACGGCCGAGCTGGCTTTCACCATTAAACCTCCATTCTGGATGACAACATGGTTTATAGTTCTGGTTGCTTTACTTGTTGTGGCTCTGCTTATTTTATTTATTAAACTTCGGGAACGAGCCCTAGTGAATGAAAAGCTCAAGCTTGAAAAGATTGTCGACGAGCGAACCAAGGAGGTGGTACAGCAAAAAGATGAAATAGAAAGACAGAGGGATATTGTCGTAAACCAGAAGCAGGAAATAACCTCAAGCATAGAATATGCAGAGACCATACAGATTGCCGTTCTGCCTGATGTTAAAATACTGGAGAGGGCCTTCTCAGACTATTTTATACTTTTCAGACCAAAGGATATTGTCAGCGGTGATTTCTACTGGATGAGCAGGAGAAATGATCACGTGGTATTTACCGCATGTGATTGTACGGGACACGGAGTGCCGGGAGCTTTTATGAGCCTTCTTGGGGTAAGCTTCCTCAACAAGATTGTAAACGAATCGGGGGAGGTTATACCTGAGAAAGTACTGGGCAGTCTCAGGGACAATGTGATTAATTCTCTGAAGCAGAAGGGAATGGACGAGAGCAGTAAGGACGGGATGGATATTGCTCTCTGCACGGTAAATTTCAAAGCCAGAAAGCTCTACTTTGCCGGTGCAAATAACCCGGTATATATTATTCGGGGCAAAAATGGGGAGAACGAATTGATAGAGATTAAAGCAGACAGGATGCCCGTTGGGTTTCACCCCCAGATGACTCCGTTTACTAACCATGAATTCGACCTTCAGAAAGGTGACAGCATCTATATGTTCTCTGATGGTTATGTCGACCAGTTCGGTGGAGAACAGGTAAGAAAATTTATGAAGAAACAGTTCAAACAGATTCTTCTGGATAATCAAAACAAAAGCATGGCAGAACAGAAGCAAATACTTGAGCTACGACTGGATGAATGGATAGAAACGGGCAAGAAATACGAGGAAGGCCTGGATCAGATAGATGATATTATCGTTATGGGGGTGAAAATTCCTTAAACTGTTTTACGGTAGCGCCAGATTGCCAGTGAGATGGTACCAATGCCTATCAGCACTATACCCCTGAAATCAGTGAGCACATCGGCGAAGCCCGAACCCTTGAGCATAACCATTCGTATGACCCTCATAAAATAGGCTGCAGGGTTAACCAGGTTGAACTGCTGTGCCCAGTGTGGCATGCTTTCAGTAGGGGTGAAGATACCACTCATCATTACAAAAATCATCACAACAAAGAATACCACGAAAAGATATTGTGGCTGAGTGGTTGAAATGGTTGAAAGGAAGAGGGCAAGACCAAGTACAGCAACAAGGTAGAAAGAAGAATAAAGGAAAAGCAATGCAAGGCTCCCGTTAAATGGTATATTGAATAGTATTTTACCGAGTAACAGACCGAAAGCAAGGTCAACCAGCCCAATCAAGAGGAAGGGTACCAGCTTGGCAGTAATAAACTGGTATTTCCTTATAGGCGTCACATTTAACTGCTCAATGGTCCCTATTTCTTTTTCCCGAACTACATTCAGGCCGGCCAGGAGTAATCCTATTGCTGTAACAAGTATCACAAGTATACCAGGAAGCATATAGTACTTATAATTTAGTGTTGGGTTATACCAGAAACGGTTGGTGGTATTGATCATTGAAAGCATGTCCGGGGAGCTATGATGAAGGTTCTCAATTACCAGCTCTGAATTGTAATCCTGTATCACGGCCCGCAGATAAGTCCATGCAATCTGGGCAGAGGCTGCATTTATTGCATTTGCCAGGACCACCACTTTTTCCCCTCCTTCCTTTACGATGTTTTTACTGAAGTTATTCGGGATATGAAGTACCAGGTCACATTTATTGCTGTGAAGCAAATTGTCTGCTGCATCCTTATTGAAGGTAATGTGTTTGAGAAGGAAGAAATCCGAACCCCTCAACTTTGAAATTAGCTGTCTGGATTCTGCTGACATATCATGATCAACCACGCATAGTTCAATATTCTTGATCTCAAGAGTAAATGCCGGCACAAGTATTAACATCTGGACAATGGGAATACCAAAAACCGCTTTTGACAGGAATTTACTCCTGAAAATCTGAATAAACTCTTTCCTTATCAGGTATAGAATAGTCCTCATATTTATTCCAGTCTCTTTTTGAATCTTATTGTGCTTATAGTAATAAATACTAAGGTCATTGCCAGAAGAATAAAGGTTTCTTTTAATACAAAACTAAATCCCATACCTTTGATCATGATATTCTTTACTATAGTTAGAAACCATCTTGGGGGGATTATCAGGCTCAGCCAGTTGTAGATCTCCGGCATGGATTCCAGGTTAAAAACAAATCCTGAAAATACAATAGCAGGCAGCATAAGACCGAGCAGCGAGGTGAACATAGCCTGCTGCATAGTTTTTGCAATAGTCGATATCATTATACCGAGTGACAGCCCCAGCATAATGTATAACATGCTTTCAAGCATCAGCAGGACAAGGCTGCCCTTAATAGGGATATCGAATACCAGCCATGAGAGTAAGAGGATTAATATCACATCAATAAGGGATAAGATAAAATAGGGCATCACCTTACCCAGGATTACCTGTATAGGTTTCAAAGGACTAACCAGCAGTACCTCCATGGTCCCGAATTCTTTTTCACGGGTTATTGTTACCGAGGTCATCATGGCACAGGTTAGCAAAAGAACTATTGCTATAACACCAGGCACAAACATATACTGGCTTTCAAGATTGGGGTTATAATACATTCTTACCTCTGGATCAACAATTATGGTAGAGGGATTATGAATACTGTTAATCTCCATGGTATAGTCAGTAATAATGGCCTTTGCATAACTGCTAATAAGATTAGCCACATTTGGCTCTGACCCATCAGCAATTATTTGAATATTTGCCGAACCCTCATTTATCAGTTTCTTTCCAAACTCAGTTTCGAATATAAAAGCTGCCTTAATTTCACCCGACTTAAATACCTGATCAATTTGAGCTCCCGTCAACAGGTTTTGTTTCAGTATGAAGAAATCAGAGGATTCAAGTTTTGATATCAATCCTGTGCTTATCTCGTCCTTAGATTTGTCCAGAACAGCAATCCCGGCATTTTTTATATCTGTTCTGACCGCGAAGCCGAATATCAAGATCTGTGCTGCAGGGATGCCGAAAAGGAATATCAATGTTCTGAAATCCCTGAAGATATGAATGAACTCTTTCTTAATGAAACCTGCCAATCTTTTCATATTTCAGTTATTAATAGATGGTCTGGCTATTTTTACAAATACTTCCTGCACACTTGTGGCACCATATTTCTTCTTTAGTTCTTCTGGACTATCGCTTGCAACTATGCGGCCCTCATTCATAATACAAACCCTGTCGCAATATTCAGCTTCATCCATATAATGCGTAGTCACGAAAACGGTTATACCATTATCTGAAGCACTGTAAATCATTTCCCAGAATTGCCGGCGGGTAATAGGATCAACACCTCCTGTGGGTTCATCAAGGAATACAATATCCGGATTATGAAGAATGGCGACCGAGAAGGCCAGTTTTTGCCTCATGCCAAGAGGCAGGTTGCCTATAATCCGTTTTCTGTACTCAGTGAAGTCCAGGTTCCTGAGTAAATCGGTTGTCCTTTCCTCAATGGTTTTTTTTGACAGTCCGTAGATACCACCATATAACATAATATTCTCTGCTACAGTAAGATCTTCGTATAGTGAAAATTTCTGGCACATATAACCTATATGTTTCTTGACGTTTTCTGCATGTCGGTATATATCGTAGCCTGCAACCCTAACCTCACCCGAACTTGGTTTCGACAAGCCCGAGAGTATCCTTATTGCGGTAGTTTTTCCTGCCCCGTTGGCTCCAAGGAAACCAAATATCTCTCCCCTGTAGACATCAAAACTAAGGTGGTCATTCGCGACAAATGATCCGAACTTCTTGACCAGATCCTTTACCTGTATTACTTTTTCATTCGTCATTTTCCTCCCTCGTCATTAATTCAAGAAAAACATCTTCGATCCCCGGTTCAATTTCTCTTATACCGGGTTCATTATGTCCTTTTTCCTGAAGATATTCCTGAAGGTATTCATCATACCTGTTCTCTTTGAAGGTGATATGAATGGCATCTCCAAAAGGATTAACTTTATCGACTGTAGAAAATGCCCGCAGATCCTGAATGAGCCTGTATTTGTCTCTGCTGCTGATGGCATATAATTTTTTCTTGAAGTGATTGATAATATTACCGGGTTTTTCGGTGTCAAGCAATCGTCCTTTTTGTATAAGCGCGACCCTGTCGCAAAGTGTGGCCTCGTCCATATAGGGGGTGGATACAAGAATGGTTATTCCTTCCTTCTGCAGGGTTTTAAGCATTTCCCAGAACTCGGTTCTTGATACGGCATCTACCCCGGTTGTAGGCTCATCGAGCACTATCAGCTCAGGCGCATGAATAAGTGCGCAGCTCAGAGCCAGCTTTTGTTTCATTCCCCCTGATAATTTACCTGCCGGACGCGATTTAAAAGGTTCAATATGGGAGTAAATATCCTTAATCAGGTGGTAGTTCTTTTTAACAGTTGTACCAAAAACTGTAGCATAAAAATTAAGGTTTTCCTCAACCGAAAGGTCCTGGTAAAGGCTGAATCTACCGGGCATATAACCTATCCTGCTTCTCAGTGGACGGTAATCAGTAACAGTATTATGACCCATAACGGTCATATTTCCCGTATCAGGCAATAAAAGGGTTGTGATAATCCTGAAAAGAGTTGTTTTTCCCGCTCCATCGGGACCTATGAGACCGAATATTTCATTACTTTCTATTTTGAGGTTTATCCTCTCAAGTGCCCTGGTTGTATTGAAGCTTTTGGAAATATTTTCGGCAATTATCATTTTAATACTGGTTTGAGAGATAAAATAATACTTCAGCAGGCATACCGTTTTTCAGACTACCATCATTATTAACCTTAATTTTTACGGCATAAACCATATGTACCCTCTCTTCTTTGGTCTGGATTATCTTGGGTGTGAATTCTGCTTTGTCTGAAATATGTATTACCTCTCCAGGGTATTCATAATAGTCTTTTTCTCCCCTGTCAATTCTCACCTTGCATTCCTGACCTATTTTGACTTCTGCAAGCTGCGATCCGCTTATATATACTTTCAGCTCCATAGTGCTCATATCGGCTATTTTCAGCAGGGGTTTTCCTGCTGCGGTGATTTCCCCTGCCTCGGCATATTTCTCAAGCACTGTTCCCTGTGAAGGGCTCTTTATATAACATCGTTCCAGTTGTTCCTCAAGCATCTTTGTCCTGGCAGCCAGGACGTCCAGCTCACTTTTAATATTGGCTCTCTGGGTATTATTTGCATCCTTCTGCCTTTCAAGAACCGCAAGTTGCCCGGTAAGGTCATCCAGCTGTTTAGGGGTGGCAGCCTTGTCCTTCACCATGTTCTCAGTTCTTTCAATATTTACCTTCAGATTTCTTATCTGCTGGTCGATAATTCCATTCTGGGCATCAACAGAACCGAGCCGGGTCATAATGCTATTTCTGGAGGCATTGATTTCCCCGATCTGAAGCTTTAAAAGAATAGTATCTGTAATAGCTATAAGCTGATTTTCTGCCAGTATATCACCCTGATCAGCTAATATTGCTAATATTTTCCCGTTGATTTCGGATGATATCATTATTTCACGTGATTCAAAATTCCCCCATGCATCTGGCTCTTCATTATTACCATTGCAGGCAACCAGTAGGATTAAGAATGTGGTCAGGTATGCTATATTTTTCATTTCTTAATATTTAGTGTTTATTCAATTTCTTTTCCCGCTATATTGAGGTATTCTATTCTTGCCTTTGCGAGACTGACAATATGTATCTCGTGATTAATTTCAGCTTCTCTCTGCTTATTCAGCTCAAAAAGGTATTCGGATGCAGTTATAGTACCGTTTTCATACTGTGATTTTGCTGTTTTACTTATAGATTTAAGTGTGGATATCAATTCCTCATCGCTATCAAGACTATACTCCAGACTTCTGATTTCGGAGTATTTCATTTCAAGAATCCTGTTCAGGTTTTCTTCAAGCTTTATCTTTTGAGAGCTTATAATTGATTTATTAAGTTCAATTATCTCCTGTTTCCTCTTACTCTTGTTCCAGTCAATGATATTCCATTTTATTCCTGCACCAAGTATATAGTATGGACCAAAAGAGTCGGAAAAGAAATCATTACCGGGAGGTCGGCCATACCCCAGGGTGGCAAATGCAAAAGCTTTTGGCTTCCTCTCACTTCTGACAATTGATTTACCTGCCTCAAGCTGCTGTTTTCTCAGATCGAAAACAGACAGTTCGGGTCGGTTCAGTTCAAAATCCTTGTTAAGAACCGGTTCTGGCACAATGGCATCTGTTTCATAGCTAATATTCATGCCTGTAAGGTCGGAAAGGACTGCCGCTGTTGAGATTATTTTAATTTCAATATCGGATATTTGTTGTTCAAGTTTTATTTTCTCAGCTTTAAGTATATTCCTGTCAGAGGGAAGGAGAACGCCATTATTGATACCAGATTCTACAGCAAGTATTTGTTCGCTTATTGTATGCAGGAAAGCGTTCACAAGTGTTTTTTGCTTTTTTAGAAGAATAAAGGTGAAATAGTAATTATTTACCTGCTCCCGCACTTTGTATAGTTCTACTTCAATTTCCTTTTCACTGAGTTCCAGACCGGCATCTTCAATTATCCGGTTTCCTTTTATGGCCCCTCCGTCATAAATCACCTGGTTAATATCCACTGTTAACCTGTACTGATCGTGAGGCATCATCGGAGCATTATCAGCCAGGCCCGGAACCGGAACAGACTCGAATGTCTCGGACAGATCTGCCACGCTTGAATTGTACAGAATATTTCCGGTTGCTTCAAAGGAGGGATACCATGAGGCAGTGAGGTTGTCCTGCTTTAGCTGCCACAGGTTCTTATGTAACTGACCTTCGTCAAACTGTGGGTGATTTTGTACAGCCTTATCATAACATGAGGATAAGGTAATGATATCCTGTGCTGTAAGATTTAATGAAGTTGTAATTAAAACGAAAATCAGTATTTGGCTGAATCTTTTCATTGCTTCTGATCTTTTTTCGGTTCTGCTTGAAATTGCCTAAGTGCGCTTAGTATAAATTCAGGGGCTACATCCATCCTTTCCTCAATAAACCGGTCGTATTCAATATTGGCCTGGTCGAGTATGCCTTTTAGTATGGGTTTGGCGGCAATAGGGAAAACCGACAGTGATATTATGGTTACCATAAGGTGAGGTACGGCTTCTTCAGGAAGGCTTGTTGAAATATCCTCTGATATTTTAGCTTTAATATTTGAAATGTTCACCCTGCTCAGGAACTTATCGAGAAGGCCGGGGTTTCGATTTATTTCTGTTAGGATAAACATTGGCAATTTTGGATTCCTTTGAAGGAATCTCATGTGCTCCTTAAAGAAATACCTTATTTTTTCATCGAAAGGCATGTCCTGCTCGAAAATATTTGCAAATTTCTTAAACATCTTATCAGCCAGCTTATCGAAAACTGCCAGGAACAATTTTTCTTTTGTCCTGAAATAATAGTGGAGCAATGCCTTGTTTATTCTTGCCCTGTCAGCAATATCCTGCATCCGGGCTGCTGCCAGGCCTTTCTCTTCAAAAACCTCGGTCGCGGCATCAAAGATTTTGGATTCGGTCTGCTTATCGGCTGCTGTCATATTTAATTGTTTGGTTTAATATTTAGGATAAACCAAATGATTTAACCATATGGTCAAAAATATAACATGTTTTCCGGATATGCAAATTTTTTATGGAATATTGGATTATTGGAATAATGAGTCCACTCCGAAAAGCCCATAAATCATT
>Ga0272441_10006697_pt1 | contig 19125 bp, 16 predicted proteins | sample SSMProp6N_FD_193582 | JGI IMG/M metagenome (GOLD analysis project Ga0272441, IMG submission 193582) | Marine sediment archaeal communities from Little Sippewissett salt marsh, Falmouth, MA, United States - SSM-Prop-6N | ecosystem: Environmental > Aquatic > Marine > Wetlands > Sediment ... | reverse complement strand
CCGCATTGGTGAGGAACTCATGCTCGGCCTGCGCCTGATTGACGGCATCGAACTCTCTCGCCTGCGCCGTCTGCTGTCGGTGGGCACGCGCGGCGGGGAGCGGGCAGCGGCCATCGAGACGCACATCGCCTCCGGCCTGCTCCAGCGGCGAGACGCTCGCCTGCGCCTCACCCGCCGCGGCCTCCTCCTGGCCGACACCGTCCTCTGCGACCTCATTTAGCAGGCAGGAAACGCAAAAACGGGGAAACGGTGCCTGGCACCATTTCCGCGCGGGGCAGGAAAACGGTGCCAGGCACCATTTCCGGCGAAGAAAAGGTGTCAGGAACCTTTTCTGGTGCTCGGTCAGGCCTTCGAAAAGGTTCCTGACACCTTTTTCTGTCGGCCTATCTCAGCTCTGGCCCGCTGCCGCCGATCTGCGATGTCGAGCATCTCGATGACGACGGCCGCATTGGTGAGGAACTCATGCTCGGCCTGCGCCTGATTGACGGCATCGAACTCTCTCGCCTGCGCCGTCTGCTGTCGGTGGGCACGCGCGGCGGGGAGCGGGCAGCGGCCATCGAGACGCACATCGCCTCCGGCCTGCTCCAGCGGCGAGACGCTCGCCTGCGCCTCACCCGCCGCGGCCTCCTCCTGGCCGACACCGTCCTCTGCGACCTCATTTAGCAGGCAGGAAACGCAAAAACGGGGAAACGGTGCCTGGCACCATTTCCGCGCGGGGCAGGAAAACGGTGCCAGGCACCATTTCCGGCGAAGAAAAGGTGTCAGGAACCTTTTCTGGTGCTCGGTCAGGCCTTCGAAAAGGTTCCTGACACCTTTTTCTGTTTCTGGCCGGGGGCGGCTCAGGTCCAGTTGCCGAGGAGGATCAGGAGGTCGGCAGCGCCGACCCTGCCATCGCCATCGAGGTCGGCCGGGCAGTCGGCCGGCGGATCGGGGCACTTCCCCCATTCGCCCAGAAGGAAGAGCAGGTCGGGGACGCTGACCAGCCCATCGTTGTCCATGTCGCCCTTCGGCCGCGGATCCACGTGCAGATCGTCGATGAACTGGTAGCCCATTGATGGATCGAGCAGGATGGCCTCGTCGAACGGGTGCGTCGAGACGAGACCGACGAAGAGCGGCCCCGTTCCATAGTCTGGGCTGCGGTAGACCAGCTCTCCTTTCTGGTAAAGCTCGAACGTGAGGGCACCGGGAAAATCCACGGCGATCGCATACTGCGGAGTCGTGTATGACAGGCCGATATCACCGTGACCATTGAGACCGAAGCCATCGTTCACATAGCCGCTGCTGACGTGAATCGTGTCGTTGCCATCGGAGAAGATGACGCTCAGGTCGGCGTACTGGTCGGTGATGAGTGTGCCGTAGGGGAACTCGGTGAACGTGATGGTGGCGGTCTCGCCCGCGGCGGCCTTCCACTGCTCGAGGTCGAAGAAGACTTCGACCTCGGCCGTGGCGGGCGCGGCGATCGCCGCGCCCGCAAGGGCCGTCAGAATGCGCATCGTCAATGTGCCGTTCATGGTAGTGTGCTCCTTACTCCAACCCGCCGGTGACGGCCTCTATGCAGGCCTCGAGTGCGATGGGGTCGAAGCCGAACTTGTCAATGCAGTCCTGGACGTTCTGAGGGATCTCGCCCCCGCCCTCACCGCACTCGCCCCACGCCCCGAGCAGGATGAGCAGGTCGGCGGTGTTGACGGTGCAGTCGGCGTTGACATCGGCCCAGCAGATGGACCCGACGGGGCAGTCGCCCCAGGCGCCGCGCGCATCGACGCCCACCTCTTGTGTCGGCAGGCAATCATCCGATCACCTGTGCCCTTCCGGGCGAGTTACGATTCGGAACGCATCAAACTCTGACGGGACCGTACCGCGCTGCCGATCAACCGTCAAGCGCGCATCGATATGTTCTTACGACAATTCCGGCCGGCGGCGGCTTCTGGTCGTAAGTTATGTAACCACGGCAAGATAGGAGGGATCGACACGCGCCGGACCGACCGCCGCGGGCGCGATTTCAGCACCATACGATCGCCGGCGGAAGCCGGGCTCTGTCCGCCGCGATTGGAACTCACCGCCCGTTTGCCCAATCATGATCCGGCATGGAACTGGCGATCGTCATCATCGTGGGTGTTCTTTTCGCCATCATTGGCCTGGCGTGCGTGGCCGCCGTCGCGCTCAGCCTGCCCGGGTCGTGGATCCTCATCGCCCTGGCGGTGATCATTAATCTCACCGACGGCCTGTACCTGGCGGAAGGTCGCGATGAAACGTTCGACTGGCGCCTCATCGCCGCGTGCATCCTGCTGGCGGCGATCGGCGAGCTGCTGGAGTTTCTCGCCGGCGCGCTGGGGGCCAAGACGGCCGGCAGCTCGCGGCGCGGGGCGATCGGGGCGCTCATCGGAGGCGTGCTCGGCGCGATCTTCGGCGCGCCGATCGGCCTCATCTTCGGCTCCCTCATCGGCGCGGTGATCGGCACGTTCATCGGCGCGATCGTCGGCGAGATGACCGGCCGGGAGCCGTCAACCGTGAAGGAATCGATCAAGCCCGCGACGGGCGCGACGATCGGCCGCATCCTCGGCACGCTCTCCAAGCTGCCCATCGCCTTCATCATCTGGCTCGTCCTGACGATCGACGCCTTCTGGCGGTGAGGGGAAGAAGGAGACGGGGCGCGAGGGGAAGGTGGGGGCGAGAATTCAACAGAACGCCCCGCCGCCGAGCTTGCCTCTTCGCGCTCTCACGTTGATGCACGATCGGGTTGCGCGTTCGATTCCGCTTCGCGCTTCGCGAGTTCGGCCTGGTAGGCCTTCCAGCCGGGGCACCACTTGGTGTGCCAGCGCCACAGGCGCCCGAGGAGCGATTTCGGCTTGCGCTCAGCGAGCGCTCGCCACCGACATTCCTCGCAGTTCGATTTCATCGTTCGCACGCTCCTCTCGCGGCCCCCCCGGAAAGGACCCGAAATTGGACCTGTCCCGTTTTCCGATCGGAAATTGGACCTGTCCCGTTTTTCGCCGAAAATGGACCTGTCCCGTTTTTCCTCGCATCACTTCGCCGCGGCGGGTTCGGCCTTCTCTTCCTTCTCTTCCTCTGCGTCGGTGTCGACCTTGCCGTAGGTGCGGGCGCGGGGGGCGACGAGGCCGATCTCGACGTCCTCGTACCAGATCTTCGGCTTGTCGGCATCCGCATCGTACTCGGCCACGGTGGTCTTGAGGAACTGCCTGTCATCGCGCTCGGGGTAATCGGTGCGGTAGTGCGAGCCGCGTGATTCCTTGCGCATGATCCCGCCCTGGAGGATGACCTCGGCCAGCCTGATCATGTCGGTCAGGACGCGGGCATACGAGAGGTTCTGGTTGGTCCACATGCCCGTATCGGAGAGGCGGATGCGCTGATTGCGATCGCTCAGCTCGGCCAGCTTCTCCATGCCCTGCAGCATGCGATCCTCGGTCTTGACGACGGTTGAGGCGGCGGTCATCTCCTCGCCGAGCTCGGTGGCCAGCTTATATGGATCCTCCTCGCCGTCGGCCTTGATGAGCCGGTCGACCTTCTCCTGCTCCTGTGCGACGACGGCATCGAAGAGGCGCTGGTCGAGGTCGGCGGCGGCGGTGGGGAGATCCTTGACGTAATTGGCCACGCCCACGCCGCAGAACAGGCCGTCGAAAATGCAGGAAAGCAGGGCGTTGGCGCCGAGGCGGGTGGCGCCGTGATACTGGTAATTCACTTCACCGAAGGCGTACATGCCGGGGATGTTGCACATCATGGAATCCGGCGCGCCGAGCTCCATTCCCGCGGCGGGCCGCTTCTCCGGATCCCAGCGGCCGGTGTCGCCGAAGGCGATCTCACCGCTCTTGATGCGCTCATAGTCGGCGGCGGGGGTGTAGGTGGCCCAGAGGCCGCCCATGGAATAGTGCATGCCGGCGAAGATCTTCATGGGCACCTTGGTGGGCTCATCGCCGGCGAACTTGCGGTAGATCTCCAGGATCCCGCCGAGCTTGGTCTCCAGGTACTCGGGCGTCATGTGGGTCAGATCCAGGTAGACCATGTTGCCGCCGCCGACGCCCAGGCCCTGGTTGACGCAGATGTCGAAGATCTCGCGGCTGGCGATGTCGCGCGGCACGAGGTTGCCGTAGGCCGGGTACTTCTCTTCGAGGAAGTAGGAGCGTTCGTCGTCGGGGATGTCGTTGGGATGGCGGGTGTCGCCCTTCTTGCGGGGGACCCAGATGCGACCGCCCTCGCCGCGGGCCGATTCGCTCATGAGCCGGACCTTGTCGGCGCCGGGGATGGCGGTGGGATGGACCTGGATGAACTCGCCGTTGGCATACCACGCGCCGGCCTGGTAGCAGCGGCTGGCGGCGGCGCCGGTGCAGATGACGGAATTGGTGGACTTGCCGAAGATCAGGCCCGGCCCGCCGGTGGCGATGACCACCGCATCGCCTCGGAAGGCGCGGATCTGCATCGAGCGCATGTCCTGGGCGACGATGCCCCGGCAGACGCCGTCATCATCGATGACCGGCCAGAGGAACTCCCAGTATTCGTACTTGTGGACCTTGCCTTCGGCCTCCCGGCGGCGCGTCTGCTCGTCCAGGGCGTAGAGCAGTTGCTGGCCGGTGGTGGCGCCGGCGAAATGGGTGCGCTTGAACAGCGAGCCGCCGAAGAGGCGCAGGTCGCGCTGACCCTCGGCGGTGCGGTTGAACGGCACGCCCATGCGATCGAGCAGGTCGATGATCTTCGGCGCCCAGTGGGCCATTTCGTAGACGGGCGGCTGATGCTGGAGGAAGTCGCCGCCGTAGAGCGTCTCATCGAAGTGCATGTACTCGCTGTAGCCCTGCTGGCGCGCGACGGGGTTGCAGGCGTTGATGCCGCCCTGGGCGCAGACACTGTGGGAACGCTTCACGGGCACCATGGAGAAGAGGTCGACGTCGAGGCCTTCCTCAACGATGCGAATAGTGCCGGCGAGCCCGGCCAGTCCCCCTCCGACGACGATGACGCGCTTCTTGGTGTTCATGGTTCTGGCGGATGACGAAAACTGAAAGGGTGTGCGCCGCCGCGCGGCGCTCGGGGCGTTCCCCAGAACAACAGGGCCGGGCCCGGCCGGATTCGACCGGGTCATTCATTCAATGCCCGCCCGCGGCGAGCATGTTCAGTTCCACCTCGTGGGCGCCCTCAACGTTCAGGATGGTGAAGCCGTACACGGCGAGGATCGTGGCGAGGCCCAGTCCCAGGCCGATGACGGCACAGATGTATCCCCAGCGTTTCTGCGCCTCTTCGCTGATGATCAGGCCCCAGGTCAGGGCGGCGGTCCACAGCCCGTTGGCGAGGTGGAAGACGAGGGCCAGCACGCAGACGAGATAGAAGACGGTGACGAAGAGGCCCCAGGCGCCGTCCTGGAAATGGGCGGCCGTGCTCGAGGCGGCGTGAGGGGGGTCGAAGACCGGCATGAGCCCGCCGTACGTCCACCCGAAGCGAAGGCTGGTGATGTGCATGAAGATGAAGATCACCCCGAGATAGCCGGTGAGGCGCTGGAGGGTGTAGCGCCAGTTGTCGCCGTAGCCGTAGGCCACCACATTGATCCGCCCGGTGAGGGCGAAGACGATGCCGAGCAGGGCGTGGAAGGCGATGGGGACGAAGAGCACGAGAATCTCCATCAGGATCAGGGCCGGCAGGCTGTGGATGAAGTTGACCTCGTGCTGAAAGGTCTCGACGCCCGCGTGGCCGTGGCCGGCCTCGTTGAGCCAGTCGCCCCAGAGGATCGAGGAGTTGGTGGTGAGGTGGAAGATGAGGAACGCGCCGATGGGCACGATTCCGGCCAGTGAATGCAGACGACGAAGCAGGAAATAATTCCGATCGAGGAAGCTCTGATTGATGTCGCTCACGGCCATCTCTCGGGTGTGGTCAAAACGGGATCAACCGGCGGACGAGAGCCGCTCACCGTCGGGTCGTTCAGTATACGAAAGGCCTCGGGTCAGGTGGTGAGGTCGGCTCAGGGCTTGACGGGGGAAGCCGGGGGCGCGACCGCCTCGGCGCCGGGCGTCTGAACCGTGCCGGCGGCGGCCTGCTCGGCCACGAGCCGGCTCACCTGCACATAGCGGGCCCGCAGCTCGGCCAGCAGATGCGTCAGTTCGCCGGCCTCCTCCTCGCTGAGGTTGCCCTTGGTCTTCTCCTCCAGCACGCCGAGCAGATCGATGCTGAAGCGCGAGCCGTCCAGATCGACGACGATCCCCTTGGACTGCGGGTCCTGCATGGTGCCGAGGCCCATGAGGGCCTGGGAGGCGAGGACGCTCATGAGGGTCCGGAAGCTGGCCTCCGGCAGCTCATGCCGCCCGCCGCCGCCGGGTCCGCCGTCGGTCTTCTCCCGGGCTTCTTCGGCGGCGGTCAGCCGTTCCTTCTCGGCCTGCGCCTGGGCCTTCCAATCGCTGTCGATGTGCAATTCTGGTTTGGGATCGTCTGGGGACATGGGATACCTCGATTGAGGGTTGGGTGATGTTCTGGGCAGTATACGGCCGCCGAGTCGATACAATCCGCGAAAGGTCACGCCAACCGGCAAGGAATCCGGCCCATGAGCAGCGGCGGCACGCAGCGGTGGATGAATCGACTTTCCTGCCTGGGCCTGCTGGGGCCCCTGATCGCGGCCGGATGCGGCACGACATCCGAGCGTGCGGCCGCCCCGCGTCCGGTCAGCCTGGCGGTGTTCGCGCGATCCGCGCCCCCGGCGCCTCCCGCGTCGGCGGAGGCGGGCGAGCCGGCCGCGGCCGGCGCGCCGGCGCCGCGGCCGACGGCGCCGGGCAGGACACTGGGCGCCGGCTCGTCGCCGACGCCGCAGGAGCCGGTCGAGCAGTCCATGGCGGGGCACCTTCAGGTGGGCGAGCGGGTCATCGTCGACAGCATGGTGGGGCAGGTGAACGGCAGGCCGATCTTCGCCGATGAGTTCTTCCTGCCCATCGAGGATCAGCTCATCGCCATCAGCGAGCAGGCCAACGAGCGCCAGTTCATGGTGGAGGCCGCGGAGATCGTGACCAAGGAGCTGAGGGACGTGGTCCTCAACGCCCTGTTCCTGGCCGAGGCCGAAGCGAGTCTGACCCCCGAGGAGAAGATCGGCATCCGCTACTGGTTCGCCAACGTCGCCGAGCAGGTCAAAGCCAGGTCCGGCGGCTCGGAGGCCGAGGCGAGAAGGCGGGCGATGCTCGAAGGCACCACCTTCGAGGACAAGCTCGAAAACATCAAGAACCGCGAGCTGATCTCCAAGCTGCTTCAGGAGAAGATCTACCCGCGGGTGATCGTCTCCTGGCGGGACGTGGAGCGCGAGTACCGACGCCAGTATGACCAGATCAATCCGCCCGCGAAGGCGACGCTGGCGCGGATCCGGCTCACCACGACCGATCAGGCCGATGAGATCGAGCAGGTTGGGCAGCGCCTGGCGGCCGGTGATGATTTCCTGGAGGTGGCCGAGTCGATCGGCCAGCCGGATCGCGGACTCTGGCAGACGTTCCAGATGGGCGAGGAAGGCCTGAGGGAACCGCAGTTCGCCGACGAGGCGGCCCAGGCCCAGGTCGCTCTGCTCCGGGAGGAAGGCGACACGACGGAGGCGTTCGAGCTGGGCCGCTCGACCTGGTGGCTGCACGTGGTCGAGATCGATCAGCCGCCGCGGCGCAGCCTCTACGATCCCGATGTGCAGCGCTTCCTCGCCGACCATCTCCGCATGACGCGGGGCAGCGAGGAGCAGGACCGCTACATCGCCTCCCTGCTGGAGAAGGGCATCTACGACGAGCTGGAGGCGATGGCCCAGCGGCTGGTGGCCATCGCGGTCCTGCGCTACGGGCCATGAACTGGCTGCGGCGTCTCGCCGGCCAGCACAAGCGCATCCTCGGCCGAAGGGGCGAGCGTCGTGCTGCACGCTTCCTCCGTCGCCGCGGCTACCGGATCCTCCATCGCAACCTCACGATCGGCCGGGATGAGGCGGATCTTGTCGCCCTTGATCCGGACGGCCGCACGATCGTCATCGTCGAGGTCAAGACGCGCAGCAGCGACTACCTGGCGCCGGAGGTGAAGATCAACCGCGACAAGCAATACCGCCTCACGCGGCTGGCCGCGCGATTGCTGAAGATGAAGCGCTACGCCGATCGACCGATCCGGTTCGATGCCATCGCGATCTACTGGCCGCCCTCGGGCGCGGCGGAAGTGCGGCACTACGTGGGCGCGTTCGAGTCTGTGATCTGATCGATCGGCGCGCGGAATCCCGCCTTGTGCGGGATGCCATGTCGCAATGTGAGAGCGGCGGGGGGCTCAGCCCCAGTTGGCCAGGAGGATGAGGAGATCAGCGGTATTGACCACGCCGTTGCCATCGAGATCTTCGGGGCAGGCTTCGCACGGTCCCCAGGCGGCGAGGAGGGCCAGGAGGTCGGCGGTGTCCACATCGCCGTCGCCGTCGATGTCGCCCGCGATCGGTGCGGCGAAGATGTACGCGGCGCCGGTCTTGTCATTATCGCCGCGGGCGCCGACGAGGATCACGCTGCCGCTGATGGCGACGGAGTCGCCGAAATAATCGTCTTCTTCGACATCAGATGGCAGGAGTCTTTCCGTCTGAATCCAATCCGAGCCCTGGCGGGTGAAGACATACGCCGAGCCGCCGCTGCCGTAGCCCTGGGCAAAGTAGGCGTAGGCCCCCACGACGAGAACGTCGCCTTGCATGGCGATGTTGCGGCCGAACTCCTGATCGACCCATCCATCCGTCGCCAGGAGCTTGGCGTCCTCGATCCACGCGCCCCGCTCGTAGCGGAAGACATACGCCGCGCCGCAGCGGTCGCCGAGATCATCATCCGCGGGAGCGCCAAGAACGATGCACTGACCATCGGTCGCGACGTCGCCTCCGAGGAAATCCTCCTCAGCGCCATCGGAGGCGATCAGCTTGGCCTCTTCCTGCCATGTGGAGCCGTCCCGGCGGAAGACGTACGCCGCGCCGGCATCCGCGCCGTTTTCATTGTCATTGCCTGTGGCCCCGATGACGGCCACGTCGCCGCGGATCTTCAACGCGATGCCAAACCCATCGTACGCAGCGGCGTCGGAGGCCAGGAGCTTCTGCTCCTGGACCCATTGCGTGCCGTCGAAGCGGTAGATGTAGGCCGAGCCGGAATCCGCCCCGTTGTCATTATCGCGCGGCGACCCGATGATGGCCAAATCGCCATCGAGATCCAGTCCCGCCCCGAACGTGTCGTCTCCCGCGCCATCGAATGCCAGCAGCTTGGCGTCCTCATACCATGTCGAGCCGTCCCGGCGGAACACGTATGCGGCGCCGGCATCCGCGCCGTTTTGGTTGTCATTGTCGGCGGCGCCGACGAGGGCGACGTCGCCGCTGATCGCCACGGACCCCCCGAAGCGGTCATCCTTCGCGCCGTCCGAAGCCAGAAGCCTCTGCTGTTCGATCCAGGCCGAGCCATCGAAGCGGTACACGTAGGCCGCACCGGCGGAGATGCCGTTTCCGTTGTCATCCGCGCTCGCGCCGACGATCGCCCAATGATCCTCAATCGCGACGGCTATACCGAACCAGTCCCACTCCTCGCCATCGGAGGCCGTGAGCTTCTGCTCCTCGTACCGGGTGATCGGCTCCACGCTGAGCAACATCGTCAGGCGATCGTTCTCGGGATGCTCATCTCCCGGAAGCTCGGTCGTCGCGTCAAAGAGGAAAAGCCCTTCCGGCGCCTGCCACTCCGGATCGAACTGGACCTCCGCCGTGTCCAGCGCCGCGACGCTGACGCTGGCATCGGCCGCATAGACCGTGGAGAGGTCGTAGAGCCCGACATCGTTGAGATACCAGCCATACAGCAGCCAGGCCTCGCCGTCGTACTCGAAGCGCACCTGGGTTGCCGGCCCGATGTCGTGGCTGATGTCGATCCTCACGTATTCCGGGCCGATAGCAAGCGGCGGCGGCGTCAACCACGAGCCGACGATCGTCCACTCATCCTGACTCGAGGAGCGAGTCAGGACTCGCGCGAGGCCACCTTCATACACGGCCGCCAGGCGATGCTTGAATTCCAGGATAAGACGGCCGGCGCTGGTCGTATCGACGTGGGCGGAGTCAAGGCACGCGTAGTCGCCGATGATATTGTCGCCTTCCAGCCAGGCTTCCGGCGCGGCGCCCCCGGCTTCGTTGCCCTCGTGCAACTGCCATTCGCCGTCCTGCTCCTGGTACCACCCCGGCGGGGGGAAGGAGCCGTCAAACCCCTCATCCAGGAAGTGGACGCCCGGCCCCATCACCTCGCAGTGGACGGGGACCTCCTGGTCCTCGCTGCCGTAGTTGGCGATGGTGGCACTCACGGGCCTATGGCCTATCGCCTGGACACCGACATCGTTGGCGGGGACTTCTCCGGCCAGCTCCAGAAGCGCGCTGTACTCGCATCGAATGCTGTAGTCGGAACTGGCCGCATCGCCCGCCGCCCGGAGGGTGTACCGACCGCCTTCACTGAGCAGGAACTCCTCGGAGAACGGTAGCGTGTCGGCCCAGACCTCCAGTCGCGCTTCAAAGAGCACAACCTCGCCGGGACCGGTCAGGAGGACTTCGGCGAAGCCGAAGGCCATGTTCTCGAACGAGTCAATGGAGATCACTCCCGACAGCGAGCACCATTGCGTCGCCGTGGAATCGAAGACGACCTCAAAGATGGACTCGCCGCTTCCGTCTCCCCAATGGCCGCCGCCGCTGACACCATCGCCGTACGCATACCCGTCAGCCGACAGGTAGGTATCGGTGATGGATGACTGCTGGCTGGCCTCGCCCTTGCTCATACCGCAGTCCGCCACGAGCGTGTTGTCATAGTCGCCGAAGCCCTCGGCCGCATCCTGCTCTTCAAGATCGCAAACCGGCTCCTCATAAATGACTAGGCCCGCCTCGACGTGGAGGGTCCTCGTCTGCTCGACGGGCGCGATCTCGCCGCGGATCGGGCGCACGCCGCCGTTCGGTGCCGGCCCGGCGCCGCCGGTCTTCCCGTCGGCGAGCAGCAGCACCGCGGCGGCCGGTATGAGCAGGAGAGCCCCGATCGTTGCGCCGTGGCCCCGCCGTCGATTCACGATGGCCTGCTTTGCCTGCCGCTTCATGGCGTTTCTCCTTGGTCTGTCGCCCGGTTCGAGCGCCGTGATGCAGCGTGCGACCCGACCCGCACATCGCGTGCATGGCGCGGGTACTGCTCCGGCCCTCTTCTGCCTTTCCTGAATGGTCCGCGCCCCGTCATCACGACCCCCTTCCCGGGCACCGGTCTCCGCGCCGCCGACGGCCCGACCCACGCGGCGGATGCCGCTCAGGCGGGCGGTCCATATCCATCATAACAGGATAATCTGTTCCGATATGAGGAAACCCGGCGATTCCTGAGGTTTTCGGGCGCGCCGGTCGCGGACGCTCAGCGAGCCCGCATTTCGCGGGTGCACCGTGATCGTGCCGACGGCATCCTCACCGCAAGCCGTCAACCGGCCCCCCGGCGTTTGTCGTCAGCCCCAGTTGGCCAGGAGGATGAGCAGGTCGACGGTGTTGACCACGCCGTCGCCGTTGATGTCGGCCGGGCATGGCTCGCCTCCGCCGGGGCAATCGCCCCACGCGGCCAGCAGCGCCAGCAGATCGGCGGTGTTGACCACGCCGTCGCCGTTCACATCGCCGGGGGTCGGCGGCAAACCGCCGACGAGGGCCAGGCCGTGCGCATAGCCGGCGCTGATGGCGCTGTAGGTCTGGTCGTCGGGCACCTCGGTCTGCCCTGCGTAGTTGGCGCCCCAGGCCACGAGCGAGCCGTCGTCGCGGAGCGCGACGCTGTACCCGAAGCCGGCGGCGATGGCCACGAAGTCATTGCCCTCCGGCACGTTGATCTGGCCGTAGTCGTTCGCGCCCCAGCCGACGAGCGAGCCGTCGAGTCGGAGGGCGAGGCTGTGGTAATCGCCAGCGGCGATGGCGTCGAAGTCGTTGCCTGCGGGCACCTCGATCTGGCCGTCGCTGTTGGAACCCCAGCCGATGATGGACCGGTCGGCCTTGAGGGCCAGGCTGTGCAGCCCGCCGGCGGCAATGCCCCTGAAACCGGTGCCGGGCGGAGGCGTTGCCTGGCCGAAGGCGTTCCAGCCCCAGCCCTCGATGGAGCCGTCGGTCCTGAGGGCGAGGCTGTGCAGATCACCGGCGGCGACGGCCGTGAATCCGCCTCCGTTCGGCACGTCGATCTGGCCGTTGTTGTTCCATCCCCAGCCGACGATCGAGCCGTCAGTCTTGAGGGCGAGATTGTGCAGGCCGCCGGCGGCAATCGCGATGAAGTCGTTGCCGTCCGGCACGTCGGCCTGGCCCTCGATGTTCCAGCCCCAGCCCGCCAGCGAGCGGTCGGTCCGCAGGGCGATGCCGTGATATCCGCCCGCCTCGACCGCGGTGAAGTCCTCACCGGCGGGCACGTCGATCTGGCCATAGGAGTTGTTTCCCCACCCGACGATCGACCCCTCGGCCAGAGCGACCGCGGGCGCGACAGCGCCCAGCGCCAGGGCGATCATGAACGTCTCCGAAGCTCGATGCAGCGTGTGCATGCTCATCGTTCTTCTCCTCGCTTAGCGGTGTTTCCCATCCGGTGCATCCCTTCACCAAGCATGCGACAGAGAACTTCCGTTCCTGCGCCCCGCGAAGGGGCGGAGGCCGCCTTGCCGCTCCACGGGCCGGCCCGATGCGACGAGCCACATCGCGGACCATCGCGCGAGCCGGCGCATTGACACGGACGGCGAGGCCTGGCTTAGACCGGCCGTCCTCTGCTTTTATCCACCCTGGTGCTTGGCGCCGGCCCTGCCGGCCACGCTCCTGCCGGCCGGCTCGGCTCGTGTCCGGGCCTGAAGAGTCCTCTGGGCCCACGACACATGCGGCGCGCTCAATCTGTCACCCCTACCTGTTATCAAACCAACTGACGGCGGCGAGTCAAGCGAAAAATGCCACCTGAAGGTCGATTTGCGCTTCCCGCTCGCGGCCGTGGTCGGCCCCGGAAGCCCCTGCCGCGACCGGGAAGAAGCTGTCAGCCGGCCGCCCGGAAGCGATCTGGAGGCTCGTTCTTCTGGCCTCAGGCTTCGCCGGTCGGGGTCGATACGACCCCCCGGGGGGTCGGCGGCGGACCGGCGCCCGGCCGTGCCGGGGCAGAATCTCACGTGGGAAGGTGACGCGGGCGGCGATCGGGCGGATAATACGACGACCATTTTGTCCGGAAAGCGGTCATGGTGCTTCCGGGTCCAATGAACTCCGAGATCCCGCAACCCTTCGCCCCGCATCCATGGGCAGACCAGCATGAGCACGTTCAAGTTTTTCTTCACGACACACAAATGGGCCGGCATCATCCTCTCCCTGGCCTTCACCTGCACCGCCACCAGCGGCTTCCTCCTGCTGATCAAGAAGAAGGTGGACTGGATTCAGCCGCCGACTCTGAAGGGCGCTGAAGGAGGCGTGGCGGAGTTCATCACCAACCAGAGACTCTTCGAGACCGTCTTCGCCCAGAATCACCAGGACTTCCGTTCGCTGGAGGACATCGAGCGGGTGGATTTCCGGCCGGGCAAGCGCGTCTTCAAGGTGCGGTCCGAGCACCATCATTCCGAGATCCAGGTCTGCGCGGTGACCGGGGAGGTGCTGAGCGTCAAGTGGCGGATGTCCGATCTTCTGGAGACCATCCACGACGGCTCGTTCTTCGTCGGCTGGATTCATGACTGGTTCATGCCCGCCTTCGCCGTGGCGCTGCTGTTCATGGTGTTCAGCGGGTTGTGGCTGTGGATCGAGCCGATGCTGCGCAAACGCCGGCGGAAACGGCGCGCCGCGGCGCGATGATCGTGTGTCGTTGTCCTGTACACCGCGTTTTTGTTCCACTTCTTTCGAGCACACCCATGTCACGGTCCATTCTCGCGGCGACGGTTGCCCTTTCCTGTGCCGGGTTTCTCGCGCCCGTGAGCGGTGCTGAAGACCTGCCGCCTGAGAAGGCGCAGGAGCTGTCGCGCCGGCTCGCCGTCCTGCACGAGGAGATTGATCTTCTCGCCGATGAACGCGAGCGGGATTGGCTGAACCGGCAGCGGGCCGCCGAGATCCGCAGCCTCGTCGGCGAGGTGCTTGCCGACGCGGACCACCGGGCCGGCCTGCTCGAGGACGGCCTGCTCGCCGGCTACGAGCGGGGCTTCTTCATCGCAGGCCCGGACGGCGATTTCAGACTTCGCATGAATGGTCGGCTGCAGTTCCGTTTCGTCTACAACCACCAGGACAACGGGCCGGAGGATGATGACCGCTGGGGGTTCGAGAATCGTCGCTTTCGCCTCAGCTTCAGCGGCCATGTCTTCGACAAGAGCTGGCGCTACAAGATCGGCGGCGGATTCGATCGCGACGGCGGCGCGTTCGAAACGAGTGATGTCTACATCGAGAAGGACCTCGGCGACGGCTGGTCCCTGCGCGCCGGGCAGTTCAAGGGGCCGTTCCTCCGCGAATATCTGCAATCCGCCTTCCGCCAGCTCGCCGTCGATCGCTCGCTGGTGAGCGCCGCGTTCGGCCAGGGTCGGTCCGACGGTATCCAGTTGAGCTGGGAGGGCGAGCACCTCGCCTTCTACGGGCTCTGCAGCGACGGCTTCGGCAACGATGACACCGCGGCACTCGATGAGGACACCGAGATCGCCCTCACCGGACGCGCCGAATGGCTCCTCGCCGGCGACTGGAAGCAGTTCCGCGACTTCAGCGGCTGGTCCGATGATGAGTTCGACCTGCTCCTGGGAGGCGCCGCCCATTATGAAAAGGATGAGTACGGCACCGGCGCGGGAGGCGAGGAAGAGACGTTCACCTGGACGATCGACGCCTCGGCGGAGTGGGCCGGAGCCGGTCTCTTCGCTGCCCTTGTCGGCCGGCACCTGGACGCGGCCGGTCAGGACCAGTACGGCCTGGTCGTCCAGGGCAGCGTGTTTCTGGCGCCCGATGAGTGGGAGTGTTTCGCCCGCTACGAGTGGGGCGACGAGGATGGCGAAAGCGACGACCTCAGCCTGCTCACACTCGGGGTGAACCGATACTTCAGCGGCCATGACCTTAAGTTGACCGTTGACCTGGGGTACGCCTGCAATGCCGTCGGCGATTTCTGGGCCTCCTCCGGTGCCGGGTGGCGAGCCGATGAGAGCGGCTCCGAGGGCCAGATCGTCCTCAGAACGCAATTCCAGCTCCTCTTCTGACGGCGGGGCCGTGGTTGAGGAAGCTCGCCGGGCGGCGCGGCGGGCGAGGCGCTGCGGCCGCGTCCAGCCGTCCTTTCGGCAGGCCGGGCAGCGTCAGGCGGATCGGCGCTGAAGACGGGGGAGAACATATTGTGCATGGCAAATATGGCCCTTTGCCTTCCTGCCCAGTCTGCCCCGGTTCACTCACGGATCCGGCGGTGCTCGGGGCCCCGGCCGTCCGCCGCCCTCTAAGGGCAGAGAGCCGCGGTTTTCCGACAAAAGGTGTTTGCGGCGGGCATCAATCGCTGCTAATCTGAATACGGCCGGGTGAGTGGTCGGTCTGTGCCGGACCGGGCAGTCTCCGGCCGACAAAGAGGCGTTGGTGCAAGAGAGAGAGTTGCGCCCGCTGTGGCGTGCTCTCTTGCTCTGTTTTTGCCCTGTGTGGATTCACCGGTGCCCGGGGAAGATCCCGGCGCCGGAGTACAGGAGGCTTGGGGGAAGGAGAGTCGGCGGGCAACTGCCGGCGTACGCTCGGAGCACATGGCCGCTCAGCGATGTGCAGGATGAACCGTTCGTCTTGACGGTCTTGAGAGGCCGGGAACACTTCTCTCTGTGAAGGAGGAAATGATTATGATTCGATCAGCTTTGGCAATGTTGGCGATCGCTGCGATACCGGCGACGTCAGCCCTCGGCGCGGTCATCTTCTATGACAATGATGGTGACTTTCTTGCCCAGATGGGCTCGGCGGGCTACCTCTTCGAAGGCCTGGAGACCTTCGAGGAGAACAACCTTCCCGACAACTCCGTGTTGGGGCAGGCCGGCCCGGTGTGCGGCGGCATTCCCTGGGTTGACGGGAACGGCCAAGGATTCCCAACGGGCCTGGACCAGTTGAACCTCTGCATCTCGTCCACCGGCGTCGGCGACATCGCTCTCCTCACGAACGGGTTCTTCGGCGCTGTGACGGATGTTCTCGGGGCGAACACGTTCGTCGACAGCACGAACATGGAGTTCCAGAACGGCATCACCGCCGGCGTGGGATTCATCGTCACGGATCTCCTCAACCTCGGCGGTTCCGACATCACCGTGTATGACACGTCCAACAACGTGATCGGCACCACTGTCTCGTCGGCCGGCCGCGCCTTCGTGGGCGTCTACTCCGATGCAGCGATCGGCTACATCAATATCGCCGCGCAGAACGGTGGCGGCGAGATGCTGGATGACATCCAGATGTACAACATCCCCGGTCCGGCTGCCCTGAGCCTCCTGGCTCTGGCCGGCCTGGCCCGTCGTCGTCGTCGCTGAACACGCCTCGACACGACAGACACCACACTTCCGGGATCTAACCGGGCAGGCTCCCCCTCGGGGCGCCTGCCCGTTTCTATGCCCGGCACATGGTGCGGTCGACGTGCGGCGGTGCCGGGACGCAATCGCAGGACGCCGGTCAAGCGCAGCGCGCACGCACGCACGCGGTCTTGAGGGGCCGTCTGTTGTTGGGTTCGGGTCGTGATCGCGAGCTCTATGAGTCGGCGATGAGCGATGAGCGATGAGCGATGAGCGCTGCAGATAAGCGACGCGGCTCCGCCGCGTGATGTGCCTGATGAGGGAAACGCCGAAAGCCGAAACGCCGAAAGCCGAAAGCCGAAACGCCGAAAGCCGAAGGCCGAAAGCCGAAACGCCGAAACGTGGAGGGGGCGGCCTCTCAGGCGGCCGTTCGGGGGCGGGCAGATATTTGGCATCCATTCTTGAATCGCGCGGCTCTGATGTTAGGGTGGATGTGTTCGGACGCGGTTGGAGGTCGCTCTGCGCACCGGTCGCTTGATGTGATGCGGCCGACCCGTCGCGGGCAACGGTCCTTTGAAGGGCAAGGCTATGACATTCGTTCCCAGAGCAACGTTGGCGGGGGTGGTTCTCCTGGCAGCGCTCGCCGTGGCGGGCAGCGCGGCAACAACACTGAAGGTTCACGACCAGGATGCGGACCCGGCGGGGGAGAAGCTCCTGCGGCTGCCGGAGATGCTGCGCGGCCGCGCTGCGCCTCAGGCGCAGCCCACGGACGGGTGCGGCGGAGGCGAGAGCTATTGGCGCGGAGCGGGCGGCGTGCGCGAAGCCGGCGCCTGCTGTCTCATGGATGACTGCATCGATGTCGGCAGTGAACAGGAATGCTCGGCGCACGGCGGCGTGTTCTTCCCCGGCGCGGCCTGCGCCGACGGCGTATGCGGCATCGGCGCCTGCTGCTTCCCCCTCGGGTGCGTCGACACCGATGCATACACCTGCATCACGGGCGGCCGGGAGTTCATGGGCGCGGGCACGCAGTGCATCGATGACCCGTGCGAGATCGGCTGGGGCGCCTGTTGTCTGTCCGAGGGGTGCGAGGAGCTTTCGCTGGAGGAGTGCGACCTGGCGGGCGGGACCTGGGCCGGACCCGGCATCGAGTGCGCCGGCGGGCCGTGCGACAGCGGCGCCTGCTGCCTGGAGAATGATGAGTGCATCGAGAACCGGCGCTTCGAGTGCGACGACCTGGGCGGCGTGTTCCACGAAGGCGTCGATTGCGATTCCGATCCGTGCACCGAGTACGGCGATTGCCCGGACACTTCGCTCTTCGCCCAGTCCAAAGACGGGCCGGACGACGATTTCATGGGCATGACTTCCGAGGTCAGCACCGGGTACAGCCGCTGGGAAGACTTCACGGGCGTCGGCGGCGCGATCGAGTCGCTGCTCTGGTGGGGCTTCGATCTGTACTGGGCCGGCGGCTGGTACGAGTGCGAGGAGACGGACAACACCTTTCAGATCAGCTTCCACGAGGATGCGGGCGGCGTCCCGGGCGATCTCGTCTGCTCCTATGTCCTGGAGGTGAGGCGCACGCCGACCGGCATCTACTACCTGGGCACGGAACTGAACGAGTATTCCGTGGATCTTCCCGAGCCCTGCGTGCTGGTGAACGGCTGGGTGTCGATCGTCGGAGAAGGCGATCCCGGCTGCTGGTTCCTCTGGATCAGCGCCGGCGTTGGCTATTCGTACTGCGACAACTGCGTGCCGCCCCAGCAGGATTACGATCTGAGTATCTGCCTGATCGGCACGGAAGGCGGCGTCTTCGGCGCGTGCTGTGACGATTCGACGGCCCAGTGCCTCGAGGACGTTGAGATCACCGACTGCATCGGCGAGGACCTGCGGTTCATGCCGAATGCGATGTGCGAAGACATGGACCCGCCGTGCGGGGTGATCATCGGCGCCTGCTGTTTCCCCGATGACACGTGCACGATCGAAACGGAAGCGGACTGCGCCGATCTGGGCGGCGACTGGCTGGGCAAGAACTCGATCTGCTCATCATGCCCCTGCATCACGCCCTGCCCGCCCGAAGGAATTCCCGAGGGCGAGCCGACCTGCTACGACTTCTACATCGATCAGTTCAACGGTGGGTGCCTGGCCGACGAGGAGCTCTTCTCACCCATCTATCCGGGCCAGCTCATCTGCGGCGAGAGCGGGATCTTCGACGATGGCATCGACATGGAACCCGACTTCGACTGGTATGAGATTCACGTCCCGGCGCAGGCGACGCTGACCTGGACGGTGGAAGCGGAGTTTCGGCCGGGCCTGTGGATCGTCGATGGCCGCGAGGGTTGTCCGGGCAATGTCCTGGCCCAGTCGGAAGGCTACGAGTGCTACGAGACGATAGCGGCCGCGTACGTCTATCCCGGCACGTACTGGCTGGTGATCGCGCCGTGGAGCTGGACCGATTCCGCCGCCTGCGGCACGCGGTACACCGCGCTGGCCATGCTCGACCCGTTCTGTCCCGCCGACTTTGATGGCGATGGCGATGTCGATACGGCGGATCTGCTGTTTCTGCTCAGCGCCTGGGGCACGCCCGACGGCGATGTAGATGGCGATGCCGACACCGACACCGCCGATCTGCTGGCGCTGCTCGCCGCGTGGGGTGAGTGTCCGTAAGGTCGTTTGCGCACAGGACTACCGGCGACTGAGGCCGGCTGCCCCGAGTGCGGGTGG
>Ga0272441_10006696_pt1 | contig 19126 bp, 33 predicted proteins | sample SSMProp6N_FD_193582 | JGI IMG/M metagenome (GOLD analysis project Ga0272441, IMG submission 193582) | Marine sediment archaeal communities from Little Sippewissett salt marsh, Falmouth, MA, United States - SSM-Prop-6N | ecosystem: Environmental > Aquatic > Marine > Wetlands > Sediment ... | reverse complement strand
TCGACTGGCCCTGCCTCTGCAGGTCATTGATGCTCCTGAAAAAGGAATCGATGACATCGGGTCTTATGAAGAGTATGCCGTCTGCATCATCTATTATGTCCTGCTCAAGGAACTCCTCCTTTATGCTGTCGGGTATTTTCATCTGTTTCACCCGTTTGCGCATCCTTCTCATCCGCCGGGGGGTGAGGAATTCCTTCATCTCCTTTTCTTTTTCAGTTTCCGTGTCCATGTGTCCTGTCCGTCTTTGCCTTTCCCATGGCGATGATGCAGAATATGGGAAGGGCGAAAGATGGTATCAGATAGGCAGCGAAGCTGTTCATCCATATGGTGCATACGAGTATCTGCATGGCCGCCAATGCTAGGAGTCCTATGACGAAAATAAGCTGGAGCCTGTCATCCGGGGTTAATGCTCCTTTGCTGTTTTTTCCAGGTGTCATCATGTGTGTAAAGGGGTTGTGTGATTTAAATGTTATGGAATATTTTTTTTATTTTGTTCGTGATGACTCAGACAGGCGGCATCGCCACATACATACTGGAGGAATACGAGGGATACACAATAGAGGAAATGAGGCGGATAGTGGAGAAGGGCATATTACCCTATAAATAGGGATCCTTATATATTCTCTCAAAATAAAAAAATTCAAGGAAGAGGAAGATCCATCCGGTATACATCGAATACTGCATTATTCCCATCGCAATATACCAGGTTTCTTAATAGTATGCCGTATTCACCAAATTTTGTTAGTTCTGTCCCATCGTTTGTGAAAGTCGACGGGGTTCCTATTGGCCCAGGTGTCACTATCTCCAGTGTAACGATCCCGATATCTGGTTCAATTTTGAATTGCATATCTAATACTTTTATTATGTATGTTGGGTACCCGTCATAACTGAAGGTGTATGATTCGCCCTCTGATATTGAAATGATGTCTATTTTGGAATAGTCATTATCTGGGAAGTCAGGATTGCGAACAAATATGGTAAATAACACATGATGATTCGTATATATTTCATCTATGATTATGCTATATACCCCGAAGGTTATTCGTGTTTTATCCTTTTCTAGAGTATGCACTTCCCGTGTTCCGAGTTCCCCCCCGTGTTGTATCGCTACTGTGGCCATGGCGTAATTCCCTGAAATGGATACATCCATTATCTCTATGATATATGTGCCGTAATCACCAGTGAATGCATATGTTCCTCCTTCTGGCACCTCCTGAAAACCAGCCGCAAGCCATTCAGTCTCGGGGCTAGGTATGCATCCATACCTATGGCCATCGAACCATCCTATGAATAATACAAGTAGAGCCATACAGATTACAATTAAGGCAACAGGAAGAATAATGCCAACTATCTTCTTCATATGATTATATCAAAAAAGTATTATTTAATTGTTTCCTGGAAAATTTTCCAGGGAAATGGTGATTTTTCCCCCCTATGCAACGGATAAGGATAATCGCGGCTATTGAAAAATAGGGGTGATGGGAAGAGATGGGGATAAGTGGAAATCCCCTTTTTTCAGAGGGTTATGACCTGTGACAATGCCACGAGGTCCCTGAGGTCGACCACCTGGTTGTTGTCGAAGTCGCAGATGACATGGTATCCTTCCTGTGACCGGTATGCCTGCCTGAATGTTCCCCAGTCGGTGATGTTCACTGTCCCGTCGCCGTTCACATCGCCTTTCCCATGCCATTGGCTCATCAAGGGGTACCTGTCATGGTTCTTGAGGCCCGGTATCATGTATGTCGTGTCCCCGATGCCGTCCATGTCCGCATCCATGCAGGTGTACCCGCTCCAGTAGTTGCCCCCGCTGGGGTACCCGTCATCCCATGTGTTTGTCTTCGGGTCGTACGCGTGAAGGGTGTTGTTGATGAAATTGTTATGGTACACGGTGTTGCCGCTGGACACATTAAGACGGAGGCCGCATCCGTTGCCCATGAAGACATTGTCGGCGATGGTGTTGCCACCGGAGTAATGGACATATATCCCGTTTTCCATGTTTGACGATATGGTGTTCCCCGCGATGATGGTGTTGCTCCCTGTCCAGGTGAGATGTATGCCCGTGCCCCCCGTGTTCGTTATGGTGAATCCCTGTATCAGCACATCCCCTGCGGATACGTGTATCGTCGCCTTCCCGGGATCCATGTTCAGTATCATGGGCCTGCTGGAGTTCCCTATGAGATACATGGTCCTGCCTATCTCCAGGCTTTCGGGGTATATCCCGTCATGGACATACACGGTCCCGTTCTCCATGGTGGCGTCTATCCCGTCCTGTATCCTTTTGAAATGGTCGTATCCCCACCCGGGGGTGTCAATGGTGTATCCGTCGTCAACATATGAGGTGTTCACCAGCGGCGGCACATCCGCCTCTTTTATCGTGAATCCGTATCCCGCCGACCGTATGGTGTTCCCGCTGGTGTCGTTCGCCCAGATGAAATACTCATATATCCCTATGAGGGAATACGTGCCGTTATGCCAATAGCCCCCCATATCCATCGTGGTGTTCGTGACAGACGAGTCGGGATAACGTATCTCCACCGTGACAGTGTCAACGGCGACATTGTCCGTGACATCGCAGGTGATGTTGACATATCCCCCAGCATCCTGGATGACGGGGTCCGCATGTATCCCTGTTACCGAGGGGGGCTGCGTATCCTCCTCCTCTTCCCCTATGGAGAATGTCCCGTTCATGGCGACCGTGCCGATGGGGGATGTCTCGTTGTGCCCGATGTCAATTATGGATATGCCGAGGGGGGACACCTCAAGAGGGCATCCTGACGCTGACAGGTTGACCGATGCGATGACGAAGTCCCCTGTCATGGCGGGGTATGCCGTGAACACGATGTTGCAGTACCCCATTGTGTTGTTGATGTTTGATCCCCATATGGTGAACGGCTGCTCCGCCTCCGCCAGGTCCATATGGACGACCGATTGGTTGAATGTGATGTTTATATGGACAGATGTGCATCCCGGGGTGCCCACGTTCTCCATATGCAGAGATGTGACGGCTGTCCCCCCCGGGGGGCATGATGCGTTATCCAGGATTATCAACGCGGGGGATATGGGGATGTTTTCCACATATGCCTGTATATGATCCTCTGTTGAATAGAGTGACCCGTCATGGCTTCGTGCCCATATGTCGTGTATTCCATTGTCATCCTGTGATGTGTCCCATGCATAGGTCCATGTGTCTGTCCCTGTCGCCATGCTCCATTCTCCCCTGTCTATGCTCACCTCCACTGTCTGAACTGTTCCGTCGCTGTCCATCGCCTCCCCCGATATGGATACCGTCCCTGATACCGTGGCGTTATCGGCAGGGGAGAGTATCGACACTGTCGGCTGTTGATCAGGGGTGCCGTTTATGGTGAATGTGCCGTTCACCGGGATGGGGTATATCATGTTATCGAGATCGTATCCGACATCTATGATGGTGATGCCCAGTGCCGATGTGTCGCCGGGGCCGCCGACGGCATTGAGCTCGAGGTTGGCGAACGGGAAGTCGCCTGTCACTGCGGGGAAGCATGTCAGTATCATGTTGGAGAACCCCTGGGTGTTTGATGTGTAGTCCCCCCAGAGGATGAAGGGTGTTTCAGCTGTGACCGAGTCCACATTGACGACATCCGGATTGAATGATATGTTCACCTGTATCGCCATGCATCCCGGGCTGGTTATCCCCGCCAGGCGTATGGGGACGGTTACCGTTGACCCCTGGTCGCAGGAGACATCGTCTATGACCATTTCCTCCGGCCCTGACGCATGTGCCGGGATGGATGACACCGGGGACATGACGAAGCATGCGGCCAGTATCACAAGTGCCCTCATTATTATTGTATCCATTCTCATGTTTTTCTCCTTCTTAACAGATCCTGTTTCCCTAATACAGTTCCCCGTATCCTGGGTTGCCCACGATATTGTTCGCGAGCCGTGTGATATCATACACGGATATGCGTCCGTCGCAGTCCACATCGGCGACGTTCTTATGGGGTATGGTGTATCCCCCCGACCCGATGATGTGGTTCGCGAGGTATGTGACATCGTACGCCGACAGGCCGCCGTCCCCGTCTATGTCCCCGTTTTCCCATACCTCCATCTGCACGGACGAGGTGTCCCAGTTATCATGCTCGTCTGTGGCGGTGATGACAAGGGAAAAAGTGTCGTATATATGGGTTGTGCCGTTCCAGCTTGACATGAGAGATGCATTCGTCCTCGCATACCAGGTGTCAGTCCCCGTGGCATGTGCCATAGGCGACATGGGGTTTCCCCCGAGCAGTGAGAGATCTATTAAAACACTGGATATGTTGGATTCGTCTGTCACGTCAATGGTTATGTTCACATACTCGCTGTATATGGTGTCGTCGTCCTGGGGGCCGTACCCTGGCTTGTCAGCGGTGTCGAGGGGTATCACAGCAAGGGTGGATGACACCCCTGAGAGAACAGGGGGTGTGTCATCGATGCTTTCTATTGTGAATGTGTATGCTGGGGATGTTTCCGTGTTCCCGCTTGTGTCGTTCGCCCGTATATGATAGGTGTATATTCCCGCTTGGCTGTATGTCGCATTATAGTGATAGCTTCCCTCATCCATGGGGATTTCCAGTATTGTGGAATCCGGATAGGTGATGTTCACCAGGACCGTGTCCACGCCCGCGTTATCCGTCACGGAGCAGGTTATGTTGACATATCCGTCCTCGTACTGGGGATCTGGTGTGTCTGTTATTGATGTGATCACCGGGGGCATGGTGTCCTGTATGGCGAATGTGTATGTCGCTGATGTCTCCATGTTCCCGCTGGTGTCGTTCGCCTGTATGCAGTAGGAATGTGTCCCGACCTGTCCGTATGTGGCGTTATGCCAGTATCCATTTGTCATCTCGATGTATTCGGGCAGGGTGTCGGGATAGTATATCATGATCATCACGGTGTCAACCATTATGTTGTCGGTGACATCGCAGGTGATGTTGACATGTCCCCCGGCCTCCTGGGGGTCGGGGCTGTCCGATATGTTCGCTATTGCGGGGGGTGTGGTGTCCTGTATTGTGAAAGTGTGCTCTATTGACCGTTCAAGGTTCCCGCTGGTGTCGTTCGCCCAGATGAAATACTCATATATCCCTATGAGGGAATACGTGCCGTTATGCCAATAGCCCCCCATATCCATCGTGGTGTTCGTGACAGACGAGTCGGGATAACGTATCTCCACCGTGACAGTGTCAACGGCGACATTGTCCGTGACATCGCAGGTGATGTTGACATATCCCCCTGTTTCCTGGGGATCCGGGGTGTCTGCGACATTGCTGATGACTGGCCCCGTGGTGTCCCCTATGGTGAACAGGTATGTCCCTGATGCCGCGGTGTTCCCGCTGGTGTCGTTCGCCCAGATATGGTAGGTGTATTCCCCAAGCTGGGAATATGTGGAGTTATGATGATAGCTGCCGTCATCCATGGGGGTTTCCAGTGTTGTGGAATCGGGATAGGTGATGTTCACCATGACGGTGTCCACGACCCCGTTGTCCGTGACATCGCAGGTGATGTTGACATGTTCCCCGGTTTCCTGTGGATCAGGGGAGGCCTGCACCGCCGATATGGCGGGGGGCTGTGTGTCAATGATGGTGAATCCATGTCCATGGCTGGAATCAGAGTTGCCCTCTGTGTCCTGTGCATATATGAGGTATATGTGTTCCCCTGGCTGATTGTAAGTCTGGTTCAGATGCCATGTGTCCGTCCCGGGTATATTGGCCATGCAGTGATGGCTTGTTGTCTCATCAGGATGTGTGACATACACCTGTGTGATGTTCAAGCTGCTCGCATCGGTTACGACGCAGGTGATGTTTATGAATCCCCCTGCCTCTTGGGGGTCAGGATTGTCTGTGACATCGGTGATTACAGGCGGCGTGGTGTCCTGTATGGTGAATGTGTATGCCCCTGATGCCGCGGTGTTCCCGCTGGTGTCGTTCGCCCAGATATGGTAGGTGTATTCCCCAAGCTGGGAATATGTGGAGTTATGATGATAGCTGCCGTCATCCATGGGGGTTTCCAGTGTTGTGGAATCGGGATAGGTGATGTTCACCATGACGGTGTCCACGACCCCGTTGTCCGTGACATCGCAGGTGATGTTGACATGTTCCCCGGTTTCCTGTGGATCAGGGGAGGCGTCAATATTGGATATCGATGGTGGCACCGTGTCACCTATGGTGAATGTTCCGTTCACAGGGATGACGGGTATGGAGCCATGGAGAGAATGCCCGACGACCTCTATCTCTATGTCGAGGGGGGATGATTCAGCGGGGTTTCCCTCGGCTGACAGGTTTATGAATGCACAGGTGAAGTTCCCGGTCTGTGGCACGGATGCAGAGAGGAGTATGTTCATGAACCCCATGGTGTTGTCTATTGTTTTCCCCCATGCGGCGAAACCTGATGACCCTGTGACCTGCAGCACATGTATCACCCCCGGGTCGAATGATATGTTTACATGCACTGTGTCGCATCCCGGGCTTGATATGTTCGCAAGACGCAATGATGCGATGATGGTGGATCCGGGCTCGCAGATGACATCATCGATCAGTATCTCCTGCTGCCCCTCCATCGTCATCGTGTAAGGGGGAACAAATCCTATGGCGTCTTTAACCTCCAGCCCCCTGTTGCCGTTAATGCTTTTGCTTAATCCATCGGTCTTTCCAGGCAGGATAAACGAGTATCCGCTGAAAATGAGGATGGCTATCAATATTATGCTTACTGTTTTTTTGCCTTCATACATAAGTATCCAATCCCCTTTCGGATGTATAATCTAATAAGCTATCGGTTTAAAAGCTTTGTCATACAAAACATATACTATGTGATGACAAAAAAATGGGGTCTGGTTCTTTTCTCAGCTATACTGTATCGATGTCTTCTCGGCGTACTTGTCAAGCTTGTACTCTATGTCCGCGGGGTCAGCGGTGTTCCCCTTCTCATCCGTCCATGTGTGGGTCTGCGTGTTGTAGAAGAATACTGTTTTTTTTCCCGCTTTCTTGTCGAAGAATGACAGTTCGCTGCTCACACGGGTGCATCTACCCTGTATTCTCAATTCACCCGTGGTGCATCCGTCCTTTCCGGCTATGCCTTCAGCCATGAAGAAAGAATCAGGTTGCCACTATTTATATGTTTTCAGGATCGGTTCTGTCGCATTTCCGGTTGTTATCCTGCCGCTGTCGCATTCGGTTGGTGTTTATGGAATTTTTTCCAGGGAAACTATTTATATAAGCTATCTGATAAAATAGGCATATGGCACAGAAAGATGGATGCCCTAGAGGGTGGCAGATAAAAAAAGATGGCGTATGCGTTAAATCGATGAGAGAGCATTGCCAGAAGCTTCCTGAAGGGTATACTCTTGTTCATGATTGCGGTAAGAAGAAACATGATTATTGTTGCGGGGTTGGCGATACTGATACATGGCAGGATAGCAAAGGGGATATATATGCGGTGGAAGCATTTGATTTTGATTGTGGATGCAGGGCATATGGAGAGATAATCGGCGGTCCTACTGAGTTAGATTGATAGGAATATACCAACCGAATGCGGCACCACCACTTTACCAACCGAGTTTGTAGACAGAACCTCAGGATCAGATGTACTGCTGGATGTTCTTGTCGAATATCCTGAATGATAAATTCCCTTTTTTCCTTTCCCCGCCCCATTCCCGTCCACGTTGAAGATTCGTCTCGTTAATCTCCTCCACGACATCAAAAGGGCTTCTCTTGTCAATTATCTCCACCCGGTATCTCGGATCGCATCTTCCTGTCCTGCCGTTCATTACCTGCCCCGCTGGGCATCCATCCTTCTGTTTCATATGCACCAAGTATCGTGTTCACTACTATATAAATATGATCCTGGCTGGCTCCAAAATGAAAGAGAGAGGATACCCCTCCTTTTAGGGTATATCCCTGTTTGCCTCCCCGTCTGACACCTGGTGAAGATAGCCGCTGAGGCATTCAAGGGAGCAGAACTTGCTCTTCCCTGGGGGGAGCAATACCTCCATATAATCCACCTTCTCCCTCCCGTCCGTCAATATGATGGATGTCAATCCTTCTATTATTATCCAGCCGTTCGCCTGGGCGGGGGCGACACCCTCATCCAGACTATGTGGCATATATACCTTTTTGCCGCATTGAAGGCATTCAATATATACGGGGCGGTCATGCATTTTTTTCCTCATGTATTCCACCTGTCATCTATCTTTTCCATTATTGTATGGCGAACTTGAGGGTGTGGAACTGGTTGAATATGCGTATGTGTGCCTTGTAAAGGCCGTTCCCTGCGTGTTCCCATGTGCCAGCCAGGGGATCGTATGTTGTCTGGTTCCAGGTGAACATACTGTCCACCTGTCCATAGATGATCGTCTTCGTGCATGTCGACGCGTTGAAGGGCACAATGGATTGCCACTCGTTCAATGCGGACACATACTTGTATATCCCTATCGCCGAGTCTTCGCAGCTGGTGGATATGGGGAACACATGTATGTAGAGGCCTTCAAGGTGTATCCTGACGACCTGGCTGTGGTTGTACACCTGCATGCTGTCTGTCTCAACCAGGTTGTCCGTTGCGAATTGAGCATGGGTGAACGGCTCCACGACCCAGATGTAGGAGAAGAGGACGATGGTGATTGTCAGCCAGAGGACCGACCTGGCCATGGGGGACAACCGCTGGTACTGCTCCAGCATCTTGTTTTTTCTTTTTTGTTTTTCCCGCGTGCCTGTTTCAGCAATGTCCATCTGGCTTTTTTATGTGCGTGGATGTATTTAACTGTTGCCTGGAAAAAAATCCAGTATAAAAGAAGATGCATGGGAAGGATTTTTTACCAGGTGTTCCATCCTCTGGACTTGAAATAGGGTGGTATGTCATAGTTTTTTTTCCTCAATTGTTCTTTTGCCCGTAATCGGTATGTTTTGTTGAGGTGTTTCCGTACCTGTTTCCTGTCCCTGTGGAAGAAGTTTTTCAGTTTCCAGGGGCTTCTTTTTGTCCGGGACATATGAATATGTTTTTTTTTTGGGTGTATCGGTTATGGTGTTTTTGTGTCGATATCCGATACCTTATGTGTTTATTTTTTTTTTAGTCGAGTTTCTGTATGGTTGTTCCTTTCCTGAGTTTCCCTTTTTGTTCCAGGTGGTGCTTCACGGTCTGGTGCATGCTGTATGAGCCGCTCTGGTGGCGTGTTGTTCCCACCTTGTGTATCTCGCTGCCTTTCGCTTGGTATATTCCGAGTGTGCTCCATATGTGTCCGTTCGGTGTTCTTTTACCTTTTTTGTCTATCTTGTAATAATATTTTGCCATGTTTTTTTCCTCTTATGCCTATATTTTTTATTTTTTTATTAAAAAATCTTTTGTTCGCTTTGCAAATGATTTCGCCTGTGAGAATGTCATTCTGTCTTCGAGTATTCTTCCATCTGGTGTTTTCACTCCGAATCTGTATGGAAATCTGTAGAATACTGTTAATTTGTTTTTTTTCAGTATTTGGTTTTTTCTGTTGCATCCATACCCTGGTATCCATATTGATCCTGGTTTGCATCCGTGTTTATTTGCCAACCTTTCCTGATATTTATCGTAATTAATTTCTTTTTTTGGTATTTTTATTTCCATTGGCCTCATAATATTCCTCTTTTTAGTGTCCGAACTGGGGGTCTGTTTCGTGGAATGTCTGGCCTTTCCTTACGGGCCAGAGTGTTCCGAGCCTCATGCAGGAGTTGTCCTCTCCCCGTCTGCCGTCGTGGCAGAATGGGTATGACCCGCGGAGTATGGGCGTGTTGTCGTATTTTTGTATGTGCAGTCTGAATGTGTCCCCGAATGGTCGTGGTGTGGGTTCCTGTATGTTTGTTTGTCCGGTGGATCCTCTGTGGATGTGTCCTGTGCGTCTGCATATGGCTGTTTTGCAGGTGGGGCTGACTTTTTCCACGATGACGTATTCATAGTTTGTCTGGTCGTATCCCCAGCTTGAATGGAATATGTCGCCTTTTTTCACAGGGCATCCTGCCCTGTTTTTTTTCTGGCGTGGCGGGGGCGTGGGCTCTAGCCTGTTTGCGTCTTCACCGTCGTAGTAGTTGATTGGTGTGCTTATCCCTTTCATCCTTATTTTCCTATGCATGCTCTATCCTATTTTCCCCCCATTTTCATGTAGTTAACATTATCCTGCAGTTCCCTCATATCATTAAGTATCTCGTCAAGTTGTTCCTCTGATAATGAATCTTCCTGTATTAACTCTTTCACATTATCCATGTTTCGAAGGGTTTCGCCTTTCAGTATGCCATATGGTGTTTCATATTCATCGATGCATTCTCCGTTGTATCGCACCTGCCCCGGCTGACATCCGTCTTTTTGTGTCATTTTATCTCTTTTTCCAGTAGTCCTTCAAGCTCTTTTTTCACCTGGGGCAGCTTGTATCCCCATTTCTGTGTGTCTCCGCGGAATGTGGTGTAGGATAGTGTGTTCAGGCGACGCATCATCCCCCCGGCGTCGAAATCGACCTCTCCCCCACCGGGCAGATGTGCCTTGAAGAGTCCGAATCCGAGGTGTTCTGCCCCTTTTATTTCGTGTATGGTGGGTATCCTGGGTGCGTATTTCCCCGCTGTGAGTATGGGTTTCCCCTCGTCCACTATCTTTATGAGTTCCCGTATGTCCTGTGCGTCTATGCATTCCGTTCCCCATGTCTGCCGTATGGGTATCTCTCCTCTCTTGCATCCTTCTTTCTGTGACATTTTTCACATCATTATCCTATATTTTTTTATTCTGTTGGGACATCCCGTGTCTGTGTGATAATCTCCTGCATCTCCATCACGGGGTATTTGTCTGTCTGGTACTGCTCATCAAGGTACCGTTTCGCCATCTTGTCATCCGTGGCGTAGAATGTCACCATCTCCGGTTCCGTGTCCATGCCTATGTCTAGCCATGCCCGGTATTTTTTCTGGAGGTGATAGGGATAGTGCCGTATCTCGTCGTTCCCGAATGTTGATGCGTTCATGAAGCAGGTTGCGGCCCATTTGTCCTTCCCGCCCTGTATGTCTCTGAGTGTCTTTCGTGACCAGAGACCCACGGTTATGTCCCCTGGGCCGCCCCAGGTGTCCTGATGGTCATCCACGCATTTCCCTGTCTTGTCCATTCTTTGCCCCAGCGGGCATCCGTCTTTTTGTGTCATTTTTTATTCCCTCAATACTGTGTAATCCAATACTTTCTCTTTCTCGAGGTATTCACCCAGGTCCCTGTATTTCCGCACGGGATCGCCCCAGCTCGCCCAGTCCGGCCTGTTGACTAGGGCTTTCTCCGCGTTCTCAAGAGTGGGTGATCCATTTGATTCCACCTGGTATCCGGTGCCGCATTCCCTGCAGGGCTTGTGCACCGTGCTGTATTCTATGCCGCCGAATTCCCCTGTCTGGGCGTACCCTATTTCCCCGTCTTTCCCGTAGTGTATCCATCCCGGTTTCCCTGGTGAGCTGGGTATGTGGGTGATGACATCGTATCCGTCCGCCAGGAGGGTTCTCGCAAGTGTCCGGAGGTCGTCGGACTTGAAAACAATATCGTCGATGCGTCGTGATGACACATCCTTTTCTATGCATCTGCCGCTCACAAATGTCTGCCCCGGCGGGCAACCATCTTTCCTCATTATTTCACCTTTTTTTCTGGCAATTGCTTCCCATGAAGCTCTTCTTCAGGTATGCTGCCCCATCCCATTGTTGTCGGCGGGGCGTTCATGACATGGTTTTTTCGCCATTCATCAGGATTTATCCTTCCATCCTTATGGCCCTTTGAATATTTTTTTATGCATCTGCCATTTATTTCTTTTGTTCCAGGTGGACAGCCAGATTTTACATTTATTATACTTAATATTTCTTTCTTCACATCCATTGCCTGGGATGATAATGTATCTAAATTGTCTGTGAGTCTTTCTTTGAAATCTTGTTTGTCGGTTGCCTCATCAAGAGCGGCATCTACTTCGTTGAATATTTCTCTTCTTTCATTCTGTATTATTCCATATATCCTTTTTTCCTCTTCATTGCTCAGATAATCATATGCCATGTTTTCTATCCTCTTTTTTTAGGCGTTATTGTGAGATACATTTCCTGTTTTTTTGATTCCCTTCTCCCCATTTTATTTTTGCTTCCCAGGCCCCAGCCTCTGTAATTTTTCTTACGGTCATATAGGAATATATCTCGAGGGAGTACCTCTATTACTTCCCCATTTGTAAGAGTGATTATTGTTTCAACAGGATATGCCAGAAGTTTTGGTACTTTATTCCGTATGCTTTTTATATATGAGCATTCCCCTTTGTATTTTTTTGTATCGGGTGGACAGCCGTCCTTTCCCATCATCATTTTTTTATCCACATCTTTCCTCATTATTTCACCTTTTTTTCTGGCAATTGCTTCCCATGAAGCTCTTCTTCAGGTATGCTGCCCCATCCCATTGTTGTCGGCGGGGCGTTCATGACATGGTTTTTTCGCCATTCATCCAGGTTTATCCTTCCTGTTTTATGCCTCTTGGGATATAACCACATATTCACCTTTGCGATATGGTGGAATATGTGATGCTTCCGCAGGTCAGGGTTATTTCGTGTCTCTGCGGCAAAATCCTCTGCTTCGTCGCTATACACATAGTCGATCACCTCTTCCATATGCCTCACAATTTCCAATGGCACATCGGTGACACAGTTATTTCCTTTCCTGTAGAATCCAAGGGGGCATCCATCTTTCTTCGTCATTATCTATTCGCCTTTTTATATTTTATAACATCCATTACAGAGTGAAGAAATTCATTAGCTATTGGTTCAAATCCCATATGATTGCCAACTGATTGTGCTATCTCATTCATATCGTCTGAATCGAGGGCTTTCATATCCTCCGCATACTCGCTTTTCCCAAAGTTATCCAAGAGAATTGAAAGTACTTCTTTATCAAATCCAAGTACGCAAAATTCTTTTTTCATATCGGGAACACAAGTACCATTAACTTTCATTTCTCCGACAGGGCATCCTTCCCATCCGTGTTTCTCATTCATATTATGACCCCTGTGTTCCCGTGTCGATGACTATCTGGCTGACACGGCCCTCTTTCATCTCGGCATACACGGGATAAATACCGTCCCCGTACCCTGTCTGGGACACGACATACTCATCCTCCTTGCTCATATACGGGGGGGATCCCTTATTGTCCAGCTCCCGTGACACCTTGTTATAGTCATTCCGGGAAAGATAGATAGGATCCGTTATGATAACATGGGCACTGTCTATCCCTATCTGGCCGATCTGTGTCATGCATCGCCCGTTTATCTTTTTCTCCCCGGGTTTGCATCCGTACTTGTTTTCCATGGTGTATAAAAACAGTAGGGTTGTATTTATAATTTGCCTGGAAAATTTTCCAGGAGACATACGACCGTTATGGCTTCATAGCATCTGGTTGCTATGCCGTGTCATTTCCTTGCATGCCCTATTCATCGCCTGGTTTCTCTTGCCCATGGCGATGATGAAGGAGTACCTGCCGTTCTCTATCTTGAAGACCCCGTATGTGCCAAAGCGATGGGACGTGAAGACCGGGTGCGGCGCGAACCCTACCCCCATCCATGTTCCTTTCCCGTTCCGCCACATCGCGATGATCCTGTGTCTGTCCATCTCCCTGTGTCTGTAGAGGGCCTTGAATGCTTTTATTTCCTCTTTGGAGAGTCGTGTCCATCCCACTGGCTTCCATTTCATTGGTTTCCTCCAGGGTGAATTGCTTCCCGGGGTGGTCATGGTGTCACTGTTGCCTCCATGTTTTCTGTCATCCTGTAGTACTGTGACATGAGTCCTGTTGTCCTGTTCCGTGTCCTTTCCAGGGGGATGATGCATCCCGTGTTCTGGAGGGAGAGGAATGTCACCTGGTGCATCTCCTCTATGAGGTCGCCATCGATCTTGTCGCGTACGAGGAACACGGGGCCCCATGGCGTCTCGGCCTCCTCGATGACGCATCCGTCCCTGAGAAGCTTTTTTATCTCGTCTATCTTGTCCATGGTAAGGGCTCCATGTGTTCCCGTGTCTTTTTTCTCCTCATCGTATGCCCCCGGGCAGCCCCCCGGGGTTGATCAGTGTTCCGCTGGGGTGAAGCACGATAAGGCTGGCGGGGCTATCATAGGTTATGGGGAACGGGTTGTCACCGATGCAGTTGTTCTCAAGCGTCCATGTTGACCTGTTGACAATCCGTGTCCATGGCTCGTCGCCATCCATGCAGTAGTGCCCCCTGATGGTGTTCACCACACAGTTCTCCTGGCAGTCTATGGGTATCACGGAGCAGGATGTATCCCCCGCAGTGGATTGGCCGGGGCAGCTGCTATGGAAATACCCGATTGTCTGGTTCTCAGCCCACCATGTCAACTCCAGGGTATCCCGTGCGATATCATCATTATTGTTTGCGTCCCCGCTGTCAACACCCCCCATGTAGACACCGCCGATAAATGCCGCGGAGGGAAGGGCTATAATGAGGAACATATAGATCAATATGTATGCATGCATCTTCACCATGTTTCTTTGCCTCTCCTTGCATACCTGTAAAGGACAGTCACAATAAAAATTTTTCCATCCCCGCCGCCTATTTTTTCCCCATGCGCCGCATCCGATGGACAATGAAAACAGCGGCTATGGCTGAAACAGCTACAGCAACGAGGATGACAAGTGTGTCATACAGAGGCGCATAAGGCACGATCAGGTTGATGCTGGGGAGAACCTCCGTCCTGACACGGGAAAGAACATCAGGGTATCTGCCGCAGGGCGCGGTGGTCCCGTTGTTGTACTCTATCCATGCCCCTGTCACCATGTATGTGCCATCTTCCCTCTGGGAGAAGGTGATGACGTAGTCGAAATCGATGAGGGCGCCTGTGCCGGATGTCATGTGTTTATACATTGACCCTGTGGATCCTAGTTCGTCGGCGGGGAGGCTTAATTCCCATCCGTTGTAGTATGCCTTGTTCGTGTCCACGGTCTCACCCTCCAGCTCCTTGCAGGGCATCTGTGACCCCGCAGGGATGGAGAGGATGGTTGATAAAAGAAGGGTGATTGCCAGGGATTTGATGACGATATCATGCATTATGGCAGTAACGCCATAGCGTGTATTTAACTCTTCCCTGGAAAAATTTCCATTGATGAAATGCATCAAAACCCATAAATACCCCCATGTCCATAACAGTCACACGGGGAAAAAAGGGGTGGGAAAAAGATCACCTGTGAAGACGTCCCATATTTTACCCTACCCTTACGGGCTGTTTTCATAACTACCTTTGGCGCCCACCCCCTTTTTTGCCGTGAGCAGCAGAATGAGGGTTACCTGCCTTCCTTTCCCGCTATCGTCAACTGAATCCCTTTTTTTTTATTTATGTATTCTGGTGCTTTCCCGCCGCCAGTCATCGAATTTCTTGTCATATATGGGTGTTTCCTCGTCGAGCTGTATGGAATAGCGTTCATCAAGAAGGCGCCTGTCGCCGTCTGAGAGGGCCTTGTATTCGTTGGCGGGGGCGGCGAGGACAGGTTTCCCATCCCCGGGGGGTTTTTCCTTCTCGGTTGGCGATGGCTCCATCGGGGTGTTGTTCGCTGTTTCCCCTGTCCCGGCCCTGTGTTCTGCGGCCAGTTCCTCAAGCCTTTCGGAAAGAGCGGTCATGAGCCATGCGTAGCCGGGGGGCAGCCCGGTGAGGGGCATTGATTCCTGTAGGGGGAACCCGTGGTTTCCTTTCGCCTCCCGTATCTGTATCTCCCCCGTTATTTTTTCTATTCTCCATCCGTCCCCTGTCCCCTGCATGTTTTCCTTCCCCATATATGAGGTTTTCCCGCAGAGGGGGCATTTGAAATAGAGCATCTTCATGGTGTACCGTATGCCCTGGCCAAATAAACAGTTTTCGATAAAAATGAATAAGGAATTCTATGGCGCCCTGCCTCTATGTGTTCTCCCGCCAGTTGCAGACGCATCCTTCCGCCATGGCCGTCTTCCCGCTCCGTCCGCATTTCCTCTCGCACTCCATGTCCTTCTTTATTGCCTTGGCGAGGCTTGCTCCGAGCCTGGGGGGTATCCTTGCCCTTTCCTTGGCGTCCTTCATGCCCTGTGTGCCCTTCCGTGATCCCCGGGGGGCCTTCTCGTGGCACGGGTCGCCGCTTTTGCATTTCTTGGCTTTGAAGTAGGGGGGGAGTGTTCCCCATATGTCGGTGGGTTTCATCCGTGTGTCCCCGTACTGGCAGTATGTGACGGTTTTCCGGGGCTTGTCTTCCATGATGGGCATCTTCCGGAGCATGGCCCGGGGGTTCTCGATGAACCAGTACCGGGGTTTCACTGTGTCTATGATTTTCTGGGTCTTCTTCACCATCTCCAATGCCTCCTTCGCTGTCTGTGTCTGCGGCTTTGTGGATCCTTTCTTCCAGTTCCTCCCGATGGCGGCGACACTGAATCCCTGGCAGGGGGGGGAGGCCCATATCACGTCTATGTTGTGCATGTCCCTGTATCCCCTCCATTTTTTTATATCAGTGGTGATGTCTGGCTTGAAGCTGTCGTCGTTGTCGAGGGTGATTGTCCTGAATCCTTCCTTCTCGAAGGCATGGGCTATGCTTTTGGTTCCACAGAAAAGGTCAAGACAGACAGGCTTCTGTTTAACCATGTATCATTCTCCATTTATCGATGAGTGACTCCATCTTTTCCTTCACATATCCCTCACTCATGAAAAGGCTTGGCTTGAACCTATTCCTTGATATCCCCAGTATTATAGCATTTGCATTATCAACAATGTGAACAGGTATCCACCTGTCATCCGTACTACATCCAGGATCATTATTTCTGAAATCAGACATTATGCTGAGGTTCGCATGGTCCTGAAATTCCGTTATGGCATGGAGAACCTTTGCTTTGCATCCTATCCTTTCATTGAAATCAACTATTCTGCTGCATTCGTTTAGTGCCCTTGTCGCTTGCAAATGTATCTTTTCATTCATGCATATCACACTTATTTCATTCTAGCCATCTATAATATTTTTTTTCTTGATGTAAACAAGATATGATGGTGGTCTTTTTGCATATGCATCGTTCCAGCTTTCACCTTTTCTTCTTTCTACTGGTCGCACTGTAATGACGTGTGTCTTATATCCTTCTTCTTTTTTATTATTGGCGAAACGGACGGCATGTTCTTTCCAGAGAGATGATGTTGCAAGGGAGTATCTTTCCCCATTTATGACTCGTGTTTTTGGGTATCTACATATCCCTTTATGCATCACTTTCCCCGGTGGGCATCCGTTTTTATTTGTCATTCTATCTGCCCCCTGAACTTATTTTTGTGAATCCTTTCGGGGGGTATTTCGCATAAAATTCAGCCATTTCCCTTCGTGACACCATTTCCTTGATGATAATTTCCCTGAACCTTTTTTTGAACTCGTTTATGTCTGATTCAACAAATTCCTCCCCTTTCTTTCTTGAAGGAAATGTTATAGGAATACCGTTTGCTTTTAGATCTATGCTCCATGCGTCTATGCCTCGTCCTCCATGTATCCCTATCCTCCAGTCCTTTATTTTGTTTCCAGGATATGTCCTGTTGGGATAGATGGATATCTTCATAGTGTCTTCAAGGATGGGTTCGCTTTTTGAGGGGGCATATCCCTTTATGATGAATTTCGTGGCATATTTTTTTCCCCAGTTGGTAACATACGGTCTTTTAGCCCGCTTCCTTTCTACTGGCATGTGTATGTCGTAAAGGGGCCATGGAACACATTCCCCGTCGGGGAATGCTTGTTTCTGTCCTGGCGGGCAGCCGTCTGTACTTTTTTCTATGCTCATACTTTTTTCCTATAGGCCGAATTGCCTTCCGTAGTATATTTTTCCTTTCTTATCAGTCAGATATACTTCTTTGATGTGTATCCCCGCATCCCTTAGTATATCCATGACATACAGAGGGTTCTTATGAGGGCATCTCATCCTTTCATTTATTGAAAGGCTTGCTGTGAATGGTGCCGCAGAAAAATTCATTATTTTTTTATTTGATAAAACTTCATGGGCTTTTTGCGCATCTTCAGGATACCAGAATTGTATCTGTGCTGTATGATGTGCTGTCACTTTTTTGCATGAGGTGTCTTCCAGCCTGACATGCCCTGATGGGCATCCGTTCCTCATTCGCAGGGTTATGTTCTTCATACATATCCTTCTTTATTTTACTATTTTTTTTTATTGGAATATGCATCCTTTGGGGTATGGTTTGTTTCCTTTAAGAGTATCCATTTTTTTCCTGAGTCCGATACGTATGGTATTCCCGTTCAGCAATGCCCGTGCGACCGTGGAGGCTGACCATTCCCCTCCTTCTTTTTCAACCTCGTCAAAGAACGCCTTAGCATTGGGGAATATGGCATCCGCTATGTATTGGCCCTCTGATTCGTAGTCGTCGATGCCTGCAATTATCTGTCCCCGTGTCATCTGTTTCGGGGTGCCGCATCCTGATGCGTCAGTGATAAGCAGAGCTTTTTTCCCAGAGTCGAGTTCTTTTCCGTATGCTGTGCATCCTCCTCCTGTTGTCCAGAGCTCGAATCCTTTTCCTGACAGTCCTTTAAGATTTTTTGGCCATTCGGCATCTCGTGGCTGATTGTATGGTGTCATTTTTTTTTATCTCCATTCATTAAATTGTTTATGTTTGAGTTGCACATCCTCTGTTTTTTTATTTCGTCTTCGTACATCATACAGGCCTTCCCATTCTACACCTAGGGATATCTCGTCTTTTATAAGTTGTTCTCGCCACTTACCTACTGCCAGTACTCCATTCTTTGTGGCTATAGCTGGGGCATTTGATGTTTCAGGGTATACACTGTACCATAGGGGGTCTCCGACCTTGAATATAGTTTTCCGGTGTTTGTTCCATGATTTTGCTTTGGGTATAGGGTCACCTATTCTCTCGCATTTACCATCCTCGTTCTCTATATAACCCTGCGGACATCCTTCCTTGCCTGACATTATTTATCTCCTTTTTTCATGTTAATTTCATCAATAGCTGTTTCACCCCATCTGATGTTAAGTGTCCCCACATCATAGAATACTTTAAGGTGCTTGTATCCTGCAACATCTTCCCTACGTGGAAGCCCTCCTTTATCCAGGCTTACTAATTTCATTGCATCATTTTGTATGGTTACAATATCTGT
>Ga0272441_10006695_pt1 | contig 19128 bp, 18 predicted proteins | sample SSMProp6N_FD_193582 | JGI IMG/M metagenome (GOLD analysis project Ga0272441, IMG submission 193582) | Marine sediment archaeal communities from Little Sippewissett salt marsh, Falmouth, MA, United States - SSM-Prop-6N | ecosystem: Environmental > Aquatic > Marine > Wetlands > Sediment ... | reverse complement strand
GGCCGCGAGCGAACTCTGGCACGGCGCTGTCCGCAGGCTCTGGCGGAAGGCACAGAACCACCCACTGAACCGCAGGTTTGGCCCCCCCGAGACCTGGCCCGGCTACCACCTAGCTCTGGCCGGCGCGATGCTGAACTGTCAGAACGTAGCATCAGAGCCGGGGCACGGTGCCTCTGAGCGTACTGCCAACCACGCGGATGATCGCGTGAGGGAGCGGTACCTGACTGCGAACGGCGGGAGACTCGTGGGAAAACCGGATCTGTTCAGCCGTTGTGAGGTGGTGGACTACAAGTCTGGCAACATCTTCGAGGATGGTTCACGAACCGAAGTGAAGGCCGGCTATGTCCGACAGCTTCGTCTGTACGCATACCTTGTCCACAGCACCCACGGGTACTGGCCGAAAAGGGGCGTCTTGGTTCCGATGCTCGGGCAGCGGGTCGAGATTGAACTGGCGCCATCTGACTGCGAATCCGAGGCGGGTGAGGCGGTCTCATTGCTGGAAACTGCAAACTCCAGATTGCACGCCGCTGAGTGTGCATCTTCCCTCGCATCGCCATCGTCGCGCTCTTGTGCATACTGCCCCTATACGATCATCTGCCGCGCTTTCTGGCAGGCTGCCAAGGCGGAGTGGGCGGGAGAACTCCGCCAAGTCTGCCTTGAGGGTGCCCTGGTCGCAGCGCCGGCCGCGGTCCACGGGGGCGCAGCCGCAAGCGTCGAGGTTGACGTGGTCCGCGGCACGAGCGCCCAGCATCGCACGGTGATCGGGCCCCTCAACAAGGACATTCATCCGTGTCTAGCTGGGGGTTGGCAGGAGGGCACACTTGTGCGTTTCACCGGCTTGGCGCCAAGGGGCGATGTGCAACCCTCTCCCTGCGCGTTCACAGTCTGTGCGCAGGTCAACAGGCTCCCCGAACTACTGGTTACTCCGCCCGACGCCGACTCGTCGGCAGTACCGCGAGATGGGACATGACGAGCAGCGCGGAGATGACGGCGTGCATACCTCACGCCCTAAGGAGACCATGTTGACGTGGAGGCCGAACCGGAGCTCGGGCGGTATCATGGCTTGGAGTCTATCCATATCCTTGGGGGAGCAGGACTTGTTCCTCCGCGTCGGCCGGACCCATCCCAGGCGCCGGCATATCCGCCAGCAATGCGTGTCAACGGGAAAGACCGGCATGTGCAGCGAGTACATCATCACACACCTTGCTGTCTTCCTGCCCACGCCTGGCAGGGATGTCAGGAAAGCCTCGCAGTCCGGCGCAGCCATCTGCTTGAGCGGCGCAAGAGTTAGGCGTCCAAATGCCCCGATGATCTTACGTGCGATGCCCGTGATCGCCCGCGCTTTCTGCCGCGATAGGCCTCCGCGCGCAAGTACGGCTGCCACTTGTTCTTCGTTCGCCGCCGCCAAGAGGTCGAAACGTGGGAAGGCCCTCTTCAGAGCCCGAAACGATTCGTGGTAGAGCGACTCGTTGGTCTGGATGCTGCAGAGGATGAAGAGCAGTTCGTCAAGGGGATTGCGGCGGTTCCGATGGGCATAGTCGTGATATCGCCGGGTCAGGGCCGCTGCCACCTGCCCCGCGTTGCGATCAGCGGCGCGAGCCATCGCCATTAGTTCTCTGAGCGCGCTTCAGGAAAGCCATTACCGACCATCCCAATTCCTCGGCCATGAGGCACGGGACACCGTTGCAGATCAGCTTGAACTTGGCGGACAGTGGCTGGTCAGCGGGCAGCACGTATTCGTCGGGAACTGTCTGGATGCGGAGGGCCTCCCGCACAGAGAGGCGGCGAGGCTTCCAAGGGTGCAGGTGAACTTCCTGATTCCCGTACCACACGGTGGGGCTGAAACGGTGCCGATGCAGCCGCTTAAAGGACTTCGCCGAAACATCCCCTTCGGCGCGCGTCCAGAACTTCTCAGAATACGCGTTAAAAAACTCCTTGCCGTTCGGCAAGAGTTCGGGATCACCATCTCCCTGAAGCGATGGTAAGACCGTGAGCTCCGCCGGTATGCCATCCAGGTTGGGGGGTGTTCCGCCGAAAGGGCTGGTGCTCGGCCAGTTCAGGTGCCTGGCCCTCGAGTACTTCGCCACGCTGGGCCAAGGGAACCAACCCTCAGTCTTGCTGACGGCCTCCTTGCCCGCTCCCGCGATGGCTGTTGCCTTCTTCACCCCGACGACAAAAAGCCTTTCGCGGCTCTGGGGCACACCCAGTTCCAAGGCATTCAGCACCCGGAGGTCGACCGCGTAGTCCGCCTTCACTCGGAGCATTCGGATAAGGGATGAGAGGAACCGCCTGTGCTTCTTGACTGCGTACAACCCGGAGACATTCTCCATAATGAAGAAATCCGGGCGCAGGCTTCGGACCATCTCCATGTAGAGCTTTGTCAGCCGGCCGTTGATGCCACCGCCGCCCGCATGCGCGCCGCCACTGCTAAAATCGGGGCACGGGGGGCCGCCCACTACGCCAAACAGGTCGGGTCGGCCCTTGGGGAATGCCTCTCTCATCACCCCTTTCGCGGTCAGCTCGTGCATGTTCTTGCGCGAGCTGACTGTCATCGGCAGCGAACGGTCCTTCGTCGCGGAGCGCAGCCCCGCCATCGCGAACTCATACATATCCGCGAAGGCGGAGTTGTTCTCATTGGTCCACACCGCCCTGAATCCAGCCCGGTGGAGGCCAATGTCCAGGAATCCGCCGCCCGTGAAGAATGAGATCACCGGGACCTTCATCACATGCCTCTTAGGGCTCCCGAACGCTGAAACCCTTAACAAGACCATCAGGACCGACAGAGAGAGCAATGACGCGAGTCATCTATGGCGCGGTCCCTCAGGGCAAGGTCACCAGGGATGGCCCCAACCTGCACAGCAGGAGACGGTGTTCCTCGCCGATTGATCAGTGCAATGCGATGCTTCCGGTTGGCTCGCCTTGATCCGCCGCCAAAGCGTCGGAGTATTCGCACACGATCTCATCCGAGACAAGCACAACCCGCCCGTCGGCACGCTCAAAGCGGACGAGCCAGATCCCGCCGCCGGAGTGCCACGCCGACCCGCCAAGGGCCTGAGCCGCAGATCTCGCAGATTGCTCATCCATCGCCGCCTCCTCTCCGATCTCGCGCATTCTACACCCCCAAGCGCTTGGGCGCAAGCGATTTTCCGTTGCTGTGGCTGCGACCTTCGGTCCTTCCACTTGAAGGTTACACCAGGCGACGACCCACCCAACCGAGGAGGCTCATAGAGCTTCAACTCACTCAGGCGAGTGTCTAGGGCACCGGGAGGACAATCTCTTGACGCATTGGCAACTGACGCGACAACTCATTATTGCCGTGACGGAGTGTCACTCCACAACACGGAACTCAAAGCGGGAATCACCCCCTGGCGTTCCGTCGCCGGAAGGCAAAGACCCTGGATCACGTGGGTCGTGTATTTCACCGTCCAGTGAAGCGTTATCTTCGACACCAATAACGAAATCCGCAATAACGCGGATATCATAGGCACCGGGCGGCACAGCCGAAGGCCACTCCAACCGGAGCGTATGGGAGAAGGCATCGTAAGTGGTTTTGGCTTTGTTAAGAACCGCTGACCCGTAAACCTCCACCGCAGAACCGCCGACCTTTACGTCCTTATCAAAGGTCAGGGTCAGGGTTCTCATTCCAGAAACCTCACTGCCTAGTTCAGGTGCAGTCGCCGTCAAATGCGGCGCATTGCCTTCACCTGTTGCCCCAGTCGGTAGTATGGGGACCACCGTAGCGGCAGCTTCTAACGCTTCGGATTTCGACGCAAACGGCGTATTGCCGTAGGCCCCCATGTTTATGCAATCGCCATTCGGAGGCAGCTCTAAATCGTAGGTTGAATCTGGCGAACCTGTGTCAATGCAAGGGCTGTGTTCGAGGTCGGCGACCCATGCACCCGGGTCTTCCGGCGGCAGGCCAGCAGAAGGCACATAACGGCCGCCCGTGGAGCGAAGATGGAAATCGGCCAACGAGGCAAAGAGAGGTAACTCGTCGATGTTGCCTTCGCCCCATGTGAGCGAGCAGCCGGATTCCTCGGCTACTGCGTCTTGCCCACCCCCGATATCGGAATAGGCAATTTCAAGGGAGGCATCGTGCGCCAGCGCGAGCTGAGGCCCATCTTCGGCCACGTTGCCCCAGACGATCATATTCAAGGCCGATACCGCGCAGTCCCATCCAGCGTAAAGGCCGCCGCCAGAACGCTCGGCGTTGTTGCTCGCGACCGTCAAATTCTCAATGGTTGGCGAACACTCGTAGATGCAGGCGATGCCGCCCCCCTCAGAGCCACTATTGTCATAAACAACGTTGTTCTTCAGAGTCGGGGAGGCTGGGCCGTGGATAAATATGCCGCCACCGTACCAGTGTGCCGAGTTTCCGTGGATCGTATTGCGGATAACCGTCGCTTCGCTATCCCAACACGTGATGCCACCGCCGAACCAACGGGTCACATTGTCGGCAACGACGTTGTCTTGAATCGTCGGGCCCCCACCCTTGCAGTAGACACCCCCGCCATGGAAATGGGCCGTGTTGCTGACAATGCGGTTCTTCTCGATAAGTGGCGAGGTCCCCTCGCAGTAGATGCCGCCGCCATAATGGTCCGTGCCGCTGCCGTCGCGAATCGTGAAGCCTCGCAGGACAGAGTCGATTCCCTCGCCGGTGGTAAACCGGACGCTGCTACCTTGCCCACCCCCGTTAATGACGGTGGCCGCGATGACGTCGGGATCATCCGGGTCCGTGCTGCGCACAGTGACGGCTTTGCCCAGGAAATCGACGTTCTCGGCGTAAGTGCCCTCGGCAACGATGATTGTGTCGCCCTCGGTGGCAGCCAGGAGGGCCCGCTGGATCGTGCTGAACGGCCACGTGAGCGTTCCGTTTTCAATGCCGGAGGCGTTATCGTCATCCACGTAAATGGTATCCGGATCAGTCACGTCAAACGTGACCATGTTGCTCTGGACGCCGTTAAGACGGCGGACGACAAGAGGTCCCGAGGTGGTGTCTGGCTGCACTTCACATCGGATCTCGGTATCCGTCCACGACAGGATACCGGCATCCGCGCCGCTCATCTCGACAGTTCCTTCGACAACGCCGAACCACGACCCGCTGACCTTCATCAGGGTATAGTGCGGCCCGGAATCGGGCAGCGCCGAAGCGACCTGCGTGTCCGGCACGGATTTGGATGCCTGAGTCGTATTGCCGTACGCTCCCATGTTCACGCGGCTGCCGTTCGGCGATGGCTCATTGGTATGGCCCGACGCAGGATCTCCCGCGTCCACACACGGGCTCGTCACAGCATCGGTGACCCACCCACCGCCGGGGTCCCGCCGGCCAGTCTGAGATTTCAGGTGGTAATCACCTCCGCCGACGAAATACGACGCGACATCAATGTTACCATCACCCCATGTGACCGTACTCCCTGAGCTACCTAAGGCTCGAATGGCTTGCTCGCCGCCCTGAACGTTACAGTACTCTATGGCAAGTGAAGATGGCGACCACTCATCGCCCATCACTGCAGCCGCTGGACCACCGTCGGCCGAATTGCCATACAGGATACAGCTAGTTACTGCAAGGCTGATGCCATAGTCGACAAACACCCCGCCGCCCTGGTCAGCGGCCTCATTGCCCACAATCGTATTATTCCGGCAGATGCCAGTTTCGCCCGATGAACACCAGTAGATACCGCCACCGTGGCCCCAGGCCCAAGGCTCCTGCACGTCCTCGTCCCCCGCGGTGTTGGCCACAATGACATTGTTGCGAATGATTGGGGAGTGCTCTCCCCAACCACAGTAGATACCGCCGCCCCATCCAGATCCCCAGTCGTTTGAGGCGATATTATCTCTGATGACGCATTTCTCGATAGTGGGAGAAGCACGGCAATAGACACCGCCACCGTTGGGGGCCTTGCCGTGGCGTATGGTGAGTCCGGCCAGAACAGAATCGCTTCCCTCGCCATTATTGAAGGTCACCACCGAACCGCTCTGGTTGCCGTCGATTATCGTGGCGGCTACGACGGCCGGGTCGTCAGGGTCACTGCTGCGGACGGTGATGGGCTTGCCATTGAAATTGACGTTCTCGGCATACGTCCCCTCAGCAACCACGACCTCGGCGCCGTCCGACGCCGCATCAATTCCTCGCTGGACCGTGCTGAAGGGATAGGTCGCCGTTCCGTTCTCGATGCCTGGCACGTTCGTCGTGTTGTTGACGTGGATGACGTCCGGCACGGTTATGGTAAACGTAACCGCATTGCTGTCGATTGTGGCGCTTAACGCCACATCGTCAATGAACCAGTCATCATAGGCCCCGGTAGTGCCGATGCTCCTGAAGCGCAAGCGAAAACCGCTATGTGAGGCTTCGGCTGGAAGCGGGATCGTCCATGAAGTGTAGCTTGACATGTCAGGGCCGCTGCCAAGTTGTCGCCCAATCTCCACCCACGTTGATCCGTCCCAATACTCTGCGATGAGGTCCTCTCCGGTCTCGGTTGAATTGCCGTTGCCCGTTCTTTCCCAGTGGCAAGAGAGCGTCGCCCCTGAAGCCGAGAGGTCGATGACCTTGGACGCGATACTGTCGCCGCCGCTGGGATGTCCGTTGAGCCGGAGCGAGTACGGGGACGAAGGCTCATTGATGCCGACACCGTCGACGGTTGCGCCCGAGATGCTCGTCCACTTCGAACCATCAATCGTAGTTGAGTCGAAGCTATCGGCGAAGAGTTGGCCCTGCGCCCCCGCCGTGCGAACAAAAACCGGTCCGGCGGTCACGCCCTCTGGAACGCGGCAGTAGATGGTGGTGTCGGACCAGGAGATTATGTCCCCTGTTCCGCCTGTGAAGCACACTGCTCCTTCCGCGCTCCCGAAGTGCTCGCCCTCGATCTTGGCGTAGGTGTTCTTGGGGCCGCTCGTCGGCGTTATGGAATCCAAAGTGGGTGGGTAAACGACGGTAACGGTCTTGCCGCCGGACCAGCCGGAGACGACAGAAGTATCGGACGTACACCGGGCGCGGGCCTTGACGGTATAGGTGTCGGTCGACGCCCAAGACTTGGACCGACTGGAGGAGCCCCAGGAAGAGGAGCTTCCATCGCCCCAGTCAAACTGATACTCGACCGAATGGCCCCAACTGCAGGACGACCCGCCGGTGGTAAAGGTGTAAGATGTATCTGGAACACCGGTTGAAGGACCGCTCGGCGTGCTGGGCGTCGCGACCGTATGCGGTGTGGCAGTCCACGCTACCTTATCTACCCATCCGCAGTCTGAGCCCGCATTAACGCTTCCGTCCTTAGTGTATCGCCATTTCAGCGTATGAGAGCCCGTCCCCGCAATCGCAAAAGTCTCCTGCCCCCAGTTTACCGAGCCGGAGATGCGATCCTCCCTCGTGCCGTCCACGTAGAACTCAAGGTAGTCCCAACCGGACTCCGACGAGACCTTCCAATAGAAGGAAACCGAGCCAGGACCGCTGACGACCGTCTGCATCCAGGATTCCTGGCTATGGGAAATGTCCCCGCTCTGGGCCGCATCGCCATCGTAGTAGTACGTGCCGTCCTGGCCGAACCAGTCCGCGCTGCCCCCAGTCGAGATCGACCATGTCGGCCGATCCACCGCTTCCGGCAGCGAAATTCCAGCATCGAGAGTCTGAAGCTGTGCTATTAGCCCCGTCAGGTAGCTGGGTTCGCTGCTGGAATGGGTCTCATCGTAGGTGACGTTCAGCAGTGGCGCAAGCGAGTGGAGCATGATCTGGGCCGTCTTGTCCCCGTCCGAGTTCCCTGTAACGTACACGGTGAAACTTTTGTTACTCACATCCCACATTGTGCCCCGTAACGTAGTCACTTCACTGCGGGCAGTTTGAATATAGCCATTGAGGTGATCGGGATCATCGCCTGAAATGTCACCGTCAAAGGTCCTATCACGCCAGGATTGGGCCAAAGCCTTCAACGCATCGCGGGCATCAATCAGATCTGCCGAGACATCAGACTCCTCCGGCCCGGTATACTTGATCCAGAATATGGTGTAGTCAAAGGCGGCATCTAGAATATCAGCCATGCTCTGGAAGTTCTCGATCACATCTATGGTGCCCTTGAGTGCGCTGTAGAGGTCACCCGAGAGATTCGAGAGATTGTCCGCGACGGCCAATGACTCCTGGCATGCAGGATAGAAGTACTCCTCGACGGTCCAAGCCCCCGTGTTCCACAGGCTGCTGACCATGTCTGCCTCGTACTGTTTGAGGAGTCGGTAAGCACCATAGGTCTGCTGAAATCTCTCTAGGAACTCGTTGGGGACGTTCGAGTACTCATAAGTGACCCTGATCTCCTTGAGGTCGTATTGGTCCGTAAGGCCACCAACGTCAATTTCGATGTCCAGATGGTAGCCAACCCCGTCGCCAGCGCTTGTCAGCAGGTTCCTAGCGGTGCTGCCCGTGAACGTCCGCTCTAGGCTGTCTCCAAGGGTGTATGGGCCCTGGTTGCCAATCTGCACGTCCGGCCACGAGAACCAGCCGTTATCCCCCTCGACGCTGACGGTGATGGATGTGATCTGGTTCCCAGCGGCTGAAGGCGGAGGAAGCAGAATCCGATACCGGGGAGTAGCAGATCCGAATCCATCTCCCAGCAGTATCCCGTGGGTGTACTGGGAATCTTCAAGGGAATGCTTGTCCTCGCCACCAACGAACTCGTCAACGGATGCACCTGAGCGGACGATGGTCACGCTTCCGGCCAGCGCTGGGGTGCCGATAACCGCCGGAAGTGCGATCAGCGCCAAGAGCAGGGCTGGTCCTCGGTGACGCATGGTGAAGCCCCTTAGAGAGACAAACCTCGTGACACGGTACGCCCAGGCCGTCGCGCCCAGAAACCTTACCTAACGTCTCTTTTGTCACCGACGCAGCCAAGAACGGCGGCGCACGACGGCAACAATCCCCAAACCTAGGAGCAGAACGCTTGCCGGTTCGGGCACCGTAATCGTCCCAGGCTCTGTTGTCAGCGTGAACGTCTGCCCACCTCCGGCTGCTTCAGTCTTGACCCCCGCCGTCGTCACATCAAACGCCAGGGAATAGATCCCTTCGGTGTCGGACCAGACTTCGATGGCCCCGAGGTTGCCGGGGCCTGTGATGTCGCCAGCCACGATGTTGATGAAACTCCAGCCGTGGTCCGGGAACGGCGGCCGGTTGGTAGAATCAATCCAGTTCGTCAGAAGCGGCCCCGTCGTGAACGCCCCGACCTCCAGCCCCGGGTCCTTGGCGCTGAAATTGATTGTCAGGCCGTCAACCCCGGCAACTCCTGCCAAGTCCAACGCGGTCACATCAATGTCAACCCAGATATGCTCCCCGACGTTGGCTTGACCATCGTCGGCGGCTATCGTGATTGCCCCGCCCGATGCTATCCCCGCCCGCGATGCCAGGGAAAGTATCACGGCCCCAATAAACAGCCAGTTTGAACCCCTCATCGCACAACCCCCTTTCAAAGTGTACCTGATTGCTTGGCTGACCCGCCCCGTGCGGCGTCACTCCGAAACCGTCTTGCCGTTGTTTGCCTTCCAGAGCGAGAAATCGGTGACCGTAACCTGGCCATCGCCGTTGAAATCCCCCGCAAGGCCCTCACCTGTCTGCCCGTTCTGTGATTTCCAGACGGAGAAGTCGGTGACCGTTACGCTGCCGTCGCCGTTCGCGTCACCGAGCAAGCGCACCGTAACAGTTCCCGCTCCAAGGCTCTCGTCGGTTCTGTAGGTGCCTCCTCCATCCCACTGCATTTCGTCCTGCACGCGACAAGAAACCACGTACGCCTCGGAGGTCCCAGCCGGTGCATCCGGAGCCGCGTATGTGGCGGTCGTGTCCCCCGGCCCGCCGCCGTTAAGCAAGACCAGTTCCTTGCCTGTACTCGGGTTGACTGGCGCGTTCCAGTAGTAAGTGTAGTTATGACTGATCCAGTCCTCGTTCGGATCAGGATCCTGGGTGACAGAGACGTTGAACGTCATCGCATGACGGTTCTGAGTTGTAGCGCCGTCATTCTCAAACATCCACGCTCCAGAGACAGGTTGGACCTCGACGGTGAAATCACCCCCCGTCGCGGTCAACGCGAACGACTTTTCAACGCTCTTACCGCCTGCCTCGAGAGCCGCTTGGACCTGCCATGACCCGGGGCTCCCCACAGGGACGTAAGGTAGGTTGAATCCCCACGTGCCGTCTCGCTTAAGGACAGTCTGAAATCGAAGAGGGCCGAGGGTCTGTCCCGAAGTATCCGTGCCCGTCAGTGTAAGAACCGCAGGCGCCGGCCCGCCTACAATGGACGTAGTTCCGCTGACAGCAGTCGAACCGGCTGAAACCACTGACGGGAGGTTCAGGGTCATGTCCAAGTCCATTACGGGCGCCGGGGCGGGTCCGCTGGCTGCATGGACCCACAGGAAGCCGGCCGAACTACCGATCACGACGGCCGCCGCCCATAACATCAGTGCGTATCGGTTCATCCTTTATCTCCTCAGACAGATGACCCGTGATCAGCAGCGTATTCACGGTGTCGCCCCTGACGGCTCAATTGTCAGCGTTATGGTCTTGCTCTCAGTTACACCACCCGCCTCGGCCTGAATCGTGACGCTCTGTGTTCCGGGATCATCCGGCGCTTTGAACGGAGGAGCCTGAAACCCGTAAAGCCCGTTTTCATCAAATGTTGTGGTAAAACTCGCCTCATAAGTCCCGCCGTCTCCAGAGGGCACAGTGACCGTGAATGTGACGGGGGCCGGTCCTCCCACCACAGACACGGAACCGCCAACGCTTAGCATCTGGCCAACTGTCACGGGATTCGGGTCGATAGTCGGGTCAATGCTGATGGACGAGACGGAACCACCTCCTCCGCCAGCAGGGGCCCCTGAAACAACCATGCGGGGAGGGTTGAATATCCCCGCCAAGAAAAAAGCAGCGGCCGCGATAAGGATGCCGGCGCAAATACTGATCTTTCCGACCTTGCGGGACAAAGCGGTCATCACAGATCTCCTGTCGAGGTCCCAAGTCTACGAAATCAGGGAATCGAAGTAGCCATAGAGACAATGGCCTTTGGCGCAGCATGCCTGTCGGAGCGTCACAGCATCGGCAAGGTAGAGCTGGCCCCCTCTCGGCCCAGGCCTGTGGCGATACACAGCGGCCGTTCGTTCGGTACAGGCTCTCCCCAAGCAAGGACTTGTCTGGAAAGCGGAGCGAGAAACACCAATTCTTCGGCAACTGGACATGCACTGCCAGTTTGGGCTGGCAGAGGTGGCTGGTTGACTCCCCCCGAATGTTGTCATTCTCCCTCCCCCGGACGAAGAACACAACGGAGCACTATACCCCGGAAAATGGCCCCCGTCAAATGACTCTCGCGTAAGCGCTTAGGCGAGCATGGCCTAAAGTTATGCTTTATGCGCTTTAGGTGCGATTGGGGCCGTTTGGTTCTTTCATCACCGCATAAAAAGCAGTGGGGCTGTGCAGGCATCAAACTCATCACGCTCTTGTAGCCTCCCACGTCGTCACCCGCTTCCCACAGTACCTGCACTCCCGCCGCCGCATGATCCGGCCACCCCAGGCCCGGCGGGTGTAGATGACGCGAAAATGACGGCACCCTCCATAACAGAATCCCACTGTTGATCTCAACCCTCGCTCTGGTACCTCAAAGATAACCCCGCCATAGTCCCGTCAGTAGACCATCTTTCTAGCGCCATCACCGCTGCGGAGGTTTCCACTACACTTCCCTGGAACAGGAGCAGCACCGTTTCAGGGAGGCTGTCATGGCGGTTTGGTTCAGGCGGTCGATCTGCCGCCGCATGGCTACAAGCACGTACGAGAAGACGGCGGGGAAGACCCACGGGGCCAGCGACGATGGCTTCACCAGAACCGGTGTAAAGCAGGCAGGACTTGACGGGTACGAGTCTCCGAGCTGTCTTCCCCTGCCCGAAGTCCTGGAAGGCTTCTGTAAGCACCTCCGCGCGAGGCGTACCCACCGGTCCTACCGCGGTATGCGAAGCCGGTTGCGCGTCTTCTTCGGGCCGATCACCCCTGCCCTGGCAATCAACTCGTCTGGGCCGGAGAGTGGCTCAAGCAGGTGTGAGCCAAGAAGAGACCGCTACGTTGGCCACCATGTCACGGCGAAACACCTCGAAGGCATCACACCAGTCATGATCGAGCGGTTCATCGCCCAACGCCTTGAAAGCGGCGACTGGAAGGCTCCCAAGACCGCCAACAGCCTGAGGCAGGTCCTGCACCAGCTCTTCGAGTACGCCATCAAACACCACGGCTTCCAGAGTCCTGACCCTCGGCATCCAAACCCGGCGAAGTGCGTGGACCAAATTCCGGAAGCCGCCCCGACGATCCGTTCCCTCACCACCGAGCAGATCGTCGAGCAACTCCAAGCCGTCAGGCATGATCCCGTGCTCCATGCGGCGGTCGCCATCTTCATCTACGCGGGGCTGAGGCGTTCTGAAGTCTGCTGGCTCAGCCGAGAAGACGTGGACCTTGAGAAACGCCTCATTCGGATCGAGGCCAAGGCGCGTGGCCTTGAGAAATGGCAACCCAAGACGCGCCGCAACCGGGCTGTGCCTATCAGCAGAACGCTTGCCGGCATTCTCTGTGACTACTTCACTCCCGGATGGAGCCCCTGGTATCTGCCCTCGCCCCGGGGCAAACGCTGGGACCCCGACAATCTGTCGAAGCGGTTGCGGAACCTCAAGCAGCAAGCAGGCCTTCCCTGGACGTGCCTCGACTTCCGGCACACCTTCGGCAGTCAGCTCGCGCAAAAAGGCCTCTCGCTCTACAAGATCTCAGCCCTCATGGGCAACTCGCCGGAGATCTGCCGGCGGCACTATGCGGCCATCATACCGGAGGTGATGCATGAGGAGGTGGAATTCAGCGATCCAGGCACCGAGGACTGCGATGCTTCAGAAACGAAGTCCCTCCTGCAGAGCCTGCTCGCGCGACTCGAGGAACTCGGCTGTGAACCACGTAGACACGGGAGTTTGCGGGAAAGCTCGGTCAAGAACCCGGAGGCTTCTTGTGAACCGCATAGCTCCCGCTACCTTGCGAGGAAATTCGCGGCCAGAAAAGCGGCCGCGAATGAAAGAGGTGAGGAAGGTCAGACTGCATTCAGCTCGGAAGAGAGGAGGTTGAGCTGAATGTCCCGGTCTACGGGTAGGTGTCTGAGCCACTTGGTGAACTGGGCCAGCATGAAGCCAGCCGCAATGTTGGCACAGTAGATGGTGGTCTTGGCGGTGCAGGCGCCCTGGTAGGCTTCCGCAGCAGCGAAGAGCGTGCTCGGGTAGTATGCCCGGCCCTGCTCATCGCAGGCAGCTAGCACACGCAGCACCTCGGCGCTCATCCTTCCGTCGCAGAAGAAGTCCACCTTGTCCTTGACGGCTTCCCAGATGAGTTGCCGCACGTCGATCCTGTCCACGCAGCAGAACACCGCGTTCCCGATGACCAGGCTCCGCTTGAACCGGTCCTGGACCTCATGCACCTCAAGGCGGTGGTTGATCTGCTGGCAGAGATCTGCAGTAGCCTCGACCTTCGGCCGGTCGAGTTCATCGTCCAGGAAGCCCTGGCTCGCGAGGTTGCTCTCTTCCACGATGTCGAAGTCGACCAGTTGCAGCCAAGGGATTCCGATGGTGGCAAGTTGCAGGGCAACCTGCCTGCCGATGGCACCCACGCCGATGACGGTGGCTCTACAGCGAGCCAACCGCTCGGCCGGCACGATGTCCTGCTGCCGACTGTATCGTTCTTGTGGATTCACCATGGCATGACCTCCTCGGCCTCGTGCCAGAGATCCGGCCGCGAGGCCAGTTCTTCGAGGACCGCGCGACGCTCCTCAGGAGCCAACTCCTCCAGGGCCGCGATCCAGTCATCCGCTTCCCAGTCCACAAGGCCAGCCTCGTCCGGCTCCGCACCGAAGACCTCATGTTCACGCCGGCTCGGCAAGGTGGTGTCGAAGTCATACAACCACTGCCTTGTCCGGATATTGGCTTTGTACTCTGCTTCCCATGCCTCGTGATCAGCAGCCTGGAACGTTCCGGAGTAATCGACCTCGACCGGGATCATGGCCTGGCCGCCTGGTCCCACGTTGAAGCGGAGCCGGGCATAGATCTTGCCGCCCCGGGCCAGCACGAACATCACTGCCCACTGGCACCGGCCGAATACACGCTCGAAGGTCTCCTCGTCCACATGACTTGGCACCGGGCTGGTCCCGGGATGCGTGTGCATCCAGAGGCGGGCAAACTGCTCCGGCTTTCTCCCGAAGTCAACTTGCTGATCAAAGAAGTCGGCTACGGCCTCGTCATCAAAGGCGATGCTCGCAGAGGTGGCCTCCTGCTCGACGGTGACGAAGTCCTCGATGTACAGGGGGTTGTTCTCTGCCGAGACGCCGAAGCCGCCGATCTCAGTCTGGCCGCGGTCGCGGAAGTACAGCAGTTTGGCCCAGGCCGTCGGTGAGAACCGAAGCACGGGGGTCACTGGTGGTACATTGGCTTTCTTCGTTGGAGTCTCAGGCTGAGACTCGTCTTGGCCGTGAGGGCTCTTCGACTCTGGTGGGGGCTTCGTCTCGGTCTGCTTCTTCTGGCTCATCGTCGTACTCATCTCCTTCCTCCTCGTGACAGGGACACAGGTTCTCGTCCAGACACAGGCCGCACAGGTCGCGACCGCAGTCCGGACACGCGGTCATACAGGACGTGCACGTCGGTTCCTCGCACACCGGGCAGGTGCGAAGGCAACCCAAACACGTGGTGTCATCGCACTGATGGCAGTACGAGGCACATTCGCTGCAGTAGTCTCGGCCGCAGATCTCGCACCACCGCACGTCGTCGTCCGACATGACGTAGCCGCACTCGTAGCACGCCATGCCGAACCAGTTGTCCAGCGAGACGTAAGGCGAGCCGGAGTTGTAGGTCATCAGCACCGCGCGGATAAGGGTGAAGACATCACAGATCCGGCCCGCGCTGAGGGCCTGGCGGATCGCGGCCCCGGCGTCACCGGGACAGAGCCTTTCTTCGCTGACGTGCGGGTGGGTCACAGCGGCGTTGCAGGCAGCCGGATGCGGGTCCAGGGCCTCGACCCAGTAGGGCGTGTGCCGCGGGTCCGTGAGGCTGAGGATATCCAGCCGGATCTCGAATGGCCCGAGGTAGACCTCCTCCAGTTCCACGGGTTCGGTGACCACCGTGAGGTTCTCACGGCTGGCGTCGTACCGCAGGGAACCGAACTCGTCCCGGGCCTGCTTCAATTCCGCCCAGATGTCGCGGAGCGAAGGGGGCTTCTTGCGAATGTCCTGGCCTGCCCGTTCAAGGCCGGACATGGCGTAGGACAGTTCGCGGCCTAGGCGTTCCACCTCGGCCGTCAACTTCGAAACCGGGCCGTTCCAGGCGCGCTCTCTGCAGATCTGCAGCCTGCGGCGGATAGCCCGAAGCCGTTCGGTGTAGATCGCGAGTTGATCGAGTTGATATTCGAGGACTTGGATGCCACACGTGCTTGCAGAGGCGAACTGCTTGTGGATGCGGCCGGCGATGCGAAAGAGCAACTTCTCTGTGAGTGGTCGTTGCATGAACCTCTCCTCTCCAAATAGCGAGGGGGCACCTGCCCATTGCGGATGACAGGTGCCCCTGTTCTCTCGTTCCCCGACCTGGGCTTACGCGCCCTGGATCTTCGTGGGCGTCATGGTGATCCGGTCGCCGTCCTTCAGGACCTGTTCCCGGGACACGGGTTGGCGGTTGACGCGGATCAGGTAGTCCTCGGGCGGACGGCCGGGCAGCTCCTTCTGGAAGAACTGCTCCACGGTCGTGCCCTCGGGCACTTCGACGTAATCCGCGAATCCACCACCGTCGTTGTTGATGTAGAGAACCTGCATAGCTTACTCCTTTGAGTTGGGATGAACCAAACGCGTTTCGACTGAGTGGGTGGGGCACGGATCGCCTCCGAGGCGGGCCGCGCGCACAGTATCCTCTGCTAAGCATGGCAATCTCCTTTCCTTGGGGGATTGGGAACCGACTGGGGGAACAACAGGTGGGTTACGACAGGCGGGAGGGATGCTGGAGGGAGGTAATCTGGACGCTCAAACGATCCTCTTTCATGCGGAGCCAGCGACGCACCGCGTCCGGATGCCGCGGCCCGGGATAGCCCTGCTCCTTACGGAGGTAGGCGTCCAGGCCTTCTTCGGCAGCCTCTTCGCTCGCGAACGGCTGGATGTGAACAATGACGCCGCGGTCAGCCACGGCCAGGAGCCAGATCGGCTCAGCAACAGCCGTGAAGGTGCCGTGCTGGACGCCCCAGGTGTAGGCCTCCTCGCACGCAGCACACAGGGTACGCTTCTCGTCTGCCGGCTTCCGGACAGACACCGGCACCACTTTGAAGCCTGGGTTCTCGCACTTCTCATTGTCGCAGTACGCGTTCATGCACTGCCTCCTTTCACACAGTGGGATTCACTTGGGACGGGAACTACGGGGTGGGCTTGAGGGGCGTGAACAGCTCGGGGGCGATCTCCTCGAGCGGCGTGGGTTGCCAGTGGATGTCCCGCTCGACTCCGAGGCCGAATGGCCCGCGAACACTCTCGAGTTCCTTCAGGCTGAAGTATCCCAGCTCTTTGAACTGTCCTTCCACGAGGCCGAACATCATGTCCTGGCCATCGTACTCAGTGACATACCACGTGAAACAGCTCGAAGGCATGAACAGCTTCAGCCAAGCAATCGCTTTGCCGCCCTTAGCGTCTTGGCCGCCGAGAGGCGGCAGTTTGCTTCGAATCTCTTGGGTGAGGAGTTTCATTCCGGCACCTCCTCGCCCTCGTCCTGGTCTCGGCCGTCGGCGACACCCGGGCATATCGAGCGTTCGGGCGGCAGTCCGACTTGGCTGGCGACCTGGCCCAGGAACTGGCCCATGTTCCGGGCCTGCTTCTCCCTTGAGACAGGATCGGATTCGCACGCCGGAATCGGCTTCCCGATCACCTCGACCTGCTCTGGGTCGAGTTCCAGCACCACGCGACCGTTGGCCTCGGAGTACCACTCGATGTAGGGGTAGTCGACGTAGTCCTGTGGTTCCAGGCCTGCCGTGATGTCTCCTGCCTCGCCCCGCTGAAGGGTGGCAAACCCCTCCATGTACCGCCGGTTGGCCTCATCGTCCACAGCCCGGCCGGTCAGGTGGATCTTGGTGCCGCGCACGTCGCGGTGCATGTCCCCTATGAGATCTAGCCTCACAGGCTCGGCCATGCCCACGAACCTGAGCCAGCCGGTCACCCGGCCCAGCACGGTGTTGTCCAGTTCGCCTTCCATCAGGTACGCATGTGGTCTCCAAGCCATAGTGTCACCTCCAATCTGTGCTCGGATGGCACGTCTCATGTTGGGGACGTGCCATCGGCGCATGAAAAAAGAGCCCCCGGACCACCCGGAGGCTCAGCGGCAAGCGTACTATCTATAGCATCAAGGACCCGGCATTGGGCCCATCGGCCCGAAACCAGGTCCCATGGGACCAAGGGGTCCTGGCATCATCCACGGGTCCATCAGCTGCTGCATCTGGTCGTCGTACATCTCGCGCTGCGCAGCGTACGGGTCTGGCATCATGGGGTCGTACATCGCTTCTGGTGCAGCCTGTGCAGCGAAGGAGTCCTGAGCAACCAGGGCCTCAAGCCCCTGATCGGCGAAACCCGGCGCTCCCTGCTCAAAGGGGTCGGGCTGGGCCACCATTGGCTCAGGCTCCATGCCCTGCTCTGCTTGAGCAGCCATAGCTTGGTCGAACATCTCCTGGGTCATCTCTGCTGGGCCTTGCCAGGGATGGTCTGCCAGGGGACTGGAAGCCCCGACTGCGCTCTGGTCAGGCCCCGCATCACTGGTAAACCTGAAGGGGCGGCCGGGCTCCTCGGCGCCAAGAAGCAACAGGTCTCCCAGCATGTGCCTCAGATGGCGGGGGCTTTCTGCCCGGCCAAGTGTCTGTTCCGGTTCCTGGAACAGGACCGTGACCTCTGCTTCCAAGGGGTTCTCAGCGACCTCATCAGGACCTGCGACGTGTGGCATTGAGGTCCTGGCAAACGAGCCAGGACCGGGCGCAACCCTGAGCGGCGGCGTTGTCCTCTGGGGCATCCCGACAAACCAGGGCGTCGGCGACCTGTAGTGGGTTGCGGGAAGCGTGTACTGGACACCCGATGCCGTGTAGAAGCCGGGCGCCACGGAGCTGTATGTGCTGCCGTAGTTGCCCGGCAGGGGCCCTACGGCGTAGCGCAGTCCCCGCCGGTAGCGAAAAGGCGGAACGCCCGGTACCCTGCCATCGAGGCTCTTTCGCTTCCGCTTCTGGTACTTCAAGAGCTCATCTCGCATCGCCGGCCGAAAGTACTGCATGACGGTCTCCTTGAAGGTACCGCAGGCTATGGTACAGCAATGCGGGGAGGGGTCTCAAAACACGGGGATGATTTGCCACTGATTTGTGAGGGTAGCCACGAGGCCTTGAATCGGCTCTCGTCGGGAAAGGCGTTTTCGGAAAAGGATAGAGAATCAGCTACTTCGTTCGTGGGGTGGCCTTTGGCCAATCCCGGTTTCTCGTCGAGGATCCGCTTCGTGATGGCCGTGCAGCGTCCGCTGCGGCTCTGTCACGTGCTGGAGAATCCTCGGGCGAGCCCTGTGCCCTTTCCCGGGGGAAAAGGCGGCTCGCCTATGGCACTTGTCGTGCGATTGCTGTGAGGATTGGGAAGTAGTAATCCGCAGAGGTTTATAAAGGTTGCGGTCAGGTTTGGGACCAAGACAGCCCCCGCAGAAACCATAGCCGAAAGGCTGCGGCTTTGGTAGGCTACTCTCCACCGGGAACAAGGCAGGCCGGCACTTATGAAAGGCAAAGGGCAAGAGCGTACGACCCGTTCACCCATACTCGGCCGCTGGCGCATCACCGAGATGGAGCTCTGGGACCAAGAAGACCTTGATATGGAGGTCCCGGCCTTCATCGAGTTCCGGCCGGATGGGATGGGCGAGTTCCAGTTCATCCTGGTCCGGGGATGGATCGACTACTGCCTCGTGGAACGGGAAGGCAAAGCCGGTGTTGAGTGGTCCTGGGAAGGACAGGATGAAATGGATCCTTGCTCAGGAAGAGGCTGGGCCGTACTCGAGCGTCCCGGTAGGCTGGTCGGCAGGGTCTTTTTCCACCAAGGCGATGATTCGGGGTTCTCGGCAGAGAAGGAA
>Ga0272441_10006694_pt1 | contig 19134 bp, 15 predicted proteins | sample SSMProp6N_FD_193582 | JGI IMG/M metagenome (GOLD analysis project Ga0272441, IMG submission 193582) | Marine sediment archaeal communities from Little Sippewissett salt marsh, Falmouth, MA, United States - SSM-Prop-6N | ecosystem: Environmental > Aquatic > Marine > Wetlands > Sediment ... | reverse complement strand
TCCCCGCCCCGAGAATTATTAAAACTGTTGCAATATAAAAATAATAATCCGGCACTTCCCTGAAGAAATAGTATGCCAGTATTGCCGCAAATATAAACTGTCCAAGGTTCAGTAACGCAACCAATTGGCCCCTGATCACACGCATTGAATGATTCAGAATCGTATGTCCTCCGACAGTAGGAATGATAATCAGCAGAACAACCATAAGCAAATCCATTCCTGACATCCGGGAATAGGCGCCGGGAATGAAAAGTGTGATCACAAGGCAAAGCATCCCGCCAATAAAATAAAGGGGTACAATGTAGAGCCAGATGCTGAAATTTCTGCTGTTTCTTTTTGCCAGGGCAAGATACAAAGCGTAAAACAGCATGGAAACGAAACAGAGAATGTCTCCAAGAAAGGTTTCGGGGCCTAAGGAAAAATCCTGAGTTATAAGAAAGGTTACTCCGCTCATCGCAATAATAGTGCCTACGATTTCTCTGCCTGTAACATTCTCTTTTTTCAGCAGATACAGAAAAAAGGGCATGACAACAGGAAGGAGGTTTACTATGAGCGTTGAATTTGCCGCAAGAGTCAGTCTTGCGCCGATTATCCAGAGTATGAAATGGATGCCGAGAAAAAGCCCCGGCAGAATGGAAGGTTTTATCAATGTCCGGAAGGAGGGATTTTTCTGTTTCCGGTAATCCCGGAGATAGAAGGGGAGAAGGAGTACAGCAGCACCTAACTGCCGCAGAGCGGAGAGCAGAACAGGATTCAGTGCAGTAGCTTTGATCATAAGCACCGCTGTTGATCCGCAGAATACTCCGAATATGAGAAGAATAATAGAACCGGTCATGAAGTGGAATAATACTATGAAAAAGATTTCGAGGGTAGTGCTCTGTTTCCAGGTATTAATAAAAAAAGCCGGCATGATTACCGGCTTTTGGGAGTCTGACAGAAGAGGATGCATTGCATTTCTCTAACTCAGGCTCCTCTGTATATTCTTATTTAAAAGATCTTTTTTATCATATCCTTGCCGGCTTTTCACCGGCGGCAGCCAACTGGCGGTACGTTCATAAAAACCTCCGCTCTGAAAGTTAATGTATCATCTCCTTTCATTCTTAAATTTAAGACGATAAAACTCAGTTGTCAATATTTTCATAGAATTTTCATAGAATTTATACTGATATTATCATCAAATATTGAAATTAGATTAAAAAAACCTTGTGTAAATCTGTAAAGCACCCCTATAATACTTTAGTTAATTAATCCTACTATTTCGAAGGAGAACAAGATATGAGTGATGTTCAAGAAAATGGAGCCGTAAAAGCTCGAGGTTGGGTCGTTTATCCAATTGGGAGCAAACCGAAAATAGGGCTCTCCATTCTCCTGGGTCTCCAGCAGTATCTGACTATGTTCGGTGCTACAGTGATTATCCCTTTTATTGTCGGTATTGCTATGGGGATGCCCCAATCAGAACTGGCACTTATGATTTCTACTATGTTTTTCGTATCCGGTATTACTACCCTGATTCAGCAGTCAGCTCTCGGTAACAGACTCCCGATAGTCCAGGGTGGGACCTTTTCATTCCTCGGCCCTATGTTCGCGATCGTAGGTATGGTCGGAGCCCAGGGCTTCGGATGGCAGGTGATGATTCAGCAGGTAAGCGCAGCTGTTATGTTTGCGTCTCTTTTTGAAATCATCCTTGGCTACACAGGTCTTATGGGCTATATAAAACGAGCTATCAGCCCCATTGTAATTGGGCCTACCATTGCAATGATCGGCCTTGCGCTGTTCAACATCGGCGCCCCCTGGATGGCAGGTAACTGGACTATATCTATTATCACCTTGATCGCTTTGATTCTTTATTCCCAGGTATTTTCCAGGAAATCAAAGGTCTTCCTATTATTTCCAGTACTGTTAGCTATTCTGACCGGCTGGATTTTCTCTCTTATCGGGACCCTGTCCGGCTGGATTCCCGAGGGAAATGCGGCGAATATGCTGGTAACAACTGACATCGGAGGAATGGGGACCACAGTAAATAATATTGAATTTATTAAAAATGCACCCTGGTTCAGTCTGCGCCCGGCTCTACCTTTCAAGTGGGGATTCCCTGCATTGAATGCAATGACTGTTGCCGGAGCCTTTGGTATGCTGGCCGGATTTCTCGGTTCCATGGTCGAGTCAATCGGCGACTACTATTCCTGTGCGCGAATTTCTGAAGCTCCCGTACCTACTGAAAAAATGATTTCCCGGGGACTTGGAGCTGAAGGTTTAGGCTGTCTTATTGCCAGTATTTTTCAAACAGGAAATGGTACTACTTCTTATTCAGAGAATATCGGCTCTATTGGTCTAACCCGTGTAGCCAGCCGCCGTGTAATCAGAACCGGTGCAATTATTATGCTGGTACTCCCTATGTTCGGCAAGTTCGGGTCAGCTTTGGCAACAATGCCGAAACCTGTTGTCGGAGCCATGTTTGTCGGTATGTTCGGACTTATTGCCGCAGTCGGACTTTCCAACCTGCAGTTTGTGAATTTAAACAATGCGCGCAATTTATTCATTATTGGTCTTTCCTTTTTTGCCGGGCTATCTTTTCCATATGCCTTTAATCCGCAATTAAGCGCTGCAGCAATGCCAATAAGCTGGGGTGATCCCGGTTCTTTTGCAAATGTTATTGGAAATATTCTCCAGACAATTTTGACTACAGGAATGGCAGTTACGGCAATTATTGGAATTGTCCTTGACAATGTTCTTCCCGGCGCAACCAGAGAAGAACGCGGTCTCACGCAGTGGGAAGCTGAAGCCACAGAGGAAGCCTGGGAAAAGGCAGAAGCTGAATGGAAAAAAATGAAGGTCGGTGAAGAAAGAAAAGTAATTATTGAATAATTATTTTTGATTTTTAAACGGAATTTTATCAGGATATGGGGCTTCTTGCCCCATATCTTTTTTTATGTTTTAATGGGCAGACAATGGAAAACAGGAATCAAAGAGTAATTACTGTTGTTATGATTATTCTTGCAGTGCCGGCTTTTTATCTTATCTTTAATGCAGGCAACCCGAAATCCCTCCTCCGTTTTCTCGTAAAAGACCCTTCCTATGATTTTATGATTACCGTATTTTTCTGCATAGGAATTGCTGTTCTCGGACTGGTTCTTACCTCAGAGAAACAGAGCAAAGTACTGGAAAATATGCTGGAAACAAATGCTGATTATATCCGCAAGCTCAGATCCAAAGGAAAAACTGACGAGTTTATTGCTGAGGATTTTCTGAAGACTATCGGAAGCAGGGGAAAAGGAGTTCTTTTTGCTGTAGCGAAAAAAAAAGTATTGCGTTATCTTTCCCGGCTCGATTAGGATTATTTCATGGAAAATATTTTTTCTTCAAATCAGAACTGGATATATTTTATCATTTTATTCGGCGGGCTGATTGCATATATTGCTGTTATGCAGCGGGTTGAATCCCAGCGCATATTAAAAAAGTTTGAAAAGGGTGCGGTGCTTTTCATGAGTTACGGAGTGAATTACTTCGGTCTCGAATCAGAACCCGGCGGGCCGGCCAGAAGCACCGGGACCCTGGCACTGATAAAAGACGGAGTCTATTACAGAGCACGCCATGGACAGAGGGAAATATTTATTCCCGGCGGAACAATAACGAATATTGAAGTGATCGATACCCACAAAGGGAAACCTCTTCATCAGAAAGTTATCGCTATTATTTTTCTCAATCAATCGGGAAAAGTAGACAGAGGTGCTTTCCGAATCCCCAATCCTTCCAAGTGGGTTGCAGCTATCCGCGGCATGTTCATGGACCGGTCATGAAGAAACCCAACATTTGGTATATTATTCTCGTTCTTGTAATGCTGATCTGGGGTTCTTTTTTCCCCGTATCAAAACTGATCGTAACTGATATCAGCCCTCTTCTTATGGCTTTCCTCCGGTATTTTCTTGCAATAATCCCTCTTTTCCCGTTATTCCTTTTTGAAAAAAAGCGGAGAGAACGGGTTTCTCTCAAAGATACAGGTATGATGGTGCTTCTCGGCCTTGCAGGTATAACCGCATTCAGTATTTTTATTTTTTATGGTATCCAGTTGTCCAGTTCAACAACGTCGTCAATACTGGTTAATTCTCAGCCTATTTTTGCTACACTTTTATCTCCCCTGTTAATTCAGGAACGGGTTACCCGGCGACAGATCCTGGGCGTGGTTTTAGGGCTGTTCGGTATGGCCTGGGTTGTCACCGGGGGAGATTTTACTGTTTTTTCCATGAGCAATAGATTCATCCTTGGGAACCTTCTGGGCATCTGCGGGGCAGCCTCAATAAGCATTTTTTATATTCTTTTAAAACAGTATGTTGTCCGATACGGAAGTATTATCCCTACTTTTATCACCATGGCCGGGGGAACCGGGTTCCTTTTCCTTGCTTTGATAATCGCAAAAGTTCCCTTTTCTTCCCTGATGACAATTAACGGCAGACAATGGCTGATGATTCTTTATCTGAGTATTGTTGCCACTTCTTTTGTTTATGTACTTTTTAACAGGGCGATTGATACAGTAGGAGTAATCAAATCAACGGGTTTTAAATTCCTGATTCCGGTGTTTGCGGTTATTTTATCGATTCTTTTTCTCGGTGAAAGGGCGGGATCCTCCCTTTATCTAGGTTTTGCTGCTGTTATTGTATCAATCCTCTTTATACAGGTCCCCGGGAAAAAGTAATTATTCCCCCCAGTCAAGGGAGAAACAGCCTTCAGGGCATACGCTGAGGCAAAGCCCGCATCCGCTGCACAGATTCTGATCAACACACACTTCCAGGGCTGCGGATTTTGCTATTGCATTATACAGACATCCTGTAATGCAGAGCCGGCAATCCGGACGGGGGCAGGGGTTTGAAAGCACGGCAGTGTAGGGTTCAACTCTGATTTCTTCAAAGGATTTCAGCTTTGAAAGGGCTTTTCCCCGGAAATCTTCGATTGAAGCATAACCTTTTTTATCCATCCATGCGGAAAGGCCGTTAAGAATCTTTTCAATTTGCTCATAACCCTTGAGAATTACTGATGTCTGCAGCTGAACAGTTTTCGCACCGAGCATAATATATTCCACTGCATGTTCCCATGATGATATCCCCCCTATTCCTGATATTTCTAAATTTACAGCCTGGGCAGCAGTGGCAACAGCGGCAAGTCCTATGGGCCTGATAGGCTCGCCCGAATAGCCGCCGAACGTAGGAAGAAGAGGTTTCCCCGTTTCAATATCAATCCCGAGAATCGAACGCACAGTGTTTATGGCGCTTATTCCGGAGGCTCCCGCTTTTTCCGCAGCCTGAGCCAAAGCGGCAATATTTGAGACATTGGGAGAGAGCTTCAGCATTACCGGTATATCAACGGTTTTTACAACCCTGTTCACTAACTCGTACACGATGTCCGGTTTGGCGGACAGTACTTCCAGGCCTTCACCATGAGGAATCGCTGAATTCAGTTCCACAGCGTCAGCGCCGAATTTTTCAGCATGGCCTGCAATGTATGCCATTTCTGACGGTGTATGGCCCATTATGTTTGCTATGCATACACTCTTGACCTTTTTAATTAAGGAGATTTCTTTTTCCCATTCTTCCAGGGTATAATCGCTGTATAATCTGATGTTCTGAAGTCCATTATCTTTTTTGACGAGTCTGGGCCGCACATTTTTCCGTACTTCATTTACGATGGTTTCCGTGATCACAGCCCCGGCACCGGCAGCTATCCCTTTTTTCATGGATAATCCGCATCTGTTTAAAGGTCCTGACCCGATGATTACGGGATTAGACAGCTCAAGCCCTAAAAAATTTACACGTAAATCGGCCATATGTTCCTCATCAGCTAAATATTTCCCGGATCCGATCCTCATGCCCGCAGGATTTCCGGACGATTAATTTGGGTTTAAGATATATTTCCTGAACAAAATGATCTTCAGATCGCTCCAAAGTATCAAAGAGGAGACGGGCTGCAATCAATCCCATTTTATATACGGGATTTCCTATGGTTGTAAGTTTCGGTTCAACAAGAGACGACATTTTTATATTATCGAATCCGATAATAGCAATCTCTTCAGGCACTTTGATTCCTTCGGTTTTCAGGGCGTCCAAGGCTCCCATGGCCATAAGATCATTTGCCGCGAATACGGCATCGGGGTTTACTCCGTTCTGAATGAGTCTTTTGGCAGCTAAATACCCCCCCTCCACCTCATTGTCTCCCTGGATAACCAGGGAGCTGTCAAAGGGGATGTCGTTTTCTGAGAGAGCTTGTAAATATCCCTGATATTTATCTTCTGATTCCCGGTTATTTGTTTTCCCTTTGATATGAGCTATTTTTCTGTAACCGATCTCAATGAGGTAATTGGTTGCAATGTGCCCGCCCTCTTTGAAATCGGTAAATACACAATGAACGCCCTGGGCTTTCCGGGACCTTCCAATCATGACGATTGGAATTGTTTCCCTCCTCAATTCATTCAGTTCACGGACGCTGAGAAGGCTGGATGTTACAATACAGCCGTCCACTCTGCGGTTCATAAGGAGGGTTAAATATTCTTTTTCTTTTTCAGCATCTTCTTCAGTGTTGCAGAGAAGAAGATTATACCCCTGGGTATGAGCGACGTCTTCTACTCCCTTTGCCACTTCCGGATAGAGGGGGTTTAATATATTGGGAATCAGCAGTGCAATGGAGTAGGATTTATTCAAAGCCAGTCCCCGGGCCAGATTATTGGGGGAATAATCCATTTGCTTCATGTGATGAAGAACATGTTTCTTTGTTCTTTCAGACACAGTCTCCGGGTGATTAAGAACTCTGGATACTGTGGCAACGGAAACTCCGGCTTTTTGTGCAACTTCTCTTATATTTGCCATAAATTCTCCCGGAAGTATATCATATTTAGTGAATCGAAGCATGGTGTTACTTCCAATTTAACACAGCATGTAACCGGTAATAATTTTTTTTTACAATTTCAAGCTAGAAACAACATAATTTTAAGCATTATAAAGAAATAAAAAATGTAACCGGTTACATTGACAAATGGGAAATCCATGATATAATTATATATATCTGCAAAATTTTTCTTATCTACTATTCCAGAAAGGAGGGCTTAAGGTGAGCCTCACAGAAAATTTTAATGTAATGGAAAAAAGTTTCACATTAAGCCAGGCTATCGCTGAAGCAAACAGGTGTCTTCTCTGTCATGAAGCTCCCTGTTCTGCAGGATGCCCGGCAAATACGGATCCCGGAGCATTTATTCGTAAATTACGTTTAAAAAATATAACAGGGGCGATACGGACAATAAAACAGAACAATATCCTGGGGGGAGCATGCGGAGTACTCTGTCCAACAGAAAGACTGTGTGAAAAAGAGTGCAGCGCCACCGGGATCGGCGATCCAATAAAAATTGGAGATATTCAGCGGGCCCTTGTCGAACACTCATGGGAAATAGATTTTGATGTTCTTGAAAAAGGGGAGCCTAACGGAAAAAAAGTAGCTGTAGTCGGTTCAGGTCCTGCGGGCTTGAGCTGTGCGGCTGAACTGGCAAAAGAAGGCTTCAAGGTAGAAGTTTTTGAAGCAATGCCGGAACCGGGCGGAATCATCAGATACGGTGTGCCTGCCAGACGGTTTGACGCAGAATTCTGTGCTCATGAAGTAGATGATGTCAAAAAACTCGGTGTTGAGTTCATTTGTTCGAAAAAAATTGAGGGAAAGGAGGCTGCAGAGAAACTTCTTGCCCAGGGATACGATGCTGTGTTTATCGGATGCGGACTCTGGGAAGCGGCGACTTTGACAGACGGCGAGAAACCTGAAGGGCTTTATGATTCAGTAAGTTTTCTTGCAGGCTGCAGGTCGGAAAAAGCAGAAGATCTGGCTGATACTTTCAAGGATAAAGTGGTTGCTGTAATCGGCGGCGGATCGGTTGCAATGGACTGTGTGGAATCAGCTCTGCGTCTCGGTGCCAGGGATGTATATCTCGTTTACCGGAGAAGCTGGTCCCAGATGCCTGCTGAAGAAGATGAAAGAATTGAATCTGAGCGTGCAGGTGTTCAATTCCTGCTTCTCAATCAGCCGAAGGAATACCTGAAAGACGGCAGCGGTAAAATAAAAGGACTTAAGCTGATCCGTACAAAACTTGGAGACCCGGATGAGTCAGGCAGGCGGCGTCCTGAAGAAATTCCGGGTTCGGAATGGGAATTGGCCGCGGATTATGTTATCGAGGCAATTGGAAATAAAGTTGAAAGCGTTTCTCCCGAATGGTACCCCGGGGTGAATGTGAATAAAAAGAAAAATATCATTGTCGATGAAAATACCGGCGCAACGAACGTCAAAGGTATTTTTGCGGGAGGTGATATTGTACGGGGACCTGCCCTTGTTGTAGAAGCTGTGCAGGACGGAAAAGCTGCTGCCAAAGCAATTGCCGAGTATATAAGGAAGGAGGCTTAATCCTATGAAAAAACCCGATTTATCAATAGATTTCTGCGGTGTAAATTTTAAAAATCCCTTTTGTCTTTCCTCGTCCCCTGTATCCAACAGCGCTGAGATGGTTGCAAGAGCATTTGAAGCAGGGTGGGGCGGAGTAGCCTTCAAAACCTTAAATTCAGACAGAATACCCATCATTCATCCTTCACCAAGGATGAATTCATATCATTATCAGAGTCAGAAACTTGTGGGCCTTCAGAATGTGGAGCAGATTTCCGACAGACCGTTAAAAGACAATCTTCTTGATTTTCTCTACCTGAAAAAACATTATCCGGACCATATTATAATTGCAAGTATTATGGGATTTTCCAATGAGGAATGGGCTTACCTCGCGAAAGCAGCAGAGGATAATGGTGCTGATATACTGGAATTGAATTTCTCCTGTCCTCACATGACAGTTGAAGGGTCGGGCCATAAGGTAGGCCAGGCATTCCACCTCCTGGAGAAATTTACCGCCACAGTAAAAAAAGCCGTGAAAATACCGGTTATCGCGAAAATGACTCCGAACATCACTGATATGACTGAACCTGCCCTTTACGCAAAACAGGGCGGTGCGGATGCAATATCTGCAGTAAATACATTCAGGGCAATCTCTGAAATCGGACATGAGGACTTTATCCCAAAACCCAATGTTTTCGGTGTGGGCGCAAGAAGCGGTTATTCCGGACCGGCGTGCAAGCCTCTGGCAATGCGGTTCATCGCCGATATGGCGAAGTGTGAAGAACTCAGCCTGCCTCTCTCAGCAATGGGCGGAATAGAAACGTGGATTGATGCCCTGGATTATATTTTAGTCGGCGCATCCAATCTTCAGGTTACAACCGGGATTATTCATTACGGGTACCGGATTGTAGAAGATATGATTGAAGGGATATCTGATTTCATGGTCCGCCGGGGTATTGATAAACTCAGCGATCTTGTAGGCAAAGCCCTTGATAATATACAGGAAACCGATCATTTTGATCTTGATAGACAGGGTGTAACTGAATACGATCTGGATAAATGTATAGGCTGCGGTCAGTGTTATATCATTTGTAATGATGCCGGCGGTCAGGCTCTGGAATGGGATTCTGAAAATCGGCGGCCGAAACTTATCGAAGATAAATGTCTCAGCTGTATGTGCTGTCAGTTCATCTGCCCTGTGGATGGACTGATTACCTACAAGGAGAAACCGAAGGACTGGGACAGAAAAGAAACCGCCGTAATGGATCCCTCTCTGGAAAGTAATTTGAAGTACGAACCTTTTACGGCAAAGGCCTGATATACGGGGAGGATGTCAATGAGTGTATTATTTAAAAGTGGTCTGGTTGTTACGTCCACAGGCTCATATACGGCTGATGTATATGTTGAAGGGGATAAAATCAAGGCAATCGGTAATAATCTGGATTATAAAGCTGATGAAGTCGTGGAAGCCGCGGGGAAGTATATCCTTCCCGGAGCAATTGATCCTCATACCCATTTACAAATGCCTTTTATGGGTACCTATGCTCAGGACGACTATGAAACAGGTACTGTTGCGGCTGCCTGCGGCGGTATAACAACAGTTGTTGATTTTGATCTGCAGCAGAAAGGGGAATCCATTCTGGAATGTGTGGAACGGAAAAAATCCTGGGCGGAAGGCAAAGCTGCTGTTGATTTTTCTCTCCATCCGGGAATTATGGATCCCAGGCCAGAGATTATTGATGAAGTAAAAAAAGCAGTACAGGATTACGGTACTCCATCCTTCAAGGTTTTTATGGTGTATGACTTCCGGGTTGATGACGCTACAATGATCAAGATGCTGGAAGCAACAAAAAAATACGGCGGTCTGGTCCAGGTCCACGCGGAAAATGTATACATCATTCAGCATATGAATGAGGTACTTGAAAAGGAAGGAAGGCTGGCGCCGATTTATCACGCTAAAAGCCGGCCGAATATTGCAGAAGAAGAGGCAATATCCAGGGCCGCAAAGATGGTGGAACTTACAGGTTCGAGCCTGTATATTGTCCATCTTTCCTCTATAGAAGGTCTTAGGCAGGTTCAGGCAGCGAGAAATAAAGGTGTTAATATTTATGCTGAAACATGCCCCCAATATCTGCTCTTCACTGAAGACAGGTACAACGAACCGGATTGGCAGGGAGCAAAGTATGTCATGTCGCCTCCTCTCCGTACCGCGGAAAGCAACGATGCTCTCTGGAAGGGGCTCTATTCAGGAGATGTTCAGGTGGTTGCAACAGATCACTGTCCTTTTGATTTCAAGGGCAGAAAAGATATGTTCGGCAAAGATGATTATAAAAAGATTCCGAACGGCGCTCCCGGAATTGAAACCCTTCTTATGGTGATGCACACTGAAGGTGTTGTCAAAGGAAGAATCAGCCTTGAAAAAATGGTCGATGTTCTATCCACCGGTACAGCGAGAATGTTCGGATTAAAGGACAAAGGTGAAGTAGCAGTAGGTAAAGACGCGGACATCGTGGTTTTTAATCCAAAGCAGAAATTTACCGTTACTCAGAGCAAACTGCACATGAATGTTGATTATACACCTTTTGAAGGGTATGAAATGACCGGTATGCCTTCAGCAGTTTATTCCAGGGGCATGAAAGTAGCCGAATGGAAGAATGATCAGATGACCTTTGTCGGAGAGAAAGGCCGGGGCAGGTTCGTTAAACGGGAACCCTTTACCGGTTTCTAATAACATCAATAGGAGTTATGTAATGTCAAGGATAGTTAAATGCGGGCACATTCAGGCTTCCAACCCTAAAAGCGAGGGAACATGTGCCGAGATAAAGGAAGCCATGGTTCAGAAACATATTCCCCTCATTGAGGAAGCAGGGAAAAAGGGAGTACAGATCCTCTGTCTTCAGGAAATATTTTTCGGGCCCTACTTTTGCGCTGAGCAGGACATCAAATGGTACGAAATGGCGGAAACAGTACCGGGTCCCACGACTGAACGCCTTTCCGAATATGCAAAAAAATACAATATGGTTTTAATCCTTCCAGTATATGAAAAAGTACAGGAAGGTGTTTATTACAACACTGCCGCAGTAATTGATGCGGACGGATCTTACCTTGGAAAATTCCAAAAGATTCATATACCCCATACATGGCCGGGATTCTGGGAAAAATTCTATTTTAAACCTGGGAATATGGGTTTCCCGATTTTCCAGACAGCTTATGCAAAGATTGGAATTTATATCTGCTACGACCGCCACTTTCCGGAGTGTGCCCGGATTCTTGCTTTGAACGGTGCTGAAATCCTCTTTAATCCCTCTGCTACAACAAAGGGAAAATCCATGTATCTGTGGGAAATTGAACAGCCTGCTCAAGCCGTAGCAAACGGGGTTTTCATCGGAGCCAACAACCGGGTAGGGCTTGAGAAGCCCTGGGAATTCGGTGAATTCTACGGTTCCAGTTATTTTGTTGATCCCCGGGGAAAGATGCTTGTAAAGGGAAGCGATAACAAAGACGAAGTTGTAATCGCCGACCTCGATCTTGAAATGATCAGGGAAGTCCGGGATGGATGGCAGTTCTTCAGAGACCGCCGTCCGGAAACCTATGATGAAATCGTAGATTTCCTCCCGTAAATTTGTTTTTCTCCTTTAAAAATAGTTGTTACTATTTTTTTGCTGAAGCCTCTGCGGCTTCAGCTTTTTATTGCGGAGATGAGTGAAAATAATGCAATAAAAAAGCTGCTCCGGGATATTCCGGAACAGCTGATAATATTTATAAGAATCAGAATATTACTTCACTAAGGAATCAGTGTATTCCAGGGCTTTATCGATGCTTTCGATCATTTCGTCAATCTGTTCCTTTGTGATAATAAGCGGCGGAGAGACAAAGATGAAGTCCCATTTTGCAAACAGGTAAAGACCATTCTGATAAAACCGTTTCATAAGTTCACCGGAGACATTCCTGTTTGCATCAGCAAAACCTGCCAGCGGCGCTTTGGTTTTTTTATCTGAAGTAAGCTCTATACAGGCCCAAAGCCCTTTGCATCTGGTATCGCCTACTGAAGCATGACGGTCTTTCAGTTCTTCCAGCTTCTTTTCAAGATAGGCGCCGTTTTCCGCGGCATTCTGGATAAGATTTTCTTTTTTATATACTTCAATATTTGCTATACCTGTAGCGCAGGCTAATGCATGGCCTCCATAGGTAAGTCCTCCGGTAAACGGATGATCATAGAAATGGTCCCAGAGTTTTTTGCTCCAAACCATTGCTCCCAGGGGAACATATCCTGATGTAAGTCCTTTTGCTGTGGTCATAATATCAGGAACAACATCGAAATTGTTAATTCCGAACCATTTACCTGTCCGGCCCCAACCTGCCATAACTTCGTCGCTTACCAGGAGAATGCCGTTTTCGTCGCAGATCTGCCGGACTCCCTGTACATAACTTTTTGTAGGGATGATAATTCCGTTTGTTCCTACAATGGGCTCCATGAAAATGGCGGCAATGGTTTTCGGCCCGTCCAGCATAATCTGGGTTTTTAAGACCTCTAAGGTCTTTTTACTGCATTCTTCCGGGTCGTCTGTTCCGAAGGGACAGTTATACGGATAAGGGCCGAAATAGTGCACTACTCCGGGAATTCCCGGTTCCGCGGGCCAGCGGCGGGGATCACCTGTTAACGTGATGGCACCTGCAGTTGCTCCATGATAGCCCCTCCACCGGGCATATATTTTATGGCGTCCCGTAAACCAGCGGGCCGCTTTTATAGCGTTTTCAACAGCTTCTGCTCCGGCATTGGTGAAAAATACATAGTCCAGTCCTTCTGGTGTAACTTCGGAAATCATATGGGCAAGCCTTGCCTTAGGTTCTGTTCCGAACATGGTGCCTACATAGCAGACTTTATCCATTTGGGTTTTCATAGCATTAAGGACATGCTGGTTTCTGTGTCCAATATTAATACAGAGAAGTCCTGCACATCCGTCAATGTATTTTTTACCGTCAGTATCCCACATGTAGATACCGTCTGCATGGTCCATAATCAATGGATTTACCGAACCCTGGGCTTTCCAGCTATAGACTAAATGCTGCCTGTCTAATTTCCTGATTTCTTCTGTGGTCATTAAAACCCCCTACAAATAAAAACTTTCCTCTATTATGGCGCCTCGATGTAAAAGGTCAAGAGCAAATATATAACAGTATTCTGACAATTTACTTACATAGTATTGGTGAAAAAATTCTTGCTTTTTCATGGTGATGGTTTTAGGATAAAAGCAGTTGGCCTCAGATAATGAAATGTAATTAAAGATGAGTTTATTATGAAAGATACATTACGAGGTGTCTTCGGTTACAAGGTTTCCGGAGTCCGTGTCATTCCTCTATCAGTAAAAATAATTTTGATTTTCCTTATTTTTCTGCTGATTTCTAATTTTGCTTCAAATTTTATCAATCTAATGCTGAATAGAGGGGAACTTATAAAAATAATGAATCAGCTCCTGGTAAAAGACCTCAAAGAGCTGCATGTCTTCTGCAATAATCAGCAGGAAATATATTCTTTTAATCAGGATCTGGAGGGCGCTCTCGAAAATATGGTGAGCAGTTCTTTCAATAATCTAAAGGGGAAGAAATCGATTTCTTTTGGTCTCAGGAAGGACGGTTCAATCCTGTTTCAGGCGTCACGGGAAACATATCTTGAAAATTTTAATGATTCCGAAGCTTTGCAGAAAATTAATGATTCTGTTGCTAAGGGAGAAGAGGGTACGATCCTCTTTGATTATAAAGCACAGCAATATTTCGGTGTTTTTAAATACAATGAGGCCTGGGATGTTATACTGGTACGGGCTGAGGAATTAAAGGAATTTTATTCCGATTCCTGGAAGATATTCAGGAATATTGCGATAATCATTGCCGCAATAACTGCCGTTTGTGTTGTGATAGGGATTTTCATAATCCGGTATATTCTGCGTTTTGTAAATCATATAACAAAAAATCTTATGCGCATGCAGGAAGACCAGAGAATTGACCTTATAGATTTATCAAAGGCTCCGAATGATGATGTAACCTACCTGGGTATGTCATTTAACGCATTATCCGCAACTATCAATAACCTGATGTCAATTTTCCGTAAGTTTGTCGCGAAGGATGTTGCACAGCGGGCATATCAGGAAAAGCAGATTCGACTGGAAGGAAAACCCCAGGAATTAACAATACTTTTTTCGGATATAAAAAGTTTCACTTATATGACAGAGACCCTTGGCAATGACATCATAAATCTGCTGAACATGCATTATGAGCAGGCGATCAAATGTATTCAGGACCATAACGGTATAATCGGTTCTATTATCGGTGACGCCCTTTTAGCTGTTTACGGCACACTTCACGGGTATCACGGAAACAAATCCCTGGATGCTATTAATTCCGCTTATGAGATACAGGAGGTCGCGGCATCTCTTAGAAAGAGCATGAATGAGCGGAGGGAGGAGCTTGTTAAACTGCATGGTGCCCTGACGGATGAGGAAGAAAGGATTTACAGAGCCGTACTGATTGAGGTCGGGGTTGGTATTGACGGCGGTGAAGTGTTTTACGGTAATATCGGTTCGAGTAAGCGTATGACAAACACTGTTATCGGGGACAATGTAAATTCTTCCTCCCGTCTTGAAGGCCTTACCCGTATTTACAAAGTCCCTGTGATATGCTCTGACTACATTAAAGATGAGGTTGAAAAAGACGTAGCTGACTATATTTTTATAGAACTTGATAAAGTTCAGGTCAAAGGGAAGACAGAAGGGAAGCTTGTTTATTGGCCGGTTCAGAAACAGATAATAGATAAAAAATTCCAGAAGAATATTGATTCTTTTTCCAAAGGCCTTGCATTGTACTATAAGGGAAAATGGAAAGAAGCCTTTACTTCTTTTTCAGAGTGTTCTCTGCCTCTGGCTGAAGTATTTAAATTCCGGACGCAGAATCATACATGTCCCAAAGGGTGGAATGGAATATGGACAATGACGACAAAATAAAAGATATTGCTGTTCGGGGTGCGCGATTTTTTCTAAGAGGTTCACGGGCAAGTGATGTAAAGCAGCAGGAGTATCAGCTCGATCGGGAATTCGCAAAAACAAAAAAGAACCGCTCGCCCGTTGTAATTATAGCCGTACTTCTTTTTGTTGCTGTATTTGCAGTCGGCGCCGTACTTGTTACTTTGTACATACAGAGGGAGAGTAAACGGGTTGCAGTTAATATAGAAGATTTTGCGGATGTGAATTTAAAAGATGTTTTAGACAGAGCAAAGAAGTTTGAAAATCAGCTGGCAGCTGCCCAGAGAGAACTTCAGGACCTTTTCGCGGAAATGGAACGGGAGGTTCAGGCTGTAAATGATAATTTAAACCGTCAGCTTGTTCTTCTTGAAAATCGGCAGATATCTTCTGCTGAAAAATCAAGACAGGAAAATTCATATAGAGTTCAGGCTGAAAATGATATTGCTGATATCAGGGAAAAATATCAGCCTAAAATTGAAGCGATTGAAGCAAGAATCGCTGAAATTCAGGGAAATATTGATGCTTACGATTCGAAATTAATTGAGCAGGCAAAAGAACAGCAGGAAATACTTGATAATCAGCGGCGGCGCTTTGAGATCGAAACGGAAGAGACTGTAAATTATTATGAAACCAGACTGGAAGAAATACAGGAGAATGCGGACAGGAAAATACGGAATCTCAATGAATATCATGACTCTTATATCGATCAGCTCAATACAAATCACAGAAATGAAGTAGCTGCACTAAAACAGAAACATGCCAATGAAATATCCGCGCTGATACTTAAATATAATCCGAATTTTGAATCGGAAAGACTGAAGAGGATCCTTAATCGTTTCACGGAAAAACGTACAATAGATGAAGTTGAATTAGAGAAATATAGAGATATTTTACAAGAAGAGGATATTCTTTCTCCCCAGGATTTTCGGCTGCTGAGGTCATATTTGACTGATTTATCTGTACTGCTTTCCAGGCTTCAGGAAATACCTTATGAAAATTCCATTGCACCGGCAATTGACCAGCTTGAATATATGGGCACAGAGATTTTTTCTAAGTATGAAATATTATGGAGCAGGATGTCTGATGTTCTGGCGGAACGAAATATTGAAGTGGAACAGTTCCTTTTCGGCCTGGATCATTTAGTTTCTGCCAGCAGGGAGAACGGGTATATTCTGGACGCACGGAATCCGGAGAAGATCATCGTCTATCTTGATAAAATATTGGATGTTGAGGATGGAGATACCGGGTATGTATTCCGTCAGGAAGATGAATTAATTGCTCTGATACGCTTTAATGTAACTCCTGAAGAGATTACTGCGTCCCTGACTGAATCCGTATCCCCGGATCTGACAATTGCTCCCTTTGATAAAATTCTTATTGATATCCAGTAGGAGTAGGGGTTATGAATTTGAAAAAAATATGGTTTCTTGGAATTTTGATTCTCTTCATTCCCTGTTTGACGTTATTCAGTTTAGACTTATCACGCTACGGATACAGCATTATCCGTACATATGAAGAGCAGAAGCAAATTGTTTATGTAGTGCAGGACCGTGCCGGAAATAATTTTGAATTTATCGGGGAGTCCATGAGTGATTCTCAGGCTAACCTGCTTGTTCAGCTGAGAAAGCAGTTCGCAGATCTTAAGTATATAAAGATAAAGACCCTTAGAGTAGTAATAGCTGATGGAGAAGTAGAAGCTCTTATACTGCCGTATTCATTTACCTATAAGGGGGAGGATTTAACCAAATACCTTCCTTCAGGAATCCAATTTTATTATGAATACTATTTAGAATATGATTTCCGCATGCTTATCAAAAAACTTTTTATCCGTATAAAGGGGCAGTATTTTGATGAAACCTCTTTAGCAGATCAGATGATTGAGGCAGTTAAGGACCCTGTCGCATATATACGAAGCCATGAACCTGAATATCTTATTAAAAAAATCGCGGAATTAGACGCCCAGATGAATAATATGTATGCTGAAGGATCGAAGGCTGTCGAGAATCTGGGTAAACGGACTGCATCTCTGGAATCCAGGGCTTCAGAATTGAAAAACGTTCTTGCCTCTTTAAGAGCGGAGCAGGAAGACCTGAGGGAACAGCATTCAGAGGATATAAATTCCCTTAAACAAGAATTTTCAGAAGAAATGGAAGAAAGATCCGGCGAAATTTCAGAACTTGATGAGAATATCTCATCTTTGGCCAAAGAGCTGGCGTCTCTTAAACAGTCAACTGTCATGGTAAGCAGCCAGGGACTTTTCAGCAGCCTGAAGGAGATAGACCCTGAGGTTATCCGGAGAGTAGTGGAAGTTAAAGAAACGGATCTTTCTTTAACACCGGATGTTGTTTCAAAGCAGCTGAAAGGCGAGGGTATAAAGGTCTCAAAGAATCAGGTAACCATTATATTTACCATTTATTTCCCGGAGCTAGAAGAATAAATTATTCACTAATTTTTTAAAATCAAGGGCATTCTCCACGGCTTTTCCTTTATAGTGATTATTGAATGCAACAAGAAGGATTTTAGTTTCCTTGATTATTCGGATGAGCTTTTCTGCCCATTCAGAGAGTTCGTCTTTGGAATAAAGATAGTCGTACCTGCTTGTACTTGTACCCTTCCACCAATTTTCACTGTTTCTTCCGTGAAAACGAAGATATCCGGTTTCAGAGGTAATATTAATTTCAGGAAGAGGCAGTTTTTCAAGAGGCGGTGTGTCAACAATCACTGAAATTAGATTTCTTTGCTGTAATTCCTCCTTTACCTGGGGAATCTGCCAATCCTGATTTCTGAATTCTACAGCTAAAGGCAGATCATTACACCTGTCGCAGAGGTTTGCTAAATACTTGCGGTTTTCCGTGGTGTAGTGAAAACTATAGGGAAATTGAAGAAGTACTGCCTGAAGTCTGCCGCTCTCCTTTAACGGGAAAATACCTTCCTTGAAAATCTGGATTTCGGTTTTTAAGTCTCCGCCTCTTTCGTGAGTAAGGGTTTTATGCCCTTTTACGGCAAACTGAAAATTCTCCGGAGAGCGGGTTAGCATATTTTCCATTGTGACGGCGTCAGGCTGACGATAATAGGTGAAGTTTAATTCTGTAAAAGAGAAGTACCTGGAGTAAAAAACAAGGTACTCTGATTGTTGCAGTCCCCTGGGATAGAAAGGGCCTACCCAGTCTTTATAGGAATAACCGCTTGTACCGATAAGTACATCTCCCATAGAAAAATGATATCATGGATTTGCCTGAAATTTAACATGATATTTTTCATATTTTCCGATATAATAAGGATAGAGCAGACTATGCAGGTGAAACTTCAAAGGTCTCTGGATGTTTTCTTCGGACTGAAGAAAAGCAGGTCCCGGGAGAAAACTTTCAATGATTATATTCGAATACTCCGGGGTAAGGCCCGAAACTGCGTAAGTCAGGACGGTTTTACATCACCGGAAACAACAGCAGAGAAGATCCGGAACCTTATCGAATCGATAGACCTTGGATTTCCAGGAGACCGGTTCCCGCTAAAGACGAAATCTCCCTGTAAAGTAGAGTTAAACAGCCATTTCAGAGAAATTCTCGATATTCCTCCTTCTATTATAGAGGACATCTGTTTCGGCAGGATTTTTCTGTCTCTGGAAAGCCGTGATGATATTATCCTTCTGCTTTCTTCTATTAAAAGCTGTCTTTTCCGGTATTTTAAAGATCAGGTCCTTACCGCAATTTTTACAAATCCC
>Ga0272441_10006692_pt1 | contig 19134 bp, 14 predicted proteins | sample SSMProp6N_FD_193582 | JGI IMG/M metagenome (GOLD analysis project Ga0272441, IMG submission 193582) | Marine sediment archaeal communities from Little Sippewissett salt marsh, Falmouth, MA, United States - SSM-Prop-6N | ecosystem: Environmental > Aquatic > Marine > Wetlands > Sediment ... | reverse complement strand
GGACCGTTTGAGTGACGATTCCTCGAAAGCTGGCGGCTGGCGATTCCCACCGCCGGCCGCGCCGCGGCCGCTGCCTTGGGATCGACGCCCGACCGAACCGGAGACGATGAGCTGGCTTGAGTCACTCGACGTGCCGGTCCTCGATCACGCCGTCGCGCGAACGGTCGATGATGCCGTCGCCGCCTTTCGGACGTTGGGTGGACCGATCGCGATGAAGGTCATTTCCCCGGCCATTCTCCACAAGACGGACTGTGGCGGCGTAGCGCTCCATCTCTCGTCGGAGCAGGCGGTCCACGCCGCGTTTCGGCGGATGGCGGCCTTGCCGCCGAAAGGAGCGTTCGAGGGGGTTCTTGTCAGCCGGATGGTCGAAGACCCGGTGGAGGCCATCGTCGGGCTGACGACGGACGCCCAGTTCGGCCCGGTGATTGCCGTCGGTTTGGGCGGCATCTTCACGGAGGTCTTCCGGGATGTTGTCCTTCGCGTTGCCCCCGTGACAAACGAGGAGGCGCGCCGGATGATCGAGGATCTGCGCGGCATCGGCGTGCTCCGAGGCGCCCGCGGCAGCGTCCTGCGTGACGTCGGCGCGTTGGCGCAGTTGGTGTCCAGAATTTCGCGGCTTCCGTTCGAGTTCGCAGGTATCGACGAACTCGATCTCAACCCTGTGTTCCTGTTCGAGCGAGGGTGCGCGGCCGGCGATGCGCGCGTCATCCCCGCGTCCGATCGAAGCGATGGAAGGAGTGACTGATCCCATGACCCAGCCGATTCGTCCGCAGCGCGGATTGGATTCGATTCACCCCTACGTTCCGGGAAAGCCGATCGCCGAAGTGAAGCGGGAATACGGACTCGACGACGTCATCAAGATGGCGTCCAACGAGAACCCGCTCGGCGTGTCGCCGAGGGCCGTCGACGCAATGCGAAACGCGCTGTCCCGACTGAATCACTACCCGGACGGCGCCAGCTACGAGTTTCGCTCCGCTCTGGCGACGCACTTCGACGTCGATCGCTCTCAGGTCGCCGTGGGAAACGGCGCCGACGACCTGATCCTCGAGCTGTCGATGGCGTTTCTCGAGGAAGACGACGAGGTCGTCGTCAGCCGCTCGTCGTTCCCCATGTACGACATCTACGCCGCCGCCATGCGGGCGCGGCTCGTCAAGACGCCGCTGACGCCACAGTTGGGCATCGATCTCGACGCAATGGCGGATGCCGTCACTGACCGCACGAAACTTGTGTACGTGTGCAATCCGAACAACCCGACCGGGACGATCGTCGAGGCACGCGACGTCGAGCGCTTCCTGCAGCGGGTTCCCGAGCACATCATCGTCGTGATGGACGAAGCCTACGTAGAGATGGTCGATTCGGACGAGTTTCCGGACTCACTCGCCTACGTGCGCGAAGGCCGCCCGAACGTCGTTGTGCTCCGAACGTTCTCCAAGGTGTACGGATTGGCCGGAATCCGAATTGGATACGGATTCGCTCAGTCCGAGCTTCTGGCCACGTTGTTCAAGATCAAGCCGCCGTTCAACGTGAACGTACTGGCGCAGGCCGCCGGGATTGCCGCATTGGACGACGGCGACTTCGTGGCGCGCTCCGTGGAGGCAAACCGGCAGGGACGTCAGTTTCTGTATGAAGGATTCACGCAACTCGGCCTCGAGTACGCGGCCTCTCACACCAACTTCATTCTCGTCCGATTCGGTCCCCAGGCGGCCGCCGTGCAGCAGGCGCTGCTCGAGCGCGGCGTCATCGTTCGTCCGTGCGGCGGATACGATCTGCCGGAGTATCTGCGGGTCTCCATCGGTACGCCGGAGGAGAACGCGCGTTTCCTGCACGAACTCGAAGCCGTCCTTGCCGACGGATAGGGGGCAGCATGCGCCACTTCCTAAGCGTGGCCGACGCGACGTCGCATGATCTTCAACGGATGCTCGACCGCGCGAACGCCCATCGGACAGGCGCTGTCGAGTCCCTCATTGGCGCGCCGCGCGGTGTGCTGATCCTGGAACGCCCCTCGCTGCGAACGCGACTGGCCTACGAAGGTGCGTTTCATCGTTTGGGCGGACATCTCTCGATCTTCGAGGGCGGAATCGGTACGAACGACACCACCGAGGATCTCGGCCGCGTCTTGTCGGCAATGGTCGACGTCGCGCTCGTGCGAACGCGCGACCACATCTGGCTCGAATCGCTCGCCTCGGCGGCCTCGATTCCCATCATCAATGCGCTGTCAGACCGGGAACACCCGGTGGAAGTGCTCGCGGATGCGCTCGTGATCCGGGACGTATTCGGAACGTTTGTCGACAAGACGATGGCCTTTGTCGGAGGTTCGGGCAATGTGTGCGCTTCGCTGCTGTTGCTTGCCCCGCTGCTTGGCATGCACGCCGCAGTGGCGCCGCCGCCGCAATGGGCGCCGGATCCGAACCTTCTGACGCAGGCGAATGCATTGGCGGCGAACGCGGGAACCCGCCTGATGGCGACGAATGACATCGAATCAGCCGTTCGCGGCGCGCACGTCATCTACACCGATGCGTGGCCCGTCCTTGGCGATGCGACGGAAGAAGAACGCCGATTTGGCCCCTACCGAGTGACTGCCGAGATGATGGCGATGGCCGCGCCGGATGCCATCTTCCTGCACTGTCTTCCCGCGACACGCGGACGCGAGGTGTCGTCGGAGGTGTTGGACTCCGAGCGATCGTATGCGTTTCGTCGGCTGAAGAACCTTGCACCGACGTCAGCGGCGGCGATCGAATGGGCGCTGACAACGCGGCCCGCCACTTCGTCATGAGACTTGCCGTCTTGAGCGACATCCACGGCAACGTGCGTGCTCTGGACGCTGTTCTTGCCGACATCGAGCGGCGAGGCGCCGACGGCATCGTCAATCTGGGCGATTGCGCCTACGGTCCGTTTGATCCCCGGCCGGCGATGCAGCGGCTGATCGAGCGGACCTCCCCAAGCGTGTCTGGAAACGAGGACCGCGTATTGGTCGAAGCGGCGCAGGGCAAGACATCCTCTCGGACCGCTTCGTTCTGCATCGACCGGCTTCGCAGCGAGCAGATCGAGTGGCTTGCGCGATGCCCGCACACGCTGGAATGGGATGACATCCTGGCATTTCACGGAACGCCGGACGACGACGCAACCTATCTGTTGACGACCGTCGATCGTCACGGTGCCTGCGAGCGCAATCCGTCAGACGTTCAACACCTTCTTGGCGCAAGGACCGCACGCCTCATCCTGTGCGGACACGACCACACGCCGCGCCACGTTCGCCTTGCGGACGGCATCCGCATTATCAACCCCGGCAGCGTCGGTTGCCCGGCGTACGTCGATGACGTCCCCGCCGTGCACGCCATCGAAAACGGCTCACCGCACGCGCGCTACGCGATCGTCGACATTGATGGTCCGTCCGTTGCCGTAACGCTTTGCGGAGTTGTCTACGACTGGCAAGCTGCGGCCAAGGAGGCGGCGGACAATGGGTTCTCGCACTGGGCACAGTGGCTGGCGACCGGCCGCGTTAGCTGATCATCGAAAGGCGAACGACCAACACCGGCGGGATCTCCTGGAAGTGGTCCCATGACAGCGGTCCTCGTGCGGACGCCGCGTCCTCGAATGCGCGTTCCTCCAATCCGGTCAGCGCCAGTCCCTGCTCGAGGAACGGTCCGAGCAACTCATGCAGCGAACGATGGAAGTAGGTCTGCGGCGCCGGCTGACCGACGATGCCGATTCCCTTGGACGAAAACGCGGTCAGGTACTTGGTGATACGTACCGACGGGACGCTGCGAAACCCCGGACCATCTTGTTCGTCCTCGATCGACAGACGCACGGCGTTGTTGTTGAAGCACGGATGCATGATCGAGAACACAAACCGTCCGTTCGGTTTCAGCAGTGTCGGCAACGCACGCGCCAACGGCTCGATGTCGGCCATGTCCATCAGCGCCATGTTGGCGACCGCCGCGTCGAACGCGTGATGACCCAGCGAGGCAAGCTGCGCGTCGTCGGATGCGTCGAGGACGTGATACGCGATTCGGCCCGCGTAATCGGCGCTTCGTTCCTTGGCACACGCGATGAATGCCGAGGAGAAATCGAAAGCAGTCACGGATGCGCCGAGACCGGCCAGCCGCCGCGAGAATGCACCATTGCCGCAGGCGATGTCGAGGACGTGCTCACCCGACTTCACGTCCAACAGCTGCTCCACCGGCGGGGCGACCAATTGCAGATGGAAGTCGTTGCCCTCGCCGAAGTACTCGGACCACCACTGGGCGTTGCGTTCCCACGCGTCGCGCACCGAATCGGGATCGTTCTTGGTCATGCCGCCTCCGTCGAGTCGTGGCTGTGAAGTCTTTCCTTGCGTGTGGACCACTCTTGCCGCGTGATCTGAAGCTTCAGATAGGGAACGGGGACTGCGCCCGGAAGCTTCTCGAGATGTCCGTCGAACACGCCTTCATCCACGGTGCGCATTCCTGCTCCCATTTGCATGCGCACGGACGCTGTGTTGTGGCGGTTGGGTGTGCCCTGCACGATGCGGGCCTCCGAGTGCTCGAACGCGTAGTCGATCAACGCGTTCCAGAGTTCAGTCCCGTACCCCTGCCCCCATGCGTCGGGATGGAGCTTGATGTCCGGCTCGCAGATGCCTTCGTCATCCGGGATCCCAAGCTTTGTCTGTCCGATGGATGTCCCGCTGATGAGATTCTCTACGATCAAGCGGGAACCGAATTCACTGTCTGGTCCTTCGACAATCTGCTGTCGTACGTCCTCGAGCGTGAAGGGAAGCCCCTGCGAGAATCCGACGTACTGCATCACTGTCGGCGAGGTCCAGAGCGCGTGGACGAAACCTGCGTCGTCCGATTCGGCTCGACGCACGCGCAATCGGCGCGTCGTGAACAGCACGTGCGGCATTGGAAACCTCCACGTTGGAGCGGCCTGCGAACCCTCGGGCGCTCCAGCTCGATGCGGCGCGGCCCGAAAGCCGCGGCTAGATCGTAAGGCCCAGCCAGTGGTATTCCAAGCGCTTCTCGAAGCCGAGGGTGTTCGCGGCCTCGCACAGTGCCGGCATCCAGGTTTGCCCCGAGAACTGGATCCGCAGTGCCGGGCTGATCGCTGCAACCGAGCCGGTCAACCCACTCAGCAAAGGAACCGCGAGGTCTGGGTGTTCAGGGTCGATCTCGGCCCAGACCACGGAAGTCCCCTTGTTCGTCTGGGTCGTGCGGTACCCCCCGCGTGCAAGGATCGTATCGCCAAGGAACACGGAAGTATTCTTGTTCACGCGTTTCTGCATCCGATCGAGAACGGGCACAAGCAGACGAATGGCGCGTTGCGCGCGATACCTGTCCGGCGTCACCGGCTCGTACTCCGCGATGCTTTCGGGGGTGATGCGTTGTGCGAGCGCATAGCGCGGCTGCCAGTCAAACCGACCCAGATCGCGTTGCGTGTACTGCGCCGGCATGGATGCGGTCGGTGAGTCCGCCTGCTCGGGAATTCTGTGGTACTCGACCTGGCTGCTGTAGTGCGTGAATCCGAGCGACGTATACAACGAGTAAGCGGGCACATTCCGGTCGATCACGGCGAGCACCACGTGCGTCCCGCCGCGGGAACGAATGTCGTCAAGGGTTCGCGTTAGCAGCTGCCGGGCCAGTCCGCGGCGCCGGAATTCCGGCAATACGCCGACGGTGCCGATCGTCCACATGTTCGTCGAGCTTTGCCGCTGGGCGATCACGACTGCGCCGAGTCGGCCGTTCTCTTCCCACACAAAGCCACGGAACAGGTCCCGCATCGGCTTGGAGACCGCCTGTGCTACTCGAATCAGTGGCCACAGCCGGCGAAGACTGCGGATCTCGCGGGAGATGTCCTCTTCCTCATCGGCTTGCACGCTCCACTCGGGGTTCTCGGGGTATTGAAAGGTCTCCACCAGCATGTCGGCCAACGGCAGCAGATCGCCGGGAAGGCGCAGTGCACGCATCGTCATCCTGTGTCCTCCTTTTCGCTCAGACACTTCATGAGTGTTCCTCCGTGTGTATTTGGTTCACCCGCCGGGATCCGCGACGGGCGGCCGATGCCGCATGCAAAGACGCGAGACCCCGCGCTGTTCCCCATCAGGGTGGATCTCCCACGTCGCTGTCGTCAACGGTTGGAGGAAACGAAGGTCGTGGCTGACCAGGAGTAGGCCGCCCGGGTACTCCCGAAGTGCGGACTCCAAGCACTCAACGGACGGAAGGTCCATGTGGTTGGTTGGCTCGTCCAGGATGAGCAAGACGGGAGCGTCTGTCATTCTCAGGGACAGCATCAACTTGCGGACCTCGCCGGGGCTTGGCGTCAGGCTGTCCAGCAACTGATGGGGGTCCGAGCCGAGCCGGCTGACCCACTGCATGACCTCACCGAGCCGCGATCCGGCCAGTCCCTTGACGGCGGCAAGCGCATCTCGCGCCGCCTCGGCTCGAATCTCCTGGGGAATGCTGACGACCTCCTCGGGCGGGAGATCGAGAAGGGACAGAATGTGGCGAACCAACGTCGACTTGCCGCCTCCGTTCGGACCGATCAACGCAATCCGGTCTCCCGGTTGCATCAGAAGGTCGGGAACGGCCAACTGCCGATTCTCTCCCAACGGAAGCTGCGTCGCTTCGATCGAGAAAAGCGCATTCCAGCGCGATCTGCGTCCCCGGAGCGAGATGCCGGTTGCGCGCTCCTTGCGAGCAATCAGTGAGGCCTCCTGCTCCGACGCCTGCCGGAGCCGTCCCTCGAGTTGGCGCAGGTTCTTGCCCGCGCCGCCGTCCGCGATGCGGGCCTGATCGATCTTCTCCTTGGCATCGTGGTCCTTGCGGTCGATGCCGCGTTTGCTGCGCGCCTTGTGCGCCTCTTGAACATGTCGTCGCCGCTCTTCCATCTCCGTGCGCAGGCGCCGCCGATCCCGCGTCGCCTGCTGCTTCCGTTCGAGCACGCGCTGGTTCTCGGCGTCCAACCCGGCACGCGCATCCGTGTACCCGCCGGATCGAAGCGTCACTTCCGGTGGGAACAAGAACAGACTGTTCGTGCACAGTTGATCGAGGAGTCCGCGATCGTGACTCACCAGCAATCCGACCCCGCGGAATGCGCGGAGGGCGTCGAACACAATGGCCCGTGCTCGTGCATCGAGGTGATTGGTCGGCTCATCGATGGCAAACAGGGTCGGGCGTGTCCACAGGCATGCGGCGATTTGGGCCCGCTTTCGCTCGCCGTGACTGAGCGTGTCCCACCGGTCGATGAAATCGTCCTCGACCTCCAGTGCGCCGCGAAGGCGGTATGCCTCGCCGTCGAAGGACGATAACAAGGAAGCAAGCTCGGGCATCGGCTCGTCGGTACGCTGAGGACAGTACACGACGCGCTCGGGCCGGTGGATCGTGCCGGCCGCCGGCGACAACAAGCCGCAAGCGAGCTGAAGCAGCGTGGTTTTCCCGGCGCCGTTGGCGCCGACAATGCCGGCCCATCCTTCGGACACGCCGAAGTCGATGCCGTCGAAAAGCCGCACGGGGGAACCGGGGTACGCGAACGATACGTTCTGAAAGACAAGAGAAGCCATGGAATCACCTCGAGCAAGGTGGCGAAAGCTGCACGGGCAAGGCCCGTCGAAACCAACGATCGGCAGCTTCTATCGCATCATTCCGGACTCCTCCTTCGAGAGGGCATTGTAGATTGTGAAGCGGCGGACGTCCACCTGCCCCTCGGGGGCTTGACTTAGATGGCGATCTATGTTATATATCTATCTAACCTAGATGGCGATCTAACAAAGAGGTGCAATGACGCCGACGCAGCACGAGCAAACGAGTCCAACCCTCGAATGGGACGTGGGGACAGCCTACGACTTTTTCATCAGCTATCGTGTGTTGGCGAACCCGAAGCAATTCGGCGTCCGCAGTGCGTGGGCCTCGGGGATGCGTGCGCGGCTGCAGCCGGCCGATCGCGAAACGTTGGACGCATCCTTGCTGGTTCTGCCGACGGTGGGACAGTGGCTCTACACCCTGCCTGCTCCGAAGGACGTTGCCCACACCCTCCGCGCGCTTACGGACATTCCGGCTGCGCAGCGGCTGCTCCGGGTTGCGGGCTGGTGCGATGAGCAGGACGGACGTTCGCCGACGCAGAACCTGCTGTATCGCGTGTGGAGCGAAGGTTCTTGGAGCGATGAAACGCTGAAACGATTCCGCGAGTTGCGATCCGAAGGAAAAGGATCCCACCAGGGCGACAAAGGTGACGACACACTGAGGAGAATCCTGGACATCTGGGCGCACGCCGAGGACTTCGGCGAGCGGTATCTGAGCGCTCTCCGGAACTACTACGACGTCTTCTTTGCGGAAGAGGAGCGGCGGATTGCCTCGACGTTGGAGACGGCGCTCGAGCGGGCGAAGGCGCGAGCCGTGGCGCTGTCGCTCGCGGACCTCATGGAGGAGCTGTCTCAAGGAATCCGATACGAAAGCACATCGGAACTGGATCGACTGACGCTCGTGCCGTCGTATTGGGTGAGTCCATTCATCCAGGTGATCCGAATCGGTAGAGGACATCGGATGTGGGCGTTCGGCGCCCGTCCTGCGACGGATTCGATTGTGCCCGGCGAACCGGTGCCGGACGCGCTGCGGATCAGTCTCAAAGCGCTGGCCGATCCGACCCGACTGCGCATTCTGCGGTACCTGCATCGAGAACCGCAGACGCTGTCCGATTTGACAAAGCAACTGCGTCTGCGGATGCCGACGGTCATGCATCACATGTCCGTGTTGCGCATGGCCGGACTGGTATCCATCCACTTGCAAGGGGAGGAGAAGGGACGACGTGCGCAATACAGCACCCGCGCCGACGGATTGACAGCGGCCATTCAATCCCTGAGGGGATTCATCGAGGACGACGTTTCGTCCTCGTAGCAAGATCGGCTTGAAGGGAGGAACCATGTTGAGTCAGTACGATATCGACACGCTGATGAAGAGCACGATGGAAGAGCGCGTTCGCATCCAAGCGCAGCATCGCGAGGTACGGGCGGAGGCTGCCAAGCAATCGGCGCGGCGCAGATTGCAGCGGGAGATCCAACGATACATTCAGGCCGAGGGCGATGTGGACATCGTGCTCAATGCGCTTTCGCATCTGAAACCCCACAGTGGTGGCGTGAACGCAAGACGAAGCACCGGCACCTCGTGCTGCTCTTAGCGGCCCTCAACCAACCGGGTGCCACAAGCGAGGTTGTCCGCAAGCACGGGCAACCTCGCGGCTTTTCTGGTCTTCTTTAGCCTGTTCCGCTGGCTGATTCGGGACGCAGTTGTTCCACGAACGATGTATCGACCCAGAAGATGCCTTCGCCGAGGAAGAACAGGTACGCGCCGTCTGGGGAAAGTGCCAGGAACCCGCCGCATTCATACGGCGTTCGGATTCTCTCGGACCAGGATCCGTCGAGTTGCTTGTAGCTGATGTAGAGCTCGTCTTCCAATCCGGTTCGTGTCAGGGCGATCAGTAGATAGGAATCGTCGGGTGCGACCACAACGGCGAGTTCGTGAGCCGTCGAATCGTACGGCATCCCAAGCTGTTCCGGCTCGGTGAATGCCCCGTCGACGAAGCGGGAGAGGTACATCTTCTCGCGGCTGGTGAACGGACTGCGCGAGAAGATCATCGATCCGCCGGAGGTCACGCAATGCACTCGCTCGATAGCACCCGTGTTGATGAACGATGACACGGACACGGGTGCCGACCAGCCGTCACCCTGCCGTTCGACCACGTAGATATCGCTGTCGTCGTCTCCGAAGACCTCGAAATACAGGCGCATCCCGTCCGGCGAAAAGACCGGACGCTGGACCGTGCCCGAGATACTCTCTGTGAAGGGAGCGATCTCGGGCCCCATCCATACGCCGTCGATCTGCCGCATGACGTAGAGCTTCTGACCGATCCCGGGCGGATTCGTCCGGGCGCCGACGTTGGTGCACCAATAGACCTCCTGTCCATCCGGTGAGAACGTCGCGGCGCTGTGCTCGAAATCGGCGCGAACGGAGATGACTCCGGCGGCAAACAGTCTCGGCGTGCTCCCCGGCAGTGTTTGGCCGAGGTAGGGGCCGGTGAGGTCTTCCGACGTGGCAGAGGCGGGCACGGCAAGCGTTGGAAGCAGGAGAACGACGACAGTCAGTAATGCAACGCATCGGATCAGGATGCGGTTGCAGGACGGCGTGTGGAGCACGAGGACCTCCTTGTCATTGCGAGCAGGATTGCCTCGCCTTCCGAAACCTCGCAGCCGCCACATTCGACATCATATGTGCGTACGCATATACTGTCAAGCGCACGAGGCCAAGGGAGGGCGATCGACAGGAGGAAGACGACATGAACGACGCAACGCGTTGGTGGATTGCCGGAGCCGTCCTTGGTCTTTGTCTGGTATTCGGCATCCTGATCGACACCCGGATGGAGGACACAGCATCAGCTGCCGACTCATCTGCACGGGCATCTGTAGAAGAAGCGACAACTCGCGACGATGCCGCAGTCGGGCCGGACGCGATCCGAGCACAGCTCCAAGACGCCGGATACATCGAGGTCCCCGAGAACGTCGTGATGACGCTGTCAACGCTGGAGAAGATCCACGACTATCCGGTCTACACAATGCGCTATTCCGGGCCGTACCTTCGGGCATCCGAACTGCAAACGGTGCCTGATGCGGACGGCGAAGCTGTCTTGATCGAAAGCGATTGGGCCTGCTCGTTGTTCGCCGCCGTTGGCGAAGCGGCGCAGGCAACGCTCGGACGCAACTTCGACTGGGAATACAGCCCGCTCCTCGTCCTGTTCCTGGAACCCGAAGACGGGTATCGATCGGTCATGTCCATCGACATCGCCTACTTGATTGATGAAGCAGTCATCGCCGGACTCGATTCCGCCGCGGCCGAGGACCTGCTTCCGCTCCTCAGCGCGCCGTTTCTGACGTTCGATGGGATGAACGAAATGGGCGTGGCGATCGGGATGGCGTCGGTGGATTACGACTGCGGCTATCCGCGCGACGCGGACAAACGCGACGTCGGCGATCTGCGCCTGATGCGCGAAGTGCTCGAAGCATCGGCCAGCGTCGACGAAGCCCTCGCGTTCCTGGAAGGCATCAATCCGGTCAGCCAAGGCGGGCCCAACACGCACTACCTGGTCGCTGACCCGGCGTCCGCTGCCCTCGTCGAGTATCACGACGGCGAGATGGTCGTCTTCCGCAGCGGCGAGGAAACGCCGTGGCAGCTGGGAACGAACTTCCCAGTCTGCCGCACCGACGGTGATCCCCTCGGTCACTGCTGGCGGTACGATCAGATTGAGGCTACGTTGCGCGAAAGGGACGGTGTGCTGTCGGTGGCTGAGGCGGCGGATCTTCTCCAGACGGTATCGACGACGATGACCCAATGGTCGATTGTTTACGACCTTGCGGCGCTCGAGATGCACCTCATCGTCGAGCGAGATGCGGAACGCGCGCTCACGTTCTCGCTGAAGGAGGATGCGGAATGAACAGATACCTCATGGTATTGCTGGCCGCTCTTATGATCTCAACAATCGCATTTCCCGCCGAGCCATTGCCTGCCAGCGAGGTCACCGGGAGCTTGTCCCAGATCGACGGGATGACCGTGCTGCACGTATGGGGAACACCGCGCGAGCAGGGCCATGCCATCGGGGTGCTGTTGGGAAACGAGATCGTCGAACTCTACGATCGGCTCATTGCTTACCGTACCTGGAATCTCACCGCCGAGCGATGGGATTCCGAAGTCCTTCCAGCCGCGCAACGGTTTGCACTCGTCCCGGAGTACCTCGAGGAATTCGAAGGTATGCTGGAAGGTATCGAATCCCAAGCTGGCGGCCCCGCACAGATCCCCTCTCTTGGCCGGGAGTTGCGCGTCGAAGACCTTGTCGCTGCCAGCTACTTCTACGATGACAAGCGTCTCGGATGTACGTCCTATGCCGCCTGGGGGGCGATGACCGAAGACGGCCGGATGCTCTACGGACGGAACATGGATTGGCCCGACCTGAACGCCTTCCTCGAAGCACCGCAGATCGTCGTGGTTCGTGCTCCATGGCCGGACAGCGGCAGACTCGCGACTGTGTCCGTCTTCTTCCCGCTGATCGTCGGTGTTAACACTGCGATGAACGCAAACGGCGTGGTGCTTTGCAACAACGATGCCTACAACGAGCGGGATCCCGTTCGACAGAGCGGGTTCTACCCCGCGCCCTACTCCAATCGCACCGCCCTCGAAACGGCACGAGCCGGGACCGCCTACGATGACATCTTGGCTGCGTTGCGCGTGGAACCAAGTGGCGTCGGGCGATCATTGACGGTGTCGCTGCCCTCCAGCTGTGACGGCGCACGCGCCGTCGTCTTCGAGGCCGACGGGATCTGGGAGGAGAGCGGTGGCGTGACCGTACGCCTGCCCGAAGCGGCGCAACCGTACGTCCTAACCACCATGCATCACCGAGAACGAGGCGAGCCGATCGATTGCCGGTACTACGAGATCGGCGAGCGCGTGCTTCACGCGGTTGCGTGCGGAGAGGTCCCCCCATTGACTGTGGAGAGCACGTGGGAGCTCCTGACAGATCTCACCCCGACCGGCGGGCTCACGTACCACAGCGTAATCTTCGAACCCGACGACATGCTAATGCACGTCCGCCTGCAGCAAGACGGCGTCACCGCCCAGCAGTGCCGATCCGTCACGTTGGATGTGGCGGCTCTTTTCCAGCAGCTTCCCGCAGAGGGAGAAGAGACTGCGTCTGCCGATTCCTTGGGGACGATCGCCTTCGACTCCGACCGCAACGGGAACCTCGACATCTACACCGTAACACTGGACGGGTCTGTGACGACGCAGTGGACCGACCTGGCGCGCGACGAGTTGTTTCCGAGCTGGGCGCCGGACGGGACATCGATCGCGTTTTCCACGCGGACCGCAAGCTTCATCCTGGATGTCGAGACCGGCGAGCTTCACGAGCTTCCCTACGCCGGCCAGCCGAGCTGGTCCCCCGACGGAACGAGGTTTGTGTACGTCGAGTGGATTGGCGACGATGCCGAAATCTGCGTGATGGACGCGGATGGCGCCAACGCTCGCCAACTGACGTACAACGACTGTGACGACTTCGAGCCCGTTTGGCTGCCCGACGGCGAACACATCGGATGGTCGAGCGCCGCCTCCGGCTCCGGCGACATCTATGTCATGCGGGCCGACGGCAGCGACATCGTCCAGATCACGGACACGGCCGCGGACAACGTCTATCCCCATTGGTCGCCGGACGGCTCGCGCATCGCCTTCTGCTCCAACCGTACGGGCAACTGGGAGATCTACGTGATGAACGCCGACGGAACCGGCGAGGAGCAGCTGACGTTTACCAACGCGTTCAACGGCGCGCCGAAGTGGTCGCCCGACGGCACGCAGATCGCGTTCGAGTCCACTCGTGACGGCGACTCCGAGATCTACGTGATGAACACCGACGGCAGCGACGTCCGCCAGCTCACCGACAACGACGCCACCGAACGTCACCCCAACTGGCGACCGTAGACGTCAGCAAGAGCGCCGTCTGTGGTACGGGGGACGAGCCAGTCAGTGCCCTGCACTAGTACCCCTCGGTGGACGAATCTGGAACCGTTCGATGACCGGCGTATATGGGGTCAGATCTTGAATCTTAGTATATGGGGTCAGATCTTGAATCTTAGGGTTCTGTGTTGTAGATTGGATTGCCATGGCACGACCACTGCGCATTGAGTTCGAGGGCGGGCTGTATCATGTCACAGCCCGCGGGAATGCTGGAACCAACATCTACTTGGCAGACAGTGATCGCGAGCACTTCCTGGAGATCCTTGCGCGTTCGGTCGAACGATTCCGCTGGACTTGCCACGCCTACTGCCTGATGGGCAACCACTACCATTTGCTCATCGAAACACCGGAGCCGAATCTCTCCCGCGGCATGCAGTATCTCAACGGTGTGTACACGCAGTGGTTCAATCGCAAGCACGGCCGATACGGACATCTGTTCCAGGGGAGATTCAAGTCGATCGTGGTCGAAAAAGAGAGCTACCTGCTCGAACTTGCGCGCTACATCGTGTTGAATCCGGTCCGTGCTCGCCTAGCCCGAAGCGCTCGAGAATGGCGGTGGAGCAGCTACCGCGCTACAGCCGGACAAGTGGAAGTCCCCGGGTTTCTGACTACAGGTTGGCTCCTTTCGCAGTTCGGGAAGTCGCGTTTGGCGGCAACCCGTGCTTACAAAGCCTTCGTGAAGCAGGGGCGAGGCATCGACATCTGGGAAGATGCTCCTGCCGGCGTGCTGATGGGCGGCAAGGCGTTCAGCGAGACGTTGCGTCCTTTGCTGACGGATGTTGCAATGAACCGAGAGTACAAGAGAGATGAACGCCTGGCAGTCCGGCCGACACTCGAAGAGATGTTCGGCGACGTGACAGACAAGCCGATGCGGAATGAGCGTATCTATGAAGCGGTGCGTCAACACGGCTATCGTCTGAAAGAGGTCGGAGACCACCTTGGCCTCTGCTACTCGACCATCAGCCTGATCGCCAAGCGTGTCGCGGAGAGCCAGAAACCCTAAGATTCAAGATCTGACCCTACCTAATAGGGGCAACTCCGTTTCTTGCCGCAGTCGTCAGTAGTTGTATGCGGCTTGACTAGAACTCAACCGCGTGATATCCTGGAGGACCGCATTGGAGGTCCCATGAAGCGAGTAGCAATATGCATGGCTGCGCTGCTACTGATCAGCGTTTACGGCCTACAGTTGGATTCCGCATACGGAGTCCTAGCATCCAGTGATGAGGCCGATCCTATAGTCGATCGGCAATTGGGCTCCACGGCAACCGCGCACGCACTGCTGTATCCCTATGAGTACGTCGGTAGCGCCGTGGGTCATGCGTTCTCGCTCCAATGCGCAGTAGGTGATGTCGATCGCGACGGGAATGCTGATGCCGTGCTTCCTTCTCTTATTGGGACAGCTTCGGACTGGGGGAAAGGTGACACCGTTGCGGGAGAGATCATAGTCGCATTTGGAGACGGAACTGGCGCATTTGGCCGGTTTACACGTGTATTCTCTGGTGATCCTGTCACATCACTCCTTTTGGGTGACTTCAATCGTGACGAGTGGCCTGATATCTTGTTCTTGTCTTCGATACCGGATGAACAGGGTGTGCCGGTTCCTTCTGCTATCCTGCTGCTTGGGGACTCCGAAGGAGACTTTCAACACAGGATCGAGATGCCCTTAGGTGAGGTCCCTCTCGGCCTTCTCTCAGCCGACTTCAACAACGATGCCCTCCCTGACATCGCGTACCTCTACCTGACCCAAGAGAAGGGGTTCCAGGCGATAGAGGTCTTGATAGGGAATGGGCTAGGTGGATTCACACCGCAGGAGCCGCAGGTTTCGGACAGAGGAATCCTCAGCATAGACACGTGTCACCGGGTGATTGACGTGGATCAAGATGGCCTTCTGGACGTTGTTGGCGTCGGAGGGGCCGCAGTCACGGATACGTGGCTTTGGATAGCCTATGGATTGCCATCAGGACGGTTCGAGTACGAATGGCTTGCGCCGACTGGGAAGCGACTTCCTCTGGCAATCGAAACAGGAGACTTCGACGGAGATGGCCTGCACGACATCGCAATCGCGTTCCCGTGGGATGTAGTGTCGTCCCTGAATCACTTCCAGGAGACCGGCCAGGGGAGTGCGTTCCCAACAGATTCCAGCCTCGTTGTGCTCTATGGAGAATCCAATCGAGGCTGGGCGATTTCTGAGATTGACAGCGGGTGCCAGCCAATTGCCACATGCGTAACCGATATCAACTCCGATGGTATAACAGATCTCTTGGCGTTCGGGCAGCTGGGCAATGTTGGTATAGCATGCGGCGGCGAGTTTGGGCTTCAGCAGCAAGCAGCCGTTTTTCTCACTATGGTCCCCGGGCAAATAGCGACTGTCTTCGCTGGGGACTTCACCGGCGATGGCCTCCCAGATGTGGGCGTACAGTCGACCGTTGGCACCGTGGTCGTGCGCAATGGAGATGGCTTCGGGGGACTTGAGCCGGGCTGGTTTGCCCCTCCAATTGACAGCCGAGTGCCGTTTGGCAAGTCGCTGGTCGAGGATGCCGTTGACTTCGATCAGGATGGCAATCTCGACCTCGTCTTCTATGATGAGTATGCAGGCGCCGGTATCGCATATGGCATAGGAGATGGGAGATTCACCGATGCAGGATCGCTCTTTTCCCTCACTAGAGGAAGTATTAGCGACGTTGCTGTCGGCGACTTTGATGGGGACGGATATCCTGATATCGCAATCGCTGAGGTAGGTCGTGAAGGCGACGTGGCTAGTCGTGTTTGGCTGCTTCGCGGCCTAGGAAACCGCTACTTCATCGGGGCCACAGAGCCTGCATATCAAAGCGAGAGATCGATTCGAGATCTTGTTCCTGTGGATATCGGAAACGACATGATCCTTGACATCATTGCAGTCCCAATCTTGGGAATTCCTCGTGTACTACGGGGAGGTGTGAAAGGTGGCTTGGGATACGGGTCCTTCTTCGACTTCCCTTATGAGGGATACTCGGCCTTCAGCAATCCACAACTGGGAGACTTCAACAACGATGGATTCGGTGATCTCTTGTGCCAAGCCTTCTACGAGGCCGTTGGCGATTTCACGATCCTCTGGTTTGGCGATGACTCTGAGAGGTTCACGGTGGCGGCGACGTTGCCCGCGCTCTACCTGGCTGGAGTGGGGGATGCAGATGCGGATGGTTTTCTTGACTTCGCGGCATTCGACGTGGATGGGGATCGAAACTGGATCTTCCATGGCGATGGAACTGGCGCTTTCGAGAAGCGCCCTGCGCTACGCACGAAGGGTCTAGATGCGGATCTCAATCGCGATAACCTGCCTGATGGCGTCGCCTGTAATGGCGCTGCAATCGGTGTAGAGCTTGGTTCGCTGAATGGAGCTCCTCTCAGAGCTGCACTGTTCGCAAACCAAGGTCATCCTGATTCGTGTGCGACCAGCTTCGTCATCGGCGACTTCAACTCCGATGGCTGGGATGATCTAGCCACAACGAACGGAAGCTACGTGTCAGTCCTCCTGAGTCGGCTGGACCAACGCGAATGACGCTGAGAAGACTGTTGTTATGCATCATAGCAGCGGCAGTGGCCGACAGGTGCGCATTGGCCGACGCGCCGGAGGCATGGCTTGAGGTCATGATCCCCGAGTCGACCCAGCAGCTTATCGCCAGTTTGGAGTCGGTTTCCGGCACCGAGACTGCGCTCTACGATCCAGACTATGGAGAAACGGACGAGCAAGCAGAAGCCAAGGCAGTTGGCTGGGGGAGTGCCCTCGGCATTGAGCACGGGATCGTCATCCCAACCAGCGAATGTCTGTACTATGGCGTAAGTGAATCGGGAGAAGTGATGATTCCCGGAACTCAGAACCCCGATCCCTTTGTCGACACTTCGCCGAGTGACAACCAATTATGGGGCCCACGGCGAGGAACCTCAATCGAGGAGACACTACTGAATCTTCGAACCGTGGTACTTCACCTGTCTGAAGGATCGGATGTGTTCAAGAGATCTGATGGAACGTCGGGTTTCAATATGGTGGCAGCGTTGGGGAGAATCGCCGAGCTTCTTGCGGAGGATTCTGCCCCATCAGCTTTCGTTTCGGCTGATGCACTCTCAGATCGTATTCAGGAGAAGGCAGATAATAACGTGCGTATCGTGTCGACCATCGCAGAGATTGCGGAGGAGAAAAATATTACCTTCTATCACCTTATTGTCCACCCCAAGAGCATACAGAACACATACAGCATTGGAATTGACGAGCAGGCGCTCGTCTCTGTGATAGTAGAGGAATACGTGAAACCAGAATTCCTCACTAATCTTGGGCAATCCGGGTTGCCAGAGCAGCTCATCTCGGCACCTCCAACGACGTTGTTGGATCTCGCCAGCATGTTCTTTCCGACACTGAAGCCATTCGCGGCTGTCATGTCCGTCCTAACCTTCGATTCCGTCCCTAGACTGTCACCTGATGCTTACGTGTCCGCGGGCAAGAGCTTGGGCAATCTCCTTGAGCGAGGTGTTGTGGGGAGTCTCGTGGTTGATCTGTCAGCATCAGGTGAGCGTCTGGCAAACGAGTTGATTGGCATTCCTCTTGTGGGGACCAATCCCCCAACAGCTGGGGCAGCCGGCTCGGCGCTTATCGCTGCGTGCATTCCGCCCGAGAGTGTAGCCGGTAGCGTGGTTGGTCTGTCTAGCGACTTCATGAGGCGGATTGGAGACACGGATCTTGGGTTGCTTTACCGAGACATTGTGCAAGGAGAGATAGAGTTCACGGACCGAGGCCAGCCCCTAGGGGCACTTCCGCTGTTGCTGCCTGCGCCGGTGGGAGAAGTCCAGCAACCATCTCGCACGATCGCGTCACCCGTATTGGTTGCCCCAGCAATCTCACCGATTGGGAAGCAGACGTTTAGGACAGGATCTCAGCTTCGTGTGATGATCGAGGCTCACGACTCCGCTGATGACATGATCCGTGTGTCGCTGGGGAGCGACTCCCCGGGGATACTGGAAGGGTTTGTGTCGGTTCCGGGGAGTTGCATGGCAGAGTATGTCTACACGTGCCTGACAGGATGTCCGTCTTCATTTGATGTTCTCGTGATCGCGACTGATGGAATACTGATTTCTAGAGGATCGTTCCATGTCGTCCGACTCGACCAGGCTCCATGTGTGGTGAGTGATGGAGATTGCCGGTCGCGTGCGAGCATCGCCATCAGTGACACCTGCGCATCGATTGGGCCGTTGTGTTTCACGATGGAGCCGGATTGGTATGAGGCAGGGTGTTTGCAGTTCCGGGATCTGGACGGCGATCCGTTGACGTTCCGGCTGACGCAGATGCCGCGGTTCGGCACGGTGAACCTCCAAGCCGCGGGATCGCGTGGCAACTACTCGGTCACGGTGATGTACAAGATCGATCGCGAGAAGATGCTGGCCTGTCACCGCGCTCGTACGAACTTGGTCGATCAGATCACGGTACAGGCGACCGATCCGTACGGCGATTTCGCGGAAGCACAGATGAACTTCGACTTCGAGGTCGTGAACACGCCGCCGACGTGTGTCGATGACGCAGCGACGACGCCGGCCGGGGTCCCGGTGACGATCGATGTGTTGGCCAACGACTCCGATGTGGATGGCGATC
>Ga0272441_10006691_pt1 | contig 19135 bp, 13 predicted proteins | sample SSMProp6N_FD_193582 | JGI IMG/M metagenome (GOLD analysis project Ga0272441, IMG submission 193582) | Marine sediment archaeal communities from Little Sippewissett salt marsh, Falmouth, MA, United States - SSM-Prop-6N | ecosystem: Environmental > Aquatic > Marine > Wetlands > Sediment ... | reverse complement strand
CGATCTCGATCTCGTCCTCGATCTCGCTCGTCACGCGTCACGCGTCATCAGGAACCGACCCGTTGGCCGCGCCGCTCTTCCTTGGGTGTTCGGGGTTCGTGTTCGGGGTCCGATGTTCGGTCTTCTCTTCAGCCTGTCCCGCCCCGGGCGGCAGACGTGCACGGCAGTGCTGTGCCCCTACCGTGCGACCCTGCGCGCCCCTCTGGTCCTCATTACGCAATACGCATCACGCATCATCTTCTCGATCTCGTTCGTCACACGTCATGCGTCATCAGGAACCGATCTGTTGGCTGCGCCGCTATTCCGTGGGTGTTCGGGGTTCGGTGGTCGGGGTGAGGGGTGAGGGGTTGCGGGGCCTGAGAGTCGGCGGTGGCCCGGGGGATGGGACCTATGGGACAAATGGGACGTATGAGACAAGAGCGGATCACGGGTGAGGAGCAGCCGGCCCTTTCGGTCCGCCCGTCTTCCTTCGGCGTTCGGTGTTCGATGTTCGGTGCTCCGTGTTCCTTCTTCTCTTTGGCCTGTGATGGTGCTGGTACGCCGCTGCGCCGGTGGATTGCGTGGTGAGGCTGGGCATGGGGGGTGAAGAGGGGGCGGCGTGGGACGGATGAGGGAGGTGAGATGGCCATCAATCCTGATGTGACACAATATCATTAGGTTTTTACATTTTCGCCTTGACATGCTGGGTTATATATGGTATACTACTGTAGGTTACGGTATAGTGCGCGCGTGGCGGGCGGCGTTGCCAGGGGGTGGAGTGCGCAGATCGGTCTGCGGCCTGTCATGGAGGTGCATGGTTGTGTGGATGGGTGGGATGGAAGAGTGGGAGAATCGAAGAGCGGAAGAGTGGATGGGTGGAAGAATGGAGGGGCGGATGGGTGGCAGGGTGGGCGGGTGCAGTGCGGTGATTCTCGGGTGTCGGGGTGCGTCGGGGAAAGGGGCGTTTTTCATGAAAGGTCCTGAAAAACCGGTCGGATCCGGTCGGAAAGAGGTGGGCTGGGCGTCCGGGGTGCGTCCGGGGGGACGGCCGTTTTTCATGAAAGGTCCTGGAAAACCGGTCGGATCCGGTCCGAAGGGGGTGAGCTGGGCGTCCGGGGTGCGTCCGGGGAAAAGGCCGTTTTTCATGAAAGGTCCTGGAAAACCGGTCGGATCCGGTCGGAAGGGGGGAAAGAGGGGAAGATTGGAGGGGTGGATGGGTGGGAGAATGGAGCGACGGAAGGCAGGAGAATGGGTCGAGCGGGGTTGCTCCAAGGGGCCATGGTTCCTGTCTGCCAGAGCTCTGTTTCGCCGGTGGGTGTAGCATGGTGTAGCATGGTGTATACTTGCGCACGCCCTGAGATCTGGCGGGACCGGCTCGTGGGGAATGTGGGTAACCTGTGGAGAAGAGCGTAAGTGGTGTAGTAATAGTGGGTTAAGGAGATTGGGCGATGTAAACAGGGCGGACGCGGAAAGGACGCGAGGCAAGTGGGCCTTCCCTGGCCACGGGGGGTGAGGACGAGTTCCTGGATGCCCTTGGAGTGAGGTTACGCCATGGCGAAGCGGCCGAATGTGCTGTTCCTCTACACGGACGACCAGCGGTACGACTCGGTGCGGGCGCTGGGCAACGAGGTGGTGCACACGCCTACGCTCGATGCCCTGGCGGGGCGGGGGGTGACGTTCACGCGGCCCTACATCATGGGGTCGACGGTGGGCGCGGTGTGTATCTGCTCGCGGGCGACGCTGATGACGGGCCGGACGCTGTGGCACGCACCGCGCGACTGCCCGGAGGCGCTGCCGATTCTGCCCGAGGTGCTGCGGGAGGCGGGCTACACGACGTTTGGGACGGGGAAGTGGCACAACCAGCCGGGCTCGTATGCGCGGGGGTTCTCGCAGGGGTCGACGATTTTCTTCGGGGGGATGAGCAACCACCTGGCGGTGCCGATCCACGATTTCCATCCGAACGGGGAGTATCGCCGCGAGGATCAGCGCATCGGGAAGAAGTTCTCGAGCGAGCTGTTCACGGATGCGGCGGTGGACTTCCTGCACAGGTACGAGGGGGAGGCGCCGTTCTTCGCCTACGTCTCGTATACGGCCCCGCACGACCCTCGGATGGCGCCCGAGCGGTACGAGGCTCTGTATCCGCGTCGGGAGATTCCGGTGCCGGAGAATTTCGTGCCGGAGCATCCGTTCGACAACGGTGAGATGCGGATTCGGGACGAGGAGCTGGCTCCGTGGCCGCGCACGCAGACGATCGTTCGGGAGCACATTGGTGCGTATTATGCGATGATCACGCATCTGGACGAGCAGATGGGCCGCGTGCTGGCGGCGCTGGACGCGCGGGGCGATAGGGAGAACACGATCGTGGTGTTCGCGGGGGACAACGGGCTGGCGGTGGGTCAGCACGGGTTGCTGGGCAAGCAGAACCTGTACGAGCACAGCCTGCGCGTGCCGTTGCTGATGGCCGGCCCGGGCATTGCCCGGGGCGAATCGCGGGATGCCTTCTGCTACCACCTGGACCTGTTCCCGACGCTGTGCGAGCTGGCGGGGGTGGCGGCGCCTGGGACGGTGGAGGGGGCGAGCCTGGCCCCGGTGCTGCGTGGGGAGGCGACGGGGGTTCGGGACACGGTGTTTGCGGCGTACCGCGACTGCCAGCGGATGGTGCGGACGGATCGGTTCAAGCTGATTCGGTACACGCCCGACGGTCCGCCGCGCACGCAGCTTTTCGACCTTGCGGAGGATCCGTGGGAGACGAACGACGTGGCGGGCGACACGGCGTATTCCGAGCACGTGGCGGAGCTGGAGTCGCGGCTGCGCGAGTGGCAGGAGGCAACGGACGATCCGCTGGTGGGGGGTGGCGCATGCTGAGCCGCTCGGGGCACCGCCTGGTCGCTGAGGCTGCCAAAAGTGCTTGACAGGCAGGCCGTTGACAGTAAAATTGAGCATCTGGTTTGTGTATCCCAAGTTAGCACAACGAGGATCCCGATGGACCCCGACGTAACGTCGCGCATTGAATTGGTGAATCAGGCCCTGGATGAACTCCGAGGGTCTCTTTGACAACGCAGGAAAACAAGCTGAGCTGGCGGCCATCGAGGCTCGCATGGCGCAGCCGAACTTCTGGTCGGACCAGGATGGTGCGCAGAAGGTGGTGCGGCGTCTCAAGTGGGTGAAGGCGGTGGTGGAGCCGCTGAGCAGTTTCACACGTCGCGCGCAGGATCTCTCGGAGCTCTTCGAGCTGGCGGAGGACGAGGGGGACGAGGCGACGCTTGCGGAGTTCGAGCGCGACCTGTCGGTCCTGGAGTCGGAGCTGGACAGGTTCCAGCTTCGGGCGATGCTCCGCGGGGAGCACGACGGTCGGGATGCGTATATGATGATCCACGCCGGGGCGGGGGGGACGGAGGCGTGCGATTGGGTGGGGATGCTGCTTCGGATGTACACGCGGTGGATGGAGGGCCGCGGGTTCGAGGCGGACATCATTGATTCGCTGGCGGGTGACGAGGCGGGGTTCAAGAGCGTGACGCTGGACGTGCGCGGGGTGTTCGCCTACGGGTATCTGCGCACGGAGGTGGGGATCCATCGTCTCGTGCGCATCTCGCCGTTCGACGCGGCGGCCCGGCGCCACACGTCGTTCGCGTCGGTGGACGTGGCTCCGCAGTTCGGTGCGGAGAGCATCGATCTGGAGATCGATGAGAAGGAGCTTCGGGTCGACACGTATCGTTCGAGCGGCCCTGGCGGCCAGCACGTGAACGTGACGGATTCGGCGGTGCGGATCACGCACGTTCCGACTGGGATCGTGGCGGCGTCGCAGAGCCAGCGGTCGCAGCACCAGAACCGCGCGGTTGCGATGCAGATTCTGACGGCTCGCCTGTATGCTCGCCGTCTCGAGGAGCACCAGGCGGAGCTGGACGCCCTGAAGGGCGAGAAGACCCAGATCGCGTGGGGGAACCAGCGGCGGAACTACGTGCTCCAGCCCTACACGCTGGTCAAGGATCTGGCGACGGGTGTGGAGACGGGGGACGTGGCTCGGGTGCTCGACGGCGATCTCGATCCGTTCGTGGAGGCGTTTCTGAAGAAGACGATGGGCGAGCGGCCGTCGGGGCCGTCGGGCTCATAGGGGGGCATGCCGCCGAGCGGCGGGCCCCTATTCTGGCGATTCGGTACATTCCCGCGGGGTGCTGCCCCGCTGTTGTCCGCACAGGAGGATTCGGACTCGAATGGCATCCGTGGCAAACGGGAATCCGCTCAAGCGCGTGGATCCGGAGGTGTATGGAGCGGTGCGCGACGAGCTGCGCCGCCAGCTTCTGGGCCTGGAGCTGATCGCGGCCGAGAACTACGTGAGCGAGGCCGTTCTGGTGGCTCAGGGCTCGGTGATGACGAACAAGTATGCGGAGGGGTATCCGGGTGCTCGCTACTACGGTGGCTGCGAGTTCATCGACGTGGGGGAGCGGCTGGCGATCGAGCGTGCGAAGCAGATTTTCGGCGCCGAGCACGCGAACGTGCAGCCCCACTCGGGCACGCAGGCGAACATGACGGTGTACTTCGCGATGCTGGAGCCGGGCGATCGCATCATGGCGCTGGACCTGGCTCACGGGGGTCACCTTTCGCACGGGGCGAAGAAGAGCTTCTGCGGCGCGCTCTACGACGTGGCTGCGTATGGGGTGAGCCGCGAGACGGAGATGGTGGATATGGACGCGGTGCGGGAACTCGCGCTCAAGCACCGGCCGAAGATGATCGTGACGGGTGCGAGCGCGTATCCGCGCTTCATCGGCTTCCGCCACTTCGCCGAGATCGCGCAGGAGGTGGGAGCGTATCTTCTGGCCGACGTGGCTCACACGGCGGGTCTGATCGCGGCGGGCCTGCATCCGTCGCCGGTGCCGTTCGCGGATTTCGTGACGGCGACGACCCACAAGACGATGCGCGGCCCTCGGGGCGGGATCATCCTGTGCGGGAAGGAGCACGCGGCGCGCATCGATTCGCAGCTCTTCCCAGGCATTCAGGGCGGCCCGCTGATGCACACCATCGCCGGGAAGGCGGTGGCGCTCAAGGAGGCGCTGCGCCCCGATTTCATGGACTACCAGCACCAGATTCTGGCGAACTGCCAGGCGATGCTGCGCGAGCTCCAGGCCCGCGGCTTCCGCATTGTGACGGGGGGGAGCGACAACCACCTGTTCCTGGTGGATCTGCGGGGCCTGGACATGACGGGCCGTCTGGCGTGCCAGCTTCTCGACGAGGCGGGGATCACGCTGAACCAGAACCTCATTCCGTTCGACCCGCGCAGTGCGCGCGAGACGAGCGGCGTGCGCATCGGCACTCCCGCGGTGACCACCCGTGGGATGAAGGAGCCGGAAATGGTGCGGATCGCGGCGTGGATCGACGAGGTGCTCCGGCACCCCGACGACCCGGCGGTCCGCTCGCGCGTACGGGACGAAGTGCGGGAGCTGTGTCTTCAGTTCCCGATCTACCCGGGCCTTACCGGCGAGTTCCTGCCGGAGCTTGTCCGCGCACCTGCGCCAGAATAGGACGATCAGTCATGGCCAAGAAAGCCGCCGTTCTCGCCTTCGTGCTCCTGAGTGCGTCGTTGGGCCTCGCCGCTGGCGCACGGACGAAGGCGCAGCCGAAGACGTGGATCGGCCACGCGCGCTATCACACGCTGCGCACGCTCCGGGCGCTGGACAACGAGATGCAGGCGGCGATGGCGGCGATGCGCCGTGGCATGACGGATCTTCGCGACGGCACGGCCGAGGGTGCGGCGGATCTCACAAAGGCGGGGCGCCGCGGCCTGAGCAGCGTGCACAAGGCCACCGCGCAGGCGGCGCGCCGCGCGATGCGCGACACGCACGACACGTTCCTCGTCGCCGCCCGCGCCGTGGTGCCGGTGGGCACGCAGCCGGAGAAGCGCGCGGTGGCGGAGGGCGAGAAGATCACTTCGCCGTGCCTGGACGCCGGGTTCCTACGCGGGCACGACATCCTGGTGGCCTGGCACATCGACATCGGGGACGTGGCGATGCGGACGAGCCTGGTGCTCGAGGATCGGGTGCTGCTGGAGACCGCGGACCAGGACGTGTATTCGTTCGATCCGCGCTCGGGCATTCTCCAGTGGCTGTACGGTCTGCCGGGCGCGAGCCAGGGTGCGTACAGTGCGGACGAGAACCACATCTTCGTGGTTGCGAACGACACGTTTTACGAGCTGGACCGCCTGATCGGCAGGCCGCGTCGGCGGATGATTCTCCAGTTCCCTGCGGCGAGTCCGCCGACGGTGGAGCGGGACTTCGTGATCATCAGCTCCTGGGAGCGGCGCATCTATGCGATGAACCGGGAGACGCGGGTGAAGGAGTGGACGTTCGTGCCCGACGCGAACGTGACGGGTGCGGTGGCGGTGGTGCCGAACCGGATGTACGTGGGGGATCTGGGCGGGAAGCTCAGTGTGTATTCGGCGGCGACGCGCCGCGTCGAGTGGAACTACCAGGCGCACGACGCCATCCGCGTCTCGCTCGTTCTGGACAAGGATGCGATCCTGTTCCCCGCCGAGGACTTCTTCATCCACTGTGTGAACCGCTTCGCGGGCCGGGCCAAGTGGAAGGTGGCGGTGCAGGGCCTGGTGAGGCGCCCGGTGGTCGTGGATGGGGACCGGGTGTACTTCTCGGCGGACGGCGATGCGTTCTACTGCGTGTCGCGCGAGGACGGAGCGGAGCACTGGCGGGTGCCGAAGGGCGGGTGGCCGGTGGCGGTGGGCACGTCCTCGATCTACATCGAGGGGCCGGACAAGGCGGTCTGGAGCATCGACCGCAAGACGGGCGCGAAGCAGTGGGCGATTTCGTGCAAGCCATTCAGCTACCTGGTGCCGAACGCGACGAACGACTACATCTACCTGTGCGGGGAGCGTGGGGAGGTCTACGCTCTGTATCTTCGTGGCGACCACATCGAGAAGAAGGCCCCGCGCAAGGAGGGGGAGGGTGAGGAGCCCGAGCCCGAGCCAGCGGCTCCCGCGGCCGAGGAGCCGGAGCCCGCGACCGCTCCCGCGGCCGAGGCGGAGTTGCCGTGAGGCGGAGGCGGTCCGCACGTCGTTGTTCCGGTTGGGTGGTGTGCGAGTGATCATCACCACGAAAGCCCACGCGCGAGCCGGTCTGCTGGGGAATCCCTCGGACGGCTTCTACGGCAAGACGATCGCCTTCATCATCCGCAACTTCACGGCGGAAGTGACCTTGTATGAGAGCCCGGAGCTGGAGATCATCCCGCGCGCACGCGAGGATCGCTCGCACTTCCGGAGCCTGGACGATCTGGTTGAGCACATCGGCCTGTATGGCTACTACGGCGGCATTCGGCTGGTGAAGGCGGCGATCAAGAAGTTCGCGGAGTTCTTCGCCCACCGCAGCATCGCGCTGCCGTCGCGGAACTTCACTGTGCACTACCGCAGCAACATTCCTCGGCTCGTGGGGCTCGGGGGTTCGAGTGCGATCGTCACGGCGGTGGTTCGGGCGCTGATGCGCTTCTACGACCTCGAGATCCCGAACACGATTCTGCCCTCGCTGGTGCTGAGCGCGGAGACGGAGGAGCTGAGGATCCCGGCCGGCCTCCAGGACCGCGTGGTGCAGACGTATGAGGGTGTGGTGTACATGGACTTCGCGAAGCGGCTGCTCGAGTCGCAGGGCTTCGGGCGTTACGAGCCGCTGCCGCGCCGGAGCCTGCCCGACCTGTTCGTGGCGTATCGTCGTGAGCTTGCGGAGGGCTCCGAGGTGGTCCACAGCGGGCTCCGCGTGCGGTTCGACCGCGGCGAGCGTGCGGTGGTGAACGCGATGAAGCGGTTCGCGAGCTTCGCCGAGCGTGGCCGCGAGGCCCTGCTGAGCGGCGACGCGGCGACCCTGGCGGAGCTGGTCGACGCGAATTTCGATCTGCGCCGCTCCATCTGCCCGCTCAGCGGGCGGCAGGTGGAGATGGTGGAGACGGCTCGCCGGCTGGGGGCTCCGTGCAAGTTTGCGGGCTCGGGCGGCGCCGTCGTGGGCCTCTACGAGTCCGAGAAGCAGTATGCGAAGCTCAGCGACGCCTTCGCTCGCCTCGGGTGCAAGATTCTCAAGCCCAGGGTGTGAGCGCGGCGTCGGGCCGGGTGCTTTCCCCGCTCCACAGGCCCCTCCCCGTCCAGGCTGTTGATCCGTGGCAGCTTCAACCGATGCATCCGTGGTGGCACGTCGCGAGGCGGCTCTCGAGCGCGGGGGCGGGCGCGGCGCCCACTACACGCCGCGTCCGCTGGCCGAGCGCATGGCCCGCGCGGTGCTCGGGCCGGTGTGCCATGGGCGTTCGCCCGAGGGGATTCTGGGCCTGCGGGTGCTCGACCCCGCGGTGGGCAGTGGCCGCTTCCTGGCGGCGGCGCTGGATGTGCTTGCGGAGGCGACGGGCTGTCCCGCCCGCTTCCGCCGTGCCATCGCGGCGCAGTGCCTCTACGGGGTGGACATCGATGCGGGTGCGGTGGAGCTGGCCCGCGGCGTGGTGGCCGGCGCCTCGGAGTGCGATGCGGAGGCTGTGGCGGCCCACATCGTGGTGGGCGACAGTCTGCTGGCCGATTTGCCTGGGCTGTTCGGGATCGGTGGTTTCGACGCGGTGCTGGGAAACCCGCCCTGGATTTCGTTCTCGGGCCGGCAGGCTGGGAGGCTCTCGCGGCGGCGGCGGTGCGCCCTGGCGCGGCGGTTCCGCTCGTTCGGGCGGTGGCCGACCACGCACGGTGCGTTTCTGGAGCTGACGGCGCTCGTGCTGCGGCCGGGTGGGCGTGCGGCACTCGTGCTGCCACACCAGGTGTGCCATCTGCCGGGCTACGAGGCGGCTCGCCGCGCGGCCCGGGCCCACTGCCGCTTCGCGCCGCCGCCCGAGCCGCTCGGCGAGGGGGTGTTCCCTGGCGTGGTGCAGCCGGCGGCGATCGTGCATCTCCACCGGTGCCCCGCTGGCGATGCGGGCAGGGGGCCGGCGGTGGTGGTGGCGTCGCGCTCGCCGGAGAGCGGCATTCTGCGTCGCCTGGAGCGGCACCCTGCGGCGCCTCCGCGCACGTTCCGCGATCCGGGGGTGCACACGGGGAACAGCGCGAGGCTGATTCTGCACGCCGGCCCGGGGCCTGGCCGCGTTCCGGTGCGGGAGGGCCGCTGCCTCCGGGCGTTTGCTCTGCGGCCGGCCCGCCAATGGGTGGACCTCGAGCCCCGGCTCCCCGAGGGGCACTACTGCCGGCTTGGGTCCGCCGCCGTCTACCGGGACGTTCCCATCCTGGTTCGCCAGACGGCGTCGCGGCCGATCGCGGCGCGACACGCTGAGCCCGGTCCTTTCCGCAACAGCCTTCTGGGGTGTGTGGGGATTGCCGGGCTGGACGATGCGGTGCTGGTGGCTCTCCTGAACAGCACTCTCCTGGCCTTCTACCACCGGTGTGCCCACGCGGACAGCCGGCAGCGGGCGTTTCCGCAGGTGAAGGTTGGCCACCTCCAGGCCTTGCCCATCGCCCGCGACGCGGCGGCCCTTCGGCCCATTGCCGTGCGCATCGAGGGGCTGGAGGCCGAGCGCGACCGGCTCGAGGACGGGCTCCGCCACAGGCTGTGCGGGGTGCTCGGGTGCACGTGGGAGGAGCTCGAGCCGCCCCGCGGGTCCACGCTCGTGGGCTGGCTCGCGCGCGAGGGTGCCGAGCGGGCCCTCGCGCGGCGGGTGCCTTCGTCCAGGCCGGCGCTCGAGGCGGTGGGCACGGTGCGGTTCGTGGAGGGAGTCGTCGGTGCTGTGCGGCGCCAGATGGGCGGTGCCGATGCGGCTGTGGCCGAGGCGTGGCGGGGCCTGGACCAGCGGGTGTTCGAGGTCTACGGTCTGGGAGAGCGGGATGCGCGCGCCATCGCCGACCGGGTGGTCGGCGACGGCTGAGCGCAACTGGCGGAGGAAAGAATAAGGGGGCGGCCAGACGCGGGAAACTTAGCTTCCTCGCCGGGCATCTGGAGCGCCAAGGTGGCTGGCTCGCGGGCGGCGGGGGGTATCCGCGAGCCCCCACTCCACCTGGGCACTCAGACGAGAGGCGGTTTCCGTGCTGGTCGCCCCCGAATGAGTTAAGTGTGGCCCCTCGTGCGTGCGCCGCACTCGGAGAGCCGAAGCAGCGCCGATGCCTTGTCCGCCTCCTGAATTTCCAACTCTCCAGCGACGCGGCTCAAGGGGCCTCTGGGCCGAAGCTCAAGGCTTTCGTCCCAGCCGGTAGTTTGTAGAGCAATAACTATGCCAAAGCCTTTGGCCGGTGATTCCAGGCACCGGATCCCGCACCGGCCCGTCGCATAAGCTCTTGTTCAGCAATCAGTTGTGTGCTCCGCGACCCGCTGTCTGGCGGCTCCACGCTGGTGGCTGTGGGGAGGGCTGGATTGAAGGCAAGTTCAGGGAAAAGGCACTCTATTGAGGGCACGTACGGCGTAAGTGTATTACTGAAAGCGTGTTAGGCCACATGCCACAGTTATGTGGCGCCTTGATCCACGTTTGTGGCATCCCGCGGTCGGGAAGTGCCGGTTTTGCGTTGACACGCGGTCGTGGGAGCGCTAGGCTGGGGTGCTCCCATATTCCCCCGGTCGGTACTGTGCCATGTCCAGCTCGTCAGAGGGTGTGCGCGTGGTTTCGGTGGGGCTCTCGTCCACTGAGCGTGCGTGCGTGGCGGCATCGCTTGGCGTGCCGGCGTGCGCTGCGGCGCCTGAGGAGGCCGGCGGTCTCCTGGCGTCGCCCGAGGTGGATCTCGTGGTGATGGGTCTGGAGACGGGTGCGGTGGCGCTGGGCGGGCCGCTGCCCCGGCACGGTGCCGGCCCCCCTGCCCTGGTGCTCTACGAGCCCGCGCGAGCCGCCGATGTGGATGCCCTGGCGGGTCGGCGGCACCTGCACGTGCTGGCCCGGGAAGGGGACTACCTGTGCCGCCTGCCGCTGGCGGTGCGTGCGGCGCTGGGCGCGGGGCAGTTGGTTCGCGAGCGGGTCGCCGCTCTGGCGGGGCAGAAGCACCACCTGGATTCCGTGATCGGCTCGATGTCCGAAGGCCTGCTTGTGATCGACCGCGAGTATCGGTCTGCGACGATCAACCCGGCGGCTCGCGAGCTGCTGGGGGTGGACGGTCTGGAGGAGCTTTCGGTGCGGCTTCGGGACGGTGCGGTGGACGAGGGGCTGCACCCGATCTTCTGGCTCGAGGCGCACGGCGAGGAATCCAAGCCGGTCCGCTGCTGGGAGACTCGGCGGTGCTCCCAGGAGGCGTGCCCCGCCTATGGCTGCGGCCTGTTCCCCTGCTGGCTCTACGACGGCACCCTGTGCCACGGCGCCGAGCCGGAGGGCTTCCCCCGGAAGCTGGGTGCGTGCCGGGAGTGCGAGGTCTACGAGCACAACGCCCGGCTCACCGATCCCCAACGGGCACACGGGCGGCGCGAGATGCGGGTGGCGCAGCCCTGTGAGAAAGTGCTGGTGAGCCTCTCGGCCCCCGTGGTGGACGAGGCGGGGCGGTTCCTCGGCGTCGTCAAGCTCCTGCGCGATGTGACGACGGAGCGGAAGCTCGAGCAGGTGCGTGCCAACTTCGCGTCGTTCATCACCCACGAGCTGCGCACGCCGCTCACCTCGGTTTCGGGCTTCCTGGGGCTTATGCTCGGGGGCTACACCGGCCCGTTCACCGCGGCGCAGCGCCGCCAGCTCGAGGCCGCTCACCGCCAGGCCAAGCGGCTTGGGAGGCTCGTGGACAACCTGCTCCACGTGGCGGAGATCGACTCCGGCCGCCTCCAGCTCCACCGGGGCCACTTCGACCTGGTGCCTGTGCTTGCGGACACCGCGGAGGCCCTCGAGCCCCAGGCCAGCCAGGCGGGCGTGGACCTTCGTGTGCTGCCTGGCGAGGGGGCGCTCCCTGTCCACGCCGACCGCGAGCGCATCGTGCAGGTGCTCACGAACCTCGTGGCCAACGGCATCAAGTTCACCAGCAGGGGGGGGCGGGTGGACGTGAGTGCGCGAGCCGACGCTGAGGGCGTGGTCGTGGAGGTGGCGGACACGGGTCGGGGCATCGCGCCCGAGGAGCTGCCCCACATCTTCGACCGGTTCTTCCGAGTTCGCTCCCTCGCGGCGCCACGCACGCGCGGCACGGGCCTCGGGCTGACCATCTGCCGGGGCATTGTGGAGGCCCACGGCGGGCGCATCTGGGCACAGAGCACGCTGGGAGAGGGAAGCCGCTTCCTCTTCAGTCTCCCCGCCAGCCAAGGCGAGTAGGGCCGGGGCTCGACCGTGCAAGCCGCGGCGCGGGGCAAGCTCTGTCCGCAGGGTGGACACTCCTTGTCCGGCACGCCGGCGCGGCATCGGGGCCGATGTGCCGTGTGCATACTGTAAGTAATGCCAGACTTTGAACTTGTGCGGCCAGCCGAACAGGGAGCGCTGCGGTGTCCGGCGGCACGGCATTTGCGGCTTTGCCTCAGGGTGGAGTTTGGCCTCAGTTGAAAGGAGCCGGGACCGTGGTCATCATCGAGCCCCACATTCACATGTACTCGCGGACGACGGACGACTACGAGCGGATGTATGCCGCAGGCGTTCGCGCGTGCGTCGAGCCCTCCTTCTGGCTCGGCACGAACCGCCGCTACGCAGGGACGTTCTTCGACTACTTCCAGCTCATCCTCGACTTCGAGACGGTGCGTGCCCGACGGTTCGGCATCGACCACTTCGCCGCGGTGTCGGTCAACCCCAAGGAGGCGGAGGACGTGGGGCTGGCCCGCGAGGTGATCGCGGGCATGGAGGAGTACGTCGACCACCCCCGCTGCGTGGCCATCGGCGAGATCGGCTTCAACAACATCACGGACAACGAGGAGACGGTGTTTGTCGAGCAGCTCGAGCTTGCAAAGCGCAAGGCGGTGCCCGTCATCATCCATCTGCCCCACTTCCACAAGCCCGAGGGCGTGGCCCGCATGATGCCCCTGCTCAAGGAGGTCGCGCTGCCCGAGGAGCGCGTCCTCATCGACCACAACACCGAGGATACGATGCCGCTGCTGCGCGACACGGGCTACTACCTGGGCCTCACGGTGTATCCCATCAGCAAGCTCACGCCCGAGCGTGTCTCCGGCATCATCCGCACCCACGGCCACGAGCGGGTGCTGGTGAACGGCTCGGCAGACTGGGGGGTGAGCGACCCGCTGAGCCTCGTCAAGGTGGTGGACTTCATGCGCCAGGACGGCCACGCGGACGAGACCGTCCAGTCGCTCGTCTTCGAGACGGCGAACGCCTTCTACTCGCACTCGCCGAAGTGGAAGCCCGAGCTGGACCTCGAGCCGATCGATCCGAGGGAGTTCCAGCGCTGAGCGCCCAACGGAAACGCCCCAGCCTCCTGGCCACGTGGGGCCGCCTGCTGCGCGTGCCCAACCTGTTCAGCGTGCCCGGCGACCCCGTGGCGGGGTTCCTGCTCGCCTCGGGCGGGGTGCTGGCATGGAAGGCGGCAGAGGCAGCCGCCGTGTCGCTGCTGCTCTATGCGGCCGGGCTGCTGCTCAACGACTACTTCGACCGCAAGGTGGATGCCAGGGAGCGGCCCGAGCGGCCCATCCCGTCGGGCGGGGTGTCGGAAGTGCTGGTGATCTGGGTGGGCTTCGACCTCCTGATAGCAGGGGTGGCGCTGGGGATCCTGCGGGGCGGGTGGCAGGCGGCGGTGGCCGCGCCGGCGCTGGCCCTGGCGATGGTGGCCTACAACGTGGGGCTCAAGAAGCTCCCCTGGGTCGGGCCGATCGCGATGGGGAGCTGCCGGGCAGGGAGCGTGCTCGTGGGGGCGGCGTTCGCGGGCAACGTGGCGGCCGCGCCCGTGCTCGTGGCTGCCGCCGTGATGTGGGTCTACATCGGCGTGGTGACTCACCTGGCGGTCGGCGAGGCGAGGCGGAAGCGACTGGGGGCGAGTGCCTTCGTGCCGGCGCTCGTGCTGGCAGGGGGCGGTTGTGCGATGGCGCCCTTCCTGGCTACCGGCTCGCGGGCCTGGTGGTTCGCCCTGGCCGTGCTGGGGGTGGCCGTGGCGGCGGCGCTGGCGGCGGCCCTGGACGTGCGCGGCGGGCGGAAGCCCGTGCCCGCGTTCATTGGCGAGCTGATCCGCGCCACGATTCCCGCCCAGGGCGCGTGGTGCCTGTGGCGGATGCCCAAGGCGGCTCCCGGTGGGGCGATCGCGTTGGTCGCGGCCTGCTTCGCACTCGCGGTTGGCGCGCGCCTGGCGGCCCGGCGATTCTATGGAAGCTGAGACCATGGAGCATCGTCTCCTCATCATCCAGGTTGCGGGCCTTGGCCACGGCTTCCTCGTCGCTCAGGCCGGTGGGCCGGAGTGGCAGGGGCTGCGCTTCCGGCCTGCCGAGAGCGTGTTCCCCGCGCTCACGTGTCCCGTGCAGGCGAGCTTCCGCACGGCTTCGCCTCCGAGCGCCCACGGCATGGTGTTCAATGGCTACTACTCGCGCAGCCTGCGGCGGCCGGCGTTCTGGGAGCAGTCCTCAGGACTGGTGGCGGGGCCGCGCATCTGGGACGAAGCGCGCGGGTCGGGCAGGACGGCCGGCCTGCTCTTCTGGCAGCAGAGCCTGGGGGAGGCGGTCGACGTGCTCCTCTCGCCCGCGCCCATCCACAAGCACCACGGCGGGATGATCGACGCGGTGTACTCGCGACCAGCCGGCCTCTACGGCGAGCTGTGCCGCCGCGTGGGCCGCCGCTTCAAGCTCACGAGCTACTGGGGCCCGCTGGCCTCGGCGAAGTCCAGCCAGTGGATCGCCGCCGCCACGGCCGAGCTCATGGCGATGGGCGATGCGGCCCCCGACCTGCTGCTCGCCTATCTGCCGCACCTGGACTACGCGCTCCTGCGCCACGGCCCGTCGAGCCCACAGGCCGCCCGCGCGTTCGCGGAGCTCGAGCCGCTCCTCGGCCTCGTGCTCGGCTCCGCGGCCGAGAGCGGCTACGAGGTGATCATCTTCGGCGACTATGCCTTCGCCGACGCCTCCAAGCCCGTCTACCCCAATCGCGCGCTGCGCGCGAGCGGCTTGTTCACGCCCCGCGACGTGGGGGGCCGTCTCTACCCCGACTTCCACGCCTCGCGTGCCTTCGCCGTGGTGGATCACGAGGTCGCCCACGTCTACCTCCGCGACCCCGCCGACCGCTCGGCGGTGGCCGATGCCCTCGCCGCCCTCGACGGCGTGGCCGAGGTGATCGCACAGGGCGAGCACGTCGCCCATCCGAACAGCGGCGACCTCGTGCTCGTGGCCGAGCCGGCCGCCTGGTTTGCCTACTCCTGGTGGGACGAGCCGCGCGAGCAGCCCGACTTCGCGACCCACGTGGACATCCACAACAAGCCCGGCTTCGACCCCTGCGAGCTCTTCTTCGGCTGGCCACCGCCCTTCGCCGTGAGCACCGACGCCACGAAGGTCGGCGGCTCCCACGGCCGCGTCGGGCCGGGGCGCGAGGTCGCCTGGGCATCCACCCTCGACCTGGCCTCCGAGCCCCGCAGCCTCATCGGCCTCGCGGGCATCGTCCGCAGCCTCCTCAAGGAAGACATCCCATGACCGGCCGCGACCCCAAGACCTCCGCCTCGCGCGTCTACATCGAGGATATCTCGGTCCCCTTCAGCTACCCCGTCTACTTCACCCGCGGCGCCTTCGAGCCCGAGAACCCCATCGTGGCCGAGACCGCCCGGCCCGCCACAAGCGGCCCCGCCCGCGTGCTCGCCTACCTCGATGCCGGCCTCGTCGCCGCACACCCGGCCCTGCCCGACGCCGTGGCGGCCTACGCGGCCGGCCACCCCGATCGCATGGCCCTCCTGGCCGAGCCGCGCGTCCTGCCCGGCGGCGAGCGCGCGAAGGCCGACTGGGCCGTGGCGAACCAAGTGCTCGACGAGATCGTTGCCCACCGGCTCGACCGCCACAGCTACGTCCTCGCCGTCGGTGGCGGCGCCATGCTCGATGCCGTCGGCTTCGCCGCCTCGCTCGTCCACCGCGGCGTCCGCCTCATCCGCCTCCCCTCCACCACCCTCTCGCAGGACGACGGGGGGGTGGGCGTGAAGACCGGCATCAACCTGGGCGACACCAAGAACCTCCTCGGCACCTTCGCCCCACCCTTCGCCGTGATCAACGACCTCGCACTCCTGCCCACCCTGCCGCGCGACGTGATGCTCGACGGCGTGGCCGAGGCCTTCAAGGTGGCGATCATCAAGGACGCCGATTTCTTCGACTTCCTGGCCGAGAACGCCGAGGCCCTCGCCACCGGCCGCCAGGACGCCGTCGAGGAGGCCGTGCGCCGCTCCGCCGCACTCCACCTCGAGCACATCCGCGAGGGCGCCGACCCCTTCGAGATGGGCGACGCCCGGCCCCTCGACTTCGGCCACTGGTCCGCCCACCGCCTCGAGGGCCTCTCCGGCTATGCCATCCGCCACGGCCAGGGCGTGGCCATCGGCGTCGCTCTCGACTCCCACTACGCCTGGCGCCAGGGACTCATCTCGCGCACGGCGCTCGACCGCATCATCAAGGCCCTCCTCCGCAGCGGCCTGCCCGTGTGGCACCCCCTGCTCGCCGAGCGCGACGAGCAGGGCCGCCTCCTTGTGCTCGAAGGCCTCGAGCAGTTCCGCGAGCACCTCGGAGGCGCCCTCTGCGTCACCCTCCCCGACGGCATCGGCCGCCGCGTGGAAGTCCACCAGATGGACACCGCCATCATCGAGGAGGGCATCCGCTTCCTCCAGCAACACGGGGCCGAATCATGAACGTCCCAGGCCTGTCCGGCATCCACCTGACCTACTGCCTCAACGTGCATCCGGGCAGCACGCTCGCCGAGGCCGAGACGGCGATCTTCGAGCACGCCCCGCGCGTGTTCGCCGAGTTCGACAGCCTCTCCGGCGCCGCGCCGCGCCACGCGCCGGGCATCTGGTTTTCCGCCGAGGCCGCGCGCGAGCTCGAGGCCCCAGGCCGCCTCGACGCCTTCGCGGCCCGCCTGGCCGACGCCGGCTTCTACGCCTTCACCTTCAACGGCTTCCCCTACGGCCGCTTCCACGGCACACGCGTGAAGGAGGCCGTCTACCGCCCCGACTGGGCCGATCCCGCACGCCCCGACTACACGCTCCGCCTCGCCCGCATCCTCGCACGCCTCCTCCCCGAGGGCGTCGAGGGCACCATCAGCACTCTCCCCGTCACCTTCGCCCCCTGGGCCAACGAGGCGACCCTCGAGACCAGCACCCGCCATCTGGCCGACGTGGCGGCCGCCCTCGCCCGCCTCGAAGCCGAAACCGGGCGCGCTCTGGCCATCGCCCTCGAACCCGAGCCGGGATGCTTCCTCGAACGCACCAGCGACGTGGTGGCCTTCTTCGCCCACGACCTGCTGCCCGACCGGGACGAGGACCTTCTGCGTCGCCACATCGGCGTGTGCCTGGACACCACCCACACCGGCGTGATGGGCGAGGACCCCACGGACGCCGTGGCCCACCTCCACGGCGCGGGCATCCGCCTTCTCAAGGTTCAGCTCGGCGCCGCGCTCGCCGTCGAGGTCGGCCCCGAAGGGCCGCCCGACGCACTCCGCGCGTTCTCGGACGACGTGTATCTCCACCAGGTGACCGTGGGCGGCGGCCCCACCCTCTTCTTCACCGACCTGCCGGAAGCGCTCGCCCATCGCCCCGTGGCCGAAGGCCCCTGGCGAGTCCACTTCCACGTGCCCCTCGCCTGGCCCGGCGAAGGCCCCGTGGGGACCACGAGCGATCAGGTGACCGAGGAGTTCTTCGCCGCCGCTCTCGCCGCAGGCTGCCGCCACTTCGAGTCCGAGATTTACACCCTCGACGTCTTCCCCGCCGCCCAGGACTCCACCGCGGCCATCCTCGCCCGCGACCTCGCCTGGATCCTCAAGCGCCTCCTCGCCGCGAGGCCCTGACACCGAAGCCGCAGCCCCAGAGGGAAACTCGGGTTGGGCACACCAGGAAACAAAGCCAGGCCTGCTGGGTTTGTTTCCCTCTCTGGACCTGCTGCGACCAGAGCGTCGGTGCAGGACCGGCAGAGCCCATTGGATCGACCATCGGACCGCTTGACCCAATGAGGTATGCCCAATCCGAGTTTCCCCCTTCGGGCGCGTCCGGAGGCCCGCCTGCACCTCGCCCCGCCACACCCGCCACCTCGTACCCCACTCGCTTCCTCGCGCCATAAGTCCTCCTCCAGCCCGCGCCCTCCCTTTTTTTAGGAAAAAAAAGGGAGCCCCCGCGCGCTTCCCCCACTTACGTCGATTCCGACCCGCCCCGAACGGGGCACTCGCCCCCTCGAGCCTCCGCCGGCCCACGCGTCTGCCTCGCCTTCCTGACGCGTGACGCGTGACGCGTGAGAAGAGCGGACCGGGTGCCTCTTGATTCGCGCTTGTGGCCTGCATCCTGCGCTCTCTTCCCCGTCTCCCATCCTCGCTCGAAGCTCGCAGCTCGTGGCTCGGAGCTCCCCGAAAGCACGTCACCCGATCCGCCCCTGTCCCATCCGTCCCATCCCCCCGGACCACCCCCTCCGTCCCGGGTGCCACGGCTCCTCCCTCTTCCTGACGCGTGACGCGTGACGCGTGACGCCCGTGTGCCACGCTCAAGCGAAGCTTGGGCGTGCCCGGCAACCACGCCACACCCAAGCCCCCGGCCCACACCAGGCCCATCAGCCCCATGGCCATCGGCACGACCTTCGCACTCATCATCCTGCCCTCCAGAGCTGCAAGCCCAGAAGAGGCTGCAAGCTGCAAGCCACAAGCCAAGAAGAAGCTTCGAGCCACGAGCCGCGAGCTTCGAGCCAAGACCCATCGATCTCGATCTCATCCTCGATCTCGATCTCCCATCTTCCCTCGACCCTCGACACCCGACCCTCGACCCTTCCACCGCCCCCCGCGCCCCCCTTCATGACGCGTGACGCGTATCCCCGCCCCCGTCCCACCATGATCTTTTCCCCCTCACTTATGGGTGAAAGTTGACTGCTTACATGTGTTTTCCCCGCAACCTCCACTCACACTTGGACTTAAATGCCCAAAGCGCGCGCAGGCTCCGGCCCCAGCGCCCCTCCAACGGCGCCGCCGCTTCGCGGCTGCTCGCCCTCACGCCATCCCAGGCCCCTTCTATCAGCCGGCTTCCGGGCGCCGACGCCCAGATCACGCCGCCCGCCCAAAGCCGCATCGGCCCCGCACGTCCCGCGCCACGAGAGGAGCCTCCGCTCCCCCAAGCCTG
>Ga0272441_10006690_pt1 | contig 19137 bp, 15 predicted proteins | sample SSMProp6N_FD_193582 | JGI IMG/M metagenome (GOLD analysis project Ga0272441, IMG submission 193582) | Marine sediment archaeal communities from Little Sippewissett salt marsh, Falmouth, MA, United States - SSM-Prop-6N | ecosystem: Environmental > Aquatic > Marine > Wetlands > Sediment ... | reverse complement strand
GAATCTTTTCCCTGCCGTCTCTTTGGCGGACTGTCCCATCGAGAGCGCGAGTGTCGCGTCGGAGAGAATCTTTATGACAGCATCGCTTATGCTCTTTGGGTCGTAAGGATCGATGAGCAATCCTGTCATTCCGTCTTCGATCATCTCCGGAATCCCGCCGACGTCCGCGGCCACGACGGGGACGCCCGCCGCCATGGCTTCGGCGATCGTCAGCGGAGCGTTTTCCTGGAATGAGGGGACGACGAGACAATGCGCCCGGGCCAGCTCGCGCTGCACGTCGTCGATGCTGATATTGCCCAGGAAGGACACTTTGTCTTTCAGATTGTTTGCCTCGATCCCTTGTTTGCATGTCTCAAGATAAGCCGCTTCCGGCGTTCCGGCGATTCGCAGATGTGCATCGGGGAACTGCCGGACGATGAGGGCGAATGCCTCGATCAAGCCGAGGATGTTTTTCAACGGCCTGATTCTGGCGCAGCAAAAGATTCTTCCCGGCTCGCACGCCCGCTCGACGTTGAAGTAGGATTCTGCGACGGGATTCTCGATCGACCAGCTTTTCCGGATCGCGTTCCTCTTCGGCAGAAATTGTCTTGTGTATTCGCTGATAAGAATGACATATGCAACCCGGCGACGGGCATACGCCTCGGTAAGTTTCAGGAACCATCCTCTGGGCCAGTGAAGCATCCTCCAGCGATGGTCCCACCCGGCGTCCTGCTCGGCAATACCGTGGATCGTCAGAAGACCGGGCTGTTCGCAGTGTGTTGCCAGGAACGTGAATCCCTGAAAATGCACGACGTCAGGTTTGATCCGTTTTAGAAGTGACCTGATCCGTCGTTTACCCGAAAAAATGTAATAGAGGGTTCCAGGCAGGAAACGCCACAATCTTTGTTTGCCGACTCTATAGATCGTCACGTTCTTCCATGGCTCCTGCGTCGTCTGCCCGGCGCGGCTTTCCGGTGCGATCACCGTCACCTTCAGGCCGGGCTGCTTTTCGAGCTCTTCGACGAGATATTTCGCTACCCCTGCCACGCCGCCGTCGATGCGGTGAGGATCTTCAGGGAAAACGGTCACCATAGCGATATGCATTCTCTGGCCCTTCTCAGGCGAGTTGTTCTTGTAGGATGAATTCGTCATCGTATTCGTCATAGGCCGGCAAAGCTTCATCCGTCACAGTGTAGAACTCGGCCACGCGTTCGCTGGCCAAAACGAACGCGAGGAACACCCAGTAGTGCTTTTGATAAAGCTGCCCGACGTTCAGACCCATGACCAGCAGATAGGTCAGGATCGCCCGGGCATACAATTTCTCCAGTCCGAGCGGCAACCGCTTGACCGTGAGCATGATCAGAATCACAAACCATGTGAAGAGAATCGCGCCGGGTAGGCCATAGACGCCGAGGGCGAAGAAGAAATCGTTATGCGGCAGGATGGTCAGCCCGCTTTGCTCGAACCATCCGTAGAAGCTTGTTCCGAATGGCCTTTCGGCGATGCACGTGAGGGCTTTTTTGATTGGCATCATTCGGTAGTCGAAGGCCTCTTCGGCCTGCTGGAGATTGGTCAGCCGGGTAGCCACCGGCGCTTCCAGCCCGCTGCTTCTCACGACCAGAGCCGCCGAGACGGAACCCAGCAGGATCACGAAGAGCAGCAGAGCCGCTAGGGCGGGCCGGCGCGCCACCTGCCGGATGAAAAGCAGCGGCGAGAGCATGGTAATCAACAACGCGATCAGGCCGCCCCGAGAGCCGATCTTGAGCAGCATGACCGGCAGAACCAAGATGGCGACGAGATACACCAGCCGCCAGAGGAGCTTCCTGTCGCGGGCAAAAAGATAAATCGCCGCTAAAAACGCGATAGCGATCAGCGTCGCCAACATGTTCGCGTCGGTGGCCTCACCGAGGGTTGCCGAGTACCTTTGCTCGGGCGCCTCCGCCATCGATCGGGTCGCCGAGCCGGTCACGAACGTCAGGGCGATCGTTCCCAGCGTCCCGATGACGTACGCCCTCGAGGCCCAGCGAAAGGCGGCCTCGCCGTTGGTTTGGAGAATCCAATAGACGATGAGAATGAGCACGAGAAGCTGAACCTGCGTGAAGGCGCGGACCAACTCGTAGTTCAGATAGGTCCCGCCCAGCGAGGCCAGGCAAACCCAGACCGTGTATAGGCCCATCACCCAAAGCGTTTTGTTGCCGATGCGCAGCCGGGGACGGGTGATGATCACATTCATGAAAAAACTCACCGCCAGGGCGATCCCGACGCCCCGGTCGAGACTGAACGAGTCCCGGAAGGTGACGCCGGCGCCGGTCGGCAAGACGAGCATCATAATACAAAGGGCGAACGTCGGTTTGATAATCATCCCGATAAACGTCGGCACGGCGATCACGATTGCCCCGGCGACGGTGTTCTTACCGAAGTAGATCACGGCCAATCCGATCAGGAAGATGACCATCCAGAGCGTCAGAAGCAGAACGTTCACCACCGGGGGTAATTGGATGTCAGACGTTCGTTCGCTCTGCTCGTAAAACGGCTCTTCGCCGTTTAGGTCATTTTCGTATTCCTCATACATGCAGGACTCCCAAGGTCACCATTCATAACCATTCAGGAACTGGCGCAGACGGACGTTCATAATCATTTGATAGCAAATAAATCCCACGGCCCTTAAAGATTGTCTTCGCGCGGCAAACAGCCGGATATTTTTTCTTTGCAACCGACATATTTGCGACGCATAGCTATTGAATCCGTTGAGAGTGACAATCTCTCCATAGCCTTTCAGAAATGCATCGGCCATCTCTTTCGCATTCCAGTTCAATGCTTCTCGCCAGGGCGCGCCGTGGAATAAGGAGCTGACAAACATTAATATATCAAAATGTCGGCTTCCGAAAGTCGGCGTTCTTTCAACTAACGGCGCCGCCGACCAGTCCAAAAGAACAAGCTCGTCCGACGGCTCGTGAAAGCACACGTTAATACATGCGAAGTCTCCATGGATGAAAACGTTCTCGCCGGAAGGGGCCATCCATTCCGGCGGCAATTCATGCTTCATCTCATCGGGTAGAACCAGTCTCTCATGAACGACGGCCAGTGCTTGTCCCGCCTTCTTGAGCAGCCCGGGTAACCGTTGGTCTTTGCGGACCGCCATATCGAGTAATGTCACCAGGTCGTTCAGCCGCTCGAATTCGAGCACACCCGCCTCGGCGTCGAAGTTGACCACCTTCGGAGCGGAAAAAAGACCGCTGTCCCGGCCGATCTCGAGAGCGCGAGTCGCCTTTTCGGCCTCAACGGCCAGAATGGCTGGTTTTCCAGTTTTTCGTATAATGTCACCAATAATCTGCATGGTTATTTCTTACTATGACGGCAAACGACAATCGGGCTTTCTGAGAATCGATCCAGCGATTTGAACCGACACGCGACGTTGTCTATGGCGCGATTCAGGTGGTACGAAACCGGAACCTTCGGCGGATGAAAGAAGCCGACCGGATACATCTCGACGATTTCCAATCCCGCACTTTCGGCAAGTTCCTCCATCTGCTCGATGCTCATGACGTTAAATACCCCTTCCGGATGCTTCCGCAGGTGGCGCGCATACAACAGTCTGATCCACGGCGAACCGAGATTGTGGTGATTATTGAAGACCAGGTAGCCGTCCTTAATCAGTAGATCGGCGAGTTCTCCAATGGCCAGAGAGCGCAGCTCCGGCTCGGCGTTGAGGAAAAATCGGAAGGCCGTAATCAGGTTAAATTTTCTCCGCTTCAGGACATTGTCCACGGTGATATCCGTCTCGATGATCTCGGTTCGTTTGAGCTTTTTTCGGGCGATGGCGAGCATGGAGCCGGAGACGTCGATACCCGTTGATGTTTCGACGCGATCTTCCAAAAGGCGCGTGATGCGTCCCGTCCCGCACGCGAAATCGAGCAGGTGAACGTCTCTGCCCGCGAAATATTTCTCCAGAATCTCTAAGAGAATCTCTTGCTCGCGCGACCAAAGGAATTGCTCCCACGCCTGCGTTTCGTAGTGCCGCTCATATTCGGCGCCTTTCGCCGCGTATTGGTGAGATTGTCTATAACTGATCTTTGTGGCCGTACTCATTTTCGTTGAGCGATACGCGTAAATCGTTTTTGTTCGACTTTCGTCAGACTCAGGAACCAGCCGCTCACGAGGGTCAAGGCCGCTGCGCTGAGAACCACGCCGCCGATTTCGAGCCACGTGTTTGGTGGGGCCAGACATTTCCATAAGATAATCATAATGATAGCCGGCAAAGAGCCCAGCAGCGCCGGTAGCCAGATCTTGAGTGCGTTTTCCAAGGCGGAAATATGCATTTTCCGGTTGAAGTATATCGGTAAAATCACGCCCGATATGAGCGCCATCGGCAGGAAGTTGGACCAGGCAATGCCGATCAGACCCCGGTTCAGAACTTTCACGGAGATAACGGATGCCGAAACACAAAGCAGTGCCGTTAGAGCAGTCAGAACGGCAAAAATCTTATGTCGGCCGCGACCGACCAGAACAAGAAAGTTGCTGTGCTGGGCCAGCCTCAGACCATGTCCGATGGCGAGAATGGCCAGGATGAGTGCCATGGTGTCAATGACGGCCGGGTCCTCGAATCGGTCGCTGACCCATACGTGCAAAAATTCCCTGCCCATCGCAATCAGAAAACATACGCTGGGGATGATCAATAGAAGACTGTATTTTTGTGTTAGAAGGGCGATTTCCTTCACTGTGGCGTGATCGTCTCTGGCGTCGAGGTCGCTGACCGCCGGTTTGATCACCGCCGTAAAAGCGCCCAGAAATTGTGTTAATAACAATACCCCGGCGGTTGCCACGGTGAATTGACTGATCTCGGCGGTCCCGATGAAGATCCCGATGATCAAGCTGCTGGCGTGGTAGATGATAATTGCCCCCATCGAATACATGAGGGTGTTGATTCCATAGGACAGCATTTCTTTGAGAAGCCGGAAGTTTATCTTGGTCAGAGACAGCGACGCGTCCGGCAGCAATCTTTTGACAAAAACACAATGAAGTATTCTTACGACGATTTCGCTCAGACCGAACACAATACCCGTTGTCAGCAGACCGTAATGGCGAAAAAGCAGGAGAACGATCAATCCCGTCCGCGACACTAATACGATCAGTACGACAACATTGATGAGATCATATCGTTGCAGCCCGCTCAGGACCGCCGTCGAGGGCTGGAAGGGCATGGCAAAGGCGAAGCAGAATCCCACGATGAGCACGAGCGTGCCGGCGGTCTTTACCAATTCCGGCTCGATGGCGAACCAGGAGCCGACGTTGTAGTAAATGACCAGGCTCACCATGACCAGAAGGAGGGTCAGCATCGTAAAGAAGAACAACGACGTGTTGACGACTCGTTGAATCCCCTCGGTATCATTCTTCGCCAGATATAACGGGATATATCGGTTCACGGCGCTGTTGAGTCCCATGCTCAAGAGCGGAGCATAACGAAACATCGAGCCGCCGATGAGCACCCACACACCGTATCGCTCCTCACCAAACCGGCCGAGAAAGAATCGGATGAGGAAAAAACCGATAACGGCGTGAGTCACCAATGTTGTGACGTTCAGAAGCGAGTTGTAAACGAGTCTTTTCGAGGTTGTGACGGTTTGCGGATTCATGTTTTCGATATCGGTCGATTTTGCTTTTTTATAACCCGGCTGTCCTTTTGCGCGGGGTGACTTTCCACACAATGCCGGCTCGGACTAGGTCGTAATGTTCGAGTACAAATGCCGGGCAATATCCCGGTTTGCGTGAGACAACGTATAACGGTCTGTCCTCCAGCAACGTGCCGATCGTTTGCTCGTTGAACGGCGGGGCATGCCTGCTGTTCACGGTGCCGGAGATAATCGTGACGTCCGGCCGCTTATGCCTCACTTGCTGGGCGAGTAAAAGGGGCCCGACGGTCGTCACATCGGCATAAATAACGGCATCCTCCCCGACAGCGTCCAGCACCTCATCGGCGAAGCGTTCCGCCCCTTTGTATCCGGTTTTCCAGGGCTGTAAGAAATAGGCGTTGTCGTTACGATAAGGGATGTCATCCCTTGTGCCGACATCGAGTTGCATCCACCCGGCCATCGTCGGCGCCGCCGCATAGACGCCGATGGGCAGCACGCTGAACAAGAGGACCACAAACACAAGGGCTTGATGATGCATCCGGTCGAGCAGAAACTGTGCTCCCAAACCGATGAGGATCGAGGCGATGACGTAGAACGGTATGAAAAACGCATACCGGTCCGGCACGATGTATCGAAAGGCGAAAACAAAGAACAAGGCCATTAAGGCCAGCAAGATATTTCCAAAGCCCCGGTCGGGTGGCGTTTTGAACAAGGCGAAGCCGCCCGCGAAGAGCAACAGGATATTCGGCGATGGAAAGTTGAACAGAATGTAGCAAAGGTTCTCCTTGACCAATGACAGCGATAGGGAAGCGTTCAGGACCGCTCCCTGCCAGCGTGTGCCGAAGGCCGCAGAGGCCAAAGTGCCTGTAACGTCCCCGGTTTGTATCATGGTTCCGGCGATAAGATATACGTAGGGCAGCGCGCCGGCGATCCATAAAAGAACGATCATCCCCAGGTTTTTTAAATGGATTTCTTTTTTTATCAGAAGGTAAGCGATGAATACGGCATAACAGACAAGCGATATCGACGCGAGGATATGAACCGCAATGGCCAGCCCGTTCAGTAAGCCCAGCCAATACAGAAAGCGTATCCGCTTTGTTCTGACATAATGCAGCAATACGATCAGCTCGGCAAGGAACAAGGCCGTCCAGAGCGTGTAGGTCTCAATAATACTCGCATGGCGCCAGAATGTGTGCGAGACGGCCAACGTGATCGCGGCGATAACCGCCGGTATATCCCTGCCTGCCAGCAGACGCACGAGTAAGTACAGATTGGCAATCGCCGCCGCTCCGGCGACGGCCGAGACCATATTGATCCTGTGAGCGAACTCGCCGAACGGGAGGGTTTTTACGGCAATCGCCACGATGTAAAAGAGCGGATGAGAAAGCGCCAGGCCGAAGAAACCTTTAAGGTCGTTGTGCCAGATGCGATACTGAATCAGTCCGCTGTCCTGCCACAACGCGCCGGAAGCGCAACTGAGGCTATACAGCGCAAGAGCGGCGCAGAGAACAGCAAAATAACGCCCTGTTAATGTCGATTTCACAGATTTCACGAAGGGTTGGAATCAGCTTGTGTAAGCGTTGCTCCGCTTCATACTCTCGATGATGACCTGCAACGTGTCATCGAGACTCGTCCGGGGTTCCCAGCCGATGGTCTTTTTGATCCGTTCCGTGCTCGGAACGCGCCGCATCATGTCTTCGATGGGCCTGCCGTAGGCGACCTCGTAGGAGACGAATTTCTTTTTGCTTTGACTGCCCGTCATGTCGATGATCTTGTCCGCCAGATCTTCGATGGCAATCTCGTCGGTCGTGCCGATGTTGTACACGTTTCCCGCCGCCCGCTCGCAATTCATCAGGCCGATCAGCGCCTCGACGAGGTCGCCCACGTAACAGAAGCATCGCGTTTGCCTGCCCGTCCCGTAGATCAGCACGGGCTCGTTATGGAGCGCCATCTGAACGAAGCGGGGAACCACCATGCCGTACTGGCCCGTTTGTCTCGGCCCGACGGTGTTAAAGAACCGGCCGATCACCACGCCGAGCCCATATTGCTGATAGTACGCCTGGCCCAGAAATTCGTCGATCGCCTTGCTGCACGCGTACGACCAGCGGGATAAGCTCGTGCTGCCGAGCACGAGGTCGTCTTCTTCGCGGAAGGGAACCGCCTCGCTTTTACCGTACACTTCACTACTCGAGGCGATCAGGATTTTCCTGCCGAAGGTGTTGGCGAGATCCAGCACGATTTCGGTGCCGCCGATATTGGTTTCGATGGTCCGCACCGGATCCTCGGCAATCAGCCGGACGCCCACGGCCGCCGCGAGGTGAAAGATGACGTCGCTGCGCTCGATCAGGTTTGTCATCAGGACGGTGTTGCGAATATCTCCGTTGACAAACATGAAGCCGCGATGGCCTTTGAGATGCTCGATATTCTTCAGACTGCCGGTGCTGAGGTTATCGATGACGGATACGTTCAGTCCTTCTTTCAGAAGGCGTTCCGTCAAATGAGACCCAATAAAACCGGCACCGCCTGTAACTAATGCTCTCATGACAACTCCATGATTTAGATTCTCATCCACCCAGCATAATCATCTTCGAGTGATTTTCAATATAGAAGCTTTATTCGCTTTCGAATCGGTCTAATTAGTTGACTGTTGCGGAAGCACTATTTGTCATTCCCGCGAAAGCGGGAATCCACTTTTTTCGCGCTGAACCCCTGTTTTCACAGGGGGGACGTCGTCTGTTTTTCCTTTCCTCAACAGGTACTAATTAGACTCCGTCCCCGTCGGCTGCGCGGAACGCGAACGCACCCTCGCAGGGATATCCAGGTTTTCCGCAAGGATCGGTTTTTGTAGGATGGGGCTTGCCCCACCGAAATAGGTTTGGTGTGCTGACACCCGCCCTACCTGTCTATAGCCTAAGTATCGACAAATAAAGAACATAGCTTTAGCTTAGACCCAAAGCCGAATTCGCGTCAAAGATTGTAGGATGGAGTAGCCAGCCGTTGATTTGGACAGCTTCTATTGAGGTGGGGTATATTAAAAACGTCTGATAATATGGCAGGTAAGGTTCATTCCGCCTTACTTTCTATATATCTTCAGCCGTAATACGAGCAGTAGGTTTTATCCGTTTCCCAGATGGAGACGCAGTGTAACGTCGCTTTGTCGAATTTTCCGACGAGTCTTTTCCACGCGAAAACCGCGATATTTTCGATGGTGGGATTGGTTGTGCGGAACGGGTCGAGATCGGCGTTGAGATTTTTGTGGTCGAGAAGTCCGATCAGCTCATCGTTCACGATCCTCTCGAAATTCCCGATGCGGAAGGTCTTTCCTCCGGCCGGCATTTTGATCGTCACCTCAACGATATAGTTGTGCCCGTGACCCGTGGGATTGGCGCATTTGCCGAAGACCTCGAAGTTCTGCGCCTCGGAAAAATCGTCGTTCCAGAGCTTGTGCGTTGCGGCGAACTCAAACTTCTCGCTGAAAAAAACCATCTTTAAATCCTTAACGTCTATGGCTACGTTCCTGAATGGATTGAGCTTCAAGCTCAGCCGGCTCAATTGGGCGCGCCCGAATTGGTCGGCTAACCGGTACCCCGTTGACGCCAGCAGTTCGGTGATGACACGAATTCCAATATGTTTGGCCCGGCGGAAATCCTGCCTGATGCGCTCGGCGAATATCGGCACGGCGCATTTGCGAACCGTCTTGTCGATGTCGGTCACGTTAATGACAAATCCCGTCGCCGGCTCGACGCTCCCGGTGACCTCAACGGACAATTCCAAAAAGAGCGCCAATCCCTCGCCCGCCGGCTTGGAGGCAAACGCGTTGAAGCCGGTCTCTTCCTCAGGCAGGAAGGGATTGATCGAGAAGCGCACGTGCCGGGTGAGTTTATGCGTTGGTGACATCTTTCTCAACTCTGCTTATGCATCAGGCTCATGACCTCATTCCGGCTACGCGGATCTTTTTTGAAGATGCCCCGAATCGCCGATGTCACCATGACCGAGCCGGGCTTCTTGATCCCTCGAATGGTCATGCAGCTATGCGACGCCTCGAGCACCACGGCCACGCCCTGCGGCTTGAGATTGTGCATGATGAAATCGGCAATCTGGTACGCCAGCCGTTCCTGCGTTTGGAGCCGGCGGGCGAAACAATCCACGATCCGCGCCAGCTTGCTGACCCCGAGGATCAGTCCGGAAGGGAGGTAAGCCACGTGAGCGGCGCCGATAAACGGCATCAGATGGTGCTCGCAGATGCTGTAGAACGGGATGTCACGCAGGAGCACGATTTCATCGCAGTTTTCGGTGAAGACGCCGCGAAGGTGTGTTTTAGGGTCTTCCCGCATCCCGGCCAAAAGCTCGACGTACATCCTCGCCACCCGTTCGGGCGTGCGCTTCAATCCCTCGCGATCCATGTCTTCGCCGACGGCGTCGAGGATGTCAGTGACCGCTTTTTCGATTTTGCCGGTGTCGATTTTTTTTGTCTTTTTGCTCATTTCTTTTTCGCTTTTGCCAGATTCGTGAGATACGTTGTCAGCAATCGGACGCCGTAACCGCTTGCGCCCTCGGCGGTAAATTCCGTGGCCTTGTCGAAGCTCCAGACGCCCGCCATATCGAGATGGGCCCAGGTCGTCTGGCCGACGAACTGTCCCAGGAACGCCGCGGCCGTGCACGCCCCGCCCCATCGGCCGCTGACGTTCTTCAGGTCTGCGATCCTGCTCTTCATCTCCTTGGCGTACTCGTCGCCGCTCGGCATGGGCCAGACCTTCTCGCCGCAGTCTTCTGAAGCTTTTTGCAATTGCTTGATGAGTCCGTCATCGTTGCCCATTAGGCCGGCCATATACTTGCCCAGCGCCACGACGCACGCGCCGGTGAGTGTCGCGATGTCGATGATGACGTCGCATTTTTGCTGGACGGCGTAGTGCAGCCCGTCGCACAGGATCATCCGGCCTTCGGCGTCGGTGTTCTGGACCTCGACGGTTTTGCCGCTGAACGTGTTGATGATATCGCCCGGCCGATAGCTTGTCCCGCTCGGCATGTTCTCCGCGGACGGCACGATACCGAGGACGTTGACGGGAAGCCCCAATTCCGCCACGGCCTTCATCGTTCCCAGCACCGCAAGACCGCCGGATTTATCCAGTTTCATTTCTTCCATGTTGGCGGCCGGTTTAATGCTGATCCCGCCGGAGTCAAAGGTGATGGCCTTGCCGACTAAAGCGACGGTCGGTCGTGTACCGGCGGCCTTGCCCGCGGGGCTATGCTTTAAGACAATAAATCGCGGCTCGTTTTTGGAGCCTGAGCCAACGGCCAGGACGCCGCCCATTCCTTTGGTCGTCATTTGCTTTTCGTCGAAGACCGTGCAGCTTAGCGTTTTCGAGCCGCGGGCCAAGTCTTTCGCAACGGCGGCTAAGGAGGCCGGAGTGATAACGTTGGCGGGACGGTTTCCCAGCGTTCGGGCGAAGCTCTGCGCCTTGCCGAGAGCGGTCCCGTCGGCCAGCCCTTTCCTGAGCTTTTGTAACTTACCCGAATCGGGATCGATGAGCTCGACCTGGAGTGAATCCAGTCGCCCGTTTTCGCTTTCGGTAATGTATTCGTCGTAACGGTAGCTTCCGAAATAGGTTCCTTCGGCGCAGGCCTGTCCCATCGCGGCTGCATTCAATTTCCCACCGAAGGCCTTGTGCAGGGCCAGACCGACGGTCTTGGCCTTGGTCTCAACGGACTTTTTCGCCGTATGGGCCGCCGCTTTGCGGAGCGTGTCCAGCATGGCCTTTTTCTTCTCGCCCAGGCCGATCAGCAGAATTCGCTTGGCGCCCACCCGCTCGTTGCCATAAACGACGGCGCTGGTTCCTTCTTTGGCCTTAAAATCGCCCAGGTCGATCAAATGCTTGATCGCGCCGTTGAGCCTGGCATCGAGGTCTTTATTCAATTTGTCCAGACCTTTGGCGTCGGAGAAAAGTCCGACGGCGAGCATATCGGTTTTGCATTGGCTGAATTCGACCTTCCGTGTTTTCAATTCAACGTCAATAATTTCTTTCATGTCCTTTGACCTTTTTCTGTATTGCTATTTCTTATTTTGATTTGTTTTTGCTCGATATCGCAGATAGCTCTCGATGAATTCCTCGATCTCTCCGTCCAGCACGGCTTCCACGTTGCCGATCTGTAAGTCGGTGCGATGGTCCTTGGCCATCTGGTAAGGTTGCAATACGTAGCTGCGGATTTGACTGCCCCAGGCGATTTCGCCCTTGTTGCCGTAGAGTTTGGCTATCTGGTCGTCCCGCTTTTGCTGTTCGAGCATATAGAGTTTCGCCTTGAGCATCTTCATGGCCTGGGCGCGGTTGTTATGCTGGCTTCGTTCGTTCTGACACTGCACCACGATACCGGTCGGCTCATGGGTAATCCGCACGGCCGAGCTGGTCTTGTTGACGTGCTGGCCGCCGGCGCCGCTGGCGCGATAGAAGTCGATGCGGAGGTCGTCGTCCTTGATTTCGATATCGATATCCTCGTCGAATTCCGGCATGACGTCCACCGCGGCGAAGCTCGTGTGCCGACGCTTGTTCGCATCGAACGGGCTGATGCGCACCAGACGGTGCACCCCGGTCTCGCACGAGAGCTTGCCGAACGCGAAAGGACCGCTAACTCGCAGCGTGATCGAGCGAATCCCCGCTTCCTCGCCCGGCGTGATATCCAGCTCCTTGAAGTTGTATTTATGGGTCTCGAAATACCGCGTGTACATTCTCAGCAGCATGCTCGCCCAGTCGCAGCTCTCGGTGCCTCCAGCGCCCGCGTGGATGCTGAAAAAGCAGTTCTTCATATCCTCGGGCCGGGACAAAAGCCCCGCCAGTTCGATCTGCTCGCATCGTTTGACCAGCGCGTCCAGATCGTCTTCCAATTGCGTCAGCTCTTCAGCGTCGGATTCCGTCTCGGCCAGCTCGTACAGCTCCTGGAGGTCTTTGACCTCCCGCTGGACCTCTTCCACCGGCTCGATGACCGATTTGAGGGCGCTGAGTTGGGAGACGACGGACTGGGCGGCGTCGGGATTGTCCCAGAAGCCGGCTTTGGACATCCGTTTCTCTAATGCCTGCCATTGGGATTTCTTGTTCGGTAAGTCAAAGCCAGTCCCGGATCTTATCCACCCGGGCCGACAACTCGGTGATCGCTGATTTTAATTCTGTCGTTTCCATAGCTCGCTCTTATATCATACGGACGTGGATTTTACAAGTCTTTGGTTTATACGATGTGTCGCGATTGTTCAAGGACGCTCGAAAGAGCCTCGCGCCTTAGGGCCGTTTCACTCCGCCGACGGCGACGGCCCTGCGGGGTACGTCCTTCTCGCATTCCACCTGGTCGGGATTGAGACCTTCAACGGCGATCGCGCCGCTTTCGGAACCTCCCACGAGGATAGGCGGACGCCGTCCGGAAAGGGTCACGTTCTTTATCGCGGCCTCGAACACATCATCGAGCGTAATCGGACGTCCTTTCGATGCGATGGAAATATCTTTTAGAGTCAGCTCCTTGACCCGATGGGCGATCGCGCCGTTTTCCACGTTCTTGAATGTTGCGTTCTCGACGTTAATGTTCTCCAGCCACTTTTCGGGCAAACCAATCATTTCAATGGCGGTCCGAGCGCCGTCAACCCGAATGTTGTTGATGTAAACGTTGCGGAACAAGGGCGATTTGCCGGTCGCATCGCGCTCGTAGTACGAGTTGAAGTTGATGGCCTGGTTTTCGATGTTCTTCATCTCGACCTTCTCGATGTAGATGTTTTCGATGATGTTGCCCCGCCCGCGCGTGGTCTTAAAGCGAATGCCTCGATCGCAGCCGTCGAAGGTGGCGTCATGCACGTAGATGTTGCGAATGCCGCCGGAGGTCTCACTGCCGAAAACGATCCCCCCGCTGCCGGTCCGGACGTCGCGTGCCGTGAAATTGCGCACGACGATGTTCTCGCTCGGAATCCCGATCTTCAGCCCATCCTCGTTGAGGCCGGACTTAATGACCACGGCGTCGTCCCCGGTTTCCAGGTGGTTGTATTCAATCAGGACGTTCTTGCAGGAATCGGGCACAATCCCATCGCCGTTGGGCGATTCGAGACTATGCACGGTGATCCCGCGAACGATGATGTTTTCGCTGTAAACCGGGTGAACGTTCCACATGGGGGATTCGATAAGCGTGATCCCCTCGATGAGGATGTTTTTGGCCTTCCACGGCACGATAAACGTCGGGCGCATGCCTTCCCGCCCGGCGCCTTTGCCGTATTGGCGTTCTTTGAGCGGCACCTTGGTTTCTTCGATCCGATTACCCCTGTTATTGCTTCTGGCCCAGGGCCACCACCAGCGGCCGTGACCGTGGAGCGTGCCCCGGCCGGTAATGGCGATGTTTTCGACGTGGGGTGCGTAGATCAGGGGGGAGTAGTTGTAGGCCTCCACGCCTTCGCATCGCACATGGACCACGGGCAGGTAATCGGCCAGGTCGTTGCTGAAATGGACAACGGCGCCTTCGGCGAGATGCAGATTCACGTTGCTTCGAAGATGAATGGCGCCGGTCAGCCAGTCGCCCCGGGGGATGAGCACCTTCCCGCCGCCGCTCCGGTGGCAGGTGGCGATGGCTTTACGGATCGCTTCGGTGCTTTTGTGCTTTTCGTCATCCTCCCACATGCATTGAACGGCTCCGTAGTCGCGGATATCGAACGTCCGGTTGGCAAACGTAGGCCGCTTAAGCTGAGGCATCTTGAACGGCGCCTCAATCGGCGCGATCGCAAAGGGCACATCGGGATTTGCCATCTGATCCCCCAGAACCGCCCCGCCCGGCAATGTGCCGACAATTGTCCCGAGCCCCAAAAGGATGGCCACAACAACCATTGACCAAATAATGCTCTTGCTTCTCTTTATCATTGAAATGTCCTTCCATTTAAGGATAGATCTAACCGGGTTCTCCAATTTACATTTCACCCACATGCTTTCGCAAGTTTCATATCTATTTATAATGTAATATCATCTCAATGTTAACATTGTTCCAGGAAACTCTCGAACAAATAACCCTGTTTGTAGTGACGCCGTAAGGCGTTATCTTAGATATGCCCTTATGGGCACACTACAAACGGATTTTCCCCGGTGTTCGAGATTCCATTTCTGCGGGCTTGAATTTTTTACGTATGAATTTAGCGATCCACGCTGTGGCTGACAATGAATAACCGATAACGGCGGCGGTGGTATAATAAAACGCTGCCGATTTATGTTCGGGTTTTCCGGGCGGTTCTTCGTTGACGTGAAATGTACCCTCGTACGGGGTATGAATAACTCCCTCCGATTTCCCTCCGGTGTAGTAAAAATAACTGAGTCCGCCTATGATAGTACCAATACATGCCAAAGTTAAGCCAATGATCAACATGGCATCCAGAGGATTTATTTTAGTCTTCGCTTTCTTAAGCTTATTGAGCTCTCGCCTCCTTCTTCGAATTGATTTACGTTTTACAGTCATCAGATTACATATACACGGCGAACTCGTTACTACACGCTTTTACTGTTGACACCTACTATGATATTTAAAAAATGCGTGGTTTACCAGAAAATCTTTGTGTGGTTTTATAGAATTCATTCAAAGCAAGATAGGCGAGGATTTGGAATTGACAGACGGTCGTCGGGTGGTTAGAGTACGCACATCATGAACGGCTTCTGTTTCCATGGATTTTGAAGGAGAATAGGCATGAAATATACGACGGTATTCGGTGTTTTGGCGACCCTCTTGGCCGGTTGTGTTCTGGCCGGGACGGCTTCAGCGGAGGACCAAGACAAAAAGGTGCTTATCGTAACCGGGATCGATTATCCGGGGCATAAGTGGAAGCTGACGGCGCCGGTTTTGGCCAAGGCCATTGCGGCCGACAAACGGCTGAACGTCACAGTCACCGAGGAGCCGAACGATCTGGCAAAAGAGTCGCTTGGGGATTATGACGTTATCGTGCTGCACTTTATGGATTGGGAGGTTCCCGATCCCGGCCCCAAGGCCCGCGCCAACCTCCAGCGCGTCGTTCGCGAAGGTAAGGGGCTTGTGCTGGTTCATTTCGCCTGCGGAGCGTTTCAGGAATGGCCGGACTTCGTCAAGCTCGCGGGGCGCGTGTGGGACCCGAAGCTGCGAGGGCACGACCCGCACGGGAAGTTCATCGTCAAGGTCGTGGATGGTAAGCACCCGGCCATGAAAGGCATGAAAGACTTCGAGACCGTCGATGAGCTTTATACGTGTTTGATGGGTAAGACGCCGATCAAGGTCCTCGCCACGGCGCGGTCGAAGGTGGATGGCAAGGATTATCCGATGGCCTTTGTGCTGGACTATGGTAAGGGGAGGGTTTACCACAATGTCCTCGGGCACGACGTTCAGGCGCTGGCCAATCCGGCTGTCGGCCGGCTCTTTCGCAATGCCTGTACGTGGGGCGCCGGACTGGAACCTTTGGATTAATGAGTTGATGGGTGGCAGCCTCCGCCGGAAGGTGTCCCTAAGGGAAAGCGAAGCTTGGGGATGGATACGCTCAGTTCGACCATCCCCATCCCTTCGGGATGAGGATGCCACCCTGTTGGGAATCGAGTCGGAAAGGATGTAAGACAATGAAGATTGGCTTTCATACGGATGCGTTTAATTCGGCGTATTTTAGTTTCGAGAAATGCCTGGACTGGGCCAAGCAAAACGACGTCCACACCATCGAGTGTGGCCTGATCGACGGCGTAAGCTGGATACATGGCCTCGGTTACCAGCCTCACGTTGCCTTGTACGAAGATCCGCTTCTGCTCCGGCGAAAAATGGATAGCTATGGCGTGCGTTTCTCGCAGGTCGATGCGGCGTATCCGCTCTCCGGCAAGGACGGTCCCGTGCGCGGTGTGCCGTACGTGCTCAAGTCGATCCAGTGGGCGCACCTGATCGGCTGTCCCTGTGTGGATACGACCGACGGTATGCTTCAGCCTGAAGGGCTGAGCGACGCCGAGGCGATGGAGATGATGAAGCGCAGCTACGAGCAGATTATCGAAGTCGCCGAGGCCCATGAAATGACCGTCAATATCGAGCCGCACGGATACTTTACGACGAAGCCTGAGATGATGGCCAAGATGCTGCGTTTCTGCGATAGCCCTTATCTACGGATGAATATGGATACGGGCAATACCTACATCGCGGGTCAGGACCCGGTGGCGTTTTTAAAACGGTTTGTTCATCAGGTCAGCCACATGCATATCAAGGACGTTTCCGAATCTTTGGCCGCGGCCACAAGGGGCGAGCAGACCGGCATCGCCGTCAGTCATTGCGCGATAGGTCAGGGCGTCAACGCCGACAACATCCGCCAGTGTCTGGAAATCTTGCGGGACCACGGCTATAACGGCGTGCTGAGTATGGAATGTGAAGGCCAGGCCGGCCCGATGATCGAGCAGTCGCTGAAATGGATGCGCGATACACTCGCCGAGTTGAATATTCCGATTGAAGATTAATTCCCTAAGGAAAGAAGCAAATAAAAATTCCTGATGTTTAGAAGGAGAAATTGCAATGAAAGCTGGATTTAACATGTTGTTGTGGACCGGACACGTGACAGAGGATGATTTTCCACGTTTGGAAATGCTCAAGAAGGCGGGTTTTGATGGTGTGGAGATTCCGCTTTTCGGTGGTGACGCACCGCATTTTGAGAAGGTTGGCAAGGCGATCAAGGATGCCGGACTGGGCTGTACGTCCGTGACGGTCATTCCGGACGAGGAGCACAATCCCCTCAGCGCCGACGCCGGCCACCGCAAAGGGGGCGTCGAGCATCTCAAGTGGGCCGTTGACTGCTCGCAGGCGCTGGGCTCGGAAATTCTGTGCGGGCCGTTCTATCAGCCGTTGGGTGTCTTTTCAGGCGAGGGGCCGAGCGAAGAGGAAAAGCAGCGCGCCGCCGAGGTGCATCAGCAGGCCGCCGATTATGCCGCCAAGGCGAATGTGACGCTGGCCGTGGAGTATCTCAATCGTTTCGAGTGTTATTTCCTGAACACGATGGCCGATACAGCGAAGTTCGTCAAGCGCGTCAATAAACCCAATTACGGCGTGCTTTTTGATACCTTCCATGCTCACATCGAAGAAAAGGACCCGGTCGGGTGCATCGGTCCGAACATCGACATCATCAAGCACGTGCACATCAGCGAAAACGACCGGGGCACGCCCGGCAGGGGACACGTGAATTGGGCGGGCACGTTCAAAGCGCTGCGGTCGGCGGACTACGATGGATGGCTGATGATCGAGGCCTTCGGTCGGGCGCTGCCGGACCTGGCAGCCGCCACGCGCGTCTGGCGCGATTTATCCACCAGCCCGGAAGAGGTTTATACCGAGGGGCTGAAGCTGATCAAAGAGCAGTGGCAAGCCGCCGCGTAGCGATTCGTGGCGAGGGCGTCTCGCCCTTGTTCGAAAACGGTTTCTCTACCGTTTCTTGATAGATAAACGAAGTATGAGCAGGAGTGATAAAGGAGAGAGTATTATGCGCGTAATAAATGGTCGCTTAATGTGGATCGTTCTTTGTGGGCTTGCGATAAGTGCCGCCATTACTCAGGGAGCCGATTTCAAGCCGATTTTCGACGGCGAGACGCTTGACGGCTGGAAGGCCTCCGATATGAGCTACTGGTCGGTGCGGGATGGGGCGATTACCGCCCGTGCCACACAACAACATCCGGTAACGACGAACCAGTTTCTCGTCTGGCAATTCGGTCAGTTGGACGACTTCGAGCTGACGCTGAAATACCGCATTACCGGCACGCCGGCGGCGAATTCCGGCATCCAGATTCGCAGCCGGGTCGAAGATGACGGCCACGCCGTCGGGTACCAAGCGGATATCGATTTAGCCGGTCGCTATGCCGGGGCGCTGTATGACGAACGCGGCCGGGGGATGCTCGCCGAGCGGGGGCAAAAAACCGTCGTCGGCTCTGACGGCAAGATGAGCAAAACCCCTCTCGGAGACGCCGATGCCCTGATGAACAATATCAAGAAGGGTGACTGGAACGACTATCATATTATCGCTCGCGGCGGCCATATCATTCTGAAGGTGAACGGCAAGGTAACGGCTGAGGTTTTCGATAATGACGAGAAGAATCGCGATCTGTCCGGCGTGCTGGCGCTCCAATTGCACTCCGGCCCGCCGATGACGGTCCAGTTCAAAGACATCCGCCTCAAGCGTTTCAAACTTGAAGGTCGAAAGAAGATCGTCCTGGTGGCCGGTCGGCCCAGTCACGGCTACGGCGGCCACGAGCACAACGCCGGCTGCCTATTGCTGGCGAGTTGGCTGAACGAGAATGTGCCCCAGGTGTATGCGACCGTTTATATGAACGGCTGGCCGAAAGACCCGACCGCGCTCGATAATGCCGATGCGCTGGCCATCTTCTGCGACGGCGGCGGCGGGCACGTTGCCATGCGCCACCTCGACCAGGTGGACAAGCTGGCGAAGGAAGGCGCCGGGATCGCCTGTTTGCACTATGCCGTCGAAATGCCCAAGGACAGAGGCGGCAAGAATATTCTCGGCTGGATCGGAGGATTTTACGAGACTTACTGGTCC
>Ga0272441_10006689_pt1 | contig 19138 bp, 15 predicted proteins | sample SSMProp6N_FD_193582 | JGI IMG/M metagenome (GOLD analysis project Ga0272441, IMG submission 193582) | Marine sediment archaeal communities from Little Sippewissett salt marsh, Falmouth, MA, United States - SSM-Prop-6N | ecosystem: Environmental > Aquatic > Marine > Wetlands > Sediment ... | reverse complement strand
GAGCAATCTGGGCGCGACGGGCCGAGGGCTCATCCACGAGGTACAGGGCCCATTGGTCGTAGCCAAAGCCCCGCTGGGCCATACCCGTAGCCAGCTCTCTGGCCCAGCGAGAGGCGAAGGGCTGCCATTCCTCGGTGGGGTACTGGGGCCCGCCCTCGGGGGTGAGTTTTCTCATACGGTCGCCCATCTCGAGCCCCGGCCACAACAGAAGGCACTTCGCGCCCTTGTGCAGCTCGATCTGCTGATCCATCCTGCTCCAGTCGAGCCCCTGCCAGGCCCCCTCATCGTCGAAGGTGGGCCACGGTGTGAAGCCGCCGTGGATCACATAGGTGTTGATTCGGTGGGCCACGAGATCCGCCCTGGACTGCTCGGTCCGGCCGCTGAGTAGACCCCACGTGGTGTAGGCATAGGCGAAGGTGTGAATCGGTACCTGCGCGGGCATCTGTATGTCATACACGATCACCGACAGCAGGAGCTTCTGGGGAGCCGCATCGGGAGTGGTGACGCTGACGGCGCCCTCGAACTGGCCTGCCGGCGTTCCCGTGCTGTCGATCATCACCCAGATGTCCTGTGTCATGCCGGCGGGCAAGCTGACCTGAATGGGGCCCGCGCCTGTGCCCAGACGCACCAATGGGTCGCCAATGACTCTGCCGTTGCGGGTCTCCACGTACTGCAGCCGACGCCAGGCTATCTTCTCGGCGGGAAGCAGGTCTCCCGCTTTGGACTGCAGGGCCGTGAGGCTCAGGGCGACATCTTGGTCGGCTTGGCTCAGGTTGGTCAGCCGGATGCAGGCCGGCTCCACTTCGTCTCTGAGCATCTCAACCAGCCACGGTACCCCGTCGGTTTGAGGAGGCGTAGGGTGCAAGGGGGCCACGTCGTCGAAGGGCTCGGACCAATGGGCGTATACGCTGGGGACGCTCTTCAGGTCGGCCCACAGTGATTGATTGGTCCGGGCCATGAGCTTGTAGGCCTGGGCGTGGAGGGGGAAGTAGGGCGGCCCGCTTCGAGCATCCAGCGAAACCGGCAGATCGGTAGCCTCGGAGGCCTGCTGCCGCAGGGCGGAGACATCGTCCAAGACGTCCTGTGCCCCGGCGTCTTGGGCCACCGCCCGGATCCTGTGCAGGTCGTCGAGCAGAATGTCTCGGGCACGGCGTTGGGCCCGCCTTCGCATGTCGGCCTCGGTGACCTGTCGGAAGACGATGTCGTCGAACCAGACCGTTCCGGTGGCCTGGTGCAGGTAAGGAATCACCGTCAACCAGGTGCGCTCCTTCACCTCGAAGGGCCCGATCTCGATGAAGGTCCAGTCGAAGGTGCCCGAGAAAGTCCTACTGACTTTGAATGTTCCCCCGCCCTCCTTGCCGATGTACAGCCTGGCCAGCATGGAACCTGGGCCGGGCTTGATGTCATCGCCCTTGATCCAGCCGGTGACCACATAGTGCCTATTGGCCTCGAACTCGACCCTCTGCTGCACCGGGCTGTAGCTGGTGGGCTTGGCGTGGGAGATGCGCAATGATCGCTCGCCGGAGTGTGCGAAGGTCTCATCCGTGCTGATGCACCCGGGCTCGGGGAGCGTCTTGAGCCAGGTGCCCCAGCCTACCGCGCCGCCGTCGGCATCGACTTCTTCGAAGCTGCCATTGACGATGAGGTTGGGCGGATTCTCCTGTGCTCGGCAGACGGCCATGAAGGCGAATGCCGTACCCAGGATGGCGAGGTAGCGGCGGTGAGTGTCCATAAGTAGGCTCCTTGCGTGGGGATTCTCTGTGCGCGGTCAACGACCCCTGGCGGGTGAGGCGGGCGGGCGGTTCTGGGGCGCCGGCGCCCAAAACCCTTGCATACCCCCCGCGCCTTCGGGTAAACAAAGGTTGTGATGGGTCGCGTCGGGCATGCGTGTGTATTCGCCGCGTGGGAGTCCTTTGCCTCTTCGAGCCCGGAAATGCGCCCACAACTCCCAGGCGCTCAAACAGACGCCTTCCGGCACCGATAATAGTACTGCTACGCACCAACCATTGCGCCAACGGTGAACGCGATCATGGAAGCAGCCCGGCTCAGACACCCCTTGAGGGCGGCAAGCGCCGTCGCCCTGGTCGGCTTTCTTGCCGGCGCGTCGGTCCCGTCGATGGCCCAGTCAACAGCCCACGAACCCCGGACCCCGTTTCACGTGGTTGACCTTGTGCCGGCCGAGCCCGGGGCCCCCGCCTCGCCCCTGGTGGACACGCCGGCTATGGTCACGGTCATCCGGCGTCTGCCGGCGCCCGAGAAGGCCATGCCGGACCCGCCCGAGGGCACCGATACATGGTACGACGGAGAGACCGTTACCATCCGATGGGATGCACCTCAACGCGCATCGTACGTGCGCTTCTACTACTATGGCGGACGCTGCAAAATCGGGGGGCGGTCGCGAGGCAAGTTTGAGGGAATCATCAACGGGGGGATGATCCCCAACACCGGCGAGTTGAGGTGGAAGGTGCCGTGGCTGGACGGCCCGTACGTCCATCTGCGCATGGCCGCCTATGACGCCGCCGATGAGCTCGTGGCGGAGACTGAGAGCGCCTACCGCTTGCTGCCCCGCGAGTTCGCGGGCCTGCCGGACAAATGCCTGGCCATCAGCAAGCGCCTGCAGAGGTTGTATTATGTGGAAGATTCCGTCGTCAAGGCAATGCACATCGTCTCGACCGCTGCGCGGGGCTATACGACGCCAAAGATGCGTCCGGGCTCGCACAGCCGGCGGCGCGGGGCCATGGGCAAGGTATTCGGCAAGAGCTATAATCCGTTTAGCAGTCTGTACCGGGTGCACATGCCATACTGGCTCGGGATCACCTCTTCGGGCAGCCATGGGATCCACGCGACGTCGCCCGGCTTCTACCACCGTCTTGGGCGCCCGGCTTCCCACGGCTGCGTCCGGCAGCATCGCGCCGATGCGCGCAAGCTGTACTCGATGGTTCAGGTGGGAACGCCTGTCTACATCTTCTAGCGTGGTCGCCCCCAGGCGCTTGGCGCTGCGGATGGCCCCAGCAATGTTCCGGCCGGCCTCAGACCCTTGGCGGGAGGCAGCGAGGACGAGGATTGCCACTGAGACCCAGCCTTGTGGATGGCTGTGGCGTAGGGCAGGCCAAGAAGACGATAGCTGCGATCGGGGCCCAACATGCGCCGGTATGCGCCACACTTCATCATCCTGGTCGGCCTGATCGCCCGGCTGGTCCTGTCGCCACATCAGGGCCATCGCGGCGACGAAGAGGCCTTCGGGCTGTGGCTTGGCCAACTGATGGACTGCGGCCTGGCCGACTTTTACTCCGAATCCGAGTGCAACTACCCACCGATCTGGCCGTACATACTGTGGCTTATGGGCCACGGCGCCAAGGCCCTCGGGCTGTCGCTTGTCGCCGGCGATCCGCTGTATCGCGTAATGCTCAAGCTGCCGCAGATCCTGGCGGATGTGGCGATCTGCTACCTGGTCTGGTGGCAGTTCCTGCGGTCGATGTCGCGGCGCGCCGAGCTGGCCTGGTGCGCCTTCATTGCCCTCAACCCGGCCCTGATCTTCATCTCCGCCATCTGGTGCCAGACCGGTCCTTTGCTCGCATTGGCGATCGTGGGGACAGTGGTGGCCTACGCCCGCGAGCGGCCCGCTGTGGCCGTGAGCTGTGCGGCCCTATCCATTCTCGTCAAGCCCCTGGCCCTGCCCGTCATCCCCGTGCTGCTGGTGGCCGTATGGCGCAAACATGGGCCCCCCGCAACGCTGTGGGCAATCGCTTGTGCGGCTGTGGTGACAGTGGCGGTCATGCTGCCGATGAATGTGCATCAGCCCGCGACGCTGCTGGTGGACCTTTGCACCAAGACGGCCGACTGGTTCGGCTACTCGTCGCTGAACGCGTTCAACGTGTGGAGTTTCACGGGCTTCTTCGAAAGCCATCACCGCGTCGCTCTGGGTTTGCCCCACGTGGTATGGGGCATGCTTTTGTTTGGGGCCGCGTACGTTCTGACGCTGCTGTTGGTCTGGCGAAGGCATGACCTGACAGGTTTGCTGGCGGGTCTGGCCCTGGCCCAACTCGCGTTTTTCTTGCTGCCGACGATGATACACGAACGGTACATACACCTGCCGGTGGTGCTGGTGCTCTTGTGGGCTGTGCAGGACGCATGGGTGATCCCGGGGGCGCTGATCCTGGCAGTCACGGCCACCCTAAACTTCCACTACAGGGTGCGTGTGCCCGGCATCGAGCTGCTGGGGCGGCTTCAGGACGCAGGAATAGTCGCCGTGGTCTGCTCGATCGCCAACCTGGCCGTCTTTGTCTACCTGGGCACGGTCGCCCGGCGCAGGAGCTGTGCCAGTGAATAGCGTGTACCGGAGGCACTCGTGAACACAAATGTTCCGCTACAGGAGCAGGCGGTGGCCTTCCGAGAGTTGGCCACGCTCATCGGGGCCGGCATCAGCATCATGCAGGCGCTCTCGGATCAACTCCGCCGCCCGATGTCCCACCCGTTTCGGCGCTTCTTCCAGACGGCCTCGAAGAGAGTGAGTGGGGGCGAGCGGCTTTCGGTGGTCATGCGCGACCACGGCGGGATGTTCTCGGCGATCAGCATCGCGCTGATTGAGGCCGGGGAGGTCAGCGGGCGCCTGGATCTGATGCTCTCTGATGTGGCCTCATACCTCGAACGGGAGCTCGAGCTGCGGCGGATGATCGCTCGCGAGACGTTCTACGCGAAGATTCTGGTGGCCGCGGCCCTCCTCATCCCCCTGGCCGCCCGGTGCATCGTCGCCTGGCTGATGCAGGGCCTGCTGGCGGCCATCGTGGTGCTGCTCAAGACATTGCTGGGCTACCTGATCATCGGCGGCGTGCCCCTGTTGGCCCTGTACATTGTGTACGCGCACATCGCTTCGACGCGGACGGGCAAGAACAACATTGACGCGATGAAGCTGCGGGTACCGGTGATCGGTGGGATCGTGCAGAAGGTGGCCCTTGCGAAGTTCGCCCGTGCCTATGCGGCGCTGTACGACGCCGGCGTGTCGCCGGCCAAGGCCGTACCCCTCGCCGCTCAGGCCTGCGGGAACCGGCATCTTGCCAGCGGCTTTGAGGCGGCGGCCGCGCGTGTGGAGCAAGGCATCCCCCTTAGTGAGGCGCTCGTGGGCACGCCGATTAGCGATTCGCTGCTGGTCCGCCTGCTTGCTACGGGAGAGCAGACCGGGAACGTCGACGCGATGATGCTCAAGGCCGCCGAGCACTACGAGGACGAGGCCCACACCCAGATTCGGCGTCTTGCCGTGGCCATCGTCCCCGTGGTGGTCATCATAACGGGCATTGTGGTGTGTCTGATGGTCCTGCGCTTCTACGTGGGTCTGTATGGCAGTCTTTTCTAGCCGTGACGGGCCATCGTGGCGCAGCCACTGACCGGCCCGAGGGGTTTGTGCTACAATGGCATTGCGGGCAGGCGTCGTGCCCGATTGGTCAAACGTTGCCCCCGACAAGGACGCTGAGAGTACACCCATGAGAGTCGCGACGAGTGTTTCTGAAACACGGACCTTCGTGAAAAGCGCCCGCTCCAACGCCAAGGGCGTCGGGCTGGTACCCACGATGGGCGCCTTCCACCAAGGACACCTTGCCTTGATGAGACGTGCCACCAGCGAGCAGGACGTGGTCGTCGTAAGTCTGTTTGTGAACCCCACTCAGTTCGCCCCCGGCGAGGACTACCGGGGCTATCCGCGCAACTTCGAGGCGGATGCTCGGCTGGCCGAGTCTGAAGGCGTCGATCTGATCTTCGCTCCCCCGCCCGAGGAGATGTACGGCGAGGTGGACTTGACCAGCGTGCGTGTCTCGAAGCTGACTGAGCCCCTGTGCGGCACGCACCGTGAGGGGCACTTCGACGGCGTCACCACCGTATGCGCCAAGCTGTTCAACATCGTCCAACCCGACTACGCCTACTTCGGCGAGAAGGACTACCAGCAACTCCAGGTGATTCGGCAGATGGTCGCAGACCTGAAGATGCCCTTGAGCATCGTGCCTGTAGCCACGGTGCGCGAGGAGGACGGCCTGGCGCTGAGCTCGCGGAACCGCTACCTGAACGATGAACAGCGTGCGGCGGCCCCGACGTTGTACCGAGCTCTGCAGAAGGGGGCGCAGGCCGTGAGGCAGGGCGCCTCCGCCATCGCCGCCGAAGGGGCGGTGCGCACGGAACTGGACACCCAGCCCCTTCTGGTTCCGCAGTATGTGTCGGCCCTGGATCCCGTGACGCTGACGCCGCCTGCCGCCGATGGTCCGCCCATGTTGCTTGCAGCCGCGGCACACTTGGGGAAGGCGCGCCTCATCGACAACATCCTCGTGGAGGAGGTGTGAGCCGATGCTGCGTGCCATGCTCAAAGCCAAGCTACACGGAGCTACCATCACCCAGACGGAGTTGCACTACGCCGGAAGCATCACCATAGACGGTGAACTGATGCAGGCCGCCGATATGCTTGATGGCGAGCGTGTCCAGGTTGTCAACATGAACAATGGGTCGCGCATGGAGACGTACATCATCGAGGGGCCCCCGGGCAGCGGTGTTATCTGCCTGAACGGACCTGCCGCACGGCTGGCCGCCGTTGGTGACGTTGTCCACATACTGTGCTATTGCTGGGCCGACGATGAGGAGGCCCGGCGGCTGAAGCAGAGCGTCGTGGTCCTGGGACCCGGAAACGAGATCGCGGAGCGCAAATGACCCCGCATCGTGCCGCCGTCAGCGATATCGTGCGCCTGGCGCTTCGTGAGGACATAGGGCCCGGCGACATCTCCACAGACAGTTCGGTGCCCGCCGATCGGGCGGCCTGCGGTGAGTTCCTTGCCAAACAGGATGGCACCATGGCCGGGCTGTACGTGGTCGAGGAGTGCTTCAGGCAGTCCGGGCCGGGCTGTGCCCTCGAGACGCTGTGCCATGAAGGCGCTCAGTTCGCGTGTGGCGATATCGTGGCACGTGTATCCGGGCCCGCCAGGCAGATTCTCACCACCGAGCGTGTGGCGCTGAACTTCCTGCAGCGTCTGTGCGGAGTTGCGACGATGACATACCGCTTCGTCAAGGCCGTTGAGGGCACGGGGGCGCGGATCCTCGACACGCGCAAGACGACGCCGGGCCTGCGGGTCCTGGAGAAGTACGCGGTACGTGCCGGGGCGGGCCACAATCACCGATTCGCCCTGTACGATGGTGTGATACTGAAGGACAATCACATCGAGGCGGCCGGGGGCATCGCCACGGCTGTGGCGGCGGCCAGGGCTCGCGTCCCTCATACCACTAAGATCGAGGTGGAGACCACCACCCTCGATGAGGTCAACGAGGCCCTACAAGCGGGGGCCGACATCATTATGCTGGACAATATGGACTGCGACACCATGCGCCGTGCCGTAGCGCTCATCGACCACCGGAGTCTCACCGAGGCCTCAGGCGGCGTCGGCCTTGAGACGGTCGGCGACATCGCGCGGACGGGCGTGGATCTCATCTCCGTGGGCAAGCTCACCCACTCGGCCCCCGCAGTCGACATCAGTCTCGAGTTGCGCCTCGTCTAGCCCCTCAGTCGAGCGTATCACTCTCGGACGCGGTCATGTGCCGGCGCCGACCGCCCATCATCGGCGTCGCCCGGGCGCGCGAAGCTCCTGCTGAGCTGTCGTTATGCCCCAGAAGGCCTCCGCGAGTTGGCGGCAGGTTGTGAACGCCGGCTAGAAAGTCATTAGCATAAGTTTCCATAACTAATGACAGGTCCGTGATATCCTAATGTGTAGGTTTGGGACGACGATATCGCAGTCGCTCTCGTAGCGGACTTCATACCAGTCACCGAGGAACTTTCGATGGCGCGTGTTGTGCTTGGTCTAGCTCTGGGCATCCTCCTTGTCTTCCCAGGCGTGGAGTTGTTACGCTTCCTGGCCGCGCAGTTGCTTGGGGCCTATGATGACATGACCCTGACCGAAGCCTGTTTGGCCATGATCATCATCCTGCAGGCAATCATCCTGCTGCGAGGTACCAATATGGGTAACCCCGCAGCCAGCAGCGGCGAACCGATCATCCTCAAGCCCAAACGCCCGCGACGTCGCACCACGGGGCAGAGGCGTGCCGACGCCGCTCGCTATACGAGCCGGCGAGCCAAGGCCGGCGCGCGGACGATCCGTCGCTCGAGTCGAGCGCGGAAGACGGAGGATCCCCCCCAGCAGCGCAAACGTCCTCGACCGCGTTGAGCACACCTCCCGCCGGGTTCGAGATGGCACGGGCGGGGTCTGCCGATTCCATGTGGCCTCCGGGCGTCACAAGGCTCGCGTGTGCCGTTTCCCCTTTGACCTGCACCCGATGCCGGACATCCCCGCGCGCGGCCGGACTTCCTCACGCAGTTAACGGCGCCACACTGAACACATGGCGCGCTACGCTCGGCCCGTGAGCCCAGGCATCCCGGCTTGCCCATTGGGCCTTGGACACCTGCAACGCATCCTCAGGCAAGCTCCTGGGCGACGGGATCTGCTCCCGCACGGACCTGTCTTGCTCCCCGTTGCGGGTCCCGGAGGTCTGTTTCGCTTGAGGCCGAATGCAATCCGCGTCTATAATCTGCCCGGACTCGGCCGATAGCGTCCGGAACGGCCTCGCGGTTGTCCCGGGCCATTCATGTGTGCGAGGCCGCGTACGCCTTGGGAACCGAAGACGGACCAGCGGCCTACTCGCTTCCCGGGCGGATGCTGCCTACATAAACGTGAGGTGCTCGTGTAGATGCTCAGTGACCTGCAGATCGCGCAAGCGGCAAAGCTCAGGCCCATCATTGACGTGGCGGCCGATATTGGGATCGAGGAGAGCGAACTAGACCTATATGGTCGCTACAAGGCCAAGGTCGGCCTGTCGGCCCTGGACCGTCTCGCCCACCAGCCCGACGGGAAACTCATCCTGGTCACCGCCATCACGCCCACACCCCTCGGAGAGGGGAAGACCGTTACCACCCTGGGCCTTGGGCAGTCCCTACGGCACATCGGTAAGCGAGCGGTCACTACCATCCGCGAGCCAAGCATGGGCCCCGTTTTCGGGATTAAGGGCGGCGCCGCGGGCGGAGGCTATGCCCAAGTTGTGCCCATGGAGGATCTCAATCTGCACTTCACCGGCGACATCCACGCCGTGGGCGCAGCGAACAACCTGCTTGCCGCGATGATTGATGCCAGCATTTGGCACAAGAACCCCCTGAACATCGATCCGTACACAATCTCGTGGCGTCGCGGCCTGGACATGAACGATAACTTCCTGCGCAATGTCATTGGCGGCCTGGGTACGCGGAGCGACGGACGAGCCCGGGAGACAGGGTTCGACATCACGGTGGCTTCCGAGGTCATGGCGATCCTCGCCTTAGCCAGCGACCTGCAAGACCTCAGGAAGCGCTTCTCGCGGATCCAGGTTGCTTTGGACAGCGATGGGGGTCCGGTGACGGCTGAGGATATCGGCGCGGCCGGCGCAATGACGGTACTCATGCGCGAGGCACTCAAGCCCAACCTCATCCAGGCGTTGGATGGCGGCCCGGCCTTCGTACACGCCGGCCCCTTCGCGAACATCGCCATTGGCACCAACTCCGTTCTCGCCGACAAGATCGCCCTCAAGTGTGCCGACTACGTGGTGACGGAAGCGGGATTCGGGGCCGACTGCGGCGCCGAGAAGTTCCTGGACATCAAGTGCCGCGCCGGCGATATGCAGCCTAGCTGCGTGGTCATCGTGGCTACCTGCAAAGCCTTGAAGATGCACGGCGGGGCCTTCGAGATGAAGCCGGGACGCAAGCCTCCACAGGACGAGATCGAGAAGGAGAACGTGCCCGCCCTCGAGACGGGCGCCGCGAATCTGGTCAAGCACATCGAGAACATGAAGCTGTTCGGGCTCCCGGTGGTCGTGGCCATTAATGCGTTCTCGTATGATACCGATGCCGAGATCGAGGCCATCAAACGCATCTCACTGCAGGCGGGCGCTGCCGCCGCCGTCCCCAGCTACGTCCATGCCAGGGGTGGCGAAGGTGGCGCCGAGCTTGCGCAGGCCGTCGCGGACGCCTGCGAGCAGCAGACCACCTTCAAGTACCTGTACGACGTTGGCGCCCCGATCAAGGAGAAGATCGAGACCATCGCGACGAGGATTTACGGCGCCGAGGGGGTCGACTACGCGCCCGAGGCGGAGCAGAAGATCGCCACCTATACCCAGCAGGGCTACGCCAACCTGCCCATCTGCATGGCCAAGACGCACCTATCCCTGAGCCACGATCCGAACCTGAAGGGGCGGCCCACCGGGTTCATCGTGCCGATCCGAGACATCCGCCCCTCCATCGGCGCGGGCTTCCTGTACCCGCTGTGTGGCACGATGCGAACCATGCCGGGTCTTCCCACGCGCCCCGCGGCCGTGGATGTTGACATTGACGAGCAGGGCAACACTGTGGGGTTGTTCTAGTACCGGCGCCATGGGCGCCGGCGGGCTGTCTGCGGGGAGTGTTGGTCGATGGCCCGCGACGTACAGATGAGCAGTGTGATCAGCGAGCACTGGCGGGCCTCGACGAATGCCTGCCAAGGTAGCACGGAAACCAGCCGAAAGGGGCCAGCGTTGTGAGTGCTGAACTGCTGGAAGGAGCACCGATAGCCGAACAGATCAAACAGGACGTGCGGGAGGCCATTGGCCGGATGGCGTCACCGCCGAAGCTGACGGCCATCCTCGCCACCGACAATAAGGGGGCGGCCTTCTACGCGAAGGCGCAGGCGAAGGCCTGCGAGGAAGTAGGGATTCAGTACGAACTGGTGGAGATGGGCGCCGAGGTCGGCCAGGCCGAGGTTGAGGCCAAGATCGCCCAGTTGAACGACGATGGCTCTGTGACGGGGATTATCTTACTCATGCCTGTGCCTGAAGGAGTGGACGCCCGGGCCTGTCAGCGCTCCATCGACCCGCAGAAAGACGTGGACGGCGTGCATCCGGCCAACCTGGGCGCTGTAGTGCAGGGAAGCACGACCCTCGCGCCGTGTACGGCCCAGGCGGTGTTCGAGCTGGCGAAGGCCTCGGGGGTAGCCCTGTTCGACGACCCCATGGAGTCGGCGGGCAAGGGGCTGGAAGTGTGTGTGGTGGGCCACAGCGAGATCGTGGGCAAGCCCAGCGCCCTGCTGCTGCTGGACAAATTCTGCACGATTACCGTCTGCCACATCGGAACGCAGGACCTCAAGGCGCATACAACGTCCGCGGACCTGCTGGTCGTTGCCGTGGGGAAAGCCGGCCTGGTCAAGGGCGAGCACATCAAGCCAGGCGCAGTGGTCATCGATGTGGGCATCAACCGCATCAAGGGTGAGGATGGCAAGACGAAGACCGTTGGTGATGTGGTGTTTGATGAGGCCGTGCAGATCGCGTCGAAGATCACACCGGTGCCCGGCGGAGTGGGCACGGTGACGACGGCAATGCTGCTCAAGAACGTCATCGACGCCGCCGAGCTTCAGGCCGGATAGAGGCGGGCGCCACAGCGCCAGGCGCGCACAGCAGTGGAACACAGTAACGGCCGGAGCTACGAAGCTCCGGCCGTTACTATGGACGGTTCGGCGCAAGGTCGGCAGTGCGCCGCCGCTAGAAACCCTCCCCCAGAATCCGTTGGGCGTTGCCTCCTAGGATCAGGTCCCTGGCTTCGTCGGCAAGGTCCGCCTCCCGCATCTTCAACACCGAGCTGTCGAGGTATAGCAGCGGGGCGTGTGTGCCGAACAGCAGGCGTTCGGGCCCCAGTTGGTCCGCCAGTTTGCCCACGCCGCCGATGCCCTCGATGTGGGAGATGTCGAAGTAGACGTTCCCGGGGCAGGCGCCCCCGAGGCTTTGCGCTTCGGGGTTGTTGGCGCACAGGACAATGAGAGGCAAGTGTGGCAGTTGCCCGGCGATAGTTGCCAGGCCGGTGAGCTCCACGGGGGCGACCTTGGCCAGGGGATGGTGCAGGCGCTCGTCCTGTACGCGCACCACTATCTGCACGGGCAGTGAGGACCGGCCGGCGGCCTCAAGCAATGCGGCGAAGGCCGGATCGTCCAGACCGTAGCCATGGTATGAGGGGTAGACGCGCAGGCCGCCCACACCCCAGTCAACGTACTCGCTGAGCTCATCCTCCCACAGCGGGTACGTGGGGTTGACAACGGCGATCTGCGTGAGCCTGTGCTCGAGTCCACTGAGTTTGCCGCGGAATTCCTCATTGGCTTCGTAGGCGGATTTGTATAAGATGCCCTCGAAGGGGGCCGCCCACGCGCGGGCAATGTCGTGCTCGTCCATGAGCTCGATGAAATCCCGTGGCGTGCTATGGGCCAGCCTCCTGAAGGGCCACCCGCCCAGCGTTGCGTTGCAGTCGATGGTCATAGTCCAATCATCCTCGTGATGTTCTCGGCCAGGATCAGTCCCCGGTCTTCTTCACAGATGTCCGCGCCGAAGACCTTGGCGAGCTGTGAGGCGAAGCTGCGGCCCCCGGCGTCGGAGCCGAAGACCACGCGCTTGGCGCCCAGCAGCTTCACCGCGAGCTCCGTCTGGCCCTGTTCGGGAGCGCCGCCGCACAGGTCGGCAAAGATGTTGGGCGTGTGCTTGATGATCCGCAAGCCCTGCAGCCACTCGCCACCGCTGTGGGCCATGAGGAACTGCGCCCGGGGATAGCGCTGTGCAAGGCTCACCAGATGATAGGGGGTCGATTCGCCCTCCTGATTGCCCGTCGCCTTGATCCATGTGTGTTGCAGGATAGGGACGCCCAACTCGATGCACCGCTCGACGATGGGCCGGTTGCCCGGATGGTCCGCGTGCTGACAGATCCATAGCTTGATGCCCCGCATCGGGCCGTTGGCAATGCACCGGTCCAGCTCTGCCAGCGACGCTTCAGGGTGATTGGGGCTTGCATAGGCGAACCCGATGAGGCGATCCGGGCGATGCTCGAGGGCCGACAGGATGTAGTCATTATCCTCGCGCAGGTCCTTGGCCATAGGCTGCGGCTTGAGCTTGTCCCCCAGGCAGACGATGCACTTGCTAATAGCGTGCTTGTCGGCGTAGTAGAGCAACTCGTCGGCCGCCGACTGAGCCGAACCGTTAATCTGTGTAAGGTGGCAATGGGCGTCGATGATCACATTGGGTCACTCCCGCGAGGGGATCGTGAGACTGCGACAGCTTCCCCGCCCACCTGGCGATGACCTGCGCCGCCCGCATCAGCGACGGGCCTGATGCCACGTGACGGCTGCATGAGCGAGAACACCTGTCCCGCCAGGACAGGGCGTCTGTGCTCTGCGCCAACCGGACACTATTACGTTACGCCGGGACAGTAGCGCTTGCGGGTCTTGACCCGCGGTTGCCTCAACGCTATAATCATTCAACTAAAAACTGGATTACGAATCAGAGGCTTTGACGGGGAAGAGTAGGCGGGCCGCGCGATCTACAGCGAGCCGGAGCCAAGGTGAGAGTGCCGGCGGTCGCGTCCGTTGAATGTCACCCCCAAGCCGAGAGCCGAAAAGCGCATTGCGCGCAGTAGGCGAATCCGGGCACGCCCGTTACAGCGTTAGAGCGTCATCCCCGAAGACTGTGGGCGACCACAGCTTCCTGGTGATGGAACTCGGGTGGTACCGCGGGAAGCAATCCATTGCCTCTCGTCCCGTTGACGGACGAGGGGCTTTTTGTGTTCTTAGACAGTATGCATCCGAACCACAACAAGAAAGCTGGCGAGGGAACCATGCGCAGTGAGCGAGCAGTGAAAGGCCTGACCCAGGCACCCAGCCGGGCGCTTCTGTACGCTTGTGGCTATACCCCGGAGCAGATCGTGGAGGGCATGCACATCGGGATAGCCGACAGCACCTCAGACATCGTGCCGGGCCACGTGGGGATGGGCGCATTGGTTCAGCGAGCCGCCCTGGGCATCGCCGCCGGGGGCGGCACGCCGATGAGCTTCGGTATCCCTGCCCTGTGCGACGGCGTCGCCATGGGCCACAAGGGTATGTTCTACTCTCTGCCATCGCGAGAGCTTATCTGCGACACCGTCGAGACGATGGCCGAGGCCCACGCGCTTGACGGTCTTGTTCTGGTAACCAACTGCGACAAGATCACGCCTGGGATGCTGATGGCCGCGGGACGGCTGGACATTCCGTGCATCGTTGTGACCGCCGGCCCCATGCACTCGGGCCGGCTGCGCGACAAGCCGCTTTCTCTGGTGCGCGACACCTTCGAGGCCGTTGGGCGGGCGCAGGCCGGGAAGATGACGCAGGAGGAGGTGGCCGCTCTCGAACTCGAGGCCTGCCCGGGTTGCGGTTCGTGCCAAGGCCTGTATACGGCGAACACCATGGCCTGTGTCACCGAAGCGATGGGCATGAGCCTGCCGGGCTGCGGTACCGCTCTGGCGGGGCAGGCCGAGAAGATGCGCATCGCCTACGACAGCGGCAAGCGCGTGTGTGACCTGGTCCGCGGCGACATCACTGCGCGGCAGATCATCACCCAGGCGTCGGTCAAGAACGCCATCCGCATCGACATGGCTCTGGGCGGCTCGACCAATAGCTGCCTACACATCCCCGCCATAGCACACGCGGCAGGGCTGGACATGCCCCTCGAGGTGTTCGATGAGATTAGCAGACAGACGCCTCAAATCTCGCTGCTGCGCCCGGCCGGGGACTACATGATGGAGGACTTCCACTGGGCCGGCGGCGTGCAGGGCGCCCTGCACGTGTTGCTGGACGCCATCGACAACAACATCACGGTGAGCGGCAAGATGGCCAGGGAGGCCGCCGCCCAGGCGGGCGTGTGGAATGACGATGTCATCCGGCCCCTGGACAACGTACACCGGCCCGAAGGCGGGATTGCGGTCCTGCGGGGCAACCTGTGTCCCGACGGCGCGGTGGTGAAGCAGTCCGCTGTGGCGCCGGACAGGCGGCAGTTCTCCGGCAAGGCGGTGTGCTACGACTCGGAGGAAGCCGCCATGGAGGCCATCATGGCCAGCAGCATTGCGGACGGGTCCGTGGTCGTGGTCCGGTATGAGGGCCCCAAGGGCGGACCGGGGATGCGCGAGATGCTCAACCCGACGGCCGCCCTCACCGGGATGGGCAAGGAGGGCTCGGTGGCGTTGCTGACGGATGGCCGCTTCAGTGGTGGCACCCGCGGGCCCTGCATCGGCCACATCTCGCCGGAGGCCGCCGAGGGCGGCTTGCTTGCCCTGGTCCAAGAGGGCGATGAGATCGCGATAGACCTGGATGCACGGAGCCTGAACCTGCTGGTGGATGACGCCGAGATCGACAAGCGCAAAGCGGCCTGGGTGGCTCCTGAGCCCAAGGTGCGGACGGGCTGGCTGGCTCGCTACGCCAAGTTGGTGAAGAGCGCGGCCACCGGAGCAGTGATGGAAGACTGAGGCGGCACGACCGGCCGGTGCCATGCACGGACCCGGTCGGATGTGGCAGCCGTCGCCGCGTTGGTATGGAGGCCAAATGCGATGAGGACGATATCACCTTGCCCGGAGTTGATGCGGGTGTGGGTTGTATCCTGACCGGCTCCGACGCCCTACGGCGGCGGCATGCCGTCGGCAGTTGACTCAAGTGGCCGGTTTGATGCGATTTGACCGCCTAACAGGAGTGAGACTCATGGCACAGGACACATTCAGCGGTGCGGACGGATTGCTCAAGGTCTTCGAGGGCGAGGGCGTCGATGTGATCTTCGGATTCCCGGGCGGCGCCGTTATCCCCATCTACGACAAGTTGTACCATAAGATCCAGGACGGCAGCATGAGGCACATACTTCCCCGTCACGAACAGGGAGGCATCCACGCCGCGGACGGCTACGCTCGCTCCACGGGCAAAGTGGGTGTGTGCATGGCCACCAGCGGTCCGGGGGCGATGAACCTCGTGACCGGACTGGCGACGGCCCACATGGACTCGATCCCCCTTGTGGCCATCACCGGGCAGGTGAAGACCTTCGCCATTGGCAAGGACGCCTTCCAGGAGGCCGACACCATTGGTGTCACCATGCCGGTGACCAAACATAACTACCTTCTGAAGGATCCATGCGACTTGCCGGACGTGGCTCGGGAGGCCTTCCACATCGCCAAGACGGGTCGTCCCGGCCCTGTTCTCATCGACGTGCCCTTCGACGTGAGCGCCGGAAGCTGCACCTGGGTCGACCGGGATATCCCGGCGATCCCCGGCTATGAGCCACCCGGCAAAGGCGATCCTGAGAAGGTGAACCAGGCCGCCCAGGCCATCAACGCCTCGGACCGACCGGTCCTGTACATCGGCGGCGGCGTGCTGGCCTCGGGGGCTTCGGACCTTGTGAAGGAGCTTGCCGAGCGCGCCAATATCTACGTGGTCCACACCCTCATGGGCAAGGGAGCCTTCCCTGAGACCCATGAGCTGTCCATGGGAATGCCGGGAATGCACGGGATGGCGTATGCCAGCCACGCCCTTCAGCACGCCGGTTTGATCATCTGCATCGGCGCGAGGTTTGATGACCGAGTGACCGGTGATCCGTCGAAGTTCTCGCCCGGTGCCAGCGTGATCCATGTTGATGTGGACCCGGCGGAGATCAACAAGGTGCGCAAAGCCGACGTCGGGATAGTGGGCAGCGCGAAGCTTGTGCTCGAGCAACTGCTCGAACTCGTCGAGCCCCGGCAGCCCGGAGAATGGGAAGCGCATCTCAAGGAGTGGCGCCGGACCCACCCGCTGGCATATGATACCGACCCGTCGGACGGCATAGCCCCCCAATACGTGGTCGAGCAACTGTGGCAGGCCACCGAGGGCCAGGCTATCATTAGCACCGAGGTGGGCCAGAATCAGATGTGGGCCGCCCAGTACTACCGCTGCAGCTTCCCTCGCCAGTTCCTGTCCTCCGGGGGCCTGGGAACCATGGGTTACGGCTTCCCGGCGGCCATCGGCGCACAGATCGGCAACCCGGACAGGATCGTCGCGGACATCGCCGGCGACGGATCGATCCAGATGAACATCCAGGAGCTTGCCACGGCCGTCGTGCACAAGCTGCCCGTGAAGATCGTCATTCTCAATAACGGTGCGCTGGGGATGGTCCGCCAGTGGCAGGACCTTTTCTTTGACAAGCGCTATAGCGAGACGATCCTCACCGGCAACCCCGACTTCGTCAAGCTGGCCGAGGCCTATGGCGCAGCGGGCTTCCGCGTGACAGAGAAGGATCAGGTGCGCCCAACACTGGACAAAGCGATGCAGATCACCGACCGCCCGACGGTCATGGACTTCCTGACGCCGGAGGGCGAGAACGTATTCCCGATGATCCCCGCCGGGAAGACCTTCGAGGACATGATGGAGACGGGCCCCGTGGGCGTCTAGACGCCGTGTCCGACCGGTCGCATGGATGCATCAACATCATTGGGGGTCGAACGATGAAGCACACAATATCCGCGATGGTCGAAAACAAGCCGGGTGTGTTGGCGAGAATGGCCGGCCTCTTCGCCCGACGCGGCTTCAATATCGACAGCCTTGCCGTCAGCACCACCGAGGACCCGCGCATCTCCCGGACGATCATCACGGTCGCCGGTGACGAGAATACGCTGGAACAGATATGCAACCAGCTCAACAAGCTGATTGATGTCATCCAGGTTATCGATCACACCCAGGACGAGTGCGTCGAGCGCGAGTTGTGTCTGTGCAAGGTGGCGTCGGGCCCGCAGACGCGCAACGACATCGTCCAGTTGTGCCATATCTTCCGCGCCGACATCGTTGACGTGGGCGGCGAAACACTCACGATCCAGGTCACCGGCGACGAGAAGAAGATCGATGCCTTCGTTCGCGCCATGCAGGAGTTCGGAATTAAGGAAATGGTGCGCACAGGCAAGATACTGCTGGTCCGTGGCCAGCAGGCGAGATAGCGTGCTTGCACAGTGACCGTCACTCCCGTTGCACAGCCGCCGCAGGCAGAATGATGGGGCTGATCTCCGTGTCGATTGTAGGCCAACCCAACTCAGAATCATGAGGCGTGCGCCCGCATGGGAGCGGCCGAAAGGCCGCCCTTGAGGATGCGCTCCCGGAGACCCACGAGTTGTCCATGGGAATGCCCCGAATGCACGGAATGGCTTATGCCGGCCACGCTTTGCAGCACGCCGGTCTGATCATCTGCGTAGGCGCCTAAGACAACCAATTTGCGAGCACCTACAGCCTGCTTGCGTTCGGCTCGGCGGCCGATGCAACCACCATAGAAGGCAGGAGGTCTGCTCGTGGAAATGACCAGCCATCGGTTTGCGCTCGTGGTAACGTTGGCGGTAGGCTGCTTTCTCGGGCTCGGAGCACGGACGGCGGCCGCACAGGTTGGTGACCAGCGCGACAAGCGGTTCGTCAAGGTTAGCTTCTCCGGTGCCGGCTTCGAGCGATGCAGTTTCACGCGCGCCCGGATCGAGGACAGCACGGGAGACTATCTGGCCATCCGCGGGCTGTCCGGGTATGAGCCTTTGTGGGAGAATCTCACGCTCAGTCGGCCCAAGCTGTACAATCTACAACTCACCGATGCCGATTGGCGTGGGGGCAAGCTCACGGGCCGGGTGCAAGGAGTGCAGGCGCCCGGGGTAAAGCTGTACCGATGCCATGCCCGCGATGTCGACATCGAGTACTCGGAGTTGCGCTCCTTGAGCTGCCGACACCTTGATCTGTGGGACCTGGCCGTCTACTCCATGCAGATCAACGGCGCACGCCTGGAGCATGTGAACGCCAGATCATTGCGGTGGCGAGACGGCGATCTGTCCGACGCACAACTGGAGCGCGTGAGTCTGCGTGACGCAAGGATCGACAACTGCAACCTGTCCGGCGCTCGGCTGGAGCGATGCAGTCTACGCAATGCGCGGTTGCGCAACTGCGACATCTCAGGTCTGGTGATCGACGGGTACAACATCGAGGAACTGATCCGGAAGGCCAAGCGGTAGCCCTGCCATGGATGCGATGCGCGAGTTGATCACAGTGGACGCCTTCAGCCGGTGGGTCACCGTCGGCGCCGTTGCGTGGCTGGTCGGTGCGGTGGTTGTCCATAGCCTGCCCTCGGTGCGCCGGCGTCCGCGGCCGGTGGAGCGCGCCCTGGCCTGGGCGCTGATTGGCCCTGTTGCCCTCTCGATGTGGAGGCTGTACCTGTGGACCGTGCGGGTTGACCCGCAGACCGGCTATGTAGGCCTGCACCGCGTCGGCGTGTTCGCCATCAACGCCGTCGTCTTCATCATCATTGG
>Ga0272441_10006688_pt1 | contig 19138 bp, 13 predicted proteins | sample SSMProp6N_FD_193582 | JGI IMG/M metagenome (GOLD analysis project Ga0272441, IMG submission 193582) | Marine sediment archaeal communities from Little Sippewissett salt marsh, Falmouth, MA, United States - SSM-Prop-6N | ecosystem: Environmental > Aquatic > Marine > Wetlands > Sediment ... | reverse complement strand
AATCCGTTCAGCGCAACCGCGCATTGTTGCAACGGGAAGATTCCGTGATGGTAGCCCTGATCCGGCTGGATAGCCTCCATGAATACGTGGAGAGTTCCAGCGGGTTCCGGTATTATTACGACCAGCACCTGCCGGATACCGGGTATCTCCCCAGCACGGACGACCGGGTAACCCTTACCTATGATCTCAGGACCTGGAATGAGGATACCATCTACAGGCGCGAGGAGATTGGGATCATCCGTTATAAAGTAGATAAACAGGAACTTTTTCCTGGTCTGGCGGCCAGTGTCAAACTGCTGCGGGAGGGGGAGACAGCCACGTTTATGTATCCCTCATCCCTTGGATACGGGTATCAGGGAGATAAGGATCTCATCGGACCCAACCTTCCTTTGAAATCTACCCTAAGTATCCTGAAAATCGAAAAAGAAAGCAATAATGAAAACTGACATACTTATGAGAAATTCGTTTTACATCCTGCTGGTGGTCGCCGGCCTTGCCATGTCCTGCAAGTCCAATTACAAGGACCTGGGCGATGGCCTGTATGCAGAAATGCAAACCAGCAAAGGAGATATGATCATTCGCCTGGAACAGGAAAAAACCCCGGTGACCGTTGCAAACTTCGTGAGCCTGGTGGAAGGAACCAATCCTTTCGTAAGCGATCAATTAAAGGGAAAACCCTATTATGACGGGCTAACCTTCCACAGGGTGATGCAGGATTTTATGATCCAGGGCGGGGATCCGACAGCCACCGGAAGCGGAAGCCCGGGATATCGGTTTAAAGATGAGTTTGACCCTTCCCTGACCCATTCCGGGAAAGGTGTTGTTTCCATGGCCAACGGAGGACCAAAAACAAATGGAAGCCAGTTCTTTATCACCCAGAAGGAAACCCCCTGGCTCAACAATGTGCACTCCGTATTCGGGGAGGTTGTCGTTGGCCTGGAGGTGATTGATTCCATTGCGGCGGTTCCTACAGATCAAAGGAACAAACCCCTGGACTCCGTGGTAATGGAACGGGTACAGATCGTGCGCAAAGGAAAGGCAGCCAAAGAATTTGACGCTGTTCAGATCATGACGGATTACTTCGCAGCAGAGACTGCCGCAGAGGAAAAGATCCGGGCGTACGGCCAGGAACTCGTAGGTCAGAAAGAAACGGCTACGGAACTCCCTTCCGGATTGAAATATATCGTTTTGCAGGATGGTGACGGACCAAAGCCCTCACAGGGACAGCAAATCTCAGTGAGCTACGCAGGCTGGCTGGAAAACGGCACCCTTTTCGATACCAGCGAGGAGGCTATAGCACGGGAATTTGGAAAATACGAAGAGCTCTTTAAGATGCACCGGGGGGACTTCAGTCCGATTACTATGGTCTACAGTCCCGATATGCGTATGATTGCCGGATTTAAAGAAGCCCTGCTCGCCATGAAAGCCGGGGATAAATGGCGGTTGTATATTCCCCCTCATCTGGGATATGGCGGCCAGGGAAGCGGGCCTATCCCTCCCAATTCAACACTTGTATTTGACCTGGAGATGGAACTTCTTTCAAACTGACATCGCAGTTTAGGTAGCCTCCGGAATATGGGCAAGCACATCCGCCAGAAGCTTCCAGAATTTCTGCACGGAGGAAACGGAAGCCCGCTCATCCGGTGAATGGGCCCCCCGGATGGTGGGACCAAAACTGATCATGTCCAGGTGCGGATAATGGTCTTTTAGGATCCCGCACTCAAGGCCGCCATGCCCTGCAACCACACCCGGAGCACTTCCGAATAATTCTTCATACCGGCCGGCAACCACTTTGAGGATTTCCGAATCCGGATCGGGCAGCCAGCCGGGATAATCCCCATCAGTTTCCACCGTGTATCCACCCAGCGAAAATGCGGCCTTCAGTTTTCGAACCAGATCCCTCTTGGCGGAATCACGAGAGGAACGCGTCAGGCAGCCCACCTCAATCCTTCCGTTACCCGTCTCCACCCGTGCCAGGTTATTGGAGGTTTCCACCAGGTCCGGAAATTCATAACTCATGGCGTAGACGCCGTTGTGCAGACTATAGAGGCATTGCAGCAGATTTGAGGTCTCCTCTGGGCTCATGCCCACCTGGGGACCTGTTGCCGTTGCAATGGAGACCTGCATCCCTGGTTCCCTGGAAGCGAATTCCGCCTGTATCGCCCCGGCTTCATGATCAAAGGCCTCCTGAAGTGCCATTTTATGTTCTTCGGACACCCCAATCAACACATGGCCTTCCCTCGGAATAGCATTCCTGAGGTTCCCCCCTTTAAATTCTGAAAGATAAAAAGGTGCCACCTCCATTCCAGCAAGCAGGACCCGGGTCAGCAACACATTGGCATTTCCAAGTCCTTTATGGATATCCATCCCGCTGTGACCGCCCTGAAGTCCCTTGATCTCTATCCGCAGGCCCACACTTTTATCGGAGGGTTCGACTTCCCCATAGGTACCCTTCGCCGTAACATCGATGCCACCGGCACAACCCACATCGAGCTCATCATCTTCTTCGGTATCAAGGTTTAGCAGGATCTGCCCCTTGAGCCATTCCGGGTTCAAACCCTTGGCCCCGGTCATACCCGTTTCTTCATCAATGGTAAACAAAGCCTCCAGGGACGGGTGTGCCATGCTGTCCGAGGCCAGAACACCCATTATGGCAGCAACCCCGAGGCCATTGTCTGCCCCCAGGGTGGTACCTTTCGCTTTTACCCAGTCCCCATCCCGGTACATGCGGATTCCTTCAGACTCAAAATCGAAATCCGTATCCCGGTTTTTCTGATGGACCATGTCCAGATGCGCCTGCAAAACCACCGGCTTTCGATGTTCCATCCCAGGGCTTGCGGGTTTGCGTATCAATACGTTTCCAAGGGGGTCCTTTTCGGTTTCAAGGCCGAGGGATCGCCCAAAATCCATCATAAAAGCAATGACCCTTTGCTCCTTCTTAGAGGGTCTTGGGACCGCATTGAGCCGGGTGAAGGGTTCCCAGATTTCAACGGGTTCTATTTCTGCAATCAAATTTGGCATGTCCAGGTATTTGCGGTCCCAAAAATAACCAATCGAATTCACAAGGAAGGATTAATGGTTATTTTTACCGCATGTCCCGCAAAGTGAAGAACCTGGTTGCGCTTTCCCTTCCTGTTCAGATCATCCTGATACAATGGGTGGCTGGGCATCCGGCCTGGGTTGAGCAGTATTACAGCAGGGGTGTCTACCCGGGGATCTCAACATTTTTTCGATTCCTTTATGGTTGGATCCCTTTCTCTGTTGGTGATATATGCTATTTCCTTTTGGGCGCGGGGGCCATCCTGTATCTGATTAGAAAATGGCACTGGATTCGCCATCATATCTGGCTTTTCCTGAGGGATGTGGTCATGGTGTTCGCTGTGGTTCACTTCACTTTTTACCTCCTGTGGGGCATGAATTATTTCCGCCAGCCCCTATCTGTGGCCCTTGGGTATCAAAATGCCTATTCCACCGAAGAGATCACAAAACTCACACAACTGCTTGCAGTGAAGACCAACCTACTACAGGAAGCGCTTACCGGAGATACCCTGCAACCGGTTGCCATGCCCTACAGCCGGTCAGAAATACTCCATAAAACGGTTAAGGGATATAGGGAACTGGAGCAGGAGTACCCGCATTTCAGGTATTCTCACCCTAGCCTGAAACCTTCACTCTTCAGCACGGCACTTTCCTATATGGGATACGGCGGCTATCTCAATCCATTCACCCTGGAGGCACAGGTAAACAAACGCCTTCCCGGGTTCCGCTATCCCGTAGTCTGCGGGCATGAGGTAGGGCACCAGTTGGGCTATTCCGCCGAGAACGAGACAAATTTTATCGGGTATCTCGTCACCCTAAGAAATCCGGATCCTTACTTTCAGTATTCTGCTTACGCCTATGCGCTCAGTTATTGCCTCTCAGAGGTATCCCGAAGGGACCCCGATGCGCTGAAAGCCATTCGCAAGATATTAAACCCGGGAGTTCGGGCAAATTTTAAGGAACTGCGGGAGTTCTGGAAGGGCTTTGAGAATCCGCTAGAACCCGTTTTCAAATCAGCCTTCAATAAATACCTGGAAGTAAACCGACAGAAAGACGGCATTCGCTCCTACAACCGGGTAGTCTCCCTCATGGTGGCCTACCACCGCAAAGAGCCGGTGGAACTGCATTCCCCTTGATCTTTACAATTATTTAAAGAAACGTTAAAAAAGTCCCCTCTACCCCGTGGGCCTGGGAATTGTTCTATTTTAGGTGGGCTAATTCAAAAACTGACTTCTTATGAGATGGAAAATTACCTTCCTGGCCTTACTCGGGCTGGGATTTACTTCTTTTGCCCAAAAGTACTTTCCAAAAAACGACGGGGTAAAAGCCAGTAATACCAATTACACGGCACTTACCAATGCCCGAATATATATTACGCCCGCAGAGGTGGTGGAAAACGGGACGTTGTTGATCAGGGATGGAAAAATTGTAGGGGTAGGCAGCCGTGTGGATATTCCGGCCAACAGCACCGTGATGGACCTGAGCGGGAAATCCATATATCCCTCATTCATTGATGTATTCTCAGGCTTTGGCGTTAAGCAGGCCGAGCGAAACCGTGGAGGCGGCCGTTCTGCCCAATACGGACCAAGCCGCGAAGGTTATTACTGGAACGACCATATCATGGCTGAGACCAATGCGATAGAAGCTTACAAGTTTGACCCTAAAGAGGCTGGTGAGCTGCGCAAGCTTGGCTTTGGCGTAGTCAACAGCCACCTGCAGGACGGGATCGCCAGGGGTACGGGCGTTACCATCGCCTTAAGCGACAAGGGGAGTGACGCTGAACGTATCCTGGCAGATGCTTCCGGCCAGTATTTCTCTTTTGACCGCAGCATTGCCAAACAGCAATCCTATCCTTCCTCCCTCATGGGTTCGATGGCCCTTTTACGTCAGATGTATCACGATGCAGCCTGGTATGAGGGCGGGAACGTATCCACCACGGATCGATCCCTGGAGGCGCTTATCGCCAATCGGGACCAGGTGCAGTTCTTTGCCGCTGGTGATAAAGGACATGTATTGCGTGCCGATGGCATAGGAGATGCATTCGGAATCCAGTATGTGATCCTTGCCGGAGGCCAGGAATACGAGCAGATCAAGGACATAAAGGCTACAGGTGCGTCACTGGTCGTACCCCTGGATTTCCCGGATCCCTTTGATGTTTCAAACCCCTATCACGCCCAGTACGTTAGTTTGGAAGACATGCGCCACTGGAACCAGGCGCCTACCAACCCAGGTACGCTGGAATCCAGCGGTATTCCTTTTGCCTTTACCCTCGAGGGGTTGAAGAGTACCAAAGACATGGCCAAAAAGATTCGCAAGGCAATGGAATATGGCCTTTCCGAGAACAAAGCATTAGAAGCCCTGACCACAGAGCCCGCCCGATTGCTTCGTAAATCGGACGAGATCGGTTCACTGCAGCAGGGCCGATACGCAAATTTCCTGATTACTTCCGGGCCGGTCTTTGATGAGGGAACTACCCTCTACGAGAACTGGGTAATCGGCAAGCGCCATATCCTCGCCGACATGGAGCAAAAGGATATCCGTGGAGATTACACCCTGCGGACCGGCGGATCTGAATTCAAGCTCGCCCTCACAGGAGAGGCCGCAAGCCCGAAGTTGGAAGTAATGCGGGATACCTCAAAGCTCAAATCTAAAATCAGCTACAAGGGGGATTGGCTGGACATGTCCATTGCGGATGGTGAAAAACGCTACCGGATGACCGGCCTGGTCCGATCGGATTCCGACGACCTCAGCGGACGAATCGTGATGCCCGATGGGAGCGAGGCGAATTTTAGCGCCCAGAAGACCGCCGACTTCAAGGCCGGGGGTGAGAAGGGAGGGAAAAAGAAGGCTGCTGCGCCAGAAATGATCCCGCTCAGCTATCCCAATGTTGGCTTTGGATACCGCGAGCTTCCGAAGCAGGAAGATATCCTCTTCCGCAATGCCACAGTGTGGACGGGAGAAGATGCAGGCATCCTGGAAAATACGGATGTACTTGTTAAAAAAGGAAAGATTGCAAAGATCGGTCAAAACCTTTCCCGAGGGGGTGCACGCGTCGTTGATGCCAGTGGGAAACACCTGACCGCGGGGATCATCGACGAACACAGTCATATTGCGGCTCTGGCCATAAACGAGGCCGGCCACAATTCCTCTGCCGAGGTTAAGATGACAGATGTCCTGGATCCGGAAGACATCAACATTTACCGCAACCTCGGAGGGGGTGTCACCACAGTGCAATTGCTCCACGGTTCGGCCAATCCCATCGGGGGGCGCTCAGCCATATTTAAACTGAAATGGGGGCAGAATGCACGGGAGATGATCTATACGGATATGCCGAAGTTCATCAAGTTTGCCCTGGGAGAAAACGTAAAACAGTCCAACTGGCAGAGCTTTAGCCGCTTTCCGCAAACACGTATGGGGGTAGAGCAGGTATTCGTGAACTACTTCCAGCGTGCCAAGGAATACCAGGCCCTGAAGGATTCCGGCAAACCTTTCCGCTACGACGAGGAGATGGAGGTCCTGGCGGAGATCCTGAGAGGGGAACGCCACATCAGCTGTCATTCCTATGTACAGAGCGAAATCAACATGCTGATGAAAGTGGCAGATAAGATGGGCTTTAAAGTAAATACCTTTACCCACATCCTTGAAGGCTATAAAGTAGCCGATAAAATGGCTGCCCATGGAGCCGGAGGTTCGACCTTCAGCGACTGGTGGGCCTATAAATACGAGGTCAAGGACGCCATTCCCCACAATGCGGCCATCATGCACAGCCAGGGGGTAACCGTAGCCATCAACAGTGACGACAGGGAAATGTCCCGTAGGCTCAATCAGGAAGCAGGTAAGACTGTAAAATACGGAGGGCTTTCTGAGGAAGAAGCCTGGAAAACCGTCACGCTGAATCCGGCTAAATTGCTACATATCGATGACCGTGTGGGAAGCATCGCAGAAGGAAAGGATGCGGACCTGGTGTTATGGTCCGATCATCCGCTTTCAGTGTACGCCGTGGCGGAAACCACTTACATCGAAGGAGTTCCCTATTTCGACCGCCAAGCCGATGCTGCCCTGCGGGAGCAATTAGCCGAGGAGCGCAACCAGCTGATCAACATGATGCTGGAGGAGAAAGAGGGGGGCACCCCGGTGCGGACCCCAAGGCAAAACTCCAAACGCGCCTTTCATTGTAACAGTCTGTAATTCGAATTACCTCTAAAATTGACACCTATGAAATCTTATATATTCACTGCCCTTACGGTTTTATGCACCTTATCCTGTGGATGGGCACAACAAACTCCGGCAAATGCGCAGTCCGAGACCATTAGCATTACGGGAGCCACCCTGCACCTGGGTAATGGTGAGGTCCTGGAAAATGGAACCATCACCTTCAAAGAGGGTACCATTACAGCCCTTGGAGCAGGACTGCCGGCTGAAGGCCGGGAGATAAACGCCAGCGGCAAACACGTCTATCCGGGGTTTATTGCCCCCGGGAAATCCCTGGGTCTGATAGAGATCAACGCCGTTCGGGCCTCCAATGACCAGGATGAGATCGGGACGATGATCCCGCACGTGCGAAGCATCATCGCTTACAATGCAGAATCCCAGGTTGTGGAGAGCATGCGGCCCAACGGGGTGCTGCTCGGCCAGATCACCCCTCAGGGGGGACGCATATCAGGCACCTCCTCCATCGTCCAGTTTGATGCATGGAACTGGGAAGATGCCATAGTAAAGGAAGACGACGGAATTCACCTGCACTGGCCAAATTCCTTCCGCAGGGGTCGCTGGTGGTTGGGAGAACCACGGGGTTTCAGGCCCAATGAAGACTATCAGGACCAACAGCAGGAAGTCCTCGGTTTTGTAAGGAATTCGAGTGCCTACACACCAGAGGGCGCAGAAGAAGTGAATCCGGCCTTTGCCGCCATGCAAGGGCTTTTCGACGGCAGCAAAACGCTCTATGTATACGCCGATGGAGAACGGGAGATCATAGACGGCATCAGCAGCCTGAAGGAAGCAGGGGTCCGTAAAGTGGTCCTGGTCGGTGGGTATCAGGCCTACAAAATAACTGACTTTCTGAAGGAGCATCAAATCCCCGTACTGGTGAATTTCACCCACTCCCTGCCCCGACTGAACGATGACGACTACGACCTGCCTTACCGATTGCCCAAATTGCTTGCCGATGCAGGGTTGCTGGTGGGGATACAGAATGCGGATGCGTCCAATTTTCAAACGCGAAATCTGCCCTTCTACGCCGGGCAGGTGGTCGGACAGGGCATGGACAAGGAGAAGGCCCTGCAGTTGATCACAGGTAACACTGCAAGAATCCTGGGGATTGGGGATGCTTACGGAACCCTGGAAACCGGAAAGAGTGCCACCCTGTTCATCTCGGAAGGGGATGCCCTTGATATGCGGGGTAATCAACTCTCCCATGCATTTATCGACGGACGGGAAGTCTCACTGGAAACCCATCAGACCAAACTCTGGAAGCGTTATATGGGCAAATACGCCGGGCAATAATCCTTATAACCCTATCTTTGAAAGCGGAGCGGTCTCTGGGACGGCTCCGCTTTTTCTTTTTGTGATGTCAGGGATCAAACATATCAGCAGTATCCAGAATGCGGAAGTCCGTCAGCTGGAACACTGGAACCGAAAGTCAAGGGACCGGCGCAAATCCGGGAATTTTGTACTGGAAGGCATGCGGGAGCTTTCATTGGCCCTTCAGGCCGGATACCGGCCCGAAAAGCTCTATTTCTGCCCTGAGATCATCGGGCAGGAGGTCATCCGGGGAATACCTGATCTGCAGGGGTGCCCTTTGGTGAGCTTAAGTGCCGAGGTATACAGCCATCTGGCCTACAGGGGAAAGACCGAAGGGGTCATCGCCCTTATGCAGGCAAAGCCGCACCGATTGGAAGATCTTAAACTCCCGGGCATTGCCCCCCTAATTCTGGTCGCAGAAGCACCGGAAAAACCCGGGAACATTGGGGCACTGCTGAGAACCGCAGATGCCGCAGGCCTCGACGCCGTAATCATTGCCGATCCCAGGGGCGACCTCTATAACCCCAATATTATCCGTTCCAGCGTGGGATGCCTTTTCACGGTACAGGTGGCTGCCGCTTCAAGTATGGAAACCCTCCATTTTTTGAAATCCAAAAACATCCAGATCCTGGGAGCTGCCCTCGGAGCCTCACAGCGGTACGATCGGGTAGATTATAAATTGCCAACGGCCATTGTCGTTGGAACGGAGGCCACAGGCCTCAGCCCGCTGTGGATGGAGGAAGCTGACCTCCTGGTTGAGATTCCTATGAGAGGCGCCATTGACTCCATGAATGTATCTGTGGCGGCCTCCATCCTGATCTTCGAAGGGTTGCGCCAACGCGGATTCCATTGAGCAACAGGTATGGGGCGTCGTTTGATCTAAAATTTTAGAGGAATGCGGAATTTATTCCTATTTTGACCCGTTCCAACACGCTATCCTATGGCTGCAGCCACCCTTTTTATGGTCATCATTGGCATCCTGCTCCTGGAATATATCCTGGAAACCGTCCTCGATATCCTGAATGCACGGAGATTTGACGACCCGGTTCCGGAGGAGTTGCAAAACCTGTATGACGCAGCACAATACAAGAAATCACAAGCCTATAAAAAGACGAAATTCCGCTTTGGGTTATTTTCTTCCACCGTATCCCTCCTGCTGATCCTGGGATTCCTCATCTTCGGTGGGTTTGCATGGGTGGATGGGATGGCCATGGGCCTTTCAGATCACCCGGTGCTACAGGCGTTGATCTTTTTCGGGATCCTTTTCCTGGGCAGTGATCTGCTGTCGACCCCGATAAGCTATTACCACACCTTCGTGATTGAGGAACGCTTTGGTTTCAACAAAAGCACACCGGCCCTTTTTTTTACCGATAAATTGAAGGGATGGGGCCTGATGGCGCTTTTCGGTGGGGGTATTTTGGCGCTTGTTATGGGGTTCTACCAATGGGCAGGCACGCATTTCTGGCTTTACGCCTGGGGGGTGATCGCCATATTCACCATTTTTATGAACCTGCTCTACAGCCGCCTGATCGTCCCCCTGTTCAACAAACAGGAACCCCTAGAGGACGGCAGTTTAAAGCGTCGTATCGAGGCCTATGCGCGGAATGTGGGATTTGAGCTCAAAAATATATTTGTTATTGATGGTTCTAAGCGCTCGACCAAGGCGAATGCCTATTTCTCAGGCTTCGGCAGGGAAAAACGGATTGCTCTTTTCGATACCCTGATCGAAGACCTGGAGGAAGAGGAGATCGTAGCTGTTCTCGCTCACGAGGTTGGGCATTACAAAAAGAACCACATCATTTTCAATCTTCTGGCCTCCATAGCCCTGACCGGGCTCACCCTGTTCATCCTTTCCCTTTTTATCAACAATCCCGAATTATCGCTCGCCATTGGCGTGGAGCGCCCGAGCTTCCATGCCGCCCTCATTAGTTTTGCGCTGCTTTACAGCCCCATCAGTGAATTGACGGGCCTGGTAATGAACTATTTCTCCCGCCGGTTTGAGTTCCAGGCAGACCGTTTTGCGAGAGAAACCTTCAAGGCAGATCCCCTGATCACCTCCCTCAGGAAACTCTCCCAAAAGAACCTGAGCAATCTCACCCCACACCGGGCGTATGTGTTTATGCATTACTCCCATCCACCGCTTGTGGAGCGTATACGGGCGTTGAGGGACTAGTACCGCCATGGATCTACCATCCTGAAAATGATGCGATGATCCTTGCAGGTTTCAAGGTAATCCCCTAATTTATCCCCGTTAAGCCGCTGTCCTTGAGGGAGCAGATTTCACACCAAAAACCCAACTGATGAAATACCTTTTTTTACTTCTGTTGCTGGTCCCGGACCTGGGATTTTCACAGGATCAGAAAGACATCGATCCCATTGCCGTGACCCTTATGGACAAGATGGGACAGGTGCTCGGAAGCCTTGAGGCCTGCACATTCAAACTGGCCACGGTCTATGATGAAGCGAACGAAAGTGGCTTGCTCGAACGCAAATTTGAGCAACACAGGGTCTATTTCAGGGGTCCGGATAAAATGGCCATTCGTTCGAGGGGCGAAAAAGGCAACAAGGGATACTGGTACAACGGCTCCCTGCTGACCTGGTATTCCTATGACCAGAATAAATACGTGACACTTCCCGCGCCAAATTCGATCATCAAGACCATAGACAGCGTAAATACGGTCTTTGGATTTCGGTTTCCTGCGGCCGACATCATGTATCCTTCCTTTGCGGACGATGTTCTCGAAGACTTCGACACCGTAAAATTTGCCGGACTGAAGCAATTTGGCGACATGGATTATTTTCACATTATAGCAGAGAATAAAGCGTATAATTTTCAGCTTTGGATAGAGAATGGGGCTTATTACCTCCCGAAGAAATACTTGATCATCAAAAAGGGCCCGTCTCCCGAAATCGAAGAAGGGACCTTTGACGCCTGGATCACCAATGCCAACCTGCCGGATGAGATCTTTGAATTTACCCCTCCGAAGAATGCAGACCTTATCAACATAATGCCCAAGCAATAACCCTATCGACTTATGAATTCCTTTGCACCTTCTATCCTGAAATTTACCTTTGCTGCCCTTTTGATGTTGTTTTTGGCACCCCTCGAACTGGAGGCCCAGCGCATGGGCCACCGGGCATCCAGGGGATCTATGTCGAGGTCTTCGGCCAAGGCGTCCCGACCATCCAGCAAGCCGGCCGCCAGGCCCTCCACCAGGCAATCTTCCAGGCCTTCCCAAAATACCCGTCCCAGCAGCTCAAACCGCTCGAGTATCAACGGAGGGTATCAGAAATCAAGCAACCGCAATGTCTCCAGACCTTCAACCGGCGAGGCCAACCGCTCGGTCAACACCAGCCGCCCATCCACCTCGGACCGCAGCGCTTCCGGAGCGCGGGATCGCGCTTCAAATGCACGCACTTCTGATATTTCAAGACCCAGTGGAGGCCGGGAGGTCTCTACCAGCCGGGAGAATACGGGTAATCGCGCGGGTGACCGTTCCAATAACCGCGTCAATGTGGACAATAGCCGCAGGGGAAATACCAACATCAATATTGACAACAGCCGGACGGTCAATGTCAATCGAAGGAACACGTATGTGCGGGCAAGTCCGCGCGTATACCGGCGTCCTCCGTATGTGTGGGGCGGATTCCATTTCTACTGTCATAGGCCTTATTATTGGCACCCCTACACCCCCTTCTATTGGGGACCGGTATGGCATCCCTGGGGATTTTTTGTAGCAACATTGACCACCACGGCTATTATCGTAAGCATCACGAATGACAGTGGGAATGAGGAAGAGTACCACTATGAGGAGGGGAATTACTATCTCAAAACAGAGGATGGCTTTGAAGTGGTACAGGCCCCGGTAGGGGCCACAGTGAACTCCATACCGGATACCGCGGAGAAGGTAGAGGTCACGGAAAACACTTATAATTATTACTACGGCGGGGCATACTATGAAAAGAATGCCGAGGGGTATACCGTGGTCCCGGCTACTGCAGGAACCATAGTCCCCCATCTGCCAGAGGGAGGGGAAGAAGTCAAGGTGGGGGACCGAAACTACATAAAGTTTGGAGAAACCTATTACCAGCCCATTCAGGTCGACGGAAAGGATATGTATGAAATCGTAGAGGTCACACCTGAATCCTGACCAACGCGCATGTGTTGATATTGGTAAGACCCTGTTTTTCAGGGTCTTGTTTTTTGGGACGCCTCTTAACGAACGTAATGAAACCCAGGAATTCTGGTAATCTGCTATCCCTTGCCCCATACACCTGACACATTGGCGTGGGCACGATTTTTGTTGTATCTGGAGCGGATTTATGCTAATTTTATTAAATGCCCGCTCAAACCGTCATAGAAAAGGAGAACAAAGAGATCGCCAGGCAGTACAAGGAGCTGCTTCGCATCAGCTATCAGGCGCTTTCCGCCAAGGATAAGAAGCTGATTCGCCAGGCTTTTGAGGTGGCTGTGGATGCGCACAAGGATCAGCGGCGCAAATCCGGAGAGGCCTATATCTTCCATCCGATTGCCGTGGCGCGCATCGTTGCTTCCGAGATTGGACTGGACGCTACTTCTATCGCGGCGGCCCTGTTGCACGATGTGGTTGAGGATACCCCTTATACGCTTGATGATATTGAGCAAATGTTCGGGGAGACCATTGCACGCATCGTAGACGGACTCACCAAGATCGCACACCTGAAGAAGGATATGAACATCTCCCAGCAGGCGGAGAATTTTCGAAAAATGCTGCTGACCCTTCACGATGATGTGCGCGTGATCATCATCAAGATCGCCGACCGGTATCACAACCTGATGACACTGGATTCCATGGCCGAGCACAAACAGGTCAAGATCGCCTCCGAAACGCTCTATATTTATGCGCCCCTCGCCCACCGGATTGGGCTTTACAACATCAAGACCGAGCTGGAAGACCTCAGCCTGAAGTATACCGAACCCGAAGTCTACAAGGACATCCTCAGCAAGATCGAGGACAGCAAGGAAGAGCAGGAACGGTATATTGATGATTTCTCCCGGGTCATAGAGGATTCCCTGGACAAAGAAGGGCTCAACTATCACATCAAGGGGCGGATGAAGTCGATTTTTTCCATCCGGAGGAAGATGCAGTCTCAAAACGTCACCTTTGATGAGATCTACGACAAATTTGCCATCCGGATCATTTATAAATCCGACCGTAAGAACGAAAAGTTCCTGGCCTGGAAGATCTACTCCATTGTAACGGACCACTTTACGCCCAACCCAGTGCGCCTGCGCGATTGGATCTCCTCTCCCAAGAGCACGGGTTACGAAGCCCTTCATATTACCGTTATGGGGCCCAAGGGAAGGTGGGTGGAGGTACAGATCCGCAGTGAACGCATGCATGAAATCGCCGAAAAAGGATATGCCGCCCACTTTAAATACAAACACGGGGAGCAAAAGGAACAGGGCATCGAGATCTGGCTGAACCGCCTGCAGGAAGCCCTGGAGGGTTCTAACGGCAATGCTGTGGATTTTGTGGAGGAATTCAAGCTTAACCTGTATTCCAAGGAAATTTTCGTCTTCACTCCGAATGGGGAGCTCAAGTCCCTGCCAAAGGGAGCTACCCCTCTTGATTTTGCCTTCAACATCCATACGGAGGTCGGCATGCATACCCGTGGCGCCAAGGTGAACGGGAAGCTGGTACCGCTTAACACCACCCTCAAGAGCGGGGATCAGGTGGAGATCATCACCTCGGACAGTGCCAAGCCGAACCAGAACTGGCTGGATTACGCCACCACAGCACGGGCACGTTCCAAGATCCGCTCCTCCCTTAGGGAAGAGAAGAAGGAGGTGGCTATGGAAGGAAAGGAAATCCTCCGGAGGAAACTGAAGTCCCTGAAGATTACCCTGAATGAGGATGTGATCAACAAGATGGTGGTCTACTTCAAGCTGAAGACCAGCCTGGACCTTTTTTACAGGGTTGGGAACGGGGCCATTGAAAACCAGCAAATCCGTGATTTTGCCTCCTCCTATAGCAATGCCTTCCTGAACTTCTTTAAGAACAAGATCAGACGCAAGGGCACCCCGGAAGGGATCGACCGGGATGAGATCACTTCCAAATTCGACATGCTGGTATTTGGAAAGGATGAAGAAAAACTATCCTATACCCTCGCAAATTGCTGCAACCCCATCCCCGGGGACGAGGTCTTCGGCTTTGTAACGGTCAAAGATGGGATCAAGGTGCATAAAAAAGACTGTCCAAACTCGATCTCCCTCCAGTCCAATTACGCCTACAGGATCATCTCAGCAAAGTGGATCGATTCCTCTCAGGAAGAGTTTACTGCAGAGATACGGCTTAGCGGGATTGACAATCTGGGGCTGATCAATGCAATTACCGAAATTATCTCGGATGAGATGCACGTGAATATGCGTAACATCAACTTCAACACGGATGGGGGTACATTTTCCGGGAAGATCAAGTTAGTGGTCAAGAACAAGTCCATCCTGAAGAAACTGATGGAGAACCTTAAAAAAATAAGCGGGATCGATAAAGTAGCCCGGGTATGACCTTTCACACGGGTTAAATTCCAAACCATAATCCTGCCCTATTCGCTTTTTTAGGCGTATTTTTGTAGCCGGATTTCACTAGTCGCACATGAATCGCAAAGACCAGGATATCGTAAAACAAGTGTTCACCTCCTTTCTGGGGGAAAACGGCCATCGCAAAACGCCTGAGCGCTACGCCATCCTGCAGGAAATCTACAATACGGACGACCATTTTGACATAGAGTCCCTCTACATCAAAATGAAGAATAAGAATTATCGCGTCAGCCGTGCCACCCTTTACAATACCATCGAATTGTTATTGGAGTGTAAACTGGTTCGGAAGCATCAATTCGGGAAGAATCAGGCCCACTATGAGAAGTCCTATTTTGACCACCAGCACGATCACGTGATCCTGACTGATACCGGTGAGGTGGTTGAATTCTGCGACCCCAGGATCGAATCCATCAAAAAGACCATTGAAGAGGTCTTCGATATTGAGATTAACAATCACTCGCTTTACTTTTACGGCACCCGCAACAAGAAAGAAGAAGCCACAGACTAATCCGCCAAACCATGCACGTAGATCTGCTGCTCGGGCTCCAATGGGGGGACGAGGGAAAAGGAAAAATTGTTGATGTTCTGACGGGAGATTACGATATCATCGCCCGTTTCCAGGGAGGGCCGAATGCAGGCCATACGCTGGAATTCGACGGTATTAAACACGTACTGCACACCATCCCCTCGGGAATATTCCACAAAAAGGCCATCAACGTGGTCGGCAATGGGGTGGTCATCGACCCTGTGATCTTTCGGAAGGAACTACAGCAACTGGAAGCTTTTGAGATCGACATCCAAAGAACCCTGCTGATTTCCCGCAAGGCCCACCTGATCCTGCCCACCCACCGGTTGCTTGATGCGGCCTCTGAAGCCGCAAAGGGCAAAGCCAAGATAGGGAGTACCCTAAAAGGGATCGGACCTGCCTATATGGATAAAACGGGGCGAAACGGATTGCGTGTCGGGGACCTGGAGCTTCCCAACTGGAAAGACAAATATCGCTCTCTGGCCGAAAAGCACCAGGCCATGATCCACTTCTACGATGTGGACATCCAATATGACCTGGAGGAGCTGGAAGTGGAATTCTTTGCGGCTGTCGAGCGCCTCTCTGAACTTACTTTTATTGACAGTGAGGACTACCTGCACAAAGCCCTGAAGGCGGGCAAAAAAGTCCTGGCCGAAGGGGCACAGGGATCCCTGCTGGATATTGATTTTGGCACCTACCCTTTTGTAACCTCATCAAATACCACGGCTGCCGGGGCATGTACCGGTTTGGGAATCGCACCGGGGAACATTCAGGATGTCTTCGGAATTTTTAAGGCGTATACCACCCGCGTGGGAAGCGGTCCTTTCCCGACCGAGCTCTTTGATGATGACGGAGAGACCATGGGCAGGGTTGGTAACGAGTTTGGCGCTACCACAGGAAGACCCCGGCGATGTGGCTGGCTGGACCTGGTGGCCCTGAAATACGCCGTTCGCATAAACGGAGTAACCCGGTTGATGATGATGAAGGCTGATGTGCTCAGCGGTTTTGAGACCATCAAGGTATGTACCTCCTACCACTATCAGGGAATGCAGATCGACCATCTGCCCTATTCCATTGAAGCGACTTACCTGACCCCGGTCTATAAAGAACTCCCAGGTTGGAAGGAAGATCTGACCGCCATGAACGATGCCGCCCAGCTTCCCAAAGAACTGGAAGATTACATCCGTTTTCTGGAAGGGGAACTGGAAGTGCCGATCAGCATTGTTTCTGTAGGCCCGGACCGTACCCAGACCATCCACCGGGAAGGATAAGGGGCCCGTCAGGTCAGTACCGGGATAAATTATGCTAATTTTGCGTAAAACCTTTGGACGTGAAACGGCTCCTGCTCTTTCTTTTTATCGGATCCTTTTCGGCCGGCCTCTGCGCTCAGGAATCTGACGAGCAGGGCAGGAAGATCAACATCATATACGGAGGCAGTTTTACCAAGGATGAGAACCTAAGGCCCGGAGCATCTATATTTTCAAGGGACCAGCGGCAGGTCCAGTTCGAACACCAGGGAGCAGACCTCTGGTGCGATTACGCCCTTTTCTATCAGAAGGAGAACCGCCTGGAGGCCATTGGCAACGTCCGACTAAAACAAGGTGATTCCATCCTGATGACCAGTGGTTATGTCCAGTACGATGGGAATCAAAAGCTCGCCAAGGCCTATGAGCAGGTGCGGCTCACGAACCAAAGCATGGAGCTGACCACAGACACCCTCTACTTCGACCGGGAACGGCAGGAATCCTACTACAGGGACTATGGGACCATCATAGACTCTGCCAATACCCTTACCAGCAGGGTCGGGCGCTATTATATGGTGCCCAAGAAATATCAGTTCCAGGACAGCGTGCTGATCGAGAATCCGGAATACACCATGGAATCGAGCCGGCTGGATTATTACACCACCTCTAAAAACGCCTATATGTACGGGCCGTCCACCATCATTGGGTCTGGCTACCAAATATACTGTGAACGAGGGTTTTACGATACCACTGCGGAGGAGGGATACGGGATCAGGAATACCGAAATCCTGTACAACGACCGCATCATCGAGGGAGATAGCGTGTATTTCAACAAGACCCTGGAATTTGCCTCCGCCACCAATAACATCAAGGTAACCGATACCATAAACGAGGGGATCATCCGGGCACATTATGCCGAAGTGCACAAGGCAAAGGATTCGCTGTTTGCCACCCGGAGGGCGGTATCCATCAGCCTGGTGGAACAGGATTCATTGTATATGCATGGGGATACCCTGATGGTCACGGGCGAGCCGGATGCCAGGGTACTTAGGGCCTTCCGAAATGCCAAATTCTACAAAAAGGACCTGAGCGGCAAATGCGACAGCATTCATTTTGAGGAGAAGACCGGGATTACCGAGATGATCCGTAACCCCGTCCTGTGGAACATGGAAAACCAGATGACCGGAGACAGCATTCTTCTGATCAGCGATCTGGAAACGGAAAAGCTGGATTCCCTGAAGGTCATCGAAAATGCCTTTATCATTTCGGAGGATACCGTGGGGCAACGGGGGTATAACCAGGCCAAGGGGAAAGACCTGTTTGGCAAGTTCGTCGAAAATGAATTGAAGCTCGTTGACCTGGTCAAGAATACGGAGGTGATCTACTATATGTATGATGATGACGGGAAGCTGATCGGCATTAACAAAACCATTTGCAGCCGAATCCGCCTGGAGATGGAGCAGAACGAGATCCAGGACATCACCTTTTTTATCAATCCGGATGGGGATATCTTCCCGGAAAAGGATCTTCCCGAAAGCAGCCGGCAGCTCGATGGCTTCATTTGGAGGGGGGATGAACGCATACGATCCAAGGATGAGATCTTTGATGAGGATGACAATAATCTCGTATTGCCCGTGATCAGGGGCATCACGGAATCTATCGACCTGGAAGCCGCGGATTCAGAGGAAGGGTCGGAAGGAGACCCAGAGGAGGTCCCTGACTCACAAAACGAAGGGGTTCGGCCCAAACCGGTACGCCGTAGCGGTACAAACTCTAAGGAATGAACCGCGATTTTCTCACGTATCAAGCCCAAACGACCCCCCACCCCCTCGGAATTGAGATCTCCCATGGAAAGGGCAGCTACCTGTACGACCTGAAAGGAAAGTCCTATCTGGATTTTATTGCCGGAGTATCGGCCTGCAGCCTGGGGCACTGTCATCCCTCAGTCGTTGCCGCCATACAGGAGCAGGCTTCCCGTTACCTGCATGTGATGGTGTACGGGGAGTATATTCAGGGACCATCACTTGAGCTCTGCAGGGAACTGGCGCAAGCCCTGCCAGAACCCCTTGAAACAACCTATCTCGTGAATTCAGGTACGGAGGCCATAGAGGGTGCAATCAAACTGGCCAGGAAGGTAACCGGCCGGCACGAGTTGATCGCTGCGCACAATGCCTATCACGGAAATACCCTGGGCAGTTTGAGCCTCATGGATTTTGAAGTCCGCAAAGC